>Ga0209367_1000470_pt1 | contig 39966 bp, 30 predicted proteins | sample WorMetLIZISLAND2_FD_187412 | JGI IMG/M metagenome (GOLD analysis project Ga0209367, IMG submission 187412) | Marine gutless worms symbiont microbial communities from Max Planck institute for Marine Microbiology, Germany - Olavius geniculatus... ...
GAAAATAAATATTCCTGGTTCCTAATTTCTGGTAACATAATCTGCCTCCTTTTCGATTTAGTTTCGGAGTATAACAGATTATGTGACCATAATCAACAATTATTTATATATAACTTTCGTTGTAGGGTTATTTTCGAATACATCTAAAAACCGGCGCACTCCAGGCGGAGTGCGCCTGTTTAGAATGAATATTTAAGATTGAAGATTTGTGGTATTCTGTCATTTTTATTCAGGGCATATGAAACGTGAAGTTGCAAACGGGCTCACATTTATAAATCCTTCAAATCAACGGCTGGCAATACTTAGTATTGCAATTTAGATAGATTGAAATCCATAATTCTTCAATCTTCAATCTTCAATCTTCAATCACTCGTGCCGTTTCCAACGCTAGATCTATGATTGATGACACAAATCCAAAAAATAGCGTAGTAAAAGTCTAAAGGACCCCCATGGAATCATTTGAGGCACATCATTTTAAAAAAGCGTTCGGTGCCGTCATTGCGCTGCGCGAGGCCAATTTTAGTTTCGAAGGTCCTAAGGTGTGCGGCCTGGTCGGGGCAAACGGGTCGGGAAAGACCACATTCGCCCGGCTGTGCGCCGGTCTGGTCAAGAAAGACGCCGGAAAATTTGTTATTGATGGGCAAAAGGCTACCATCAATTCTCCCGGGGATGCCCGCAATTACGGCATAGTTCTGGCACACCAGAATTTAAGCCTGATCCCGGATTTGACGGTATGGGAAAATATTTCACTGGGAAATGAAAGACGGTCTCAAAAAGTATTCTTGAACAATAAGCACGCCAAAGAGGTCGCGACGGAAATACTGAATGATTTAGTGGACGGTGAGATTCCCATCGATGCCAAAGTCGCCACCCTGTCCCCCGCTCAAAAGCAAATGGTTGAAATCGCCAGGGCACTCTCCAAAGATCCCAAAATGCTCATCCTCGATGAACCGACGGCGGCGCTTGAGTATAACCATGTTGAGCAGCTCTTCAAGAAAGTCGAGGAGTTGAGGACCAAAGGGGTTTCAATTATTTTTATCTCGCATCGGTTATGGGAAATCACGCGAATCTGCGATGTCGTTATTGCTTTTCGCAACGGCGAGACCGTGGGTGAGCTGGATTTTGAAATCCAGCCCCGCGATGAAAAATTGATCGTTCCCCTGGTGGCTGGGGAGGAAGGATACTCGGCTGATTTTGATCGCAAGGAACAGCGCGACCTGTCTGATGCGGAGGTGATTTATGAATTGGAGCAGGTCGACTATCGATCGACCCTCAAAGGTATCGACCTCAGCGTTAAAAAGGGAGAGGTGCTGGGGATCGGGGGACTTCACGGTCAGGGGCAGGATGAGCTGATCATGCTGGTGGCCGGTGAGTTGGCGCCATCGAAAGGTCGTGTCCGGCTGGAGGGTCAGCCGCTGAAAGCGAAGCATCCCAGGGATGCCATCCGCAGTGGTATTTATCTCGTGCCGGGAGATCGACTGGAGGAAGGCCTGCTGACGCTGCACGATATTTTTGAAAACACCATCTTTCCACGCTTTTGTCTGAAGCAGGACGGTCCGATTCTAAACTTCAATGAACTGTTTTCCATCACCGACAATATGATCGAGAAAACCGAATTGCGGCCGCCTGATCGAAAAATGATCGTCAACAATTTGAGCGGTGGTAATCAGCAAAAGGTGGTATTTGGCCGCTGGCTGCAATTTCTTCCCAAAGTCTTGTTGTTGAATGATCCGGCCAAAGGCATCGACATCCAGGCCAAAGATACTCTATATCGGCTCGTACATGAGCTGGCCGATCTGGGAACCGCCGTTGCATTGTATGCCAGCAGCAATGAAGAACTTATCACGAATTGTAATCGGGTTCTGATCATGTTTGAAGGTGAAATTGCAGAAGAAATTCTTTACGATGATTTGACCGATGAAAATCTGGTCAGATCGTCACTTCGCGTCGAGGTGGCAGAATGAGTGCAGTCAAAGATAATGAAGCCGGTGCATTTAAGAAATCAATGCTGAAATTCGTCAAGGATCCGGCATTTCCCGGTTTAGTCGTGTTGATTTTATTGCTGGCACTCAATTACTATTTCCAGAACAAATTTTTTTCATATCGAATTCTCAGATCTAATTTCATGGCCTACACACCGCTGATCCTGGTTGCCATGGCCCAGGCAACCATTATCATTTCAGGTAGTGTGGATTTTTCCATCGGTTATGCATTGTCGTTATTTACGTGTTTGACGGCTTTTCTCATGACCGATACCAACGTTTATCCCGTTCTCATGCTTGGATTTGTGGTGATTTTTTTGGGCAGCGGGGTTATGAACGGTTTTTTTATCGGCAAGCTGAGAATGTCGCCGTTGATCACGACATTTGCCACCATGACGCTGTTCTGGGGAATCGCCCAGACGATCATGCCCGTGGCCGGCGGATATGTCCCGAGGTTTTTCTACAAGATATATCGTATTAAAGTTCTGGGGTTTCTGCCTTTCCCGGTCATCATCCTTATTACGGCGCTCGTTATCTGGCTGATTTTCAGCCGCTCGTCCTTTGGCCGCTACATATACGCCGTGGGCAGCAACGAAGACGGCGCCTACGCCTCCGGCATTAATGTCTCCCGGGTGCGATTCATGGCGCATGTCGTGGCCAGCATATTCATCGCCATGGCCGGGGTGTGTCTATTGATGTCCATGGCCAGCGGAGATTTTCGGGTGGGCCAGGAATATGCCCTAAATTCAGTTGCGGCGGTGGTCATCGGCGGGATCGCCTTGACCGGCGGCCGGGGCAGCATCGCCGGTGCTATTATCGGTGCCATGATTCTCGGCCTGATCAACAATATCATTTTTTATGCCAAAGTATCCGCCTTTTATCAGGGATTTGCCAAAGGTATGGTGATTGTCGTCGCCCTGTGCGTCGGCGGCGTTCCCCAGTGGTTGAAGAGTTTGAGACGATAGATCAGCTGCCGGAAGGACAAGAGATTAGCAAACTATGGATAATACGACTTCTAACAATCGGATATCGGGTATGGTTACGGCTATCCTTCGTGACCGTGTGGCCACGGCTTTTGTGCTCCTGGTTGGTTTGATTATCCTGGGCGCCATTATTAATCCCGGATTTTTCTCGTTTCTGCAGATTATGAATATTCTGCAGGCATCTTTTTTCCTGGGTTTAGTGGCTTTAGGCCAGACCATTGTCGTTATCTCCGGCAGGGAGGGATTGGACCTGTCGGTGGGCGGCATGCTGACCGTCGGCATGTTTGTCGGAGCTGCCATCGTCAACGGCAACGATGCTTATCTTCTCCCGGCGTTTCTGGCCGTCGTCGCGGCAGGCTTCATTCTGGGATTGGTAAACGGATTCGGCGTCTCATATTTGGGGATCGCCCCGCTCATCATGACTTTTGCCTGGTACCTCGTCATTATGGGAATTATCCTGATCGTGACGAAAGGCCGAATCGTCGGGGAATCTTCGCCTTTTTTGAGCCTTTTGGGGCAGGGATCTTTGAAAATTCCGCTGGGAGCGACCACTTACCAGATACCCTGGGTAGTGCCCATCTGGATCGCCATTATCATATTGGTTTCCTATGTCATGAAGAATACGGCCATCGGGGCCACGCTATACGGAATCGGGGCCAACGACCGGGCATCCAAACTTCTGGGCATTAAAACCAAGCGCTTCCGCATGATTACTTACGGGGTCAGCGGTGCGCTTTCAGCGCTGTCGGGTCTGTTCCTGCTGGGTTTCGTCAACAACCCCAACATGAGCATGGAATCCAAAGCCGGCTACATGATCTCTTCCATCATTGCCGTATTAATCGGCGGAATCGAGTTCAACGGAGGACAAGGCCGTTACCTGGGGGCCGTCGCCGGTTCGATATTTCTGGTTACCTTAACCAGCATTCTACGCACCATGCAGATGGATGACGGCTCTCGTCGCATCATCACCGCCATTGTGCTACTGGTGCTGCTGATTGTCTACACCCGCAGAACGGAAAGTACCTAGCAGTTCAATTACGGGAAACTGGCATTTGACATTTTGGAAGATGTAGAGCCAACTAGCTATTTGGTGATTTGGGCAAAATCGCAAATCACAAGCACCAAAATTCAAACAAATCTCAAATCCCAATCCCCAATCACCCAAACATGTGTCAATACTTCATTTTTATGCATGTTATGAAGTAAAAGAGCCGGCCATCATTAGGGGCTATAGGGCTGGGGTGTAAATCGCCCTCGTCGTCGTGCTCGTCCTCGTACTCGAAAAATAGAGTTGGTGAAGCCAATCGCCGAACGGATCGAGAACGAGGACGAGGAGGAGCACGAAACCTGCTGTGAGCTATATCCGCGCACCGCAACAAATACCAGAAGCCAGATGACAGAGGTCAGAGGACAGAGGTCAGATGACCCGTCTTCGCTCTCCGAGCTACGCCGCGGCAGGCAGAGGTCAGAGGACAGATGGCAGAGGTCAGAAGACAGATGACCCGTCTTCGCTCTCCGAGCTTGGGGCTTCGCCCTTCGGGCTACGACCCCACAAGACGCCGCGGCAGGCAGAGGTCAGATGACAGATGACAGAGGTCAGAGGACAGAGGACAGATGGCAGAGGTCAGAAGACAGATGACAGAAGTCATAGGACAGAAATTCCGACTTTAAACCCTCCTACTCGGTGTGCTATGCTCCATACCCTATGCACTCTGCTCCAGTCGCCGAATGCCTAAAACCGAAGGCCGAATGCCAAAAGCCCGTTTTTCACCTACACCCTATACCCTAAACCTTACACCGTACACCTTATCCCCTATGCACTCTGCTCCAGTCGCCGAATGCCTAAAACCGAATGCCGAATGCCGAAAGCCCGTTTTTCACCTACACCCTAAACCTTACACCTTACACCGTACACCTTATCCCCCATGCACTCAGCGTCGTGCGCCATGCCTTAGTCGCCGAAAGCCGAAAGCCCGTTTTTCACCTACACCCTATACCCTAAACCTTACACCGTACACCTTATCCCCTATGCGCTCTGCTCCGTGCGCTCTGCTCAAGTCATCGAAAGCCGAACAACGATCCGCCTTCTGCGGATCAATCGTCAATCGTCATTCGGCATTCCAATGGGATACCGCCCCAATGCCCGTGCTTGACGGTACAAGGCAATCAGGTTTTGCGGAGGGATGTCCCATTGCAGATGATTGGCCGGAGCCAGTATGTAGCCGCCGCCGGGGGCAAGCTGTTGAATGCGGCAAGCAACCTCCGCCGCAACCGCCGTCTCATCGCCTTGCAATGCCTCGCGAATGTCGATGCCTCCCAGAAATGTCAAGTCCCGGCCGTACTCGGCTTTTACCGCCGCGAAATCATTGGCCGGCAGCGGTTCCAGCGGGTGAACAATATCCACCCCGATTTCAATCAAGCGGGATAAAAACGGCGTGATGGCGCCGTCGGAATGATAGACGACCTTGATCTGCGGGCTGTGCGACTTTATGTTGTGAATGAGTCGGGCGTAAGGTTCCTTGAAAAATCGATCGAACATCTCCAGGGAGATCAGCGGGCCATTGTTACCGGCAAAATCGTCGCCGGGCAACTCGAGCAGATCCAGATGCGGGCCGGCGATGTCTAAAAAGCGTGCGGTCAAATCGATAGTGCAGTCCAAAAGCCGGCCAACCAGGGCATCGACAATATCAGGCGCCATCACAAGATCCATCAGCAGCTGTTCGTGTTTGCGCAGTGACTGGGCCATCTCGAAAAAGCCGTAAGAGGCCACCGCCCGCCCGACGACAGCGTATTCCTGATTCATCTCCCCGATTTCGTCGAGTCGGGCTGAGATCGAGTCTGCTTCGACTGCATGTTCCGCCCGGGGCAGTTCGAAGCGGCTGATCTCCGCCACCGAAGCTGTTTCCAGCGGGTAGAAGCTGGCACTCCGGTAAAGGCCGCTGGTATTCCATTTCAAACCCCACCCATCGGCGCCATCGGCCCTTATTTTACTGGTGGCCGCCGACACTCCCGGATCGACATGGCGCACGTCTACGTGCAAATATTTCAACAGGCGATCATCATAGTAGTTGACGGAATGCAGCAGGTCGGGGCGGAAAGGCGGCACCGGATCCCAGCTCAATTCTTCCAGTACCCTGAAGTACAATTTGTCCGTCACGCCATACCAACTGCCCCACAGGGCCAGGGGAACCCGGTCCGGTTCCTGGTGGTTTATGGCCGACAAAACTCGTTGGCGCGGGGACATGGCAGACATAAATTTCTTAGCTCACTATCGACCCAACGTCTTTTTCTTTTTACATGTCAGCCGGGGCCGAATAACGGATAACAGACAACGAATAACGAATAACGCCTTAAATGAGCTTTTTTCGCTCATTTAAGGTGTTATTTTCTGAATGATCTTCCCGTCGGCTTTAGATTTGAGGATAAGCTTGGTTTTGCCGTCCGGCATCTTCTCTTTTTTTACCAGAAAGTAATCGGCATCATATTCGGTTAACATCACGTCGGCGGTGTCTGAGTCGGATCCTCGCCAGTCGTCGAGTATGACCGGTTCCCATTTCTTGGATTCGATCGAAAGATAGGCGGCATCCATAATGGCATTGACCACATAGCCGTCGTAAAAGGTCTCCATCGGTTGTCTTCCGACATCAATGGCGTTGAGCATATCGTTGAACATCTCTACGTACCCCAGCGCCCCGACTTCATCCCCAACGGGAAACAACCAGCCGGTTTCACTTTCGGCTTTTTCAGAGACATAGCCGGTTTCACCCTCCGCCGTAAACATCTCCATACCAGTACGCAGCCAGTGGTTGAGCCAGATGGTGCCTTCGGTCCCCGAAACTTCATCACGCAGGTCCATTCCGCCGCGGAAGGTCCAGCTGACTTCGAATTGTCCCACCGCGCCGTTGGCATATCTGACCAGGCCCACCGCACTGTCTTCGGCTGCGATCGGGTGCACCTGGGTGTCGGCCCAGCACATCACCTCCGCCGGGCGGACGTCCTTGCCGATAAAATTACGACTGATTTCGATACAGTGGCAGCCCATATCGACAATGGCGCCGCCTCCAGAAATCTCCTTGTCCCAGAACCAATCGCTATGGGGACCGGGATGGGTTTCGCGGGAACGCGCCCACAGCACCTTGCCCAGAGCGCCGTTTTTGACCGAGTCATATGCTTTGAGGGTTTTTGGGGTGTAAACCAAATCTTCGAGATAGCCATGGAACACGCCGGCTTTTTCGACCGCATCGAGCATTCGTTTGGCTTCGGCCGCATTGCGGCCCAGGGGCTTGGTGCATAATACGGCTTTGCCGGCCTGCGCGGCTAAAATCGCTGCTTGTTCATGCAGATTGTTGGGCAGTCCGATAACAACCACCTGAGTTGCGGGGTCCTTGACGGCTTCAGCCAGGTTGGTGGTCCAGCGAGGGACGTTCCACTCCCCGGCGAATTCCTTGGCGCGTTGATCGGAACGAGAATAGACGACCTCAACCTGGTCGCGACTGCGATTGCCGTGCAGGGTCATGGTGTAAAACATTCCAATCAGACCGGTGCCGAGCATAGTGATTTTCGCCATAGCCACTTCTCCTTTGCTTGTTTATCGTCGTGATTCCAAGTATCATTTAATAAGCCCGTAATCTTTCAATGTCAAAATAAAGGTTGTAAATCGGCGTTTGCTTCATATTTTACTGGTGCCGGACCGACAACGCACCAGAGTCCGGCGCTTATTGCTTAACCCTAATCCGGATAAACCGGAAATACGAAACTCGAAAATCCAAATACGAAACAAATCCGAAATTCCAAAATTCAAATGTCTCAAACAAAATTACCGTCGTGACAGAATTTAGATGATTGCTACGACGACTATCGCGCACGGATAAAGCAAGTTTACGATGATCGTCTTGCAGCGCAGCGCTAGCGGATATCCTGTTGTCGGTATCCTTCGAGGAGAAAGAGAACATGTTTGTCATCATCGGATCGACGACCGCCGACTGGTTCATTTTCAGCAAACAGCCTTTTAAAAACCCTGGTGGCGACGGTTTTACAGCCGGCAATCTCGTGTTTTGCGATGATCCGCCGCGCCTGCTGCTCGGCGGAAACGGCGGGTGCAGTGCCTATGTCGCGGCCGGTCTGGGGCGAAAAACGGCCCTTTGCAGCGCGGTGGGACAGGATGATCATGGTGACAGATTGTTCGGCTGGCTGCAAGACCGCGGTGTTAATTTAGAGGCCAGCATCTGCAGTGAAAATAGCGCCACGTCCAACTCCACCATCATCATGTCCGGAGCCGACCATCAGTCTGTTTTCCACCATCTCGGCGCCACCCGGGACATACGACCGGATTTAATCCCTCCCAAGCTAATGAGCAGCGCCGAGGTCTTGTTTGCTACCAGTTATTCTCTGATACCCGCCATGCGCAGCGGCAGCCTGCAGGGGCCATTTGCCGCAGTGCGCAAGGCCGGCGGTATCAACGCCATCGACATCGGTCCGGCGATCGGAGAACCGGTGCTCCTGGATGAGTTGCAGCCGATGCTGCCCTTTATCGACTATTTAATTGCCAACAGTCACGAGTTAAGCGTGCTGACGCAGTCGGACGACTGGGAAGAGTCCTGCCGCCGGCTGCTCGAATTCGGTCACATTCACATTGTTGTCAAGCGCGGTGAAAACGGCGCCTCGATCAGAGGACCTGAAATCGAATTTGACGAACCGGGGTTCAGGGTGGATGCGAACATATCCGTCGGCGCCGGGGATGCCTTCAACGCCGGCCTTTTATGCGGCGTGCAGCAGGGCTGGCCGTTGCAGCGGGCGCTGCGCTTTGCCAATGGACTGGCGGCGATGACGGTTTCAAGTTCGAGCGGCGTGCTGGATGCACCGACCCAGTCTCAAGTTGAGGCATTTCTATCAAAACAGGGCATTTAAATCGTGCTCGTCCTCGTTCTCGTCCTCGATACTTAGGGGCTCAAAAGCTTCGAGGACGAGCACGATGACGAGGACGAGGACGAGGACGAAACGGCAAATGAGTTCATCGAAACTGCCTTGATTTTGCGTAGTTTCTTTTCCGATCAGACCGGCTGTCCTCTAGCCCGAGGCCGTTCTCGTGTGAAACCACAGTGGAATGACGATTGACGAATGGTGGATTCGCTTGGGGCTACGCTCTTTGGGCTTCGTCCCGCGGTATCGCGGGACTACGACCCAACACGTCGAGCTACGACCCCACAAGCAAGGTTCTGGGTTCAGAGGTTCTGGGTTCAAGGTTCAGGGTTCAGCCCAACCATCGGTCGAATGACGGCCGGTCAAATCGGCAAAGAAACTTGTGAACATCGAACGCCCAACATCGAACGTCGAATGAATGAATTCTGACCGTTTTAAAAAGATTTCGCGAAGTGCAGGCGCCTGTGTCGCCTGTGGTTCAAACCAATAACTAATAACGAATAACCGTGACTTTGCCTCTGACCTCTACCGTCTGTCATCTGTCGTCTGTTCTCTGACTTCTGACACCCGAAACGCGAAACGCGAAACCCGACACCTGAAACCTTCTTACTTTCCCGTGCCGCCTTCGCATTGAGCATACCTAGCTGTTCTAGCCGTGGAAGATTTCGTGTGACTTCTTCAATACTGGGTCGGTAATCTCTGCCAGGTGCTTGTAAACGTTCTCATTGATTTTCTTGTATAGCGCCACATTCTCCGGAATCGGAACGAATGTGTCCCTTTTTCGGACCATATGATCTATGGCTTCCTGCCTGTCCTTATAGACCCCCAAGGCCAGGGCGGTGCAGATGGCGGCCCCCACGCTGGCAGAACCGTTTACTTCATTTCGGTGGGCCGGCACACCAAACACGTCAGCAAAAATCTGCATAAAAAGATCTCCGTTGGAGCCGCCTCCGCTGACAATTATGTTGGTCAGTTCCACCCCGCGTTCAGCGCTCATGGCCTGAGCATGATTTTTCATTGTCATGGCAATGCCTTCGAGAACCGAGCGGAACATGTGGGGGCCTTTGTGGGTCCCGTTAAAACCGATCATCATGCCTCTTTCATGAAGATGGGTGGGGCGGGCCAGCCAGTGAAGCACCGTGTAAAGCCCGTCGCAGCCGGGAGAGACCTCTTCTGCGCCTAGCTTGTTCAGGTAAGCCTCCGGAGACATGCCTTTGTCCGCAGCCTCTCTAACCGCATCACTCCCCAGCAGGTCTTTGATCCAGGTGACCGTCGACATTCCGCTGCGAATCCCGCTGCTTTCATAGAGGAACTCCCCCGGCGTTGCTCCGGGATTGATCCAGTATGCGAGCGTGTCCGACCTGTATTCCTCACCGACCATCATGGATGTGATATATGTACCCAGCGAGACAAGAACCGAACCGTCATTGACAAGCCCGGCACCCAAGCCTTCGACTGCTTTGTCGTTGGCTGTCGACACCACAGGCAGGCCCTGTGGAATTCCCGTGGCCCTACTGGCGAATTCATTGACAGTCCCCAAAACCGTCGCCGGATCCACCAGGTCGAAAAGCATTTCCCGCGGGGTTGTATACGCGCCAAAAAGCTGCGGGTCTTCATACCAATCCAATGTGACCGGATCGATTGGCCAGGGGCCTACATAATTGGACCGGGTATCTTTGGTTTCCCCGGTTATTCTGTGGGTGAGATAGCCTGTGGCTGCGGTGACATACCTGACGCTGTCATCTTCATGCTCATAGGGTTTGGACAAACGCAAATCCATCCAGTTTTGAACCGGCGACACTAAGTTCCCGTCTACATTTATCAGGGCGCGACAACATCTGATGGAGCCCAGTCCAACGCCAATGATGTCTTTTTTGTCCCCATGGAATTTCTCAAACATCTTGTGACATGCAGTTCTGAGGCTATCCCACAGATCATCGTCAGGATGCTCGGCCCGGCTGTCGCCATAAAGATCCATGGGTCTCAGCTTGACTGTATGAGCGCATATTTCCTTGCCCGCAGTATCGAATATGACAACTTTGGTACTCTGCGTGCCGCCATCTATGGCCATAATGTAATTGGTCTCTTCACTCATCATTCAGTACCCATGTTAGGCAGTTATCAATTCATTTTTGTGCAAAAAGCGCAAAATATTATTCAGTTTCTTTGTAAAACTTTGGTATACAGTCGTTTACGAAGATAAATTTTGGCGTCAACTTTTTAAAATGGCTAAAAGTTTAATGATCGATTGTATTATAATAGACAGAGCGAAGCGATACCACAATTCGTCATTAGTCATTTGTCATTCGTCATTTCCGGCTTGTCCGGGTTAGGGTTACCGCATCAAGTATCCGCCGTCGACGGTGAGGACGGTCCCGTTTACGTAATCAGAGGCTGCGCAGGACAGGAATACCGCGGCCCCCATCAGATCAGCCGGCCGCCCCCATCTGCCGGCGGGGATATGGGAAATAACCTCAGCATTGAGCTTCTCGTCTTTTCGCTTCATCTCTGTCAAAGGGGTAGCGAAGTAACCGGGAGCAATGGCATTGACCTGAATATTCCACTGGGCAAGTTCGTCGCACATGGCCTTGGTCAGGCCGACGATGCCGTGCTTGGTGGAAGCGTAAGCAGGAGACCACTGGCCGCCGAGGAAAGAGAATAGCGAGGCGATGTTGATGATCTTCCCGCTTTCCTGCTCGATCATGTACTTGCAGGACTCGTGAATCATTTCAAAGGCTGCGGTCAGGTTGACGGAAACCATCTTGTCCCATTGCCCGCGTCCGTATTTGGTTACATCTCTTTCGTTGATACATATCCCGGCACAGTTTACCAGAATATCAATGCTGCCCCACGTATTCACGCATTCGTTTACGACCCTTTTACACTCACCGTCGGCAGTGATGTCTGCTTGCAGGAATTTGTATTCGACACCACAGCCCTCAACCAGCTCCTGGGTGGTGCCGTCATCGTCTACAAGACTCGGTACCATTACATTGGCGTCTGCCCTGGCAAGGGCAGTACTAAAGGCCTGCCCCAGACCGCCGTTGCCGCCGGTGACAATAGCGTTTTTCCCTTTCAGTGAAAACAAACCCAAATTGAAATCAGTAAGCTCCATTACTTTTCCTTCTCACCAATATGTTGAAGCAACTTATCAATAAACGTCACTGCATCGCCTTCCACCACAATGTCCGATAGACTGCAGATCGGTGCCTTTGGATTGGTGTTGACGGATATGATGTAATCCGCCTCATTAATCCCCACGACATGTTGGATGGCGCCGTGTATTCCCACGGCGATGTATAGTCTGGGACGGACCGTTTTTCCGGATTGGCCAACCTGTACGCTCCTGGAGGCAAGGCCTTGATCGACGATGGTCCGGCTGGCGGACACCCTGCCTTGCAGGGCTTGGGCCAGCGACTCCAGTGCTGCAAAATTATTCGAGACGCCGCCGCCCCCGGAAATCAGGACATCGCTTTCACGAATATCGTACTCGACGACTTTCTCCTCTTTCCGGATCAGACGGATTCCGCCGGACCTGTATCTAAGCCCTTGCGGTTTGATGACTTTCGTCATTTTGGATGCCGGTCCTTCATAACTGAAGATATCTGGTCTGACCGTCAGCATCACAGGCCCATTTCCGGTTATCTCGATGCAGGCCATCATCCTGCCGCCGTATGCCGGTCGCACGAACCGAACCTTTTGGTCACAGCGGCGGATTTCCGTCACGTCCGCAACCAAACCGGTTTTCACCTGCATGGCCACTCTGGGGGCCAGCATTCTTCCCCGTTGGGTGCCGGGGACTAAAATGCTGTCGAATCCATGCTCCAGGTGCAGGCCGGCCACCACGTCAGCAACAGCCCTCTGGTCATAATTCTTGATGGCTTCATCCTGCACTTGAATGACGACATCAAACTTTCCAAGCAGGGCACTGCTGTCTGAATTGATGATCAGGGCATAGGTTTCACATGATTCGATGCCATGGATCTGGTTTGCAACTTCAATCAGATCCACACCGTCTTGCATGTGTTCATGCTCCAGATATATGAGTGCCCGCTTCATGTCAGAGGAATCTTTTTTCCTTCAGAAAATTGAAAACCGTGTCGACCCCTTTGGAATCCGTGCCCACCACAAGTTGTTCTCTTTCCTGAAATTTTTTCGTATACGCTCGTGTGACTTTTGTCAGTGAGCCTTGCAGTCCAACTTCTTCATTTTCAAAGCCCAGATCCGCATTGCTCAGACAGTTCAACTTGTGAGTGACGTTCTTTTTAAGGTCTTTGTATCGCACATAGGGCAACCGGTAGCCGCTCTGTGTCGTAAAGCTCAAAACAGCAGGCATATCGAGTTCGTAGCTTGTCACGCAACGGTCATCTTCCACATCCACCAATGCTGATGATTCGTTGAACCGGTCTTCTTCGACTCTTGAGATGCAGGATATCTGATTGAGCCCCAGCAGTTCGCCAATCTGCGCCGGCACATGCGATGTGTCACCATCGACGGCTTGGCTCCCTGTCAGAATGCAGTCATAGTCAGCAGAAGACAGATATCTGCCGAGAATTCTGCTGGTCACCCAGGTATCACTTCCCGCGTAAAGGTTGTCGGAGATCACCGTCCCGCGATCGACACCGACTCTCAGGATATCTTCCACTAGAGGGATGACCGACGTTGGTGCCATGGTCAGTACTTCGATGGAGGTGTCCGGGCTTCGCTTTTTCATCTTCAGCGCAAAACCGATGGCGCATGCATCGTCAGGATTGATCGTCAGCCGGCTGTTTTCGCGGATGAGTACGTGCCGGTCATGGTCATAGCTGAAACTGTCCACGTCCGGCACAAATTTCACGACACAGATAATTTTCATATCGTCACCAGAGCAGCTTCCAGTACAGTTTCAACATCAGCAGGGCTGTTCTTTTTTTGAAAAATCATTGAATACAGGGAGCTGGGCCAGGTCAGAGACAACCGGCTATGCCATCTGTCCAAGCTATTGGTGGTTTCAGGTGTCAGGTTTCAGGTGTCGGTAAAAAACCAATCCTGAGTCTTAAACCCTGTTTGGGTTGAGTCTGCAAGGCACCAGTGGTGAAAGAAAGGCCGATTCATGAGCGCCACCCATCCAACGGGTCGATTTAAGTTCCTGACACCTGACACTCGACACCCGACACCTGTTGATAGATATACTTCATGCCCTCTTTTTTCGGGAAAATAGTGCCGAAGTTCATTATCCCTTCAGGGTCAAAGGCTTCTTTGAGTTTTTCGAGCATGTAGTAGGCCGAACCGTGTTCATCCGATGTCCATTCACTTCTGTATTTACCAATTCCATGGTGATGGCACATGGAGCCGCCGCACTTCAGCGTCTCTTCCACGATGATTTTTTGGATCGGATGATGATAGATGATCATTTCATCTTCCGGTTCACAGCGAATTTTGTAGTTGTAGACAAAGTACATATTGGTTCCGTTGATATAGCTGTGAGAGGAGTGGCCTCCCAGCATGGTGAGGTCTTCTACCCTTTCGAACTCACTCCGGACTTTTTTCATGACGCGGTTATAAATGACAGGGATGGTTTCCCAGTCTGCTGAAATTTCGGTGGTGAATCCGGCGTGGGAGCCGCGCTCCCCCATTTCCTGGAATTCATCATCAATGTCCTGCTGGGACCAGTTCAGATTGTTGAACCAGTCTTCGATAAGCCGGCCGTCCACCTGTTTGACAATGCCGCCCTTGAATTTTTCAACAGCTTCTTCGATGGCAGATCCAGTTGCTTCGGCAATCCCCTTGGGGCCCTCCGCCATGAACAACAGAACGCATTTGTCTTCATAAAAATGATAGAAGTGCTGGGCTGCGTCCTCTTCCGAGTAAACCCTGGCAACGGACGGCCTGAATCCGTTGACCATGACCTCGCGCAAAACTTTGATGCCGGTTTCAATGTCTGTTGTCAGGTAGCCATAAAACTTGTTGTTGTCGGGGTAATATCTGAAGATCTTGACGGTTACTTCCGTCATGAAGCAGAGAGTGCCTTCGTTGCCGATGACGATGTGGCGAATGTCCGGGCCACCTGACCGTCTGGAGACATTCTTGATTTTTGCAATATGGCCATCCGGGAAAACACACTCGAGACCCACGACCATATCTTCGATCCCGCCATAGAGGGTTGAGAACTGGCCAATACTTCTTGTGGCGACCAGACCGCCGAATTTGGCGACCGGTTTGGATTGGGGAGAATGCCCCGTTGTGTAACCGGTTTTCCGCAACTCATCTTCCAGCTGCTGAAGCGGCACGCCTGCCTGTACTGTGGCCTGGGAATTGTACGGGTCGATCTTGATGATTTTATTCAAATGTAGAGCATCGATGACGATGGTTGTGTCCTTCCAGTTTTCAAGGCCACCCTCGGTTGCCGTCATCCCTGCGCGGGGAATGACATTGATGCCGTTAGCGTTGCAGAACTTCAAAAGTTTGCTGACTTCCTCCGTGTTCTTGGGGTAGACAATGGCAGTCGGCGCCGGTACGTCCAGCACCTTCTTGGCCTTGGCATATTTTTTATACCGGTCCGCGGAAGCCTCATACAGATCATCCTGATTGGTATTGATCTGATCCGGAGCCAGGATCTTCGCCAATTGTTCCAAAACACTATTCGCATCCAAAACATTTCCTCCCTGGTTGATTGGAAAATTCACCATCAAATTTTTGGAGCATCCTACGACAGCTTGCATTCTTTGTCAATTAGGCTAACTGGTGGAATGTGAATTTGCGCAAGGGGTTAGAAGGGTATTTCACTTTTGGCAGAATAATTCCAGCATTAAACCACCACTTCCATTGGCGGACCCGAAAAGGTTTTACCGGTCCGGGGAGAGTCTAACGAGATATAATAAATACGAAATGCGAATTTCGAAATCCGAAACAAATCACAAATTCGAATGTCCAAATTTTCAAAACGACCCAAACAGAACGATGAAACCAGTGTATAAAACTGATCAACTCGCTCAACGCTAGATTGCGTATTGGATCGGATTTTGTTTTTGTCATTGGGATTTATGTCATTCGAATTTGTTTCGTGTTTCGTGCTTCGGATTTCGGATTTACATCGTTGCGCCAGTGATCTTGCCCACTTCCAGGGGGCTTCCTGAGGCCTCCCGCTCGGCGGGAGGAACGCTCACTTTTTCGCGCCCCCGTAGTCGAATCTTTTTAAAATTGAAATTTGCGGGCTTCATCGTACATGGCCAGCACATTTTCCAGGGGCACATCCGGCATGATGCCGTGGTCAGGGCCGCAAATGTAGCCGCCGTTTTTGCCGAGCACCCGGATTCGCCAGCGAACCTCACGGCGAACATCAGCAGTCGTTCCAAAGGGCAGGGTGGTCTGGGTGGAAATCCCGCCGAAAAAAGTGATGTGGTCGCCGTATTCGCGTTTTAAGACATCGGGCTCGTTGCCCGGCAGGTGAGTCTGGACCGTTTCCCACACATCCAGGCCAATGTCGATAAGGTCGCCCATGACCGGGCGAAACTGACCGCAGCTGTGAAACCAGATTTTCAGGTTGTATTTCTTGGCCAGGGCGAAATATTTTTTATAGGTCGGCTTCAGAAATTTGCGCCAGTGATCGGGAGAAATCAGCATTCCCTGCTGGGTCGCGAAGTCATCTCCCATGTAGACAAATTGGGCCATGCCCCTGGTCGCCTCAAAAAGCTTGGCATAAAAGCCCAGAACGAATTCTTCCAACTTGTCAACAGCTGCCTCGATCATAGCCGGGGCCTGCCAGAGATTCAGCAGGGTTTCCTCAAAACCAAACAAGTCAAACAAGGTGCACAGCACCGGCAGCCAGTTGCCGCCGCTTTTTTGGGTGGCTTCCTCCAGCTTTAGGCCCGGGCTCAACAGGGCATATTTGCCCTCGATTCGCTTGGCTTTATCGTCGGGCAGTGCTTGCAGTACCCGGGCGGCAACGGCATAGTCAAAATCATTCGGATCGGGTCAGGCAAAATTTTCAATTTCGCGCACGGTCGCGGCATCTCGCAGGGGATAGTGACGCTCGCTGCCAAAACCCACCCCGGCCGCTCCGTAGACGTCGGCCGGGGTGTGAAAGATGGTGTTGCCGGGCTTGATGCCGGAGCCGATATAGACCGGCCGGGCGCACTGCATATCGACGCCTAATTTATCTCTGAGATCCAGTTTGTTGTCGACCCCGAAATGGTCGTACCAGGGTTGCAGATCGGCGTAGATGCCCTCGATGTTGATGGGCACCTGTTCCGGCTGGATGTGATTTACTGCTTTTAGGATTCGCTCTTTGGAGGTTTCCATGCACCCCTGTTATGTTTTTTCTAATTTTATTATGTTTTTCAAGTCAGAGATACCGGCTATTGTCTATATAAAATCCGTAATTTGGTTTCAGGTGTCAGGTTTCGGGTGTCAGGTAACAGATGGTTGGATTACAGAAATCAGATGACCGCAAAAGAAATAAATGATAGTTAGCAGCCTTCGATATTTTCTATTTAAGTGGGTATGTTTTCCAACCGCGATATGCCCGGTAAAATAACTTTTGATAGTCGTGGCTGCAAGCCACTCCCACCGACAAATTACCCAACATAGATAAACCGGAAATAGCCACAAAGCCACTAAGACACAAAGAAAATATTTTTTTTTAAAAAAACTTTGTGCCTTGGTGTCTTGGTGGCGAAAATCTATTATTTGATAAATCCTTCGCAAACTTGATGTGATTTCAATAAATAGGCGCAAATTTCAAATTTGTAGATGACATTAACAGTTCATCAGCTAATGTTTGACCTTGGCACCCGAAACCCGACACCCGACACCCGACACCCGAAACCTGACACCTGAAACCTTTATCTCAACAAGTTCATTTACACGATCTACAATCCCGAAATCCCAACGCGAATGACTACAGCTGCGCCAGTAACTTATCCAACTCCCGCTCATCGAGGCTGTAGCTGTTCTGCTCTGTTGGAAAGCTGCCGGTTTCGACCTCGTTGCGAAATTGCGATACGGCGGACACCGTGACTTGCTGCAAGTCAGCATAGACTTTCAGGAAACGGGGCGCCAGCTCTTTGTATAGACCCAACATGTCCTGGGTCACCAGGCCCTGTCCATCGCAATAAACACCGGAGCCGATACTGATGACGGGTATCTCCAGGCTGCGGGTGATGATTTCACCCAGGCTCATGGGCAGACATTCGATGATCAGGCCGAAGGCGCCGCTGTCGGCCATGGCCATGGCGTCCGTGATCATTCTCTTCGATGACTCGGCATCCTTAGCCGGCAGGCCGATAGTGCCGGATAGCACCATTTGCTGCTTGGTGAACCCAATATGGCCCAATACCGGAATGCCCGACTCCACGATGCTGCGCACTATATCGGCCGATTGGGCCGTGCCTTCGAGATGGACGGCATCTGCCCGGCCCTCTTTTATGATGCGGGTGGCGCTGTCAACTGCTTCGACGACACTGTTGTAGGAGCCGAACGGCAGGGTCGTCACAACCAGCGCGGATTCAACGCCGTTTCTCACCGCCCGGGTGTGGTAGGACATTTCATCGACCGTTACCGAGACCGCCTCGGGCCGGCCGTTGGCAATGGTTCCAATGGCGTCGCTGACCAGAACGATATCGATTCCGGCCTGGTCCAGAAACGACGCAAAAGGCGCATCATAAGCCGTCAGCAGGGTTATTTTTTTATTGTTCTTTTTTTTGTTCCGAAGCGCGGCGACGGATACTTTGGGACGAGTATTCATTTGACAATCCTAACCCCGAGTGTACCGGAATTGATTATTGATTATTGATTATTTGTGGAACTCGCTTCAGCCTTCGTCCCGCGGTATCGTGGGACTACGACTCGACAGGTCGCTCGATCGTTTTTAATCTATGAATACTGCCACCAAGGCCCCAAGGCACAAAGTAAAACCAACAATCAAGTCTTTCTTCGTGTCTTGGTGTCTTGGTGGCGCAAATTCCTGCCGAATATGCCACAACAATCTATGCACTATCCAACTATATTCGGCAGAATGTCTTCCACCATCAAGTTGGGATTCGGCAGCATTTTTACCGATTCAACTTCACCGACCAGTCTGGCTGCTTTGGCGCCGGCTTCGAGGGCGGTCCTTACGGCGCCCACATCCCCCCGCACCATGACCGTCATGTACCCCCCGCCGATGGCCCGTCGCTGGGTCAAGGCGATGTTGGCCGCCTTGGCCATGGCATCGGCGGCTTCGATGCATGCCACCAAACCTTTGGTTTCAATCATTCCAAGGGCCCTCAACTCGGGATCCAATGCACCGGTGTTCGGTGTGCTTTCACTTTTTTGACCTTTTTTAACCATGATCTATTCCTTTCTGAAACTGATTTTATCGTCATATTGAAGAGAGTCTAATATGCCCACAATTGCCGCATCCACTGGCGAATTTTTGTGGTCCGTGGCCATGCGGGCCGAGCTGCCCTGGCTGACCATGACCAACTCTCCTTGTCCCGAACCCACCAGGTCCATAGCCAGGAAAGGATCGCCGCTGATGTCTCCGTCGATGTTGGCCGGGCAGATGATCAATATTTTGGACGAGCTCAGTGCCGCATGTTTGGCGGATGCGACGGCCGTACCCATAACTTTAGCAATTAACATGGATGACCTCGTTTTTTTTAAGGTTATTTTATTTCTTAAAGGATGATGGTTCAGCGTTCAAGGTTTAGGGTTTTCTTGATTTTGTACGGTATTCAGGTGCCAATACCCAGGAGAGTTCCATTCTAAGCTCCTATGTCGAAATTTAAAAGATATCCAACCTTTGAACTTTGAACCTCTGAACGGTTGTTAACCCGCATCTTTGATGCGCCTGATCTTCTCCACCAGCTTATCCACCACAGGTCGGGACTGTCCGGCCGGCGCCCCGGATACCGGTGCCGGTTTGCGGCCCGGTCGACGCTGGCACCCTTTGGGTTTGCCGCCCAACGCGTTGGCACGGGGGACTGATCGGGAGGATGCCGGGGGAACAGCGGGTGTGGCGGCACCCGTCGAATGTTCCGTCAGGCGGATCCCCAACATATTGGCAGTTTGTTTCGCCAGGTCCGTCAGGACGACGTTTTCATCGATACGGATTTCGCGCTGGCCCTGATCGGCCAAATTTTCAATGTCTTCGGCTGAATAAAAAATCTTCATTTCCATCGTCTCCTTTGCCTGCTTCCGGCCGATTATATGCCTTTTATGGCCTGGATCGCCGCCTCCTGGCCGACCTTCACATCCGAATCGCTGCCGGCAATGTAGAGGCGGCCATAGCGTCCGGATGGCTGATAGTGTACCAGGGTTATGTTGGCGGCCTTTTCCGCTTCGTTGGCCGCCAGCCAAACATAGGCCGCCGGGGAATTCCATGACGCACAGCGTCTGGCCTGCCAGCAGCAGGCCGCCGCGGCTGGTTTGATTGACCAGTTGGGCTTCATAAGGATTGACTTTGGAGACCATTTTGACGGAGACCACCTCCGGCTTCATCCGGTCGTTTTCGGTTAATCCGAAACGTGTCAGGGCGTTTTGACCGGCAACTTGGACCGCTTCCTGAAAAGGACTGTGGATCTCAAGGGTACCGTACACCCGTTCGACCCGCAACAGCCCGGGGCGGACATCCGTGGTTTTCAAGGCGGCGTCCAAAACCTCATATACGTCGCTGGCAGGCGCCAATTCCACGAAAACTTCCGCCATGCCTTCCACCGGCACATCGCCCTGCATCAGGACACCGGTCAGGGCGGCAAACTGCGGTTGCATCGAGTCAATCAGAATATAGGTTCTTAGCTCCATTTTAATTTCCTTTACTATTCTACTTTAGTGGCTATTTATTGAAATCACATCTTCTATGCGCATGATTTATGCCATAACCGGTTTGAATATTTTAGGAATGCTATTGATTTAAATTTAAAAGACAGAGCGAAGCGATACAACAAATCTTCAATCTTCAATCTTCATTCTTCAATACCGGCTTGCCCGGGATGGGTCGTTAATCGGTCACGGTCGGGACCACCTTGCCATCCCCGTTGGATATGATTGCCTCGGTAAACCGATGCGGTCGCGCAATGACGTGGCCGGTAATCAATTGCCCCCCTTTTTTGGCGGCCGCCACACCGGCGTCCACGGAGGCCTGAACCGCTCCCACTTCGCCGCGCACCATAATCGTCACGTACCCGCCCCCGATTTCCTCCTGGCTGGTAATGCTGACATTGGCGACTTTGGTCATGGCATCCGCCGCCTCGATCGAGGGGACCAGTCCGACGGTTTCGACCATCCCCAGCGCTGTTTTTTGTAAATGCTGTTTTTCCATAACGATTCTCCTGTTTGTTGATTTGATTTTTGGTGAAGCTTTTGTGCCAATTTAAATTTTTAGTTAGCCACGAATGAACACGAATTTTCACGAATAAATTGTTAGGTTTAATTGAAACTGGGTTTGATTTTTTTAAATCATTCGTGCTCATTCGTGTTCATTCGTGGCTAAATTTTTGGTTAGTTCCCGAGAATTTGATTTGCTGTAGATATTCCCGAATTCAAATCCACCCGGTGCCCGAGCCCGGATAGGGCGTTGCCGGTGGCCGTCAATAGCTGGACAACGGCTGCCGGCGAGTATGCCGCAAGCTGGGCCGGATCGAGATAAAAGGCGGCATGGTCGACTTTGCCGTAGGCCCTGCTCGGCCCCATGATTCGTTCAATGGCGCCGACAAGATCATCCACGTTGATGTTGTCGGGGACAAAGACGGCCGTTTGGGTGCCCCGGCACAAGCGCCCCGTTGCATCACAGCCGGGGCAGTCGGTACCGTCGGTCGTCAACAGTAGATCCATCTCGCTGATGCCCCAGCGAATGGCCTTGGCGGCAGCCTCCAGATCGGTGCCATTGCCTCCCGGTGCCAGGTAATCCGGTTGGGGGGCCCCCCAGAGACGGGAGATGGTAGACCTGATTTCCATGGCAGAAGCAACCGGGTCCGGGGCGGCATGGATCGCGCGGCCGGTAATCAGGGCGGTAACCGGAATGTTTTGAAAAAACGGGATGGAGTCGTTGGTCAGTCCGCCGGTGACCGTCACTTTGAATCCCATATCGATCAGGCGCCGAATGGTATCCAGATCGTCCTGGGACCACTGGCGATTAGAGGCTTCTTCGTCCCAACCGCGATGATAGACCATCCATTCGATGCCGACCTGGCGCCATTCTTTGGCATAGGCAATAATGTCCCGCACTCCGGTGAGCTCCATCAATACCTCTTTGCCATACTCGTTGGCGGTCTTGAGGGCGGATTCGACCGTCGCCATGGGGGCGCCCCCGATGACCGTCATCAGGTCCGCGCCGGAATCAAAGGCCATCTTGGCCTCCAGCCACCCGACATCTGGCGTTTTGAAGTCGGCCAGAATCAGGTTGTCCGGACAAACTTCTCGCACGGCCCGGATGGCGTCCAGCCCGGCCGCTTTGCAAAGGGGCGTGCCGATTTCAAAAATGTCCACATGCGGCGCTGTTTTGGAGGCCACCGCGATGGCCGGGGGCAGGGTGATGAAGTCCAGGGCAAATTGTAACATTGGCGTTGTGCTCATTTCACGATATCCTTTTTTACTGGATTTAGTCCTTCCTTTTAGCTGTATAGAAATTTGTATTCAAAATTTAGTTCTGCGATGAAGACTATTGCGAGTTTTGAATGATCCTGGATTCTGGATACTGGATGTCGTTGGTAAATCCCGCTTGTGGATTGCTTTTTATCCAGCATCGAGAATCAAGCATCCAGTATCCGCTTCGTGACGAAATTATCCTGAACATGCTGAACCTGACAGCTACTAGAAATTATTAGATGTCAGGGGCTTAACCTTCAAGGCGGCATCCCCATGGGATTGTAATAGGTTCTGAGGGCGTAGGCCGTGGTCTTTAAATTGCGCTTTAACGGATTGCCCAGCTTGAACAAAACTCCCAGATACAACAGATCAACCAGGTACAGCTGGCAGACTTTGGCGTCAATGGCTCCGCCGTACAGGGGCGTGTCCATGTATTCGACCGGTGTGGCCAGGCATATCTTGCAGGACCGGGCCAGGGGTGATTCGCGGTCACTGGTCAGGGCGATGGTGGCGGCACCCTTTTTGGCGGCTATTTTGGCGGCATCGACCACGTGCTTGGTGATGCCGGTGTTGGACACGCACAACGCCACCATTTTGGATTTAAGCATCGAGGCCGATACGGTCTGCATATAGCCGTCGGAGTAAACCACGCAGTTGAGACCGGCTTTGGTAAACAGATGGTGGGCTGCCTGGGCAATGACGGCCGAACCGCCGATACCGTAGACAAAAATCTGCCGGGCCCGGGCAATGGCATCGATGGCCTTTTCCATGTCTCCGACGTTCAAGCTCTGCTGGGTCTTGGAAAGGGAGCCGGCCAGGGATTCGGACAGTTTGCGGCCGATTTCAGGCGTGGCATCGTTTTCATGGATAGCCGGAGGTATGTTTTTGAACCCTTCGGCGCCATTTAAGCTTAAAGAGGCTGCCATGGACAGTTTGAGGTCCTGAAATCCCCGCAGACCGATTACCCGGCAAAAGCGGCTGATCGTCGTCTCGCTGACTTCAAGGCGCCTGGCCAACTCAGTGATCGAGAAATCAAGTCGCTCCTGGGCGTGCTGCTGCAGATAGTCCGCTATTTTTTTCTCCGACTTTCTCAACGACGAATAATGGGCCTGAAGTTGCTGAATAAAATCGCTCATAATAGTATGGAAATTTTTTTCATTAAAATAATATATTTGTTTAAATGTAAAAAATTTTTTTCATAATAGGGCGAATTTTATGAGGTGTCAAGAAAAATTTTTTTCTTTTTTAAAGAAATTTGGAAAATATTCAGGTCAACTTGCAACGACAGGCCAAGTCACTATTTTATGATTATACAGAATCAGATTGTCTGTGGACCTGGTGATCTGAAAAATGAGATTGAAAGGAGTTTTGACCACCGATGAGAGCCGTACGCAAAAATATCGTCCTTGCCGATAGCAATGACACCATTGTTGTCGAAGGCAATCACTACTTCCCACCTGACTCGATCAAGCGGGAGTATTTTCAAAAAAGTGACAAACATACCATCTGTTCATGGAAAGGCGAGGCCAGCTACTACCATATTGCAGCCGGTGGTGAAATCGAGGAAAACGCGGCCTGGTACTACCCCGAGCCCAAGGAAAAGGCCATGCACATCAAAGGCTATGTGGCGTTTTACAATTTGGAGAGGGCCTGATTCAGGAAATCAGGAAATTAGGGATTTAGGGATTGGGGGATTGGGGAATTTAGGGATTGAGGGATTTAGGGATTCAGGTATTGAGGAATTAAGGAATTGAATGAATTCGGTCGACACGCCTTCTGAACCGAAAACCAAACTTCGCTTTGAGCGAGCCGCCATTCGGTGATGGAATTTTAATTCCGCCTGGAAAAATTGATGCTCGGACCACGCATCGGCGTATCTCTGTGGATTTGGAAACTAGCTTTTAAGCAATTGCCACAGGGGTTGAAATTTCGCGGCCGGATCCTTTATTTTCCAGAGCCAGGGGTGGGGAATCCCCTTGTCACCGCCGATGCCCCAGAGGATGCCCGCCAAGGCACCGGTGAGAAGGGCTCGGCCGCAATTGTCTCCGCTGACCCGGATGTTCTGCCGGACCGCCGCCGCGTATGAGTTGCTCGTCCGGACGATGTAAAGTCCCACCGGCAAACTGTATTGCAACGGGCACGCCGCGCCAAACTCCTCGATCAGGGCTTCATCGCTGGGCCAGTCCTGAGACATGGCCTTTTGGGTACTTTCCTGCCATTCCGGCGGAAGCTCCGGTTTGGCTTCTTTAAAGGCTTCGGCCAAAGCCTGACCTTCTATTACGGCCATTAGCAGCCTGGCAAAAAATCTGCCGGCAGCGACACTTTTTTCATGGTTATTGGTGATTTTTACAATTGTTTCGACGTCCGCTAATTCATAATTACCGCTGGCGATAAGAGGCAAAATTCCTGCCAGAGCCGGAATTTGATCGTCACGGGCGCCGGATGCCAGGGGTATGGTTTGGTCCACCGCTTGCGCCATATCCTGGGCCAGCTTTACAGTGTTATCATCGTCATGGGTTATACGCACGGCCGCTTCCACCTCTGCCAGCAGTTTCTGCCCGGTGTGGTTCTTGGTTGCCGGCATGACCTTCATCATCAGCGTTTCCCGCAGATCTTGATCTAAATCCTTGAAATCCGCGGCGACCCGTTCCATTGCTTTGAGCTCGGCGACCGCGAGATTCTGCAGGGTGTCCTTGGTGGGGTGATCGATATATCCGGTAAATGAGCCGCCGTAACCAAAGTAGTTCTGAAAATCACGTTGATACGTCCTGGGATTGAACACGCCACCGCTATCAGCGATGGACCTTGCGGCATTCAGAAAGTTTTCGCCGTAGTGCGAATTGTCCCCGGCTTTTTTGGCCGGATGGGCAAAATACGATGGAACGCCGTCGTAATTTTTGGGATCCGGATCTAAAAATTCGGGTTCAGCTCCACCCACTTCTTTGATCCGATTAATATCATAGATCCAGTGGAGACCCAAGGCGGCGGCATCCGCCACGGCCACGCCTAACATCCCGGACAAGATTTTTTCACTTTTGGCATCGAGATTCATGACATTCCTCCTTATAGTTTGAACTCAAACGGCGATATTAATTTTGGAGAATTGGGCTAAGGGCTAATTCAGAAATTCAAGGATTGAGGAATTTAGGAATTGTATGAATTCTGTCTATCTTAAATCATTGAGTTCATGCTTTAGTCCCTTAATCCCCAAGTACCCAACCCGGATATGCTGGAGATAGCCACAAAGCCACTAAGACACAAAGAAAAAAATATTTTTTAAAACTTCGTGCCTTGGTGTCTTGGTGGCGAAAATCTTTTATTTGATAAGTCCTTCGCAAACATGATGTGAACTCAATAGATAGACACTATGTTTGGGACAAATAGACATACAGGGGGTCTACAATAATTGACTCATTTAAAAAGTAAGTTGCGAGATCTGAAATTCGTAATTCCCACAAACGCCATCTAAGAAACACCGTAAACGAACTGACCGAATTCCAGCCCCAGGCTTAGGCATTGCTTGCCCTCCAAGCAGGCAGCGGCGTCCTCATCTTCCAGATAATGCTTTATCCGGTGGACACCCTTTTTGAAGTCGATCGCCCAGGCATTGCGGCCGGTATCCCATTCAACCTTCAGATCAATGTCGCATTCGCCGATCTGCGGATATATTTCATGGATTTTATTGCAGAGCTCTGTTTTAGTATACATTGTGCATCTCCTTTGCCAGACATGCTTACCATCGTGCTACTCATTTGAAAATAACGCCGATTTCTTTTCAATCAAGATGCGAGCGCCGTTTCTGGCCGTGAGCATTCGGCCCGATCAAAGAAAAGAAACTTCAAAAAGCAAATTTTAGATTTTGGAATGCGGATTTTGGATTTAAGGTATTTCCGCATTTTGGATTTTGGATTGCGGATTGCGGATTGCAGATTTAAGGTATTCTGTCTATTTTAAAATGACTGAGCGACGTGTGGGTTCGTAGCTCGACGTGTTGGGTCGTAGTTCCGCGATACCGCGGGACGAAGCCCAAAGAGCGAAGCCCCAAGCGATTCCACCATTCTTCAATCGACATTCGACATTCGACATTCTAATGTAGTGTCACACGAGCGGCGGCCGCTGGCCAAAAAAACGGCCAGTCTGATCGGAAATAAACTGCGCAAAATCAAGCCAGTTTCCGATGAACTCTTTTGCCGTTTCGTCCTCGTCCTCGTCCTCGTGCTCGTCCTCGAAGCTTTTGAGCCTCTAAGTATCGAGGACGAGTACGAGCACGAGTACGAGCACGATTTAAAATCTCTTTTTTGGGGTTAATATAGACGAAGTTTCAAAAGAGGCCATTCTCCTCAGGGCATGACCCTAGCAGGTCGTATGAAAAAGCCCGCCCACGGCCTTGCTTTCCCGCAGTTCATTGTAGAGGCGAACTGCGTCCTCGGTTTTGAGGACATGGACCGTGATGCTTTTTTGTTGCAACATCTCGATAGTGTCCGCCTTCACCCCAAGGGCGTTATGAACGCCTCTGCCAAGCACGATCACTTTGGCGCCGTGTTCCAGCAACTCTTCGACATCCGCCGGTTGAATGCCCGGCGAATGACCCGTGCCGGTTTCCCGCCAATCCCATTCCCGCGAACCGCCGGGAAACAGCTTCGCGTCGCGATAGGAATCTCGGTTGTCAACCACCAGATGCCCCCAGGAGAAATCCGTGATGCGAGGGGATTTCAATTTATTTTCCATCTTTGAATCGCTCATTTTTAAAGGGACCTTTTAAAGATTTTCACTATCTAGAATTTTGCCATCCATTCGGCCCTGTCAAGCCTTCCCAATTGATCGGGCCGCTTCCCGACACTCAACACCTTTTTAAATTGGAACAGAGAGAAAAAAAGCACTTCAGCCGGGGTAGATTACTTGTTATCACTTTCATCCCCATAATCCATTATGGAGTCAGCACTGGTTTCCTTTTCGGTGATCCGAACTGACGTGTTGCAACCAACCGATTTTTTTGATAGTTCCAATAAAAAGTCTATTGCTTGGTTTGAGCGTGTCGAAATTCAGGCAGATACTAGGTGAGGAACTAATATAAGTTTTTTGCAAAAGGTATCGCAAATGGGTGAGAAACCAACATATGCCGAATTGCAGCAAAGAGTCCTTGAACTAGAAAAAACCGGGGAGTCGCTTCGCGGGAGCGAGGTCAGTTATCGCGAACTATTTGCTTCGAATCCGCACCCCATGTGGATCTACGATCTGGAGTCGCTTGCCTTTTTGGACGTGAACAATGCGGCGATTGAACACTACGGTTACAGTCGCGAGGAGTTTCTCTCCATGACGATCAAAGATATCCGCCCCCCCGAGGATATCGCGCGGCTGCTTGACAATGTCGACGTCGTAGACGGTGGCCTGGACAAAGCCGGAACATGGCGTCATATCAAGAAGAACGGCGACGTCATTTATGTGGAGATTACCTCCCACGTGATACAGTTTGGACAGCGCCGCGCTGAATTGGTGCTGGCGAGCGACATCACCGATCGTAAGATTGCGGAAGAAATCTTGCGCAGCTATGAGCAAATCATCTCTGCCACAAACGATCTGATGTCGTTTGTGGACCATAAATATGTGTATCGGTCCGTCAACAAAGCCTATCTGACTGCACATGCCAAAAAGCTCGAAGAAATTGTCGGCTTTCCCGTAGAACATCTTATGGGAGCAGAGGCATTTCAAAATGTTGCCAAAGGATATTTGGATCGCGCTCTTGGCGGTCAGAAGGTGCAATACCAGTCGTGGTTCGAATACGCCGGTATTGGTCGCCGTTTTATGGATGTGGCCTATCATCCGTTAAAAAACCAGCAGGGTAATATTATCGGTGTCGTCGTTAGCGCGCATGACCTGACCGAGCGCAAGCAAACCGAAGAAGGTTTTAAGGAAAGCCAGCGCCAACTAATCACACTGATGAGCAATTTGCCCGGTATGGCCTACCGCTGCAAAAACGACTCAGATTGGACCATGGAGTTTGTCAGCGACGGCTGCTACCCCTTGACCGGGTATCAACCTCATGATCTGGTCGGAAACGCTTTGATTTCCTATGCTGAGATCATCCATCCGGATGACCGCCGGATGGTTGAAGGTGGCGTTCAAGATGCCGTCAATGAGAAGCGGTCTTTTCAATTGATTTATCGTATTCATACTGCCGACCAAGAGGAAAAATGGGTCTGGGAAAAAGGCCGAAGTGTTTTGGAATCGGACGGGAAGATAGTTGCACTCGAGGGATTCATCACCGACATTACCGAACGCAAGCTGGCTGAAGAAGAAGGCGAAAAACTGCGGGAGCAGCTCTATCAATCCCAGAAGATGGAATCCGTTGGAAGACTTGCAGGTGGGGTGGCGCACGATTTCAACAATATGTTGGGTGTGATCCTGGGCAGCACCGAGTTGCTGTTCATGGGGATGGATAAAGAGGACCCGCGCTATGCGGAACTGCAAGAAATTTACAACGCCGCCCGGCGGTCGGCGGAGCTGACCCGGCAACTCCTCGCATTTGCCCGCAAGCAGAACATGGCACCGAAAGTACTGGATTTCAACGATACTCTGGAGGGGATGCTCAAAATGCTGCGGCGTTTGATCGGAGAAGACATTGATCTCGTCTGGAAACCACACGCTCTTATTTGGCCGGTGAAGATAGACCCGGCCCAGGTGGATCAGATTCTGGCCAATCTCTGTGTGAACGCCCGGGATGCCATCTTCGGGACCGGAAAGGTCACCATTGAAACGGAAAACGTCACCTTTGATGAAGCTTACTGCAAAACGCACCCCGGGTCTGTGCCGGGGCAATACGTCATGCTTGCTGTCAGCGACGATGGGTGCGGTATGGACAAAGAAACCCTCAACAATCTTTTTGAACCGTTTTTCACCACGAAAGAGTTCGGAGAAGGAACCGGATTGGGGCTGGCCACGGTTTACGGAATCGTAAAACAAAACGAGGGATTCATCAATGTATATAGCGAACCGGGACAGGGAACCACATTCAAGATCTACCTGCCCCGCACTCAGCCCGCCGCGGATGCAATTAGAGAAACCGCTGCCGAGACCATCGCTGAGGGAGCCGAGACTGTTCTATTGGTGGAAGACGAAGAGTCGATTTTGAAACTGGGTAAGACCGTGCTTGAGCGGTTTGGCTACGAGGTGCTTGCGGCCTACAAGCCTAAAGAGGCTCTTGTGATAGTTGAACGATTCGAAGGCCCGATTCACCTTTTGGTAACCGACGTTGTGATGCCTGAAATGAACGGCAAGGAGTTGGCTGCGCGAGTCGAGAAAATCAAACCGGATATAAGGGTTCTCTATATGTCCGGCTATGCGGGCGATGTCATCATGAACCATGGTATTCTCGAAGGGAATGTTAATTTCCTTCAGAAACCATTTTCGATCAATACCCTGGCCGTCAAAGTGCGAGAGGTGCTGGACCAGCCCGGAAAGTGATCAATGTCGGATTTTCGGTCAAGAACAACATTATCACCGTTTTGGCAGGAATGCCTTAAAATCAATATTGACAACCAAGCCCCCTTTTGGATATCTGGTGACGATTGGTTTCGTTGAATTGGTGCCTCAATCCGGATGTCCGCCTTTCCGGCTGTCTTGTCCGGCTGTTGTTCATTGAGCGATGCCTGAGGTTCGACGAGCGGTGTCGGGCCTGTCGCGGCGTCGTTTCAGTGAAGCCGGATTTGTCGCGACGTAGTCCCGCCAGCCCGCGAGACGAAGTCGGAAGCTGATGCCGACAGTTAATTCCGGCATTAAACCACCACGTCTAGTGGTGGACCCGAGAAGGTTCTACCGGTCCGGTGAGAATTATACGAGCTGGAATAAATACGAAACCCGAATTTCGAAATCCGAAACAAACCACAAATTCGAATGTCCAAATTTTCAAAACGGCCAAAACAGAACGATGAAACCAGTGAATAAAACTGATCAACTCGCTCAGCGCTAGATCGCGTATTGAGATCAGAACGTGTTTTTGTCATTAGGATTTATGTCATTCGAATTTGTTTCGTGTTTCGTGCTTCGGATTTCGGATTTACATCGTTGCGCCAGAGATCTTGCCCCCTTCCAGGGGGCTTCCTGAGGCCTCCCGCGCATCGGGAGGAGCGCTATCACAGGTTTCGATTCTTGCGCTTAGAAAAAGCAAATTCCTATTTTCAATAAAAACGATTGAAGGAGCATAACAATGACTGAAACATATCGTATTGCCGTCATACCCGGTGATGGAACAGGACCTGAAGTGGTCGACGAGGGCCGCAAAGTATTGAAAGCAGCAGCGACCCGGTTCGGATTCGATCTGGAAATGACCGATTTTGATTATGGCGGTGATCGTTATCTGCGCACCGGCGAAGTGCTGCCGGAAAACGCCGTGGACGACCTTCGCCGGTTCGATGCGATCTACCTGGGCGCCATTGGGCACCCGGACGTCAAACCCGGTGTCCTGGAAAAGGGTATCTTACTGAATTTGCGTTTCGAACTGGATCAGTATATTAATCTGCGGCCGGTGCGCCTTTATCCGGGTGTGGAAACGCCCCTGAAGAACAAAACCCCCGAACAGATCGATTATGTGGTCATTCGGGAAAACTCCGGTGGCATATACACCGGTACCGGGGGCATTTCCATGAAAGGCACCCCCCAAGAGGTGGCCGTGCAAAGCATGGTTTACAATCGTTTCCAGGTAGAGCGCTGCCTGCGATATGCTTTTGAATATGCCCGCAAGTTCGGCAAAAAAGCCCGCGGCCGAGGCGAGGCCAATACCCTGGGACTGGTGGGCAAAACCAACGTACTGACCTACGTCTTTGATCTTTGGGAGCGGGTGTTTCACGAAATCGGCGAAAACGAATACCCCGATGTCAAGCGCGAATATTATCATGTGGATGCCACCTGCATGTGGATGGTCAAAAGTCCGGAGTGGTTCGACATTTTGGTGACCTCCAACATGTTTGGCGATATCATTACCGATCTCGGTGCCGAGACCCAGGGCGGCATGGGCATTGCCGCCGGCGGCAATATCAACCCCCAAGGGGTCAGTATGTTTGAACCGATCGGCGGTTCAGCCCCCAAGTATACCGGTAAAAATCTGATCAATCCGTTGGCCGCTATCTGCGCCGGCGCCATGATGTTGGAAACGCTGGGAGAAATTGAAGCTGCCAACGCGGTCGAGGCCGCCGTCAAAGCAGTGACCGGCGCCAAGATCCAAAGTCTGTCCGCCGGAAACATGGGCTACACCACCAGCGAGGTGGGCGATCTGGTGGTCGATTGCATTCAAAATTAAGAGAAAAAAGCCTTGCATGTTCAATCGCAAAAGTACGCCTCTGCCGCCGATCAGTTGCGGCAGCTATTGGAAAAACCCGAAATCATTCTGATGGCTGCCTGCTTTGATGCGCTGTCTGCAAAGCTGATAGAATCGGCCGGGTTTGCGGCCACCTTCATGAGCGGTTTCGGTGTAGCCGCAACCCGGCTGGGACTGCCGGACACGGGACTGATCTCATATGGCGAAATGTTGGACCAGGGCCGCAACATCTGCCAGGCCGTTTCGATACCGGTTTTGGGTGACGGGGATACCGGTTTCGGCAATGAGATGAATGTGAGACGAACCGTCGAGGGCTACTATCAGGCCGGGTTTGCCTGCGTGATGATCGAAGACCAGGTGATGCCCAAGCGCTGCGGCCACACTGCCGGCAAAACCGTGGTGGAACGAAATGACGCAATCCGGCGTATAAGAGCGGCCGTGGATGCCCGTGAGGCGGGCGCGGATATACTGATCATGGCCAGAACCGATGCCAGGGCGACTATGGGTCTCCAAGAGGCGATGGAGCGCTGCCAGGCATTTGTCGACGCGGGATCGGATATCACCTTTTTAGAGGCGCCCCAAACCGAAGCTGAGATGCGCGCCTATTGTAAAAACGTTTCCGGCTACAAAATGGTCAACCTGATCGAAAACGGTAAAACCCCGCTCCTGCCGATCCGCCAACTGGAGCAGATGGGCTACAAGATCGCGGTCTATGCCCTGACCCTGCTCAATGCCTCCATTGTCGGCATGCAAAGGGCACTCGCCTGTTTAAAGCAAGGAGAGAAGGTTTCGGGTTTAATGGATTTTAAAACCCTGCGGCAAATCGTCGGTTTCGATGCATACAATACCGAGCTTGACCGGTACCACAGTGAATAATCCCCCAACCCGGCAGAGCCGGAATTGAAGATTGAAGATTGAAAATTGAATATTTATGGTTCGCCTTCGGCGGATCTATTATATTTCACAAATCCTGTGCAAACATGATGTGATTTCAATAAATAGACACAAATTGAGCCAAAAGCGCTCTCAGTTAGGAGTTATTGGTTATTTGTTAATCGTTATTAGAATAAGCTCAGATTCTGATCCTATAACTCTGCAACTAAGGAGTTATAAAAACAGATCTCATTCCTCTCAAACCATTAACCAATAACGATTAACTAATAACAACCAATGGGTTTTTAATTCAATTGGGGCAATAACAAAAGCCTTAACTGTTGCCCTGTCAATTTTGTGCCTTTAATATCCTATTGTGATCTTATATTACAATCATTCCATATTCCGGTAGAAGTTCTCTTAGAACATAATGCCGGTGAAGGCTTGATGCCTGGTAAAACCGGAAAACTGAAAACTCTGCCGCGTCACTTGGATTTTCCAGCGCCGGAAAATCATTGCGATCCTTGGTCCACCCTTCCGCCGGCTGATATGGTTTAATATCCAGTTTACCGAACGCAGCATCTTCTTTCACAAGTTCGCACCAGGCTTTTGCCCTTGTTTTTTTACCATCTTCGATAGCCAGGATATCCCGGATCTTATCTTCAACTTGATCGAAATCTCCCCCGTTGGAACTGGCCTGAAAACGTTGATTGTTTTGAGCCAGGCACTGAAACATAGCACAAAGCGCGCGGCAACCCTCGAGAAAAAATTTTTGATTTTCCCTCTCGACTGGTTGTGGAGATCTATCTTCAAATTTATCTTCATAGGCATACTTCCAGTGAAGATAGGGTTGGTCGGGAAACGTCAGCACTGCGCCGTGCCCCAACGCGCCGGACATCATTTCGGCGCCTGCGCTAAACATGCTTCGTTTGATATTTCTCCACCACCCGCCGCTTTTGCCATATTTTCTGAAAAATCTGGATGACTTCTGATCCCAATACTTTTGCGTAGCCGGCGTAACATCTAAAAGCTTGATTTCGTCGTTGACGACCTTGTTCCGTCTTGAGCTGACCCCTGAAAAACCAAAGTGGGCGAATGTATCCGCATAAACGTGAGCGGTGACACCCATGAGCTCCAGAGCAAAGGGTCGTTCCGCGTACCCAAGATGATGCGACACCATTTTTTTTGCCAGTTCGCTGTCTTTCCGGCACACGAGACGTTCGGTCAAATCCTCACCCTCATTTCCAGGAAGAAAATGAAATGGAATCCAGATATAACGCTGGTGATCCCGATCCAGGTTCCTCACATCTACTGCATGATGCGCCGTTGCCTCCGGTATCAACTTGGCGCCGCTTTGGTGATCAAGTGTGTCGTTCCCCACCGAGTCATCCACATACTGAGATGCGGTGGCAATGACCTCCGCTGCCTCCTGGTTCAGACCTGCCAACAGGCCCAATGCATGCACGCCATAGTAATGCATATCAATTTGCATAATCTTCCTCCCTTGAATGGATTATTAACTGTTTGGATCACTGCAAGCATTCAATGCTTTCGGTTTGGCGAGATTCTGACTGGATACGAAGTTCTTTAGTTTTTTGTCGGCGACTAAACCCAACCCGGATAAACCGGTAAGATTAGCCACAAAGGCACCAAGACACTAAGAAAAGAGTTTATAATTTATTTGACTTCGTGCCTTGGTGTCTTGGTGGCGAAAAAATTATGTTTGAAAAATCCTTCACAAACATGATTTAATTTCAATGGAATGATAGGATTCCACAATTTTAGATCATTTTAGTCATTTTGAATTTTAGATCATTTGTCACTTTTGAAATACAGCGACTCGGCTAACATCGACATCAAATTGTCGATACGATGCCGCTAAGCGCCTAGGGAAGATCCGCCGCAACCTCCCCATAAAAGGTATGAATGCGTTTTAGCAGTTCATCCGGGCTTTCACCTTCCATCAGTTGATCCACATCCCACCACCCTAGTTCGTTAAGATGGTCGGTCTCATCAAGGACACCCCTGAAATATGATTCTCTCCATTTGGCAGAGTCGACAGACACAAGCCCGTCATTTTCACCTTCTTTTTCCTCAATTATTCGAGAGGGACCCTTTAGCAGACCGAGAATGCCCCAGAAATTCTGCTTACCGGCATATGTTTGAAACTTTATTTGCGATTCACAGCTCGACTCGAACGCAACCACATCCTTTCGTTCGTTGAAGGCCTTGCAAGAATCCGTCCTCAGATCCTGAAATGCACTGATGTCCAACCCGACTTTTTTTAAGAGTGCGGGAATCCGCGAGAGGTTGTCGAGGCCCCAGTCGGCAAACGGCGACCCCTGATGAGGCGTTGAAATAGTGGTAACTGAAGCGATACGTTCATGGATCTTCCCATCGTTTCGATCATTAAACATCATATGGCGAGTGTCCAGTCCGCCCATGCTATGAGCGATAATGTTGACCTTATCTGCTTTGGTCTCATTGAGGATTCGCAATAGATTATCTTTCAAATCCGCGGCACGTTCATCGACACTTTTAGCCCAACCGACTTTGGAGTGATACACAGAATGCCCTTTGTCCTTGGGCATCGTACGAATCCCCCTAAAATAGTTCAACCGATCGATTTCAGGATTATCGTTGTTATCCGCATCGAGCGACTCGTTCCATAACACATCGAAGCGGCACACACCATGGGCCAAAACAATTGGAAACGTCATGATTAAGTCCTCCTTTTCAGATTTTTTAAGAAATTATAAAAATGAAGGGTGGACCGACTAAGTAGCTGATATTCTGTATAAATATTTAACTGTTTACGGCAATAACTACAAATTTTGAGTTCATACCAATCATTAAAAAAGGCAAGTATGCCTTTAGGCATTTACCCGGTGAGTGGCGAAAGACAGATCGGCAAAACAACCCTTCTCAAGCAGAGAATGTCTAAACTCCTCCAAGATGGAATCGTCCCATATTCTTTTGCATATTCAAGATAAGAAGTTGCTTTTACAAAGTGGATGAATCGAAAATAGTTCGTTGTGTATCGGCTTCAGCAGCAACCCAGCATATGGAAGGGACTCTTAATGCAAACGATACCTAATCTGATAGCCAACGCAGGTTTTGTTGTCAAGATTAAATCTCAACGGCGCTATTAACAAGTCAGGCCGATTGGGTAACCCCTAGGTTGTGCGGTTCAGGGTTCAACCTTCAGGTTTAAAAATCTCCAACCACTTTATTTTAAGTGGATTATATCATTCCAGGTTGTTCCGGCTGGGTATCAATAAATCCGGTGATAGCTGTATTGACGACGGCTCTGAAATAAAACCGATAAAATGCCACAAATCTTCAATCTTCAATTTTCAATTCCGGCTTGTCCGGATTGGGTAACAGTCAACCTTGTAGCATTGGGTATCCTGTTTAGCGCTCGAAATCTTTTAGTGCCAATGAGGTCTTCTACGATCGGAGGCTGTTGAAGGCTTTGACGGCAGAATAGGCGGTTGCCACGGACAAGCCCGATCCGCATTTCATGCGGCTCCAGTCCTGATGTGCCAGAACGATGCCGGCCGCAAAAAGGTTTTCAAATGCCGGGTTGCCGCCGGCATTCAGGGGCCGCATCATATCGTCGGTCTCCAGGCCGGCCAGGTTGATGGCATGGCCGCCGGATTCAAAAAGGCGATCGCCGTGCCAGACATCTCTGTTTTCCGGCTGAAACACCGGCAAGTTAAAGACTGATTCGGTAACGGCCTTGTGATCGGATTGCAGGCCGCCGCCCAAAAACCGGCCGGTTGCCAGTACAACGGCCTGGGCTCTGATGGTATCCTCATGCTCGGTTCGGCCGATGTCCAGCGAAAAATCGCCGTCTGAATTCGGCGTCGCTTGCAAAACGTGCTTTTGAAACAGGCAGTGCACTTTATTGGCCGGCAAGAACCGCAGAAACGCCTCCCTGAGACGGATCCCCGGAATGGATGGGGGCATGGCTGGAATCTCGAATACGGGCTTGCCCAGCAATTCGCTGAGTTCACCGACTACCAGGTCGGGTTGGTGGATGCCAAGAACCGCCGGCAGGCCTACAACCTCTGCATATTTGACATGGGGTTTGATCAACCCGGCCAATTTCTGACGATACTCCGTCATTTCCAGATCCTGGGCCAACGGTATCGGATTGATCTCATGGACCTGTTCGCCGTAGATCGATGGAACACTCAAGGCCCTCAGGCCCGGCCATTTGGATTTTAGCCGTTCGACCAGCAGTTTGGCGCTAAAGCCTTTGAGACCTTTAAAATCGACAATCAAACAAGGAGTCCGGCGGGATAATGCCGTTACGCCCGGCCACATGGTCTGGGGGACGCCGTGAGTAGTTTTGATTGCGCCGAAGGCGGTGATCAATTTTGAATTTAATCCATCTTGAGAACGATAGGGCAGGCCGGCCTGGTCCAAAAATGCGTCGAATTCCTGCAGCGAGCTATTGATATCTTCTTCGGAAAGCCAGGCATACGGATGACCGGGAATGTCTGCGCTGACGGCCTTTATGGCCGCCCAGGGATCCTCCCAGGCTTTGCCCTCGGCAACCGGGTGAACCCCCATCAAATCGATCAGGCCACCGGTAAACCAGGACTCGCCCAGCGACCCTATCATTGCGGTTGATATGCCGCGATTGGCCGCAAATACGGCCGCTGCCATTCCTGCCATCCCTGCACCGATTATGGCGAGGTCATATTTGTGAGTGGTTGATTCAATCATTTTGGGCGTCTCTTTCGCCTATTCAGTTTAAGTTCCAGCCGTGATACCTTTACCAGAGGCGGGTTTACGACGTATTAGTAAAAAAAATTGCCACTAAGACACAAAGACACGAAGAAAAATATTAACCAAAGTATTCTTTCAATATTAAAAAAGGACGGAGCGACACGCGGCGCAAGCGCCTGCGCTGCGCGAGCGACCTCATCAAATCTTCAATCTTCAATCTTCGATCTTCAATTCCGAACGGTCCGGGTTCGTCAATTCAAGGTCGAACAATCCGCAGTACATCGCCTCCTGCAGCTCCGCCTGCTTAAGCTGGTCGCCGAAGAGAACCGCGCGTTGACCTTTCCAGCGCGTATCGCTAAAATGGCCAAGGTCGGCGATGCCCAGGTCCTGTTGAAATACCTCCTGGTCGTACAAGTGGGCGGTCAGACGCAGGCCGCAATACGTTCCCTGGCAAGCGCCCTTGCCGATTCGGCTGCGGGCCCCGATGTTGTGAAGCAGTACGGAATCCTTTTTAAATTCGGAACTGCTGAGGATGGATTCGACCGCGCTCTTGGGCACCATTTCACATTCGCACAGGATATAATCTTCAGGCCGCTGCTTTTCCAACCAGGTTACGGGCGCCAGACCCGGCTCGGTCCATTCGCAGTTCAGGGTTGACGGCAAGGGTTCCTGCCGTGTGCGACAGGGCGCGTCGATTTTCAAGCGAGCGCAGATTTGATCGCATACCCGCTCGGCCATCAGGCGAAATATTGACAGTTTGCCGCCGGCAATGGTTTGAAAGTTGTCGACCCCATCGGCGCTGTGATCGATGAGGTCGAATCCCCGGCTGATTTGGCGATCATTGGTGGTGCCCTCGGCTTTTTTTTTGGCGATCAGCGGCCGGACGCCCGAAAAAGCCCGAATGAACCGGCTTTTGTCAAGTGAAGGAACGATGGGCACGCCCTGGCTGATGATGTGATCGACCTCGGCAACGGACGGTTTGATATTGTCCGGCGATGTTAAGCGGACCGATGAAGGCCCGAGGATCGAAACGGTTCCGCCGGGGCAAAGAACATCACCGTCCGAAGGCGGGCGCAACCGGAGCAGCATATGGTGCGCCAGTCTTGAATGGGTTACGAGCAGCGTGCCCTTGGAATAGAGAATTTCAATGGACGCGTCGGCGAGGGCCGCCACCTGGCCGACCCAGGCTCCGGCTGCATTGACGATTTCTTGCGCCTCGATCGTTTGTTCCCGGCCCGTCAATACGTCTTTTACCTGCACGGACTGAATTTTGCGACTGCTGATTGCAAACCCAGTAACGGCGGTGTAAGGCATGAATCCATGCCCGCAACTGATGGCGTAGGCCAAATTCTCGTAAGAAACGCGAAACGGGTCGATACTGGAGTCTTCCGTGCGGTATGCGGCGATAATATCTTTTGAAAGCGCAGGCTCCATCTCCAGTACATCTTTAATATCCAGGGGATCGCAGGGAACGTCGCACTTGGCGCAGTTATGCGGAAAATCAGCCAGATAATTCTCGTCATCTTCCTTGACGGCCACGTAGAATCCACCGGTGTCTTCGATGCAGTGCGGGGCCAATTTTTTGAGAAGTGCATTTTCTTCCATGCACTCGCGCGATGATTCCGGATCACTGGTGGTATAGCGGGCCCCTGAATGCAGCACGCCATGGTTGGCGCCCGATGCCCCTGCATTGATGTGGCTGCGGTCAATTAAGACACTATGGATGCCGCGCAGCGCAAGATCGCGCGCGATCGCCGTACCGGTTATGCCGCCGCCGATTATCAGAACTTGGGTTTGAGTCGACATGTAAGTTACCTGTTTTGAGTTTATGGATGACTGAGGGCGCTATTCCGATATGAGGTCATAAATATCGAGCTGAAATTTTAGATTTTAGATTGCGGATTTTGGATTGATGGAATCGCTGCGCTCTATCATTTATAATGGACCATTCGACACAGAAGCTCACGACAGGCCGTTCGACAAAAGGCTCACGACAGGCCGTTCGACAAAAAGGCTCACGACAATCAGAAATCCTTATATCGAAAATCCAAATTTGCATTCAACTTGTAATGACAACCATAGTGAAATCAAAAGGTGATGTCAAGTCAAATATTATTTTATTTGATTTTTAAATATATTATTTTGTAATTTAGAATATGCTCATGGCATTAACTTTGGGGTCTAATCATTATATTTAGAAAAACTCGATTTAGTGGACAAAAAAAAACAAAAAAACAGTTGACATTTAGTCGGCCTATCTTGTAATTACAAGTAAGTGCAAATTGTATGTTTAATTGAAGCTTGACGATCAGATCCTGCGGTTAAGTTTGGAGGCCTCGATCTTACCTGTATATCGCCTCCCTTCGGGATCCGCAGGATCTAAAGACAAGGTCGTGCGATTGGAATGGTATAAGGCTGCAGCAATCGGATGTTGGATTAATAGTTTCCTGAGTGCATAAGATCGATATTAAAATCGATATTATCCTTCGGGTCTATCTACCATTTAAAGGATTAATTTAAGGCGATGTCTTCGAGTCCCCATGATTTGGTTCTGCGTAGCCGGATTCCGGAAAGCCTCATAATGAGGATAATCATCATATCGATAGTGGGGATC
>Ga0209367_1000471_pt1 | contig 39963 bp, 27 predicted proteins | sample WorMetLIZISLAND2_FD_187412 | JGI IMG/M metagenome (GOLD analysis project Ga0209367, IMG submission 187412) | Marine gutless worms symbiont microbial communities from Max Planck institute for Marine Microbiology, Germany - Olavius geniculatus... ...
GTCGGTAAAATTAAACAAGAAAATGATTAGAGTCTGGACATAAGCAAAAAATATCACGTTTTATCTCTTAACTTTCAAAGAGTCTTAAAGTGTAGAATGCATATAACAATATTCTAACTGTAATTTGACGACTATTTATTAAGTCAAAAAACATGGTTCCTACGGTCAGGGAAAGTCAGGGAAAATCAAAGAAAAATCAGTGGATTAAAAAAGTCAGAAAATTTTACATTCCAAAGTCAAGGAAAACTTAGAAGGTCAAGAAAAGTTATAAAATTTAAAACTATCAGGGTGCAAAAATTAACAAAAAATGCAAAAAAATTCGAACTCTTGTGCGCAGAGTGCTTACAACAGTTTATTTTTTTTGCTCGTTTCGCTCGGAGATTATTTGCACGGTTGCACCTCCACTTTTAAATTTGTTCCGCTGCCTTTGTTTCTACTGTGATTGCAAGCGATTGAAAAATGACATTGGTATTTCGCGTGAACAAATTAGTCAACGAAAACGATTTATTTTGTCATGGAAAGTCAGGGAAAAGTCAGGGAAAATAAATTCTGCAGAGTAATAGAAACCATGGAAAAAGACACGGCATTAGAGCTATAGGCTATACGCAGTCTTTAAATGTTGAAGTTTGTGGATCTGTCGTCGGCAGCAACACATCTACGCAATCATCCATTATAGGTAAGGCAAAAACTGTATTTCATATTTTTACTAGTTTATAGAAAATTTTTAATTCCCGGTTAATTAGTATAAAACTGCTGCCGTCGAAATAAAATAGGTAAATTACGTATTTAATGGACGTAAAACTTGCACCACTAGCATAACTCAATTACAACATCGAAATGTTGAAAATACTCGTATTGGAAGACTTTAGTAGACACGTCCGCATTTACACAAGCGTTCAAACTGATTCCAATCTAAGTATAAAATATTTTTATAGTCAGTTGCGCAGACATGAGCTAAATTCAAAGGTTCGAACCACATCATAAAAGAATATTTAGAATATATATATAGTTCAGTATAAAATTGAGATCACACACTATGTCGTTTAAGGCATTGGTTCTCTGCGGCGGTGGTGGATTAGATATAGTCTAGTAATATATGCTAACCACTGATATGCGGTTTAGTATAGCGCGCTGATTAACACATTCATTGCTTATAATGTTTATTTAAAAAGAAAACGTTTATCTACAAACAATCGGTAAAGCTGAAGCTGAAATTGTGTATGATTTTTTCAGGACCTCTGCCGCCTCCAACACCTAAATCAGGGCTAGACCTATCTGCCGGAGCTGTTATTGGCATTATTGTCGGAGCTGTCGCTCTTGTCGCGATCGTTGTAGGCATTATAGCCTACATCGCTTCACAACGACGTGGGAACACAGGATCACCACCTTCTAACGCACCGGCGGGTGGTGGCTCTGGCGTTCGCGCTCAGAAGACCGACGTGTTCAGCAACAAAAACGAACATCTCTATTGCGCGAATTGCGGTACCCGGATCCCGGCAGCTGCTTGGGTTGGCAGGGAAGAACCGTCTTCTTGCCTCTTCCACTCGCAGCCACAAGCCTGTCGTACCACAGCATTCCAGTTCTATGCCCGTCCCAATTGGTAGCCTCTTGGCCCGGATACCGTCTGCTGAATGTAATAATAATCGATTTGCGGCGAAAAATTACGATACTAAGCGTATATACGTGAAACGAAATGTATACAATCAGTATGTAATTACGTAAATAATTTTGCCAATGTGTGTTTGTTTGACGTTAAATCATTTAACGACTGGGATCAACAACCGTATCGAAATTGTTTCATCATATTTACCTTTTGGTTTTGTTATTATAGTCAGCATATGTATGGTTAACGAAACTTTTGATGATGCTAATGACAGTGTGTTCGCTAACGCCATAGCGTAAACTATCACACAACATTTTGCTAATTAGATAAGAATTTTATGTTTTCTATCCCCACTAATGGCTGAACTGTTGCTCGCTACATGCGTTGTATTTTGCACAGCCGAATTTAGACCTGCTGCCCGTTTGTGAAGCCGTAAAGAGTCTACTGAAAAGCTGATAATATATTATTTAGTCATACGAGAAACAGTAACGATGAATGGCATAGTTTAAGGCCAGCAAAAACGCCGTTACTGTTGAAGTAAGTCCAAATAAATATCTTTTTCCAATATTGAGGATTTGAGTTTTTTCATAAGAAAAAATTGTTTATTTTAGGCTTAATTTAAAATGGCGTGCTCGTTTATTTTCTAAAAATTTGAGTGTAGAGACGGTTGTGGAAACCGCTAACAGCCAACTATTTTCATTTTAATTTTTAAATTCGGCCGTAGTATTTTGCTTGTGTTTAAGTCGTTCTGGTAAAATGTTACTATAATGACTAATAATAACAGTGACGTTGTGGGTTTTTGTGGCAGACGGTGGGCAGAGGGGTAATAATTGCCGCGCCTTCCAATTTTACTTTGTTTTTACTTTGTTTATCCGAAAATTTTTGTTTTAAAGTGCAAAATTCGGAGTTGAAAATATTCTGTTTTGGGGCAATTTAGAGACAAGATTAAAATTTCGAGCACCCGTATCTCATCTGTCGGACATTTGCAGCTGTTTTTTTAAAACTTTCTGTTTTCAAACGTTTGTTAATCAACGACGCCACCGAATTACAATGTCGCCGAATACTGATGTCGCTGTTGCGGTGTAATATTAATGACAATTTTGGCTTTAGCCATGATTACGGTGACAACAATGTACAAGTAAAACTTTTGGTTTTTAACTGCGACCGTCGCTGCAGTGATTACTTTATTGTGGCTTCTGTCATAAACAGATTTATAATATTTAACTGCGTGTTAAATAATCATCTCTATAGAATGACTATACCGCAAAGGACATTTACGAAAAGAAGGTACCGGTAAATATTATTAAGGCCAGTAGTAAACAGGATTCGTGGTCTTACTTTCTCGATTGAGCCCGATGTGTTTGGGTTTGCTTATATCTTCAAGTGTATTTCTGGTAGACTAAGCGTTGTTTTGTTTCGTTTGCTGTTGCGTTGGCATCTGTTGTCCAGCACTTTATCTTTGTCTCAGTCCCATTTGTCGCATCTTCGCTGTTCACCTCAAAGTGTTTATCTTCTGAGAACATACTCCTTTCGGCTTATTCTAAATCAACTCGACAGTTGGCTGCTAACAATTTTACCAGTGGCTTTGCTTGGATCTTGGTGCTTTCAGCAAAATTTACCGACTTGATCCTTTAATTCCAGACCGAGATTTTAATGTTTTTATGCTGATGTGGTGGTTTCAGCGACCGACGCTTTCAGTGTTTCCACGTCAGTGTCTGCTGCTGCAACGTCCCTGGTATCCATGACGACGAGCGACGAGTCTATGACAATGGTCACTTCCTCTGATCACCAGTTCACGACGACAGACCCTAGCACTGAGACTGGCACGGACACTGCCGATTCAACTGCGTTTATCATCATTGGTACAACAGCAGGAGTCCTGGTTTTATCGCTCACCCTAATAGTCATCGTCGTTGCCTTCAGAGCGCGCGCGCAATCTTCCACAGCAGCAAAAGCAGCGGCATTAGCGCCGACTAGTTATCGCAGGCCACGTGGTCCAGGTCCGCGAGGTACACGCATGCTGAATCTAGACAGAGGAAGAGTTCCTCTCTATGGGGATAAGAAGAAATCCGACACGAAGAATAAGTTTGGCAGGCAAAAAGCGACTGCGGTGTCAAATCGGATGACTTACAGATGTGCTATACTTCTCCGTGTTTCTACGCACGACCACAGAACGCTGGCTGTTCGTGTAATGTCTACAATCGTCCTCAGTTCTATTCTTCAGCTCCGCGCCGCCCAGTGGCCGCTCTGGCTTACAACAACTTTGGATTTGACAATTAACTAAAATGTTCTTGTGTCCACAGTTCGGTGGTTGTATCACAGGGGTTTTGTTTTCCGGGTTGTGTAACTTAGGCCTATGTTTGGGAAATTATGCCCGGACACTTAGGCCTCTAAGATTTACGCTGTTTTTTGTTTATAGAAATTGCAGTAAGTGGCGAATTTCTTGCGCGTTTTTGATGCGCGATAATAATCCACCAAGCCGAAACATTTAGTAGCAGTGTTATACATATTTCGCTAGTGAGGGTTGTAAACTTTTATACTCCAAAAATGAGCTTTAATGGTCATGTGCTGCAATGACATTATTGTCAGTTCTTTCGTTTAAAATTTACGTGAGTTGCTTAGCCTATAATGTTAAGCTAAATAGCGTACTTCACTGTTAAAATGTGTAGTTGTTTTTTTTTGCAAAAAATGTTTTGTGATGTATTTTACTTAATACGAGCGTGTTTGACATGCAACTGCGTTTAAAATGTACTGTCATACAGTGTAGTTGAAACTTTCGTTATGCTAATCAGCTGTGTTTATTGATTTTGGTGTCGCTCACTTGCACGGTTACTGCTCTACGGCTGTGTTTATACGGCTTTCTAGACATTCGTGCATACAAGCATGCGTACGTGCGCAGCTTGCGTCTATAGCCAATGCAGGTGTATTGTTGTTACCTGTCTGGCTCTACGGCGCTCAGGTGTGACGCAATGATTGCTGATGCAAAACACCTCACAAAGCCTACTCGTTTTGCCTACTCGCTCTTCCCACTCTGCTTGCACGTTTATTGATCGTTGCCGCTCAACAAACTATGCATTTAGTCACCGACGTCTGTCTGTATTTTTGTCCGTTTATTTATGACTGCGAACTCCGGGTAAACCAGCGTTTCACTACCAGTGTCGTCCCTGCGCTGACATAAACTCAGCTGAGTGTATGCAAACAGTTCCACGTCACTTATTTGCAACGACACGTTTTAAAACCAACATGCTGCATTAATTGATTTTGTTTAACCTTTCGTTTTAACATCGACATTTAGGCTACGTGTTTCCTGCTTATCAATGTGGTATATTTCTGAGCAAGTGCTTAATATTCTTGTTGGTTGTCGTCGCTGCGCGTTGTGATTTAATTGCAATTTCCGTTTTTTAAGTTTTCTTACTAACTTATTTAAACGTTATTGATTTCGCTATATTTCGACACACTTATATTCAAATATAAAAGTGAAATGACAAATCATTTGTGTACTTTCAGAAAGACAAACAACCAAAAATTATGACGATTTGTTGAAGTGTGCTTGAGCAAAATTGTTTTCGGACAGATGTACGGCGAATGTATGAACATGCGCGTAATTGAGGGTTATCTAGTACCGTACCGTTCGCTATTTTAATCCAAGACTTTTTAGTTGCTGTGCATGATTTTTATGTTTCACTTGACATTTTTGTACTTTTGTTGACTTGCTGTTATATTATCTTATTTAATTTCACAGCGTAATACTACTCATTTGCTCTATTTTGCATGTACCAACTGTACAGTTTACTGTTAAATCTTTAATTTTCATTATGAACAAGATAATGTTCATACGGATACGGAGTCTGTCTAATGCATTTCGATAGTTTACAGTATATGTCCGTATAAATATAACCAGTGAGCTGTTTAGACTAATAGAAAAAATCAAACAATTTAATTTCAAATTGAAAGCAGCAATGATCCTTTCATCCTTCTCTATTATTTTAACTAAACAATAGACATTGTCACTCACGAGACCACTCGATTCATTATAAATGGTCCATCGTCACCGTGCGTTTATCTTGCACTGTTATGGAGATATGGCGCCTCAAAGACAATTTGGTCACGAGTTTAACCTTTTGGGGTCACGTGGCGTCATCGGTCACGTGACCATTCGACTCCCGGGTCGACTTCCTATCCGTGGTCCATAGTGACCGTGGGTCCATCTGGCACAGTTACGGAGATATAGCACCTCAAATATTGGACGCACGGACCTGGACACAGAAAGAAAGACGGAAGAATGAAAAGAGAAAGAAGAAGGGGGAGGGGAAGGGAAGAGAAAAAAGTGGAAAAGAAAAAGTAAGAGAAAAGGGAAGGAGAAAAGGAATGAAAGGTAAAGGGAAGGAAAAGAGAATTGGAAAGGGGAAAGGAAAGGAAAAAAGAAGGGAAAAGGAAAAAGGAAAGAGAAAAAAGGAAAGGAATAGGGGAAGAAAAAGAAGGAGAGAGGGGGAAAAAGGAAAGGCAAAGGGGAAGGGAAATGAAAGGTGGAAGAAAGCTAGCTTAAGAAATGCCGGACGCACGGACGCACGCACGCACGGAGGCACGGACACAAAGGTGATTTTATACTCTGTCCAATGCCATGCATTGCATTGGAAGACAATAACAGAATATGTTTTTGTATCACAATGTGTGTTGTTATAAAAAGCCTGAACTGTCACACAATAGCATTCAATACGCACAATACAGTACTAGGCCTAATTAATTACTTGTACTTGTAAATTTTATACAGACAGACCTATGAGCCATACCGTGATTGTGCTCTCATTCATCATGCATGTTATTAGGCTATTCTGCCATAAACTTTTAAGTTAATTGTTATAGTTTTGCGTATTAAAAGCTAAGTAACGTAAACGAAAAGCTATCAGGTTTTAGTAAGTATGAAATTATAAAATCAGCATCTAATCACATCACATAACGTCACATAACGACATGATAGTTTTACATTATGTGATAACTAATTACAGTAATTTATTATTTTAAGTAACAAATCGGTTGTCAAAATGTCATAATAATTGTGAACACGCACGCACATTTTTTTGTAAAATATTTTAAAACTAACACGTTGGTTATGCTCTTAACGGCCAACGTCCTTGTTTACTTCGTGACTTTCTGACGTTATACGGTGTACATAGGGCGGTGCTGGTTTCGCAGTGTATCATCTACGCAAGCGGTTGACGCCTGTATAGTTAAAAATTGCTATTCTGTATAGGCCTTGTATATTGCAAGCCCTGCAAGGCCCACGACGGCTGTCTGCTGTATAGTGTAGGTCATGTACAATATCCAATAGGCCTACATCAAACGCCACCAACCGTAGTTGAGCGACCATCGCGGAAAATGTACACGTCACAACTTTAAAGGACACACATACTGAGTCTTGCTGGCTGTTGCCTTTCTTTTGCATAAACTAACCGTCAACAATCATTTCATTTTGCTGCGCATAATTGTTGCCTAACCTCTGTTGCTGAGCCCATGCATTCATCATGCTTACTCTCGTCTGTGATCGTAAATCTATAACAAAATAACTTTTTAATTAGCCTACGTTTCATACGGGAGTACACGACATATTTATCAGCAGTAATTGCTTAGGTTATCACACTCAGTCTACTATTAATGTATTAGGTCTCAGTCAGTCCAGTTTGGTTCATAACATATTTTGTTAAATTTGTTAGATACTTAAAAATAAGAAACGCACATGCATAAGCTTTATTGGTTATCTGTTACTTATTATAACAAATTTGCACTTTTAATGGCTAAAACGTGGTGAGACTGGCACTGCTCAATTGTATTATGCACAAAGATGACACATCTAGCTCAATTTTACGTGTAACAACTTGTGTGTTGCGTTATTGACAGAGCCTATAACAACGAAAACCACTACAAGTAAGTGTAGACTTTATTTGTGTTAATTCATTAACAAACATTTTTTTAGCATATGGCACGTTCTTACAGTGATTAAACTTTAACTGGTCCTATAGTTGAGTGATGCGGTCACCTCAAACTATAGAGGTTTGTCGAACTAGACTTACCTTTAATAGCTTAACTGAGTGATTGCGTTCGGTTTAGCATAAAATTAAGATCTAAGAACTTTTACTAAAGAAAAACACCATAAGAAGACTACAATAAGTAGTTGGCATTACTATCTCTACAAATCAATAATTTATTTTGCACACACTGTAAATCTCGATGACAATAGGCCTACCATAAACGACATAGGCTTATGCAGTTACTTTCTGTAGCAAACTCGGCTTTTGCGTTCAGTTTTCGTTTGGTACTAAAATGGCACTAATCCTATAAAATTTCGGTGTAAGCATATTTGAGTATATAGGCCCTACTGGATTCAGATATTCGACTTTTTTGACAAAACATTTTTTTTTATTTTAGCACTGCGTAGTCAACATTGCAAAAAGGCTACAGTATTCAGTAGCCGAAGACGCTGTTTCTAAGCTGTCTCGGCGCTTCGTTGTTGTCAAATTGCCAAACCAACGTTCAGCAGACCGTACAACGGCGTACGTGAACACGGCGCCGCCCCAGACAACTCAACTGGTCTTAAGCATATGCAGTTAATATAAAGTTAATATTCAGCCTCGCCCTCAGTCTGACTATAGCATGCATGCTTCGCTGCACACACTCACGACGCGATATAAATATGAACACTCGCTAGCCTGCAGTTGACTGATACGACTCTACCTGTGACTCTACCTGCAACATGCTATTGCATGGTGCAGGCAGAGCCACGGTATGATGTCCGTCTGTCCGTCCGTCTGTCTGTCTGTCCGTGAGGTTGATATGCGCTGACCATATATAAGCTGAGCTCGGTAGAATTTTATTACAAAAACGATTGGCTAAATATATCTTCACTTTTGCCAACATAACTTTAGCGATCTATTGCAAGCGCAGCACCCTTAAAGTTGGGGTAGAACAGAGATGGAATGAAAAAAATGGATCTTTTCAACCAGTATGTAGCAGCATCTTACAAACGGTAAAATGTACGGCAAATATTACTATTGATCACTAATAGAAAGTCGCATAAATACTTTCAATTGTCACAAAATGATTTTGAAGGGTCATTGCGCATGCTGCTATGCTACTAACGCTTTTCAAGGCAATTTGAAAAAAAAGATAGACCACATACTATTGACAACAATTGACACGCCGGTTAAACCTGTCTAAGCAACGTTTATTTATTCGAAAATTTAACACGAGTTTGGTCAACGCATGCATTGGGTTGGATTGGGTTGGGTTGGCTTGGATTAGATCACGAATTAAAATTTGTTTTTGTTTTGGTTGGTTATGTTTTACTTAGTGGATTGGGTTATAACTTGGATTACGCCGATTGCGCGAACGCCAAGGAAGAGTCAACCTGGTACAACACTTGCATTAAGTTAGCCAGCCAGCATTTTAAACTTTTATTCGGCACTGTGTGACAATATTAGATAAATATTAGCTATCGTTGAGATGTCTGTCTGCGTGTGTGTGTCCGTCAAACTCTGCAGCTTTATGAAAACGGTGCAAGCTAGGACTACAAAATCGCCATAAGCTGTCACAAAGACTAGTTTTTTTGGTGACACAACTGTTTCCCTGGAGAGAGAAATTCCCCCTCCAAACGACGGCGTTGAAAGAGATGCTTTCTAAAAAGTCCTTATTTTACCGCTATTGGCTCGTCAAGCGTAAAACGGTTGCATGTAGGCACGGGATTGCTGCATATCATAACAAGCACTAATAACGAAATTTCCGGGAATATTAACATCGATGATCTTGAACGTCCTTGAGTCCCCAAATTACGGGATTTCAATGATTTTTTCCATATTAGTCTGCGGCGCACATTTCCACAGTAAATTGCAACGAAAAGACTAGAGATAGACAAAACAATATGCTATGAAATTTTCAACATTAAACGTAACTTTTAGCAGTTTATACGTTGGTCCTTTAGATTAAAGAAGTCGTCCGTACGGGGGCGTCAAATATAGGCAGGCATCCCTTTAAAATGTGCGATTTCGGCTAATGTCCGTCAATTTAGCGTGAAAACTGTTGCAGATAGACACAGACTTGCTGCTTACCGTAACAAGCACTGCTGACGAGGTTTACAGTATATTAACATCGATGACGGTAAACGACCTTACATCTGAAAAGCGGGTTTTAATAAGTTTTGCGATTTTAAGCTAAGGCGCATTTTTCACAGTGAGGTTTACCGAAATTACTAGAGATGGATGAAGAAAATCTAAAAAAAACAAGGGAATGCATTGGACAGACAGACAAACGAACACGGAGTCTGTCCAGTGCATTTCGATAGTTTGCAATATGCAGGGTGTTCCAAAAAACGGATACCCAATTTTATTTTTGAGATAACTTCGGTAATTCAGCACCGATTTTGACCATTCTTTCACTGTTACAAGCAGAAATTTATGGCGCGTAAACGTGAAGTTCTTCCGCCCACCGCACCTTTATTATATATACAACTTTATTCGTCAGAAAGAGAACTGACAGCAAGTGACCACATTACCCAGCAAAACACCGTAAGTCTCGGAGAACAGGCAACACATAAAGATATCAATTTCGTAGTATAAAATAGTTAAGCTTACTTACTTATTCGCAGTAGTGCCTTGTGATGTCATTGTTACGTCATATTGTGTTTATTTACTTTGTTTACCAGTAATATTTTTTAGAATAAATCGTTTGATATGGGCAGAATAACAAAGGATGATCGCTGTTTGATCATGGGCTTACAAACTGAGAACTGTTTTGCTAGGTAATGTGATCACACAATAAAAGTGCGGTGGGTGGAAGAATTTCACTTTAGGCGCCATAAATTTTTGCTTGTAACAGTGAAAGAATGGTTAAAATCGGTGCTGAATTACCAAAGTTATCCCAAAAATAAAACTGGGTATCCGTTTTTTTGGAACACCCTTTATGTCCGTAAAAATATAATCAGTGAGCTGTTTATACTGGTAGAAAAACATCAAAATGTTTAATGTTAAATTGTACAGCAGCAATGTTACTGGCATCCTTGGCTATTATTATAATATATGTAAAAAAACTTACCAGTTTGCAACTGTGTGTAAGGACGATGTAATGATATCAGTCCTCTAAAACAGCAAAAATTATTTGGGTAGGGGAAGGGGAAGGGGAAGGGGAAGGAAAATGGGAAAGGAGAAAAGGAAAGGAAAAAAGGTAAGGGGGAAAAAGGGGAAGGAGAAAGGGAAGAGGAAGGGAAAGGGGAGGGGAAAGTGGAAGGACAAAAAGTTGGATGTACGGACTCACGCACGGACTCTGCTATTGCATTGGACAGACAAAAACCTTTTTAGCAAAGGATGTAGATTTTAGCCATCCGTCTTTTGACCTTTTAGGTCCAAAGAGTCCTCCTTACGGAGATTTCAAATTTGAATACTTTTAAAGCACATTATTATTTTATTGCACGTTGTACAGTGATTTTCCGCATGGCAGCACTGGTGTCGTCGCGCGTCAGGTGAGCTTTGCTCAAATTATTTGTGTTACACGCTGCACCCGGTTTAAATTTTATAAAGTTAAAACTTGAAAACACCATAAGACTGATTGCTACTGATTGTGTTACATTCTTGCATAGAGTCTGCAATTTTTAGCCGCTACTTTTTTAAACGGAATGTTACAATGTTGCAGCGTCTTCAACTACGACGACTCCTACTACAGGTATAGCGTCGCTTTACGGGAATTCGCTGCTGACCTTGGTTGCTTCGCTCGTGTGGAATTTTCACATGCATTTAGCTTTGTTTTAACTGCTTTCTGACTGAGCAATCACAATCACTAATTTATTAGCCGATCGTACTTAAGTAGAGGTCGAACTATTGGCATGGTTGTTGTCTGTCCGTTTGTCTGTCCGTTCCTCCGTCTCTCCGTTTACAACGGATGTACCTTGGCTATAAGGTAGGTCTTTAAAGAAAATTTTTACACGAATACTTAACCATATGTCTTAAACTCGAGCATGCAAAATTTCAGCGACCTACTGCAATAGAAACATTTTCAAATGGGTTGAATAGAGGTAGGGTGGGAAATTCAATGAAAAAAACTAACCATATCTCAGCAACGGTGAGAGATACCGCTAAGGTTACTATTAATCATTAATAGGAAGTGGCATACGTCTTGTCAGACAAAATAAAAATTATTGACTTTGGATGACTTTGAAGACTGTTACGCGTTATTGTTGCTAAACGGTGCGAAATAGGACCAAGGTTGTTATTGATCACTAATACGAAGTGGCATATTGGCTTTCAAATGACATGAAAAGCATTGAGCTTGAAAATCATTAACTAGTACGGTCGGCTATCCTAGCGATAGCTCAATTTTTTGTTATTATAGGTCTAGTCACTAATTCGAAGCATTGCGTACGTTAACACACACTGCGTATCCGATTACTAGTGTGGCAGCCAATTCTTACCCGTTACGACAGTTACCCCCGGGTAAAATCTGGCGTGTCAATAATTACCCCTGGACAAGCTCACCTATGTTAACAGTGCCGACAGCATTTTACACACTCACCTTGTTCGCTGGAGACGCCGTCGCCGCACTTGGCTAGCCAAGTCTTACCCCTCCCAGCCAAAAATTACCCTCTGTAATAATCATTGATCGGATACTTGCCTACCATTATTTTTGCTTGAAAAAAAACTAACTGATTGCTTTTAGATTGCGAAATTAAATTCTATTCCGAATTAACTCTGTTCCACTTTTATATGTAAAAGTATCACGGAGTTTTCCGTTATGTATTGGTCGAATATTCGTAATAACAGATAAAGAAGATAATGACACCAATTATTTAAAAAGTTCAGTTGAAAAATACGTCGATTTATTACAGCCACAAAAGTGTTCGACATTAGTCCATCAGTTGTCACTGAACACTCAAAATGACGTTGTAGTGGTCACCCGAACTGTTGTCTATATAGAGACAAGCATCAGTGGGGTGGCTGAGAGTGAACTGTGAAGGAAATCTTTGCCATTTTAGCTTCTCGCCCACTTTACAGTACACATTGATGTCGCAACCCAGGAGATTCGCAGTTGCGGCACTTTGCATATGCTGAACAACTCTGTCTCTTACAACCAGGTGATTGTTTTCAACACCTGTGAGAATAAAGCTGATCACTCTGAAGTAACAGTTGCCGTCTCCCTTAATTTTGTGAATGCGCCGTGGGTGAGTGAGTTCTTGAGACGACGTGAAGTAAACAGATTTCTCAACTTTTGGTCCTAGAGCTGTGGCGAGGTTCTCTCTCTCTCTGGTCGACCGACAGGATTGAACCTCGCACCTGGTGTTTTCAGATACGTATGCGGCGATGCGCAGCCGATTGCAGCTCACAATAAGACTGGGCCTACAACTATTTCAACAGCTGAGGAGGGCAATAACTGGCTGGGCAGGGTAACTTTTAGCTAGCCGATATATACTCTGGGAGTAAGTCTGGGCTAGCCAGTTCTTACCCAGGAGGTAACTTCAGTCAGGGGGTAAAAATTGGCTGTTACACCGGGCATATTATGCGTCCCTCTCTACTTCGGCATTTTTGCTGTTCAATTCGTTTGCTTGTAAGTTGTTTGTTTGTCTGGATATGTTTCTTACGTGCATCTAACTGACTCGGAAAAAAATATCAAACTTGACTGACATAAATTAAAGTTGCAGAAACTGATTAAGCATATTCTAAGTCAAACGTTCAAAAAACGAGGCAACCAGGCAACATGAGATATCGTAGTCAGGGCGGTTAGAAAAAGAACGTCGTTAAAACTTGTAACTCGCATACCGACAACATCTGAAGTCAGGTGTAAAAGGTCAAGAAACATAGTCACAAGATGCCAATAGAAAAACGACATGTTGAGTTGAGGGAGAGTCGCATACTGTGTCAGCAATCAGGGCAGGCATTTTCCTGCTTTGTTTGTGTGCTAAATAATAATGTTGCTATGGTGTGTGAAATCTTTGATTTTATTCACGTTTTCGACAGCGTGTTTTCAATGACTACTGCATGGGGCTTGTCTGCCGGGTCTTAATTTCTGCTGCTGCTGTTCGGTGCGGCGTACCAGAAGTTTTTGTTGTCACAATGGCGGTACGCTGTGTATGTGCAAAGTTCAAAATGGCAAAAGCTGCGAAGAGCACTAGTTGCGTTTCTCAAGCTCAACTGCTAACGAGCTTTCTGCGGTACAACGTTGATAATCTTGAACGATTTTAAAATTAAAAAAAACGGGTTGTTAGTTATTTTTGTTTGCGATTTTAGTATGCGACGCATACTTCAACAGTAAATTACTCCGAAAATCCTGAAGATAGTGCAGGGGCCAAATTTACAGAACATCGTAAGACTTCTTACTTTCTATTTTTTTGCTTTGATGTTTTATCGCCGTCTTTTTCATGCGTAATATAATTACTTATGAATACTACTTAATTTATTTACTATAATTGTAGTTATTTGTTCACTAACATCGCCATCACAGAGTCGACCGTATGCATGTTTTAGACTCAAATAGGCTCACACGGAGACACGTGAAATGACCAACGTTTTTAAAATGCTTTACACTAAGAGTTTTAAATGCGGCAACGGTCTAATCTGTAGTTATTTTAAGTAGACATATGTTAAGAATTATATCAGATATACGAGTCTAAGTTAAACTGTAGTTTCAATGGAAATGCACTACGTAGGCTTACTATCAAAAATGTTGGCACGCCGTGTGCTGACATGTATGCGGTCGTCCGTGTGCGGCCGCGTTAAGCTTTGGTCCTGTGACAAGTAGATAAGGAATGAGACATCCCGCGTCATAGACCCACGTCGATAGGTCGATCGATTACGTCATGCGTTAGGACGGCGTTGGCTTTACATTCGTGTTGAGGGATTATTTTCTTCGCTGTTATCAGAGCCGATTTACCAGAAAGTAGTGCCAAACTCCTCCCATCGAAAATAGTTCGCTGGCAAATAGTGCACAGTGCGTGCGGCGGCGCTTGTGTCACGAGTCGTGGCTAGAGAGTGAGTCAAAAAGACTATTTGTGTTCAGCGATGCGTAAACCTGTCTAAACCTTAGCTTTCCGCCTGTGACTCGACACGCCTTGAACAACACACTTCCTTGTCACCACTTTAACGTCTATGAGAGTTTATAAGGCAACCAAAACTGCTTTAACTTGTGCCAAGTAAATCTAAATTTTACACAATACTTACACCAAAATAATCACATTGGTTACAAGTGTCCTAAGCTCGTCTGAACTACTCCGATGTTACTGCAATTTAAGACTTGTTGTTAGCAGTTCAAGGCGAAAGTTTCGACTCAACTCGTGTAAAGCATTACAAATGTCGCAGTATATTCCGTTCGGAGAACATTGTTTTGTTCAGTGAAACGCACAAAGTCGCCTTTGGCAGCAAACGTATAGACTTACACAACACTCTAAGCCTAATTTAGGCCTAGAGAATGAGCATCGTGTTCTGTCTGCTTGCAGCAGGGGCCTATGTATCGCTCGGCAGACTACATAGGCCTACTTTACCATTGCGAGATAGAGGCTCTATCTCGCAATGGTAAAAAAATTACTGGGTCCACACGCTGATCCGAATCACTACCAAAATCTGATCACTCTTAAGCTGAACTGATTATTAACATTCCCAGAAAATTTCTGTCACATCGGCCTGTGACTTTTTGTGCAACCCTGCTGCCGGGCAGCACATAACCTTCTTGGCAGAGGTATTAAAGATGCAATATAGAATTTATTCCAATTGATTATGTTTAATGTAGCACGCTAGGCGGCAGCACCGGGCAATGTGGAGCAAACCTTTGCCGAATATAGTGCGGCCACCTGGCGAACACAACAGCGATTTTCGCTTTTTGAGTGTTTTTCTAGTTTCAATATTATTGTGTAACTATATTAGCATGTATAGGAACTATGAAATTTTCTTATTAGCTGACAGGTAGGCTTATATAGATCTAATATGTTGGCGAAAAGTGAGTGCCCAATTTCCATTAAGTCCGTTTTGCCGGAGACCTGGTATGCAACGAGCGGAAGAAGTTGGAAACTAGGAGCTGAATCCAACTTGGTTGGCAACCTGATTTTAAGCAGGTTATTACTCAGCAAGATGAAAGTAGGCCTAATGGAATTTAACTCTTACCTGAAGCAGCACAATGCTTTCCACACAACTTGTTAAATCGGTCGTACGTAGTTTACCTCAGTCGTTTATTGAAAGCTTTGCATGTCTCGCTTGTGAAACGCGCGATTTTACGAAACTTACGGTTTTTAACATTCGTTTCATGCTCTCTCTGCTTCATTCGGATCAAAACCTCTAAAGCGAGAACAATGAGCACGCCGCTACCCGTGCCCATACCTTCGACAACGACAACGACAACGGCAACGACGGCAACGACGGCAACTACAACTAGGCCTACAACAACTACCACAACTATGCTTCGTAATAACTTTCTTTGTTATTTCACAACAGAAATATCGTCTCTCGAAGTCAATATAAAACAGCCTTTAGGTTACTGCCATAGACCTCTTAAAATAAGGACTGACGTGAAATGACGGGGGCCGTTCTCGGGTCCGCGATCTTGAGTCCATCGGTATTTTTAGTATTTTTTACTATAACTTTGTCAAGTGTGGCCCGTTTGTTACAAAATTCTGTACGCATACTATCGCAGCAACGTGAAAAAATTTTGCAAATTTGGTTACTGTATGATTTCTACTTTTTCGTGTATGCATATATTATGGCCAGGGCTGGAAAATTGGTCGGAAAAACTTAGGTTTTTAGGCTTTAAAAAACCAAAAATGCTCAAAACTTTCATTTTACGTTTTTTAGGTGTTTTATTTGGTAGTGAAATTTATTACATATTACATTTTATTTCATATTTTAATAGTGATTTTTGAGTTATGACGTCAATCACGTAATGTCATTTAGGCTACTCATAGGCCTAACAGATTGTACCGGTATAGCCTAGGCCTAATATGTTTTTTTAGATCGTACGGTGTTTGTTAAACACTAGACCAGAAAAAAACCTTCAACTATACAACCTAAAAAATCTTTTAAAAATCTTTAAAAAACCTAAAATTGGAACATTTTTTTAAAAAAAACATCTACGTTTTTCAGCTTTGATTATGACTAAACCGTACATCGTAGTCGGTGACCGTGTATGACCGCGCCGACGCCAAATTTAGTGGCACAGCGAGGCCTGCCAGCCGACAACACCACGGCCTTCCGTACAGTTGCAAACGTTCTACTGAAAAATTTAAGCTCCGTGGCCTCGCTGTCTTGAGCGCCGTGGAGGCGCCTGTATGGTAGCGCTTGATGATCTGCTCAGACTGCCCTGTGACAGTGATAACAACTGTAGGCTACCCTGAGTGTTGAGACTGTGAATACGACATGGGTCAAAGCACCCATCAATGACAGCGTCGTCAGTGCTTACGACCGGCCTGTGTTTCCGTGCCCCTAGCAACATCGTGCTGGACCGGACGCTACCTATTACAATACAGCATGTCGGATTCTGCGTGAGCGGAGACTACGCGTTGAGCGTCACCCACAACCTATGTGAGTTCATCATTGTGATTTTCTTTTAACTGAGTGACAATATTAATTGAACACTTTCTTACAACTTTGTACGCTACTGTAAGTTTAATATCCCTACTGTCGTCGTGCTGACAACGATAGTCAGTGGTAAGAGGCATCTAAGCTCTTAGACGAAAAATAAGCTGTTACAGATGATAGTTCGGTAGTTTGCATCGATCAAGCATAATCCGCCCGTTGGCTGTTTTGTATTTTACAAAAGTGGCTAAAAATATCGTTCCTGGGTAAATCAAACTTTTGACCACAATGCCTAAAGCAGGTTTGAGCACGTCAGCAAGGCCTATTTTGCGAAAATCTTATAATGATTCATGTACTAGCGAAATAGATCTTGCTTGCTTGGTGTAACCTACGTCTTCTTACATCGTGTAATGTTTACAAGTCACGAATTTATGATATTACCGGAAGCTTTTAACAAGCTTTGGTTTTCATTTTGATGTGTCGTATTTTATACATGCTTTTAATAATTAAGATTGGTACTTCTTTTTAAATTTAATAACAATGCATACAGTTGCAGTTAAATATTTTCGACTAGTGTAATTATTTATGTCATTTCATTCGACAGCTGTCACAGTTACTGCGTCCGACGAGGTGCGGCTAAAGACAACTCCACGAGTGTTCAACAGGGAACTTCACAATGGGACGAGATATCGCTGACGACCAGCAGTGAGGACTCGCTCCATGCGAACTGTTGTTCGGCAAAATCTCCTCTGCCGCTAGTCAGCTGAGAATACTGTGCAATAACCTAACCGATTCAAGTCAGCCAATGATCGAGTTGAGCCTGGCCGGTCACCGACAGCAGTCTGCAGGTGGGACAAAAAGTTGTTCGCTGTGTCGCCAGATATCTGGACGTCAACGAGGAACTGTGGACGATAGTGTTGCACGTTGACAAAGCGCACGATGGTAAGACGTCTTGTGGAGAGAGATTGAACGTGACGGCACTGTCTATATCTGCAACGGCTTCACGTTTTAATGACTTTCGCTGCATTGCACCGGCTAAAAAGTTGGAGGCGGATGGAAGCAGGGAGCTGCAATTTCCGAAAGTCAGCTGCAAATTTTCCGCACAGAGAAAAAAATACGTGCCAAAAGTTTAAATTTTGCTTTAAAATTTTTACAAAATGGTAAAATTTTCCCCCCAAATTTTGTACTTTTGGAACACGTTTTCGATAACCAAAAGTTATCTATAGTCTTAAAGTTGCCTGTTCCCCAGTTTGCCCTCTCCCTGTCACAACGCCATACCGCTGCCTTGTGACTACATGCAGCTTTGTTGATTTGTGTTGTTTCTGTAAAAATGCACAATTTTTGAATAAGACGCAATAACGTGCTATTGCGAGCACACTGAAAGTTTTATCATTCATTACTTTATCAACGTTCGCAGCTTGTGTTGTAGCTACTGTTTTTTCTGTGTTTTTTTCCTAGTATTCTGGTTATATTATCTTTTTTGTTATCATTTCTGCTCGTATTATGATCGTGTATTCAGTTATATTTATGTATGAAACATTTGTTTATGAAATAATTGTTTACATTTTGTGTGTTAAAGTAGCCTTATTACACTTCATTCAAAAAGATATTGCGCACAATTTTGCACAAAGATGCAAATAATTGTGATTATTATGCACCTCAACTAAAGTCGTCGTTACATGCATAAATAATGACTAAATGCGTTTTGTAAAAATCCTAGCCGAAAGTCGTGGATCAGATCTAAGTGGCACTATAGTCTGCGTCAAACTGGTGTCAGCGTGTTTACGCGCAGACTACGAAGGCCCTTTTTCATTACAAGTAGTTTTCAGAGTATTGCATTGTTCTGCCTTTACATGTATTATTCGTGTATAAAACGTGTTTGCGTGTATGGGGGTTGAGTTTATGTGTAGGTCTATTACTGATCCATTTCCGTGCAATGTTGGTCCGATACACGCTTGCCAAATAAAGGCAAATTACGTAGGCCTACTTATAACTTGCCGACTTAATACAACTGACCGCTGCTGTTTTGAGGCGCAGAGTGCCGATGGATTTCGTGGATTTGGGGCTGGCTGCAGGCGCTAATTGCCGTGTCTTCCGTCGAGACTGTCGTCAGCATCGTCGCTCTGGTTCTTTATCTGCTTCGTTACGGAGGAAAACTCGATGGCAAAAACTTTACGTTGGCACTGTCGCTTATACTCGTGATTGCAATCGTGGTGAGCTGATTCTGTTTTTAAAAGCAATAAACTCGTGATTTGTTTGCATTGGGAAGCCTATTTAATGGCCATTAACTGGCTAGTAGCGTTCACTGCAACGAGCATTAACTGGTTAAGGATGCAAGCTTTTTCAAATTTCGTAGTCGTGACTAATGAGAATTATAAACATGTAGCCTATTGGCTGAAAATAAATACCAAATAAAATTATAGTGCAAAGTATAACCATGCTCCCGTGTTTGATGAGGTCAGAGGACAATTAAACGCGAACACTGACACTGAAAAAAATGACGACAGCACTCGAATAAACAGTACGTACAGTGGACATTGGAAAACGACAGAAGAAAAAAATTACTAAAGAACTCCTGGCACGGACTCGAAAATGTGAGCTGCACAGTCTGAGTACCACCGTCCGAAGCAAGGTAGTACTCAGGAACTCAGGTACTCAGGAGAATACAGGACCTATAGAGTATAAATGAAAACAGCGCAAGAAAGCAGTGAAAACGGTAGTAGTGCAAACGGGGTGTGGTTTAAATGTATTCCAGGTGTTGTCAGCAGCGCTGGCCATCGTCTCTGGAGTTTGTTTTGCAAAGATACGCAGTACGTTTGACCGTGTTATACTTGTTTTGCACTTTGATAATACAATATTTTAATTATTTTATGTATTTTATTATTTTGACAGTTATGAGAATGCTTGATTAAAAAATATTTACTTTAACTAAAAATTACTTTAGGATACACTACATATTTTTGTGGAAACTATTAGTGTGAAGCTCGATGACTGATAATAATAAGCTGAATAAGCTGATATGTAGTAAAAATGCCATACGTGAGTAACAGTAAACATAGATTGCGTTTTTATAACGTATTACAGTTAAGCTACACAAGGTACGTTATACATTGTGTTTTGCACATTTTCTCTTTTAATTTCTTGCCAAAAATATGAACTAGTTTATACAGAATCGCGCTCGTACAATAACAAGAACGATGATGTTTTCATTTGACCGCCATAGTTGTATTTCTTTTGTTTTTTAAAATAGTTTTAGGTTAAAATTTAATGCATGTTTTTGTTGCATTGTGTAGTATTGCTTACGTATCTAAATTGTTATATTGTCATTTTGTTAACCTGTTTTTGAAAATATTTGATAATGTTGGTAATAATGATGATGATTGGTCGTCTCGGTATGCAAGAGACTGAGTGATTAGTTATTAGCTGACTGACTGATAAATCTGGTTCGATTTAGACGATGACAATGAACTGGAGAGCGTTAATTTGGAGGTTTTGCTTATCGCAACGATGGTCATGCACGCGGTCGTTTTCCTCATCACCTTCGTCGTCTTCTACGCCATCTATCAACTTCATTCATCACAATCTGGTTAAACCGCATGCAGATTGTATTGTAGTTTTTTAAATCTATGTAGGCCTATTTTGTTGCGTATGTTTGCTTTGCTGTGATACTTCTCGTGGTGTACTTTCTCTATGAACACTTGAGATTATTATTGTTTTGTGCATCATGCATAACTTGAAAAATGACAGACCTCAGAACACTGCAGGTTACAAAATTAATGGGTCTAATGATATTGTTTGAACACTGTTACTGTTACGTTGAGACGATAATGTTTATTATCCATTTTACCTTTTTTCTGCTACATAGGCTAGGTGACTTTTTAGCTTAACAGTTAGGACATTCAGCTTATGATCAAAAGATCGTAAGTTCGACTCCCGATGGGGTTGCTGTCAAGCAGTTGCGCTAATAATATATACCGGTAGGATGAATCACTGTTTTGCACAAGTAAACCATCTCGGTATGAAAACAGCACTAAAATCAATCCAGCATTTTATTTATCCAGCCTAGAATTAAGGCGGAAACCAGGCGTTCACTAGTGACGGATGGCAGACTGTGTGATGTCGTATGGCAGGTGATGATCCGTAGCTTTGCATGGATTTTTTATAAAAAGCTATTATACTCTCGTTTATGTTTTAATACACGTTGTTAGGTGTGTCTTTGTTGTTCGATAATACGTACAAAACGAGCACATAGCCGCATTCGTTTTCCAGGTTCTGCATTTCCAGTCGTCTTGCTTGTGTGTGTGTAGACAAGCGTCAGTCCAAGCAATGTCTACCGGCAGTAGCATCGCTCATTCTTGCTGCTGCTTGCTCTGCCGTTATTGCTATTTGGACCGTCATCGTCGGAGAAGATATCAAAGGTCAGCTTCGTTATAAAATAGAACTTGCTGCTAAAACACTAAATCATAATATCAATCTTGAAATATTTTCTGGCTTCAGAATAACTACTTTAAAATTTATTCTGGGTTCCTAAAGTTTGACAATATAATATTTTGTCATTTAGGTGCCGATTGTTATACGCGTACTGTGACACTGACAATACAGAGGTTACGCAGCCGCGCTGGTGTACTACGGCGTATGGTCGCATTCTCCGGCTGGTTAATGGAGGAAACCTTTCGTCTGGTGACTCTGAAAGGTTGTGCCGAATAATACAGAATAAGGCACAGCGGACCAACAGTACTCAGCAGCTATTTTTGCCCCATCTAAGGTTACCCAAATGTTTTTTTGCTGTTTTAGAGGACTGATATCATCACATCGTCCTTACACAGTTGTTAACTGGTAAGTTGCTTACATATGTATTTGCGGTTTTATTGCCAAAAGTCCGGAAATGAACCTGACGCATGTAAAAAGCGCTATCAGGATCCATATCTTTACCTTTTTAAGGCAGAGCAGTATACCTCCGGTCTTGTACAGAACGTTGGATGTGTCTACTACTGCTGCTCCTCCTACTACCCTGCTGCTCGTTATACCTGGAAGTCAAGGTTGGCTGTGGTAAACTTCGACTGACGTCATCTAATTGCCAAACCCTCAACCCGCATCTCCGTCAGATGCAAGAATCTTGGTGATATTTGTTGTACAAGCCGAGGTATGGCCCATTTTGTCATAAATTTTGTTGCCATGGCAACAAGAGTCGGTCGGGGTAAAATTCAGTTAGCAGCAATTGATGGCCCATTTCCGAAAACTCCGCCACAGATGCAAAAAATATCTCAGATATCTTTTACACAAACCGAGTTATAGTCAATTTTGTCCCAAATTTTGTTACCATGGCAACTGGGGTCGGTCGGGAGAAAATGCGATTGGCAACATTTGATGGCTCATCCCCATAGTTTCTCTGTAGGCGCAAAAATCTTGCAAAAATTTTTTACACAAGCCAAGCTATAGCCAATTTTGTCCAAAATTTCGTTGCCATGACAACAGGGGTCGGTCGGGGGAAATTGCGATTGGCAGCATTCGATGGCCCATCGCCGAAAATCCCCCTATAGGCGCAAAAATCTCGCACAAATCTCTTACACAAAGCAAGTTATAGGAAATTTTGTTCCAAATTCCGTTGCCATGGCAACGGGGGTCGGTCGGGGAAAAATGCGATTGGCAGCATTCGACGGCCCATATCCGAAAACCCCTCTATAGATGCAAAAATCTCTTACAGAAGCCGAGTTATTGCCAATTTTGTTCCAAATTTCGTTGCCATGGCAACGGGGGTCAACCGGTGGTAAATATAAATGTCACTGTTAATTAGGCCGACCCTGAAAATGGTATCCTAGAACTAAAAATTACGACTCTGTTTTGCACACAACGGAAGTTATGACAGTTTAAAGAATTTTTATATTTTTTTCATAGGCGCCATTGTATTTTTTTCGAATTTTTCGAATAAGTAAGTGAAAAACAAAATTTTTATTTTATAATAATAAAAGTGCACTTTCTTGCACAGAACTGCGTCGTTTGACGTATTAAACGTAAAAATCGGTCTAACGGACTCGCCTGTAGGCGAGTTCAAGAACCAAAAAAGTGTAGTAAATTTCGAACAGGAGGGGTGTATATTTTACCTATATGGGAAGCAAAAACCCCTGGGCGGATTGAGCCCAAATTTTGTTTGGTGGTAGTCGTCCACAACAATCACGCCGTTCAAATTTGGTGACGATCGGTTTAGGGGTTTTGAGTAAGCTGAGGGTCAAAGTTTGCCTTTTCCCATATACTTTGAAGGTCGTCCTTACAACACTCACACTATCATGTGAGGTGTGATCCGCCAACCCGGGTTACCCGGCCATGTTTTTTATCGCCAAGCTGCAACCGGGAGCACGTAGACTTTTAGGGTCTGATGTTTGTCTTTATGGTATCTGTTGGCAGACATATGCACAGCGTGCGGCGGAGAATGGACGTGGCAGATCATCGTGATCGTATTCTGCGCCGCAGCACTCGCAGCTGTCTTTGTCACCATCTGCTGTTTCTGCAACGGTAACAAGACGAGAAAGTCCGTGGACATAAACCTCACTCCCAGTCAAACAAACACGCCACCGGTACAGTCTGATGATGCGAATGCGAAGACACCGCCTCGGAATCAGGGGTCGAACGCGAATCAACAGGACCCCGCATCCCTATATTCACCAGTCAAGAAAGCTAATGCTAAACTGGTGCAAGGTGCTAATAATACGCCTCAAGATGCGGATACTGCACTTTATGCAAACGCGAGAGACATCTTAAAAGAACCGGACGCAGAAGTCGCCTGAAACTGAAACAGAAATTAAGGTTCGTAAATGAAAACGAGATTTCTATACATAAATGTAAACATCTTGCCGGTGTTTTTCTAGCAAGGGAGTTTCTATAAAGAGAAATTCGTCATGAGGGGAGAGACATTCACGTGGAGAGGAGACATTGTAACATCCGTACAATGTTTCCGAAGGGAGCTTTGTAATAATTGTGGATGATTTTACTGTGACAACGAAAACAAGACAACACATTTAACCAACATTAACAACGTTTAAACGAAACAGGGCACCAGTTCGAACAGTGCGTCTTTGATAAATGATAAAAAGCCTAATAAACTAGCTCAACGCACACGGCTATGTTTGATACTCAAACAAGAAATTTGAGTTAATGCTCATGAGACGCGTGAGAGACTATAGCAGTTTCTGTTTGCAGATAACCTTGGTCTGTCTCTATCCATTTCGTGGCAATTTACTCTTCTGCAGTTAAAAATCGCAAAAAAATCACCATAAATTTTTATTTTGAAGATTTAAGGTCATTCAAGGTCATCGATGTTGACATTCCTAAGTAGCTCGTCACCAGTGCTTGTTATGATCAGCAGCATGTCTTTGCCTATCTGCAACTGTTTTACGTCAGAGCAGCCAGTAGCGGCAAAATGACGTTTTTTTCACCGGATGCCCCCCCTCTTTTCGCTCCTCGTTCGAAGGGATTCCTTTACCTAACGGCATGAAATTTTGTTGCAAAATACTAGAGACTCTATGCTATCATGAGGTGAAAACTCGAAGTCACTATTTCACGTGGGCTCCAATCAGTACCGGATTGTGACAGACAAGTAGCGCAAAGTAAATGGCTGTTAACAAATTTGCCAAAATTTGATTGTTTCAAATTGTGTCATTGTTGAATTTCGAAAAAAAATTGCTTGCAAACATTTAACATGTTAATGCCTCTGGGTTGAGTTTTGATTGTTTGCACTGACAAAAGATTAATATTTAAAAATCGTTTTGTTATGTTAATCTTCTCTGCATTTTTAACACACTGCAAGGAGTGTACATTTTCTGTAAATAATTATGCTATTCAAAGATCAACATTTGATTTGCGTCGTTAATGCTACGTGATTTGAGTTACTCGGATATTTATTCAGATTTTATTTACGCACGATTATGGTAATTGTTGCATTTCGTGTTTCCGTACAATGTTTTTTCGTCTGTCCAATGCAAGTATAAAATCACCTGAGCGTCCGTCCGTCCGTCCGAGCGTCCAACATTTGAGCCTTCATATCTTCATAACAGTGCCAGATAGACGCATGGTCACAATGGAACACCCATAGGAAGTCAACCACCACGAGTCGAATGGTCACGTGGCCGATGACGCTACATGACCTTAAGATGTCAAGGTCTTGACCCCATTATTTTCCAGGCGGCAATTAAACTTTTTAATTGTTAGCACTGGCCAACATAGCTCACTCAGTTAATTTATACGGACTTTACTGTTAGCTATCAAGATGCATTGGACAGATTCCGTGTTCGTTTGAACAGTTGTTTGCAGTCTTGTTTGCACGGCGTGGAAAGCAATGACGTTGTACTTTAGACTAAATTAAGTGTTTAGTTTTACACTAGTAATAAAACATATGCTATTTATTATGAATAGTACAAACCGCATAAACGACTGCAGAAAAAAGGTTTGGTTAATTTTTTTCATAAATAATATTTGCATTTACTTATGTTATTTTTTGAATCTAGAAGCTTTGAATTTTTATGTTATTGCTGATCGTAGCAATTACATTAACACGATTCCGGGTCGTCTCATCGCGAGCTTGCGTTCAGTGGCCGTAGCAGTGCTTACGTTTGAATGAAAACTTACATTTACAAGCATTTCTGTAGCTTTGTTAACACTTTTTTTCGTGAGACTTTTGGCAGTGATTGGTCATTTTTGGCATCAAAACATTTAAACTGTTTCTCAGAAGACGTGCGCTGTCTGTTGACTGTTTGTTTTTGTTTCACGCGAGAGCTACACAGACTGATTTTTTCGTTTGAATTGTTGTCCGACGCTTGGAACAGATTGTCGAACAAAATTCGGATAAGCGTTTTAAACCTGTCAGACAAACAGTCAAACTCACGTGACATTTTTTGACAGACAACATTATAACAACATCATTAAACTACACAAATCAGTTAAGTGCTCCATGATCTGCTGAGTAACGAAGTATAATAATGTACTGATTTTTTATTTTTGTTTTTCACTGACATTAAAACTTAGTTTAAACCATGCCTAAGCTTGTCAGCACAAGGGTCAAAAAAAGCCATTTCCAGATGTTGCTGTAAAATGTGACAGCATATTATATGCCCGTAATATTCTCTACGTATTGCCTGCAGTTGGAGTGCAGTCAAAAATTAATAGGTTTACGTGAATTGCTGAAAAGCAACAAAAACCCCGTGCCAGGAAATCCAATTGTTTTAGACGAGGTGATTAACTTCGGAGATTTCGGACAACACCTCGGACGAGGTTCTCGAGCAGCGTCGCCGTGCCCCTATAATTGCAGCTTTTCGTTCTGTTTAATAAGCTCGTCCGACGTGTCGGACAACGCCTCGAACAAAGAAATTATTTCGTGTGGCACCAGCTTCAACCGGATTAACCTATTTCAAAAATTGCAAACTGTTTTACGACTACTGCGTTATCGCGACTACGGCGCTATCAGTGTCTGCTATTTGTCGATTCGTGTTTCTACTTTATGCTTTAATGCACGACACGATTCATATACTTAAGAATGCTTATGTTTTTGTATTCTGCACATTTTTGATAACGCCACAGTGTTACTTTGTATCCGGTTTAGCCCAAAAATTTGACTATTTTAGACAAAATTGTAAAAAAGTGCTTATTGTATAAATATTGGTAGCATTGAGTACAAAAGTTTCATGCGATTTACAAATAATACCGTATGTTACTTGTAGAAAACATAGATGCATTGATGACAAATCGTTTTGACAATGAACTGACGTGCGCTGCAGTTGTTTTTGTTGTTGTTGCTATCGTTGTTGCAAAAATAAAAATAAAACTGTTTCAGCCGACTGATTCTAAGAGGCATTGTAGTTTTTATTACAGTAGCTTATGTATTTTTTTCTTTGTTGAGTTTCAAAAAATTTTGGACTCGAAATAATTACAACGTATATTTTAAAATCAAGTAGTGTTTTAGTAAAGCTATATCGTTAAGTAAATAATTTAGCAAAAAATAAACTGCTGTTGAACATCTGACGTATTCACACTTTTAAAATCAATGCAGTTCAAGCCGTGTATTAGCCAGTGCGTCATTTCCACACCACTGATGTATTATTACATTGCTATAGACTGTAAATAAACAGCTTTCTTGTTATGTTGTCACACATTTTTTTTCGTCATTGCTCGATGCATTTGCATGCACTATAGTTTATCTTTACAGTTAATTTGTTTTTCGTAGTCTGTTTCGTTTTTGAGCGACCGTGTAAAAGCGACGAAAATTGCAACATCTTTTAGCGTATTTCGCTCACGCTTATGCGATCCAAAGTTAAACGTTAAGAACAATTAAAGGGCCTATACAAAACGTTTCAAAAAACGGCACAAAGTTCATTGCACCAAAATTTTGCAACCGAACGTCACAAAGTCATGCGGTTATCAGCCAAAGCAATTATTTTTCTGAACATTTTGCTGAAAACCTTATGACTCTGTGAGTAAGGTTGCAAAATTATGGTGCCATAAACTTTGTGATGTTTTTTTTCGACTACCTGTCTATCGCCATAAACACATCGAATACGAAACAGAAGTGATTATTTGACACCCTGATCAATAAGATTTCTGCGGACGTTTTTACTTCTACAAATAGAATACGACCTCGAAACTTGAATGGTTCATTGTAATGTCGCTAATTCGTGCATTTTTTAAAAGTTTTTAACCTCGGTTTTACAATTGTTACTTAAGTGCTGTTTTTGTTTTTTGTTGCTTTTATTTCAGTTGATTAAATTGTTTGGAAACAAGTGCTCTCAAGTCATGAAAAAGTTTATAAATATTATTTAAATAATCAGACGTTAAACAAAATCAAACGACTTAATATTGGAGATGGTTTAGATTTAGATTAAAAATATTTTGTTGTACTTTTTAACACTGCAAAAAATTCCTGCATGCATGAAATATAATCAACCTCTGTATGCAAAATTCAGCCGTGCAATATAAAATAACCGATGCCAATTATTATCATGTAATGTAACTTTTTTTCTTGGTTAGTATTAGCTTTTATTAAATTGTGCACATTTTGTGAGCGTTTTAGAGTTTATGATTGATTTCACAGCGTTTTCTTTAACTCAGCGGCCGCGCAGCCTATAGAGCAAAAAGATAAATTTCGTCTTAAGTGAGACATAAAAACCTTGATTTTCTTTTTTACTTTTGATGACCAGTGTCATCAAAGTTGCACAGATGCGTATTCAAAAAAGTTTTCGGAAGAGGGGGGAGTGGAACGGGATGACAACCAAGCTGAGAGGAAGCTTGCCTCTGGACCTTTTTTGGCGCTCGGCCCGCGTTTATTGCTTTACTTTTCAGTGCTTTTCGTTTGCTGTGTTAGCAAACGTTAAAATTTACGTTTATTTTTCTATTTTTACTGCACCATGATTCTCGTTTATGTTTTATCACATGTCGCGTTATCTCGATAAATTTTAGTAGAGAAATGCGGCAGCAACAGCAGACGTTGAGCAGTACCACTTGAGCGGTTTATAGATCGTTGAACCTAAAATCAAAACTAAAGCGTAAGACACGAAACAGAAACAGTGCCTACGTTACAGCAGCGATAACTCCTCGCTGTAAATCTTAAAGCGAGTCTTTTGTGTTTCGAGATGTTGATGCTCGGCTTTCTGCAGATTGCAACTTAACAGACGCAGAAAGTCGTGACGACGAACGAAAGGAAAAGAATCAACAACGGACACGCAAGTAAAATTTAAAAGAAACACTGTAATTTCATTGTTTATTATAATTACTCGGTAAATACAATTCCGAATAAATTTGAAAATTGATTAGGCGGCGCAAAAATTGGTGTCATATTTAGTTTATGCAACAAAACAGCACTAAAGCAATGCACCAAAACGGAATCTTTTGAAACAGGTAGTTGGTCTCTCCATAGCCTCGCCGGTGTTTATAAAAATTTTTCTTCCAAAATCAGCCACGAGGCTGAGAGAGATAAACGTGATGAGAGTGATAAGTTTTTTTTAATTTCAAAAAATTAAATAATTTAATTTGCAAAACTTTCTAGGAATTTTTTTACAAACTTTTTTAATATTCATTTAATCAGCAAAATTATTTATGCGTAAATTATTTAGCAAATTTTTTAACATAAAAATATGGTTTTGGTCATAATGTCTCGTAAGATTTTTGTACTTGGATTTATAAACTTGGGCGTGCACTAGGCTCGATATTTTCAACACCAACGTAGTCGTGAAATACTGAAAACTGGTGACTAGTGATGTTATTACGTTGACAAATTGTCGCAGGTCGGTATCATGACGTCTGACTCGACGACGTCGGCGTCGCATAAAAACGGTATACCCTCCACAGCAGAACACAGATTCAACGGCAGTCAACATCGACGCTATGTCGTGCCGCCAACCACCACTAGCTTTTAAACCACAATGAGATTTTTACGCGCGAAAGCAGCTACTGCTTTCAGCGCGTCTTAGCCATCGCAATTCTGTCTGTCCGTCCGTCTGTCAACCGGGTGGATCAGTCAAAAACGGTGCAAGCTAGGATCACCAAATCTTCACAGTCGGGTGCCTGGAAGACTCTAGTTTCAGGAACCGTAAAACTTTCCATAAATTCGACACAAGTCTATATCATTCACAAGGTGACGCCACGCCACTATTGTTATGCGATCCAAATAGAGAATTTGGTATTCGTATATTAACTTAGCGTGAACCGTGAACTGCTATAGGCTTTCGCGCGTCTCGTGAGCATTAGCTCAATTTTTTTGTTTATGCAGTTGCGGAGTAACTAAACTAATAAATCACAAATAGGCAGTGATATGATACGATATGATACGAAGCTAAAAATACGTTCCGTGGAACTATCAGTGGTCCACTGAAAACGTTGCTGCTGAGATATTGCATGTCAAAAATTTAGCCAAGCTTAATTACCACTGAGAATGTAGTGATTATTATTGTGGGGGGAGGGCAGCAAATGTATATGTATGTGTTTATTCGCCATAAGAGCAGACTAAAGCAACAGAAAAGACAGACAGGGACAAAAAAAAATTAATAAAAAACTACAAACTAAATGTCCAATACACACACTTAAATGACAGTAGAGATGACAAACTAGGACCTACTCACGTTCCACCAAAGCACAAACCAGCAAATGCATACAATGTCTCGAATAGCACTAGAAGACATCTTCATAAAGTCAACAGCACACAAAGACTTTAAGTCACTGATGTCCTTCGACAAAACGTAGAAATTAACACATTACATCATAACTGAATGACTAACTATTAAACAAATACGTTTTATGAATAATAACTTTCGCAAATGAAAAGATCTGACAAAGTCAAGCTTACCGCAGAAAAACTAAATCAGTTTAATCGATTCCCACTTGTTCATACCAAAAATGCGCCGATAAACATTATTCCAACAAACAAAAAGTTCATGAATCATACTACTTGTTAAGCTTACTGCCTCAATAGCATACGTCAAAATAGGTAGAACATAAGACTCCATAAGACTAAGTCTGACAATGTCTGACACAAACCTGCTATGACTCAAAATTGCATTAGCAGCGGCATAAGCTTTACGTACAGTAGCAGATATATCAATACTTAGCTGTTTGTGACAGCAGAAATGTAAACCAAGATATTTTAGCTTATCAAACTATTTAACTGCCTCATCTCCAATGACAAGATCATTAATCGGTTTATTACAGATTTTACCTATTTTACAGAGACATGACTTATCTGCGTTAAAAATAATATTAAGCTCAGTTCCTTTATTATAACATATGTTAAGCATACATTGAAGACATGATATAGAAGCAGAAAGAAAAATAATATCATCCGCATGGGCAATGTAACCTACATATTTTTGTCTAAGGTGACAACCGTAATCAGATTCTTGGGGTAAAGTAGTTTTTGGGTTTGCACCTATAGCAGTTTCCAACTTTCACGTCACGTCTTTTGAGCTATTAACCGTCATTACAAGTCATCGGGTATTTTATGTGTATTGGAATTTTCCCATTACAATGTAATTTGAAACAACATTTTCAGACGGATTTTTGGTAGTTTTGGCGCGAGAGCGTCAAACCAGTACAATTTGTACCAAGTTATTGCCTGCTAGTTCATCAGTGATGAAAAAAACTTTTCTTTTAGAGAAAAATGTTTTTGTCCACAAATATTTTATTAAGATTCATTTCTTGTCTGGTACAAGCTTGCTGTGTAAATGTATTCCAAAAGAGAGTGTTAAGGATGCCGTTTTCGTCGTTGGTTTCGTAATGTTTTTAAGCATTTCGTTTAGCACTTAAGCGTTTTATTTTGATGTTTGTATGTTTGCATTGTGTGATTGTACTGCCATCTGGCGTTTCAATAAATGATGATAATGATTACAAAAATAACAATTGAAGTAAAAATCAAAATAAAATCGAAAAATAGTTAAATTGTCACCCCAAACAAACTTGATCTTACGTTTGGGACACGCAACTCTGTGCAAAATTTATCAAAATCGAATAAACATTGCAGCCGTAAAAGTGCTTAGAGACTAACAGACAGACAGTCAGACAAAACGACGCAAGTGAATTTATAGAAAAAAAATTTCAACGTTCGCTGAAAAACAGACAAGTAGCTTTCGTTTTCCTAAGCGGGGACAAAACTGAGAATTAAGAATAAGCTAAAATAAACTAACAAAAACGTAAAACCACAGAGTGTTAAAAGCCAATAAACATCGTAAAAACGGTGCGGTTTTACGATGTTATCGGCTTATCACTCTTGTACGCTCGATTATGAAAATGCACGTTCTGCGTACCATACACACAGGTTGACTCAGGGAGAACTATCAAAACAGGTTGATACAATTAATTTTAAAATAAAAAGCAAATAAGAAAATGTGGAGAATAAAAAAGAACATAAAAAAGTTTTAAAAAAGAAAAAGAAAACGACAAAAATACAAAATAAAAAAGAAAAAAAAACATAAAAAATAAAGAACATAAAAAATATTTTAAAAAACACAAAAAAGGTTTTAAAAAAAACGACAAAAATATAAAAATAAAAAGGAAAGAGACAAAAAGTAAAAATGGGAATGAAGAACAGTGGTCCCATTTCTTTTATCTTTTGAAACGTAGTGGCGACTCATAAAATGCCGGCCTCCGGCGATACTTGCTTAAGTTTGCATCATTGATTTTATTGCTAAGCATGACAGAGGACACAACCGATTTTAACTTAACGTTATCGTTTTTTGTTGATTGTTTTTCGCGTGTTGCTGCGTTTCGACAGAAAGCGATAGGCTAATGCTTTTCACGTGCGACAAGAAACCGATTGACATCCGCATACATAAACATACCTATAATACACTGTGTTCGGAAAAAAACACCCACTCGCGTTTTGTTTTATATCTCCGTGGAAAATGTTTAGATTTTCATAAAATTTTCATTGTATGTTTAAGAGGAAACAAAAATTCCACAGGTAAAAAGTTAGATATTTTTTGCTACCGGTGACGTCATGTTGACGTCATATTTCCGTGTTTGTAAATTATGAGTCTCACCTTTGAAAACAAACCTTTGATAAAATGTTTACGACTCAGCAAGGGTTATGGAGCGGAAAGTTTGTGCAAAATGTTTCCGGACAATACACAGACAATTAAATATTAATGAAATAAAATGTTTAAGTAAAAACTACTGGCAGGACCGGCAGTATCAAGCCGTTCGACTGATAGCGGACAAGTGGTCATCCACGCAGTGACACAGTGCACGTACGCCTGCCAACATCGGCAAAGTTGAGGATCTTACACTCAGCCAAGAAAATAAACCACGAAAACAAGTTAGAATAAAAAAATTGCGTAACAAGTTAGCATATTTTTGAGTTTAGTCAGCACAATGACCAATTGGTGTGTTTTAACATTTCACAAATGTCTGTCTTGAACGGGAAAACTCATAATTTACAAGCACGGAAATATGACGTCAGCATAACGTCATCGGTAGCAAAGAATAATGTGGCATGCTTGTTTCCTCCTAAACATTCCGTGAAAATTTTGTGGAAATCTAAACATTGTTCACTGAGATATAAAAGAAAACGTGAGTGGGTTTTTCTTTTCTGAACACAGTGTAGTTTGTCAGTATTACCTGGCATCTACTAGAGTTTCTACATAGGACTGCGTACAATGTTAGCGCAAGCCGTCTTAAATCTACGAACGGTTAATTGACCAGACCAGTCGCATTAGCTACAATGTTCCGTACACCGGCATAGTTGGCCATACGTTGACACGATCTGGCTCGACTTGACCCATGCATGCACACGACTCAGTTCCAACTCGGTTGTTATTGTTCAGTAAAGCACTTAGTTACACAGTCGCGACCTCATCGTGCATCCGCGTAAACTTTGTCATGCTTTGTTGTCTAAAAAAATTCAGAACAGTTGTCAATAAATGGAACACAATCATCATTAAAAAACCTAGCTGTTGGCATCGTCAAAGGCAACTCGAGACGCATTTCGCAAGTATATGTAGGCAACTGTTCGCTTCGGTTTTCTTTTTTGTCTTCATTTATTTCCAAGTATTTATTTTGATACTCATACAAAAATGCAGTCGTATTGCGGCGAAAGCAAAATTTAACATACAACATATTAATGGTTATTTAAGTTATTTACGTCGTATACTTTAAGTTCATTGAGGGATAACAATTTTGCATACACAATCCATATTTTATAATACAAAATTTAGATTTGTTACCCCATTGGACAAATCTGTTAACGTTAACGCTCCAAATAAAGCTAATTATCCGTGTGCTGCTTTGGATTCACCTGATCCAAATTTACGTTAAAAATCACCAACCGCAAAAGCAGACAGACAAACGGACGAACAGAAAACGTACGACGCCATTAGAGCGATAGACAATCATAAAAAATTATTGCTGCTAATGTAATTTAATTTTAAAAAATAGCATAATAATTAAGCTTTATATCTCCAGAACGATAAGATAAACACATGGTCACAACATAGGAAGTAGCCCATTGGGAGTCGAATGGTCACGTGACCGATGACGTCACGTGACCCCAAAAGGTCAAGGTCTTGACGCCGTTGGGTTCGAGGCGCCATGTATTTATAACGGTGCACGACAGACACATGATCACAATGGACCACCCATAAGAAATGGCCCACTGCGGTCCTGTTTTCAAATGGAATTAACTACCGTTAGCGAAGAAGTATGCAATGCAGCTAACTAACCTCATCGTCATCTTGTTGTTTTAGTTCAATTTCATCATAAGTGTCGCTCCCTCTAAACACAGAAATACGTTGTTGCCAATTAGAAATCAAACGAAAGCTGCGACAGGCGAGCACGGAAGCGAGCAGAAAATATTATTCAAGAGGCAAAAAAATTGAAGTGCCGCAATCGCCGATTGAGATGGAAAATAGGATGAAAAGCGGCTACAGTGTCTGGGGGAGTACTGTAGACTCCCCCAGCGGTGTTAAGGGCGAATCAAGGCGAGCAGTAGCCGAAATTTGGGCGCACTTCTACCACACAATAACATAGCGAGCAAGCGAGTTTTTGCTTCATTCTGCTTTTTTGCAGAGAAATAATGCGACCAATACTTAGAAGCCGTACAAAGTGGTTACGCTGTTGACTTAAGCTGTATAAACATAATGTATAAAATACTACAATATGACAGTTATAAGGTATGTATTGGTAACATTTTACGGATAATAAAAATTATCAGATTATTTGTAAAATATATGCAAATTATACCTTACCGTGTAATGTCATTGATGACGGCATAATCTTCATTTGCATTAGTTTGTCCAGTACTGGGTGATAAATGACTTCCGCCAGCAATATCCGACCTTGATTTTCCTTACAAAAATATAAAGTAGAAGAGCACTTCTAGCTATTTTAAATACGCAAAAATGTTCTTCAAAATTTAACAAAATTGAATCAACATTTAAATTTGTACCAAAACTGCACGCACAGCTATTGTGTTGTTAAATTTTTTTTACCACAAAAATGCATTTTTTGACTAGCACGATTTTTTTATTAAACTTTTACGGTTTAAAATCAACAAAAATAAACTTAATTAATAAAAAGTTTTTAAAATGTTAAAATGTGCAAATAATCATGCTACTTTGCAATAAATGCAGATAAACGTTTTAACGACTGTTATTTTTTGCTAATCTTCACAGAAAACAATTATCGGTTTATTTTCGTAAAAACGACATAGGTGTGAAGTCGTCCATTTTAACAGAGGCTAAATTAAACGACAGAACATTTACATATTACACGGTAGCGTGGCAACATTTTTGCAAAAAGCTAGGTCATAGGATCTATTTTTCTTCTAGCATTTTCGAGTCAATTATAAAATGCAATGCGAAACAATGGTTAAAGTTGTTCTTCGCATTTTAGTTACAACTAAAATTTTGGGAAAAAACCCAACGTGAGTCCGTCCGGCGCCGTAAGTCCGATTGAAAGAAAATTCAGGAAACTGAAATTTCTTTGTTAGCAAAATCACATTAGCCTGGTCATGTATTAGCATACGCAAAACGCGCATTGTCGATTTAAAAATATTAAACATCAGCCGCGTAATCTCTGGTGTTAGTAAATCAAATTCGCCAATTTTTTTGTTCAACGCAAAAGCGATTGTGGTTGATAACGCCGTTAACCGCTTGTTGATATCTCTATTCCTTCCAAAGATATTAACGCTCAAGTTCAAAAGTTGTCGTATTGCCAAATTTTAGACGTTTTTTGCCCTCCCAAATTTTAAGATGGCGGTGCCCCCTAATATTGTGTAGCCTACGCGTTTTCACCCCTACCTAACAGCACGTCATGTGGCAAAGTTTCATTGAGTTACTTCCCCTAGTCTGTTCCAAAGTTCTTGCGGCTAATAAGCTGAGTTTTAGGCCAATTTTTGACCACCCTTTAAAAAGTTGTAAAGGGGACCCTAGTTCCCGTAAAGGGGTGCGTTAATAAGACAACCATTTTGTAGCGCGGGTAAAAATTTGCGGGCGCAGCACCTCTTAGTGGCCGAAATATGATTTCCCAAACAGTCGATTTGGGTAAATATAATTTCAAACTTAATGGACCAAAGTTTACCGGACTTTTTCCGCCGAACGCGTTAGGAATCGCGGTCGACGGAGTATTTGTCCGATTATAAATATTTTTATCCGTTTCGCATATATTCGCCGTCGAAGTTTGAAGTCGTCTGAAATCGGGCCAACTTTTGCACGTTTTTGGCTCCTATTTTTTGGAGTGGGGAAAGCCCCCAAATCTTTGGACTCAATTTTCAGAACACAATTTACTACAGACCACGGTGCAAAATTTCGCGGCGATCGGTCGACAAAGCTTGAAGATACCATATAGCGAAAAAAATAAATTTAAAAAAATCTGCAGTGAAACATAAGTTCCTTTCGAAAGCTATCGCTTTCGGGCGGACTAGGGCCTAAAAATAAAAAAATGGCATTCACACCGCGTCTGCAGACATTGCAGAAGCAGACGTTGGTTGAGGTGTAAAATTAAACAACCGTTTAGTGGTCAGTTGTATCAGTAATATTTAAAGTAAAATCATTACAATCTAGTAATTTTACTTAAAGTTACAATCGACAATTTTGGAAATGTTTTGACAGTTTTTTTGTTTATTTTAATTCATATCTCGCTTGTTTTGATTTTTAGGTAATACTCAAGCAGACGTTTAGTGAAATTTAAAAAAATAAAAATAAATAAAATGTTAATGTTGGCTAGCTTTGTTGGGAGTATTTTAAGATCAACGCAGCCTTTGATCCCTCCACGATAGATAAATGGACTACTGGCTCATTTGGTTGTGGTTAAGGAGGGACGCGTTCAACCGAGCTAATGTGGCGCTGTGTGATCCTCTATGGCAGGTGACGCTCCGTTGGTCTACAATAGGTTTCACATAAAAAAACTACGCTACAAACATTCTTAACTTTTAACCTTTTACTGCAGAGTACAATTTAAGAACGAATAAGCATTTACTTTTTTGATAAAAACAGATGGAGAGCACGACGACAACGATGATCGCAACTGCCACAAAGACGACAATGATGTAAATCGTCGTGTCATTTATCACGGCCTTCGGTTCAGAATCAGATATAGCTATACACACAAGTAGCAGAATAAACAGCTGTTCTCAACCTGATCGTTATATTTCCGATAAAATAACTCGAGTTCTATGTTCTATTGAACATAGCTGTGTGTCGTCATGTAGGTCAACTGAATGGATGACAGAATACTAAAGCCAGCTCAGTTGTTAATCCCTCCAGAGGAGGTAAACCGGTTACGATTAAGGCAAAACTAGCAGTCCAGTTCATTTCTGTCGCTTTGTACGCGCCTTAAGATACATGTGCATTTCACACCCAGTTCACCCCTCTAAACATGACAACATGTCAATTACCGTACTTTGAATGCTATATTTTTCAGATCTCAGTCACTGAATATAATTTGTTATACCTCAACGCAAAACACCTGCACAAGATTAATCCAAATAACGTCACGTGACGTTCACAAATACACCATAGTCACTTCCCAGCAACAATGCAGTGACATAGTGCCCTCCATGGAGGCACTATTGACACGCGAGGACACTATTGGCGTTGTCATCACGCCGACACCAGTCACGCCTTATTAACATTCGATACGTCTATGACTACGCAGACGCCGAATTCATATACTGTGGCTAAACGGTAGGTCATACGAAAAGAGCGTATAATACCTCAAATTTTGCGTAGAGGCGTTGAGGTATACCAAAACAAATGAGACTCGCGTCTCGATCATTATTGAACATTTTCCCCTTAGTTTGTAACATGTTGCCTGAACATGTTGCCCTCGATCTTCGATCTCGGGCAACATATGACGAACTTCTGGTCAAAAATTTACAATAATGACCTTGACGCCAGCCATCATTTGTATACTATAGTCGCTGTAGCCTACTCAATTGGAAAAGCCACGTGCATCATATAACAGATTTCGTGTAGCCTGTACGACGTTGAAATGTACTGATAATGACGAGGAAATAACGACATCAGTTACAGTGTAGAGCAATCTTCAATGTGCACGAAAATACGTCGCTATTGCAGAATAAATTCTGCCCTTACGTTAACAATAACTAAATGTTTTTGCTAATGCATAAGCTTAAAATTAGTCAACGCAAATGACAATAATAAAAAACAGATTTCGGCCTGAATTTTAATGGACTTACTCTTTAGCAGTCAGCCCTAGTGATTCTGACACAGTGTGTCAAACTCCATGTTTTCGACTACGTTATTTTTTGATTTTACGCCAATGAAAAAGGCAAACTCTTACCTGATGTAGTATGCTGCGAAACCGGTTTTTCTAAAAAAATCAAATAATCTTGCATATCATACCAAATTTACAACAATATATAAATTGCAAATTTACGTTATTATACACTCTTTTAATTACTTCCCAAGTACTTTACCAAACCATAGTAACATAGTCCATTATCAACTCTAGTGACTTGAATACGGGAATAACCCAATCAAATTACCATAATAAATCATGTTTTAAGTATAAAAACATAACAGAAAAACAGAGGACAGTGACGCCAATATTTCTAAAATAAACAATGCAAAATGTATGACTAAAATATTGCTTTATTATCTTTATTGTCGTCGTTATGATCAACATTTTTTGTGCATTTTCTATTTTATGTCTTTGTTAGTAAAAATGCCAGAGGCTAAAATAAAAAATAAAACATCTGAAATAGCTATTGGTTCAGACATCAATAAAGACTCAATCAAGCAAAAATACAAAGATAGAACGGTATTGTTAATGTTAAAATAAATGGTAAGTATACCTTGAACTGTAAACGCAATATTGTCTGTAATCGTATGAAGTTTTCCGTTGTACTGATTACTCGCTGTACATCGAAACGTGTAGATCCTGTCTAGCATATCTTTAGTGATTCCCAAAACAGATCCTTGAATGACTTTTTCACTGATCAAGTCTGTCCACTGATATGAAGGCGTTGGATTGCCTTCTGCTGAACACTCGATTCTGTCTTCTGGATGATAGACTGACTGCCTCGGAGTTATCTGCAGATTTCTTGGCGCAACTGCAATAGCAAACTTTAGTTAATTCATGTGCAATTAAGTTATATTATCTTAATGTTGTATACAAAATATAATGCGGCTATTTTTACATCATGCCCGTTACTGCACCGATAAATACAAAATCACTATTTAGGTTCTTCCGGTAGCAGTAAAAATTAAGGTTTTTAAATTTGTCGTAAAGATCGTATTATACACTGTGTTTCAAAAAACTGTGCTACTTTTATTTTTTAAATAACTTCGTAAAACATTTGCCGATTTTGATAATTTTTGGCACACAAAATCAGGAAAAAAACTTAGCGAAAATAGCTGTAATTTTGGCCACCTTACCTTAATAATGTCAATACACTACCTTGTGAAATTCGGAAGTCGTAGTTTGGCCATTTACAACAATGAATTTATACTCGATAGCCCATGCGTCGGCTCAGAAAACAATAATTAACTAAATAGCAACAAACACCAGTAACAGTTATTATTTCACAAAAAGTTACACGTATCACATCACATTATCTTTATTACAGCATGAGCTCAAAATATCCTCTTCCAGCACGAACGCAAGCAGTGGACGGTGATGCTGCTCGCCAACAGCGTTTTAAGTAACCGCTGGACCAGAGCGACGCACTCGCCGTTGATGCGGCATTTCGCTTCATTGACGTACGACCTTAAAATGAATAAATGTACAAAACATTAGTTTATACAAAAAATTACAAAAGGTGATATTATTCAGCAGCACATTGACACACAGTCAGTGTGATGCGGGCAATATCACCTTTTGTAATTTTTGCTGTTTTCGATG
>Ga0209367_1000472_pt1 | contig 39948 bp, 23 predicted proteins | sample WorMetLIZISLAND2_FD_187412 | JGI IMG/M metagenome (GOLD analysis project Ga0209367, IMG submission 187412) | Marine gutless worms symbiont microbial communities from Max Planck institute for Marine Microbiology, Germany - Olavius geniculatus... ...
CCACAACCTAGAGGCGCGTCAAGCGCCAAAATTTCGTCAGGCTACACTTCTTAACTCCGAAGTTATAAGCGCTCCTTTATTACATTTTAAGCCAATTTTTGACTCCCCTTTGAAAAAAGTTGTAAGGGGGGCCCCGGCCCCGGTGGGGGGTGCGCTAGTAAGACTTGGTCATTCTCTAGCGCGTGTAAAAATTTGGGGGCGCAGCACCCTCTAGGGGCCGAAATATGTTCTTCCGAAAAATGCGCTTTCGGTGGGTACAAACTCACATCTAGATCTCCAAGGTTACTGGACTGATCTTCACTGGACTTGTTTTGCCTAACGCGGGAGCAATCGCTGTCGAACGAGTAACTCACCGATTTTGAATATCTTCATCCGTTCCGGAGATATTCACCGCCAAACTTCGAAGTCGACCAAAATTGGGCTAAATTTTGCATGTTTTTGGCCCCTAAAAATTTTTTGGGGAGGCTCCCCCAAAATTTTGGACCGGGATTATAAAATTGAATGCAGCACCGATCATCGTGCAAAATTTCGCGCTGATCGGCCGACGGAGCTCGGAGATTACGTGAGGAAAAAAAAGAGAAAAAAATAAACCACAGCAAAACAGAAGTCCATTCGAAAACTATCATTTTCGGGCTGACTAACTAACTGGATTATCAGTCAGTCAGTCACTCAATAATTTTATAGAGTGCCTTTTTAAACAAAGCATTGTTTTTGCAAAGAACATCTACTGGCATTCTTAATGTTTGTTACTGCTTTCTTGTGCGTCATTTTAGTACAAAGAAAAAAAGTCGCAGTCGTAGTCGTAGTCGACACAGATCCCGTGACAGGTCTGAGTAAGTAAATGCTTGATTTTTTTGTTTTCTGGCTGTATAGCATCTGATAATGAAGTTTCTGTAACGTTTCCATGTCTGGATAATATTATTGAGGGAATATTTGGTTAAACAGGCCAATTCGTGCATGTGTGTAAAGTTACTCAGGCAATGTACCCCCCCTTTCTTTGTGAGTGTGAGTGTACTTCTTTGTGATTGTAGGCAGGGGAAAGATCACGTCTATTTTGAAATATTGGATTAATTTTGGGTTTTGTTAGACCAAAACATAAAGTAGCATTTGTGATAGTTGTATTCGGGTATAGATATGATTATTTGGTTAGGCAGCAAGCAGCTTGATTTTTATGGCTGGACTGCATTAAGTCTGTTGTATTTGTCAGGTGGCACTATCATTCTTGGTGAACATTTTGAGTTCTTTGATTGTTAAATCTTTACTAGTTTTGTGTGTATAGAGCATGAACATCTTTCTGGTGATTGCTTGTTTCTGTTAGGTTTGATCAGCGTCAAAGTTGCAAATGGTTTATTTTGCTTGTGATCTATTTTATTATTACATTTGCTGTAAAAAATCTATGTAAGAAATACTTTCAAGTATCTTTTTGTTCAAGCCAAGTATTGCCAACAGATTCAAGCTCTTGAGCGGCAAAGTCTTAACCTTGGTGTAAAATGAGTGCACTTTTTACATTGGCGTGTTTAAACTGGTGATTGACTCTGTCTGTTTGTTTTCAGTCGTCGTCGTGACGACCGTAGACGTGACGATCGTGGCCGCCGGGACAGGGATGACCGTCGGGATAGAGATCGTCGACGCGGTGGTGACAGTGGTGACAGGAGGAGAGACCGTCGGCGCAGTCGCAGTCGTAGTCGTAGCAAGAGTCGTGATCGTGGTAGACGTGGGGGTCGCAGTCGGAGTCGCAGTCGAGGTGGTGACAGACATCGAAGGGGGGACCAGAGTCGCAACCGTTCGCTCTCACCGCCACTTGTCACGTTCGTTTACTCGCACACATCTCTTTCTCTTATCGCTAACTGGGGTTGGAAAGCTGGGCTTTTAGAAATCCAATTCTTGGGTTTTATTGCAATTTTTTGGGTTTTTTCAGTTTTTTCAAAAAGGCTGAACTTGACGGGTTTTGGGTTGTCAGTTACTAAAATGAATGCTGCTATATACTACCAACATCCAATAAATATCCAAAAAAAATTGCAGATTTGTGGGTTTGAAAGTTAGTGGAACACTGTGGATTGAGAATTTGAGCAGCGGTGCTGTCTTTTCCTGGTCTATGTGGAAAATGGCTGTGCAGTTGTATGTGTGTGTGTTTGTGGTGACTGAATCTGCTGCTGGATGTGTGTGCAGGAAGCCTGATATGCTTGAGACGAATCCAGAAGAACGAGATGCCAGAACCGTTGTCTGCATGCAGCTTGCATCACGTATATCTTCCGAAGACTTAGAAGAGTTTTTCTCCTCAGTTGGCAAGGTGTGACGTCTTTTCTTGATGTTAGAGGGTGCCAACATTTGTGGTGAAACTTAAGACAAAGCTAGAATGTAAAACATTGTCGCTGCCCAGTTTATTGCAACATTGTGGAAAAGGAATATCATCATGTAGTCTGCAAAGGTTTAGCTGTAGTTTTAGTTTTGTGTTATATTACACATGTAGTTACAGCTTTACATGGTGTCTGTTTTTTAACGAGCATAATTTGAGGTGAGAGATCCACAGTATTTGATGACTTCATCATTGATGTCGTCGTCAGCTGCGCTCTGCCAACTCAAGGACATGTGTCGTCAGAAGGACCTGCAGCAGCTATGGAGACAGATGCTTTGCTGCTGCAGGTCCGAGGCTGTGGAACAGTCTGCCAGTTCATCTGAGACAAACTGACATTAACTTAACAGTTTAAATGGCAGTTAAAGACATTTTTGTTCGGGTGTTGAGAGCGCGGCGCATTCTGGCTATTGTTAAATTGCGACTTCTAAATAATCTTACTTACTTACTCACTTACTTACTTACTTCTCTGGGCTGTGCTGAGTTTCTGTAGTTTGGCAGTGACAGCCACAGATGAAAAGGCCAAATATTTGTTTGTATCTTTTGTTACAGGTTCATAATTTTTAATGGCATTGGTTTCTGTTAGTTTTTGAAATTGCAGTTAATTTCCTAGTGCATTGCATTTATTAGCTTGCTGGTGGAACAGCTTTAGAGTTCACTAACTATGCGTAGTAGTAATATTTTAGTGCTGTTGGATGTGTGGCTTGGTGGTATAAGGGTTATGATGTTAGGCTTACGAATCTTGCAACTTTTGGTCGGGTCACTATCAAATAGTTACTGTTTGGATTTGTGACTATCTACAGACAGGTGTACCATCTCAGTGCATTTATCATTTGGATGGCAGGCAAGGATGAAGATGATGATGAAGGACAAATTAACTTTAGCGTGGCGTTAAGTCCTAAGACTACAAGGACGCGTAACAGTAAGCCTAAACAGTGAAGTCACGTAATAGTCGTCAGTGCAATGAGGCGTTGTTAGTCATGACTGTAAGAACAGGCAAAAAGTTCGGTTTTCAGTCTGCTGCGAAAAACTTGCAACGACAGAGACGACCGGACCGACTCCGGCAGACTGCTCCAGACCGATGCAGCAGTCGCTGGAAAGGTGCTGGAAAGGATATGTATACAGTAGATCTGGATCTGGTTGGATATCCGATGGTTTTTGCGGATCTGGCTTGAATCAGATGTGGCTAGATGCTGCATCTGCTGATCGAACCAGGTTGGATTCAAAGTCTGTGGATCTGATCTGGATCTGGATTTAGCTGAATCTGAACATTTTGTATCCGGTGCACCTTTAGTGGCAGGTAACACTGCATGATCTCACGTGACAGTTATAGCTATGAGTTCTCATAAAAAGATGGGTTCTCATAAAAAGCCATACCCATTCTTTGTGATGTTTCACTGCTGAACGTTCGTGCCGTGCGTTGTCAGGTGTCCGAGGTGCGGCTGGTGACAGATCGCAAGCGCAAGTCAAAGGGCATTGCATACATTGAGTTTTCTGACATTGAGTCAGTCCCACTAGCAATAGCTCTGACAGGACAGCGTCTGCTGGGAGTACCAATCATTGTCCAGATGTCACATGCTGAGAAGAACCGTCTGGCAGCTATGCAGGCAGTGATATCATATTTTCACTGTGAAAATAATTCTTAGTTCAATTTGAGTCAAGCTACAGAGCTTTAATTTCAGTTCCAGTTTCATTTGTTTACTGTAGTTATTGTTCAGGTTTAGTTATTTTTGTGAAATAATTTCAGTTAGTACAATTGAATTTTGGTTGTGTGAAAAAATAAACTCAATTCTAATTCAATTTCAGTCAACTTAATGCACAGATTTCAGTTATGGATTTCAGTTCAACTGAGTTCATCCATGTATTGATAAAGGTTATAAGTCTGGGTTTTAGAGTTTAGTTTATTAGCTTATAGTTTGTCGCATTTTCGCTACATTTTGGTATGAAATTTTTTTATTTTTATCGCAATTTTTAGTTAACATTGATGAAAACTGTTGTGACTTTTCGGCTTCTCAGTGCTTTTCGGCAGTTTTGTTGAAAAACATCGTATTTGCAGTTCATTCTTTAGTTACGATTTTATAACTATGAACACGTTCTTTGCTTGTTGGTGTGGGAGAAAATTGAAACTACAAACTCTCATAATGTTAATTAATATTTTAAAGGTGAATTTTATTTAGTTTCTGCACTTTACTCTAAAGTATGGTTTTGTCATTGCAGACTTTAGAATGTGTTTCTTAAATTATGCTTATTTTGGCTTTGTGTCATTGTAATATATGTGCATACTGCTGTGGTAAAACATCTTAACTTGCACACTCAGAGTTAACAACTCGGCAACATGGAAGAATGTCTCAACGTGCGAGATATGGCATTTTACTGCATCACGCGAATGTACATTTTTTTGCAATTATGTCGGTTTTTAGTAAGCATACGACCTTTTACTAATGCACTGTTGAAAGTTTGTTACTGAAATGTGATTGAATGCAGGCGGCGGCCGCAGCGGCTGCTCGTGAGGCGGGAGGGGGCAACATTCCCGGCGTCATACCAGGAGCAGCTAAACTCTACGTCGGCTCTCTTCACTACAACATCACTGAGGACATGCTTCGAGCTATATTTGAACCTTTTGGAAAGGTATGTTTTTTTGACGAATTGGTAGTTGTGTCTTTCAGTAAATTTATAGGTCTAAACTAGGGCTGTACCGAATATTCTATTCGGCCCGAATAGCAGGCCGAATAGTGTATTCGTATTCGGCTGAATAGTAGTGCAAAAAATAGACCGAATACGAATAATAAACATATGCCATTGCCACTTGGTGCTCCTGCATATAGCCTCAAAGATAGCTGCTGTCAGCCAGCAGTCTTCGTAGCATAATGCCCACACATGATGCTTTAAGGCTTTCCCTTAGCAGTTTAGTATATAACATGTTTCGTTAGTATCAGCAGTCTTTGTTATATCATTCGTTTGAAACGAACACGGTCAAGATGATCGATGTGGATTTTTTTACAGTGTGTGTAAGCGTTAAATCCAGGGCATTGTGCATTGTGTTTGAACCTGCATCAACTATTTGTATTCTATTCGTATTCGGTCTTAAAATAAAATGAACTATTCTTATTCGGCTGAATAGTAAAATCTTGCTGTTCGGTACAGCCCTAGTCTAAACGGTCAGTAATAGATCTCTGAAGTGACATTCTAACCGCACCCTAGTGTAGAAATGTGATTGTTGTTATTATTAGGCCGAGTCACATCTTGAATGCAAGTGCTTCTGCCTATTACTGTACGTTTCTCTGAAGCATCTGTCTATATGTGTCCCATTTGTAAACCTTTTAATGGATTTAGATGCTATTTAGCAGATACACTTGCAGGATTTCGTGCTGCATTGTGTTAAATGGTGGAGATGGGCAATTCCACCTTTTCCTAATTACTTTGTCATCGTACTTGTTGTTGTAGTTACTGGATGTGTCAATCGTGAAGGACCAGAAGACTGGACAGTCACAGGGATTTGCTTTTCTTACTGTGAGTATTCCTCTCACCCGTTTACTTGACTTTTCTCAGAACTTTCACTTTATGATCTAACATGTTGAAGCTGTTGCTTTTTAGCTATAGGCACTTTTTATTTGTGTTGCTGTAATTAAATACGTTTGTGTTTAACTGACCATTCTTTTCGAAGTTACTCGTCTTTGAGCTGGGTTTCCAAGAAGTGAATGTTTGAAATTGTAGCCAGACCTTGCAAGCCTATAATTACATTCTAATGATGGTGTGGAAACATTACTTACTGCAGTCAGTAGATAATGAGTATCTGTAAGTAGGTGTTTTTCAGAGGGGTGAGACCATCTGTATCTATACCTGCCATCATAGTCCAGTATTATTGTTTGCTTGCTTTTTTTTGCAAATGTTTACCCACTCATCTATGCTTCAAATTTTTTTGGCACCATTTTCCATGATGCAGAGTTATAGGCAGACTGTGGTCGGTGACAGTGCCAGTATTCCTGTGTGGGTTTCTGGGTTGTATTTAACGATGTAAACTAAAATGCACACCGTGAAATCCGATAAGCACGTGTCGGCTTCCATGCACACGTTGCAGTTAGTCGCAGCATACTCTCTGTGTCTGGTTGGGTGATCTCGTGGCCTTGTTCTGTATGAAGCAACTCGACACAGGTGAGACACTACGCAAAACCAACGTCTCTCTGTAAACTATTCATTTATTAGTGTCTTTATTTGAACTCTGGTTAGAAATAGTAATCAGTGTCAACTTTTATTAATGCAATCTCACCTTCCGAAGTTAAAGTTTGGCTGTGTTCCGGAAGTAGACTTACAGTAGGCCTTAACTGTTGGCCCTGTTGGGGCAGGACTTAAACCCAGCGGTTTGAATGTCTTTTCTGTTTTGGTAGAAACAAGGCACTGAAACACTGTTACAGCAGTCTGATTATTGGTTTTTGATTGCATTTAATTGTTAAGTCTTAAGGGCTGATCACATGGGATCGTTGCAGTATAATTTGTTACAGGTTGGATACTTTTTCTGTCATTAAAGCAATAAGTCAAAACACTGAGGGGAAAATGTTTGCTTGTTTTAACATTACCAGTACTCTAATGAATAATCGTAATGCAACGTGTCTCAATAAAAAAATGTCGCTTTTATTTTTTGAATAACTGCATGAAACATTGGCCGATTTTGATAATTTTTAGCAAGCAACATCGGGAAGAAACTCGACGTAAATGACTGTAGTTTAACCCATTTCAGCTTATAGCTGTTTCTACACTACCACATGAAATGCAGAAGTTCGTACTTTGGTTATTCACAACAATGAATTCATACTGAGTAGTGCATGTGTTGGCTCAAAAAATCATTAAAACCACAAAATTATTAATTTGTTTAATATTTAACACTAGTCATAAATTCATTTTAAAATTGTATGTCAACGAACTGATATGGTGCATCAACAGTGAGTGAGCCACTTTGGCTTGTGCATCATTGAATGTGCTGTTGGCGAGTTGCGTCAACGTCTACCGCTTGCGTTCATGCTGAAGGAAGACATTTTGAGCACAAGCAGTAATAAAATGATGTGATGTAACATGTAAGACTTTTTGAGGGATAATAACTGTTACTCGTGTTGTCGCTATTTAATTCATCATTTCTAAGCCAATGCATGCGCTACCCAGTATGAATTTATTGTTGTAAATGGCCAAACTACGACTTTTAAATTTCACAGTTAAGTGTAACAACAGTATTAAGGTGAGTATAATTTACTTCAAGTTTTTTCATGATGTTGTGTGCTAAAAATTATTAAAATTGGCTAATGTTTCATGGAGTTATTTAAAAAATTAAAGTGGCACATTTTTTATTGAGTCACAGTGTATAGTGATGATAATGAAAATGAATAACAATGAAAATGAAAAGTGTCCCTTACATTCTTTAAGAATCTGGCTTTTTGCGTTTATAAGTTTCTTTTGATCTGCAGCATTTGATCTCTTTCATGCATTGTAATATACAGCAAGTGTGAGCTATACAGATATGTTCGTCTTTCTGTCAGTATCGACTATGATATGATTTTATGTCTCTTAAATTTGCTAGAATGCATTTTTGTTGTCTTGGTGCAATTGCCTGTTCTTTTGCAGTCAACTGCCATAAAGAAAGCTTCTGCTTCTACTTCTGTTTTATCTTAATATGGTGAAGCATTCAACCTGTTCAGCTCACAGTCTTTGGGCTACCATTGCCTGATTATATGAGAGATCCGATTCTCTCCATTGACACTCTTAAACGCCATTTGGAACACGTCCTCTGCTCTGTGCTAATGTCAAAACTGCTGCACATTGGAAACTGTTTGTGCCTCTGCCCTATATCAAATTGACTGTGTACTTCCTGTTGTGCCATGTATTGTTGGTTGTGTATGGGTATGTACAAGAAGCATTCAATAAGTTCCAGGACTAGTCCTTAAAACAACGACAGTAAATCGCACATTTCTGACAGTTATGTTACTTTTCAACATATTCTCCCTGCAGTTTACTGCAATGTTCCCATTGTTCTACAAGTCGGCTGGAACCCATAGCATTGAGTTTTTTATTGGCACCTGTAGAAATTTCCAGACAAAATGCTGTAGAACATTTTCATTGTTTTCAAACCTAATGTCTCCAAGTGATTCACTTTGTGGTCCAAACAAATGAAAATTACTTGGAGCTAAATCTGGACTGTATGGCAAATGCTGTAGCAGTTCCTAGTCCATCTTTTGATTTTCTTAACTGTCTAATGGGCCAATTGCACGGTGGGGCACTGCCATTTTAAAGAATGACACCTTTCTACAGCAAACCTGGTCAATTGCTGCGAATTGCTGGTCGTAATCAATCAGACGATAATGCCTAGTAATAATGTTTATTCACAGTATGTCTTTCAAGCAAAAAAGTCTGCCAGAACAACTTTTTAAGTAAACCAAAAATTGCTTTGTCTACAGCTGACCATTTTTGCCATAAACAGTGCTCCGACACTGACATCATCACTAACTGACTGATCACTGCAAAAGCGAGCGAACTATTCAAATACTTTCAAACATGATACTACAAATAATCTACAATTAATTTCAGCACTTTCTGCACCTTCTGCGAGTAGAAAATTTTATGATTATTCTCTAATCTAAATCTCTAAACAAACGTCAATGCCCATCATTTATATCTTAATAATAATGTTGTGATGTCATAAATGAGACCACGGTAAGTGATGTACAATAGTGGCAGTACAACTTCATATTAGTTTTGGTTTTCAGCTGTCACTATGTGCTTACTGAGAAGAACAGTCCTGGAACTTATTGAATGCCCCTCGTATGTTGTGTATGGTGTACTGAGTATGGTTGGTGGTTGATCACTGGCTGTTGTCGTGTACCGGTGTATTGTTGTCGTTGGTGCTTCATCGTTGTCTGTTGTCGGGTGATTAGTTCAGAAATGCAGAAGAAGCGAGCGTGGCTCTAGTGCAGATGAATGGGTTCCCGTTGGCCGGTCGGCCGCTGAAGGTCGGTCGTTCAGAGCGGAGTGCCAGCTTCCCGGACATCGGTGAGGCGGACAAGATCAGTGCGTTGATGGCTGCATCATCCAGCGGTGGTGCTGATCCACTCGCTGCTGCAACTGCTGCTGCGTCTATTATTGGAAGTCTGCCTCAAATGCAGGACCCACTGCTTGGTCAGTCTCATTGTCTGTCCGTCTGTCTCTGTTGGCCGTTGGTATGGACTGCAGTTTTTCCGCCGGTGTACCTAAACACTGCAGTAGATCCCAGAAGTTGGTTATGTTCAGTGGCAGCAAATCATTATGGCACTGCAGATCACATCACATCAAGAAATTGCTTATGTCTGTGATGATGTATTGGTCATTGTCTTTGGCACTGCAGATTGGTGCAGGTTATGGAAATATTCTAAGTTACTGATTTGCGGTGACTTATTGCAAACAATTTCTGGGATCTTTGCTGATCTGTGGTTGATGTGCAGTGTTCAGGCCGACCCTTTTCTACGGACCCAAAATTTTGAGCCTAGCTGTAGAATTTGCTTGTTTTCATTGAATTTCTGCGTTTCCGAGGTATTTGGTACTATTAGTAACTTGTCAGAGGATTGAGGTAAAATCAATGATTATTGAACTTTTGATACTCAGGGTGAGATATTTTCATACTGTAGATAGTCTTAAAAAATCTTCAGTTTACTTTATAAATTGGATGCCGTGGAATTAGGATAATTGCCGTCACAAGCAGTAGAGTTTGGCAAATCGTCCTGCAGAATTGGAACAAATTGCAGCTGAAAACTGCGGTCTCTGGTATTATCTTTGTGTTGCTTGTTTGTTTTGAATTTATTTTTTCTTCATGTAAACTAGGCGCAGTGCAGTCAGCACATACAATACTCAGTAGTAAGATATGAACAGCTGTACTGATGCTGTAGCATGCTGACTGACACTCATTTTTCATTGAAGTCTGGGTGTGGTTGTATTTGAAGGCATCTGATCTGGCCACATTGTCAACTTCTGGGCTTTGTTGGCCTAATGAAGGTGGTCTGCTGTTCATGTTTTCAATCATCTCTGTGCAATAAGTTTCTCGTGGGTTCTTTAATCTGAATGAAATTTGGTCTGCGGGTAAAGGTCGATGAGTGCTATATGATGGTGATTTGACCCCCGATCCAAGATCAAGATCCTGACACCTTAGTCAGAAATTGTTCAGTTTTTGAACTCTTTGTCTTTATTTGTTTCCAATGAGAGCTGGCAAATGAATTGTGGTTCTTTTAACTTGGGGTCAAATTTGGTCAGGTGGGATTTTTGATACAAGTTGGTCTAGATTTGTGTGTCATGTGACTATCACATTGTGAAACCAGTATGGAGTATTTGAGCACAGTCCCATATGGCGGCTAACTTGCTTTGATTGTGTTTGCTGTGCAGGTATGTCTCTGGGTGTGCCAGTGGCTCCTGCTGGCATGAACCCCGCAGTGCCCGGCATACCAGGCATGGATCCCACGGCTCTGGCTGGACTCGGCATGCCTCCGGGTACTACTATGGGTGGTCTGGGCATGACTCCAGGCCTTGGACTTGGTGGTGTCTCAACGGATGCTACAGCAATGATGGGGCTAGGCGCTGCTGCTGCTGCTCCTGCTACTGTTGCTGCTCCGCCACCGATAGCCACCGAATGTCTGCTCGTCTCCAACCTTTTTGATCCCAACAAGTATGTTAGCTCATTGCTTCATTCATTTTTAACTCTTACTGTACTAAATAACCACGGTTGTTTAGCAGGTAGATCGCTTTTTTGTATGTTGTTAGCCACCCTGGTCAACTCAGCCTGGCCATCCCTCCATGGTTGGCGCAAGCAGTATCAGTGTTAGCTGTGGATTAGTTATACTTACTAACTCTGTATGCAAAGTCCTGGACTGTAAATGCATGTCTGGCTGATGGCTTGATGATCAGATATTGTCTGATCAAACCGTGTCTTGTTTTGTCACTGAAATTTTGCAAACTGGCGAATGATGAAATGGCGACCAGATGAATCTGTTGTGATGCGTTTTTTTGTTATTTGCAGTCTTTATTATTTGTTGAATTACAAGTTTTTAAGTACCGCAGAATATGTATAGTTTACTGTAATCTGATGTTATTCAGTATGTACTGCAATTTGATGTTACAGACAGAGCACAGTTATTACATTGGCTGGTCTGGTGTGTGCGTTGTAGTTTTCTGTCGTGAAAACACGTTTCGTTTATAAGTATGTTTGCCTAGCATTTAAAAGATCCCACCACTGACTGCAAAACAGGCTGCTCTTTAGTGTTTTTTAGCTTTATGTAGTAAGTTTTTGCAAATGCCAGATTCAGAGGTGAAAATGGTGCATATAATAACCTCCTTATTTTGGCGAATATTTTTCAACTTGTTTCTGTCATAGTTCAGTCAGATGTCATCCAATTTTGCCAGTAATTTGGCAGAAAAATACCGCAGGGAATTTGAAACATACAGCTGAGCGATTTTCGTTTTATATCTCATACTGTAACTTGTAAAACTAGCAGTTCAAGTCAAAGAAAGAGTTTTTGTATTCTGTTTGTCTGAGCTGGATTGTAAAGAAGTGTGGCAGATTTTGATGAGATTTTGCAGGGGAGGGGATTGGGTTTGATTTGATTTTGGTGGCAGTCTGGTGCAGATTCAGCATTTTGCCGTTAGTTTTTTTATATGGATTCACAAATTTTCAGAAAGATACGTGCTATTACAGCTGTATTGGGTATGCTGTATTCACCAGGTAGCAACACTGTTGTTGATAGAGGTTTCGAACAGTTCTTTGATTGCTTTTAGTTATCATTGTCATTTTTTTGCATGCTTCTTTGTGCATAGTCTTTGGTGAGTGAAACTTGGTAAAATGCGGCATATTAAACTATCTTACCTGGTTTTAGGTGTACTATGAATGTTCATTCACTTGCTTGCTTACTTGTAAATGACTACTTCAGCAGCTACTGATTGCCATGTGTGACACATGCAGGGAGCAAACTCCAGGCTGGGATGCATCACTGTCGGATGACGTGGTCCGGGAATGTGCGCGCCACGGTGCCGCAGTCACACACATCGCTGTCGACCGGACGTCCACGCAAGGCAACGTCTATCTCAAGTGTGAGAGTACGACGGCCGCCCTGGCAGCAGTCACTGCGCTACACGGCCGGTACTTCGATGGCCGTCTTGTCACAGCAGCATATGTACCATCAGAGATCTATCACTCACTCTTTCCAGGAGCTACGGCACAAGCACCTGCTGCTGCTTCCACTGCTCTGGCTTCAGCAACTGGCTGATTGCAATTTATTTGTCGACTTTGAATTGACTCATCATAGTTCACACAGGTCTGGTAATGACTAAGTTATGCAAATTCATCAAAACACAACCTTTATCATGTTGGCCGTGGGTTTCTGAAAGTTCTTGGAAAAAATTCTTTTTCCAGGCTTGAGAAAATTCTTGAAAACCAAATTGGGTCCTAAAAGTGTTGAAATTTGATGTCAGACAGTCTTGAAAGCTCTTGAATTTTAGTTGTTCAGAATCATCATGACTGAAATCAAACTTCTTTCGTATGATGCCGGAAACATCCAACATGACGTGGCAAATATTGTGAGAATGGGTCTGCAAAAGGCAGTCCTTAAGTTCTTGAATTTTTTTGCCCAAAACTGGTTGCACTGCTTATTATATCCCAAGTTATTGTTGATGGTTGTTGGCAGTAAACTGGATATAAAGGTTGTATGTTGATGAATTTGTGTAACTTATTTACCTGCAAGTAATTCAGATTATTACCGAGTCAGATACGGACTGACAGGAGAGTGGGGCAGCATTTCTTTCCTGAACACTGCCAGAGGCCAGTGCACACCTGGGGCCCAATTCACAGACATTGTCATAAGATAAGATACCTCTTAAGATCATTGCAAGACAGCAGTTAAGATGTGCTGTGATCAGCTTACGACAAGCTTTAGGTCATTTCACAGAATTTGTCTTAGATGATCACAAAATCTGTCATAAAATTGCAGGGTTTTGTCTTGAGACATGTCTTAAGGTATGTCGTGAGTGATTTGTGGATTAAGTCGACGTCTGTAGATGACTGTGTAAGTGTGAGAATTGTCTTTAGACTCTCTTAAGATTTTCTGTGAATTGGGCCCCTGGATTCTGTTGCAGGGTTGAAAACCTGTGTTTTTTAAAAGTCGAATCCAGCTGCTTTGTTTTTGTTGGGTTTCTTGCGGTTGGACACATGTTTTTGAAAACGCCCAACGTGATAGGATTTTGGTTTTTTATTGAGTTTTCAGTTTATTGGAATGAGAACTGCTGGATACCATGTATGCCAAGTAAATGTACAAAAATTTGCACATTTATTACTTTAACGTTTTACAAACTTAACCATAATCAAATACTTTATTATTACTGGAACAAGAAACTACAATTGGATCACATTTCGGTGGGTTTACCCAATACGTTTTTTTCACTCCATCTTGGTTAAATGCTGACACAATTGTTTGGCTGCCAACGTAATATTTTATCATATGTTCTTAGTCAACTGGTTTAAAAGGTCTGAGGAGCTATGCTTTTTAACTGCTTTGCCCTGTGTATGTATATAGTGTATGTCATGTGGTCCACAAAGAGTTAGTCGCAAACTTTCATGCAGTTGGCATCATATGTTCAGCAGTTTTTTTCAGAACATTTTACTGTTGCACTTAACAGTAAACAATGCACGTTGATGGTCTGGTCATACCTCAGATGTATTGCGACATGGTTGATTTTGTAAATGCTAGCTAGTATCAAAAAACTGTTTTGTATCAGTGACGTTGTGGTTGAGATAGGGGAGCAGGGGATTGCAGTTGCCCCTCTCAAAATTCAGGGTTTCGGAACATTTTCAGAAAATTTTCTTTTTTGCCTGAAAGTTGTCGTTTAGAAATGCAAAATTTGAAGCTGAAAACCCATTTTCGGAAAATTTGGGGCATAAAAAATTTTGAGCACTGTCGAAAATTTGCAGTGTCTGTCTGAAAAGTGGAGCTTTTTGCCTCACCTCCTTTTTTAACCCTGGATGCCACTGATTAGTATTTTGCATGATACTCTAGCACCATGTTCGAGGTTTCATGAGAGCTTTATTAGTAACTTTTTGCACTGTATATTATTGAGTTTGTTACTGAACTTATTTTGAAAATTGTTCAGTATATTATGAACTTAGTTTTTGGCATCATTGTATATATTCTTCCATTAATATCAACTGACGCACCTGACATAGTTTTTTCGTGATGTTGCATGCCAAAAATTATTAAAAATGGCCAGTGTTTCATGGCGCTATTCAAAATAGTTGTTCAGTTTTTTTCAGACTCAATGTATATGTATATATTGTTTAATATCTGCACTGGCAGTTACATAGTTACAACGGTGAGAGTGGCTTTTCATAACTTGAAACAAGTCTGCGTGTCAGAATGAATGTTGACTGTGACATTGTTTTTAAGCATTTATTAAAAACAACAAACTTGCTGTTAGTTTGAGGAGTGGTTCACACGGCATCGTTAATGGGAGGTATACCAAGTGTCATGATGTAGTTTTGCTTGACTGATATTTTATGTACTGTGCTTACTAGTTTTACATAATTCAATTGCATCTTTGTCATGTAAGTGAGGAACATTTTATTTACGCTTAGCTTCTGCAGAAGTTTGCCAACATCTGAGCACTCTCTCTCTATGCATAAAAATAGTTGCACGATTGCATGATTTGTGGACTGATGGCTTATTATAGTGGTTAACATGTTAGACTCAGAGTTGCTCTTGCTCTACATCGGGCCTAGTTAGTACTTGGATTGGTGATTGTATGAAGTAGATAAACCTAATCGGTTTCTAACCAGCAATCCAGTTTGACTCAGCTTTATGTCGTCCACGAGATGATAGAATGAATATTAGCTGACAAAATGGGTAATAACTAGACGTCAAATCTTATGCGATGTTAGGGACTGTTCACAGTTAGCCACAGTATCATGCAGACAAAAATGCACAAAAACCCATTTGACCTTAACCTATGAACTTGATATTTGATAGACTTCTAGAGGTTGTCGAGATACATGTTCGTGCAAAATTTTATCAAGGCTAAGTGCTATGGTACATGTGTTATCATGTTAACACAGAAAACAAACAAACAAAACAAACTTGATGATGCTAACGAAAACAGTACTGTCATCACTACGTCACTACCGTGGACAGTAATAAGTAACAATGTAAACATTATACACTGTGGGCCAGTAAAAAACGTGGCACTTTGCTTTTGTCCATATCTTCGCCAATTACTGACCAATATTCAAAATTATTTTACTGACACACTGCGGACAATTTGCATTAATTTGATTGTTATATATTTCACGACACCGTAAATGCATCTACACTACCTTGTGAAACGTAAATGTAAGAAAAACTGATGATAATGACAAACATTTAGGTAAATGAAAAAACACTTCAGACCAACATTGCGGTAAATGATCCGTATGACAGTAGACTGTGTTTGACCCACACAGTCTAATGTCATACAGATCATTTACCGCAATGTTGGTCTGAAGTGTTTTTATCAATTTTATCAAAATGTTTATTTGTTATTATCGTTATATATATGCATATTTCATTGATATTTTACGAGGCAGTGTAAAGACACATTTACAGTGTGGTGGGATGTATAATAATCACATTATTGCAAATTGTCTGCAGAGTGTGCGAGTGAAAGAATTTTGAAAATCGGTCAATAATTGGCAAAGATATGGACAAAAACAAAGTGCCACGTTTTTTATTGGCCCACCCTGTAGACGCCTAGAGCAGATTTGCTTGTTTCGGATGAAGCCGGTGAACCCTCACAGTGGCTGTGCCATGATGACAATCCCATAAACATTACTACTATTGCTGTTGTTCTTACTCACATTTACCATATTTATTATACTATATCTTAACTATATAATGGAGTATGTTACAGTGGTTGTTGAACGTTTTCCACAGCATGCAGTGTTGCTGTGCTGTTGTCATGTAGCTGTGACTGTTACAGTATGTAGGTACACATAGATACATGTGTACAGATGCCTGGTTGAACTGTTTATGGTTGTAAGTGCTGTTCATGTTGCTAACGTCACTTATCACCTTTGCCAGTGACGTTCTGTCTTTGTATCAGTTTGTTTCCATGTCTCTTTGTCTCTCTTTCCGTCTTGCCTGTTTGTTTTTTAAAGCAGGATCGGTCAAAAAGTACACAGTTTGAGTGAAATTTTAACTCACATATACGTGTACACAGTTAATGTTCAGCCAGCCCATTTTGTAAATTTACTGTGGGTGTAATTTTGGCCCCAAAAAGTGAACGTTTGGAACTTGGAACTGCCAGCGACAATTTCATATGAGACATCGTTCTGTCGCCAAACCAACAATGTCAAAACAGCACTGGAGGATTTGGGCAAGAAACAGTTGCTTAGGTCTTTGGCTTATACCCGGTATGAATTCAACAACTTGTTGCATTTTTGACATGAGGTCTTATCTTAGTTTGTATTGAATTCCAACTTTATGCTCGCTCAGTAGCTTACTTCTGTGCCACGCTGTGTATTGAAGATGCTGCAGAACGTTTCTGAGAAGCTTTTGTGGTAGATTTTAGCACTCTTGTGTTTAATGGCACAGGTTCTGTGATTTGTTGCGTTGATATCTGTCTATATCGTTGACTGACTGAGCATGTTGCGTATTATAGTGCATGCAGATGTCTTGTACTTGGCTCGATATGTACAATTTGTCCAGTTTTGAAATCTGTTCAGTTCTTGCTGCTTGCTTGTGGTGTCAATTAAAATTCTGTCCCTGCAACAGATTTTTTTATAATGATCAATTATTCCTCGTGAGGAGCACGATTTATCCACGTATTATGCGAGCTTTAGTGAGGCTGATCCTCTCCAAAATGCCCTTGAATGTGTTGAGTGGGACAATAGCCAGTTCACACATACGACGCCGACGCGACGCTACAGTTTAGTTGTGAGTTGAGTCGGCGTCTAAGTGTGAATTGGACTTTACTCATTCACTGATCATAAAAGCTGGTCAGAAAGCCAACGTTAATAGTGAACTGAAAATTCGTAAGAAAGATAGGCCTAATCATGAGCGTTGTTAACACAACGCAATATTCTACATGTATATTGATACTGGTAGTATTTTTAAAAGCATTGTTAACAGCCCTGGAAATAATACAATGTTGCTCAGATGACGATGTCCCGGTAGATTTTCCCGAAGAGCCAGTTTTGAGTCATTGGCAAATGAGATGAGATGTCTATTCTCCTTCGTCAATCAAGTCTAGTTTAGACGGCTGTGTGACTGACAGTGTTAACTCTTTAGCACGGTGCTGAAAGGATTGCGACCTCGCCTTCTTGGCTGCTCCGCCACGTTTGTTTCTCGCTCTGTTCAAAAAACACCACCACAACAATGCCAATTCATCAACAATAACTGACATTAACTCTCGGCTGCGCCACGGTTGTGTTGCGTAGATACTAAATATACCGGTAAGCTAATTTGTAAATTAAGCTAATTTTGTCTATTGTAAATTTTATTTCGCCATGGCGGCAGCGACACAAACATGCACACAGTATGGACCTAAAATCAAAAGCACGGTCTAACTATCTGGCTAACATATCGTAGTGGTTTGGTCGCAATCTTTAATGCTAACTTTACTAATTTTTTTCAGAGCTATCGGCTCGTTATGAGTGGTTGCGTGTGCATTATGCAACTGTTGCGAACAGTTGTGCAACATTGCACATTTAGGCAGGCCCGTCGAGAAGGCGGGGTAGGGGGGTAAGTTATCCCGGGCCCCGCGACGTTTGGGGCCCCGCCGTCGTTCAAAAATATAACGTACGCCAGAATGCGCCATTCTAATAAGAAAAATTGGAATTTTTTCCCCAGAGGTGCCCCGCAAGAATGTTTCCCCGGGCCCCGCTGTGGCTCTCGGCGGGCCTGCATTTAGCTTGATTAGGCATCCTCTGTCCTCTAAGTAAAATTCTCGGCGGTTATTTCCAAAATATTTGCACCACTGCTAATGACATCGTATTACCGTTGACGTCGGTGCAGTCGACCCACTCGTCGAGCGTAATTCGTTTGTCGGCGTCAGCGTCGCAGTATCGCAGAAAATGCCGTCGACATTTCCTGCCGAACCTGTCGTCGGCCCGCAGCGCGCGAATTTCAGCCTTGAACGATTTGACTTCACGCCGTTCTAACATCTGTATATTCAGCAACCACCACAGTGTCGAGTCTTAAGTATTATAAAGCTGGCTTGATAGTGTAACGGTTAGGACCTCGGACTTGCGATCACGAGGTCGTGGGTTTGACTCCCGGTCAAGTGGCTACTACTTGAAATGTCTAACTGTTTGCAGACAGATAAACCAGCTCGGTACAGACCTATAACCAACACCACGGTCAACTCAGCCTCCCATCCCTTCGAGGTAGGTAAGTCTAGCACCGGTCTGTCTGGGCGTTCACCTGTGTCGGGTGGTTGCAGGTAACACTGTGATTCCATATGGCAGGTGACGCTCCATAGCTTTGAGATGGGTTTTATATGAAAAGTTATACCCTTCAAAAGGCATCCAACGTAACGCACGAACGCACGCACGAAACTACGTGACGAACGCGGTAAACGCAGTGAACGCAAGAAAAGTACACAAAAAAACGCAGCGGTCGTTACGTCACCTATACGTCGGTTGCGCTAGGCCTACGTCCGTTGCCTTGGATGCTTATATGAATGTGCCATAAATGCTGCTTTATGAGCGGTGCTACTGCTATAGTTCAAGCAAGGACCTCGTATTTTAAAAAAATTTAAAGAGGAATGGAGATGAATAAAAGTCATAAGGACACGGAGTCACGGAACCAGTTCTGACAGCGCGCCTTCCCCGACTGCGGTCCAAGTATCTAAAACTAGGTTCATCCCTACATCAAGAACCTTCATGCTGCTGCGGCTTTTCGCAAAGCTCTGCAGATCAGCCGCGTCGTTGCCGGGGGGGAAGATATTTGGGGGTTACAGCTGCTTTTCCCCTAACCACCTAAATTTTGGGCTGTCGTAAAATTGTCGGAAAATGTTTATCAAAAATCATAATTTGGAAATAAAAAACCTTTATTTAAAAAATTAAAAGCAAAGTTGAAATTTTTAGCACCCATAATCTCTTTTGTCGGAAATTGACAGTGCCTGTGGGAAAATTGCATATTCCTGCCCCGTCGATTTTTTTTCAGTCCACGACACCGCTGCTGCAGCTGAAATGCACTATCGGTCCCACTTTTGTAGATACGGCACTAGCCTACAACATTTACGAATTTAATATTACGAAAAGTGGCACTCTAACTAATAAAATCGAGTGAAAGAAAATATCGAATATAATAAACTGACGTTGTTTTTATTGACGTCAAGTTGTCGCAATTTCCACCGGACCGCCTGCTCTTCTATCGACAAACCAGGTTCAGGGTCATTCTTCCCGCTACAAGCATTCGACAGTTGTTATCAATTTAATAATTTTATCCAAAAAACGTTAACCTGCATGATGTGTGAACATATACACCGTGTCCAAGACAAAACAACCTACAGTTTTCCTTAGATAACTTTAGAAAATCTAAATCTATATATTTTCCCCATTTTTTCACACACACTGTAGGCCTATCCTGATAATACATTTTACTAAAACATGCAAGATTTGCTTCAGAAATTAATTTGCTTGTCACTATGTAGCGCCAAGCGTCATCAAAAAAGGACATTTTTACTGTATTCGACATAAAAAAAACTGAAATATCCGGATAATAACTTTTACAAATCCAAACGCACGATTATAATTTTTAGTAAGCAACATTAAAAAGCAATGCGCAACCGCCAGTAATACTGATTGTCCACCTTACCTAAGTAACACACCACTATACCGTGTGAAATGGAACAATCTCTGTTTTTTATTTTTACAAAACTCCGCATCAAAATGAACACACAATACAAAAAATAGTCTTTCCAGCTCGCAACTGCTTGATTTGTAAACAATAGTAATAAAATTGCTGTTAACCAACTATGGCGTTAAAATGCTATTCAAAATGTGCTCTGACGACACACAGTAATGATCGTGGTTGGCCCATATGTTCGAGCTTAACGGTCGGACAAAAAGGATTGAAATAATGATAATTAAAACTAGAAAAAAACTGAAACGAGAAAAAATGTGACACTTGCGGCGGCCTGTCTAGTCTCTGTCTACGGTGAAAATAAAACAATATCGTATCGTACTGTGACGTACGGTACTGTATCGTATTTCTTGCAGACATTTACGAAGTCCAAACTATTCGAACACTTTATGAAGACGACTGGTAAGCAAAAGCAAATCAGATAACGTGCTGGAGATTCAACATACCTGTGTAAACTGCCATTGTTTACGGACGCGACCATCTCTTGCGTGAGTAAGTCAAACAGCTCCGTGAGAAATCTTCGTTTGGCCGAAGGCGGACAAACTGGGCGCACACACACGCCATAAATTACACGCGTTCTTATTTGACTGCTGCTGTAAAAACTGCCTTTCTCCAGCAAATAAAGTCGAATCATGATTCCAAGCTTTCAGATCTCAAAAAAACTGTTACATGTACACGTATTTCGGAAGCAGCCTGACAATGTCTGTCTCGTTGCCAACACTGAGCACGTAGTTATTGCACAGCCGCCATAACAGGCCACAACACAGATCTCGTTCGTTCGTCCGTCCGTCTTTCTGTCCGTCCCGTACGGGCTTTTAACTAGAAAACAAAAAAGATTTTTAAAAATTCAAAATTAGTGTAAACGTTATTCAAAGTAGAAGTAATCGGTGTGCTAGTTTCCAGCTCATTCGGTCAAATGTCCGGCGGACGTTCGCATAATATGTCGGCACTGGACCGACATAGCTTTCTGTTTTAGTGGCGTTAGCGGTTAGAACATTAATCTTATAATTGCGAAATCGCGAGTTCGACTCCAGGTCAGGTCGCTATTAACTTCGATGGATGATTGTCTACGGAAAGATAACCATCTACATAACCAACACCAAGGTCAACTCAGTCTTTCAACTTCCGGGGGCGGGGCATAGGTGAATCGAGTACGGGCCTGTTTGGCTGGGGTTGAGGAGGAGCACGTTCAACGGTTCAGCTGTTTCAGTAACACTGTATGATCCCACATGGCAGGCGACGCTCCACAAAAAGCTATAAGCTACTCTTCAAACTTTAAAAACTTCAAATCTACAGAGCGCTACCTTTGAACGTGCGTATCTTGAGGTATGTGCAGTTTGGCATGACGTTATAAACAAGAACACACTAAGGGCAGACGGGGGGTTGACGACATAAACTGGGGGCCAAACCCCAAACCCACGTTAATTCCCACATCGAGTTAGTACCTTTGAACGTGTGTAAGTTGATCTGGGTACAGTTCGGTGTGACGTTGCGAGTAGAGAAGCCCGGTATGGGAGTGCCCGTGTTCTCATCGACACACCAGCAGTAGCCGGTAGCCGCGTGACACTGTGCCGCCCGGTACAACGAGCCGCCGTGCTGACACACTGGAATGAAGATATGACCTGTATTAGCAACAGCATTTATTTACCAAGAATGCAAGTACATAAAGATCATGAAAACACAACTGGCAAGACAAATCACCAAGCTCATAAGTAACAGCGCTTAAGGTAGCCTTAACCAATAACCTCTGGGTTAGACAAAATCTAAGTTTCTTTGGAACAATTAAGTTTTTAGATTTGTTTTACTTGTTTTAAATTTTATTGTTACAAATTTTTTATCAATATTTTTAAAATAGAGATGTTTCAGTTTTGACTGCGATTGGCTGTGACGTCATATAGACGTCGTCACCATGGTGATGCATCATCAGCATCATTATAGCCACAGACTACGCTGCAGCGCTGTGTATCGAGACCGCAAAGCCACGTTGAGGCCCAAAGGGCCGAAAATTTAGGCCGTAAGTCGAGATCAAGGCTGCAGGCCGAGCTGAGGCCCGAAAGGCAAAAATGGAAATCGCAGGCCGATACTATGGCAAAGATCAAACGAACAGGGAGCGTAGCGATCTGTCCGCTTATTTTTTAATGTTTCAATTTTTAAAAGATTTTAAGGGTTTTAACTTTTAAGACTATAAAAAAATCCTAAGTTTCTTTTGAGCAAATTTTTACGCTTGTTTTACTTTTTAAATTTTGATTTAATTTTAATTTTGAATTTTTAAAGGCTTTAGTGTACAAAAAGGATAAGACACAGATTTTTTTGAACCCAGCTAGGAAGAAAATCCTATGGGTATATAGACTACCTTCTGGATCAGCGTGGTCTAACTGCAGAGCTCGTGACCTCGCCTCGGCACATCTGCTCCGTACACCACCTGACGATGATGCTGCTGCAAGTACAACACAAGAATCGTACACCGTGCGATGCATGCATAGGCGCAGCAGAAATTTGTTTTGGGAACATTCTTGGGGTCCTCCCCTTCCCTCCTCCTCCTTCCCTTTTCTTTTCTCTTTTTTTCTTCTCTGAACTTTTTCTCTCTTTTTCCCAACATTTAGCTAGGGGATCTGGGAAGCGCTATAACCTCGCCAGACTTAAGGTATATTGGAGCCCTGGCCGCATGCGCTATTTACGCGTCTCGTGACAACATTTTAGTCGTTTTTTGTGCAATACAAATGACTGTGAAGTGTGTCTTAGAGGTAAACGATGAGCGTAAGAATGTGACTGAATTACGTTTTATTCCATTCCTGTCTTGGGATGTTTGCCTAAAACTGCGTTGCCGATACTGGGCGGCCGCACCAATGATTTTGTGGCCGTAGGGGAAGAAATTGCGGGCTGTCGGAAAATCTTCTTCTCGTCGACACATTTTTTTGTCTAAAAATGCCAAATTTATGGTTAAAATGCCAATTTTGAAAAATTAAAATTATGAGCAAACATAGTCATAGGTTTTTCAGTCGGCAATTTGCAGTGTCTGTCAAAAGCAAACAAGAAATTTGAGCTAATGCTCACGAGACGCGCGAAATGGTATAACAGGTCCTGTTCGCAAACTGTCAGTCTACCTCCAGCCATTTTGTCGCAGTTCATTCTTGGAGTGTGCGCTGCGGCCGAAGATGGCAAAAATCAATAAAATCCCTTTTGGAAGTTCAGGGTTTTTCAAAGTCATCGATGTTGATACGACTAAAAAGCTCGTCACTAATGCTTGTTGTGATAGGCAGCATGCCCATGCCTATCTGCAACCGTTTTCACGAGAGACTGGCCAACAATGGTAAAATAACCACCTTTACGGGGGTACCGCTCTTTGATGCCTTCGTGCGTAGATTTCCTTGAACCTAAAAAATCGAGACTTGGGCTGTCAAAATCTATGTTCAATGCTAAAAATTTTATATGCAGCTTGTCCATGTCTATCTCAATTGATTTCGCCGCAATTCGCTTTTGAAATGTGTCTCGCAACCCGAAATCGCCAAAAAATTCATACAAACCCTATGTTGACCTTCAAGGTCATTCAAGGTCATTGAATTCGGTGCCAGTCAAGAGCCAGTGTACGACTTCCTATTAGTGATTAATAGTAACATAGGCCATATCTCGCACCGTTCCTGAGACACAGCGACTTATTGGCAAAAATCACAAATTTTCCTTACCACTCTCATTTAGCGCTCTCTTTCAGGGTGACCTTTTTGAATTTATAAAAAAGCTTTATAGATCCTGAAACTAAAGTCTTCCAGGCAGCCGACGGTAGAAATTTGGTGATCCTAGCTTGCACCGTTTTTGACTGATCCATTCGTGTGACAGACAGAGGGACAGACAGACAGAATTGCGATGGCTGAAACGCGCTAAAGCAGTAGGAGCCTAGCTGCTTTCGCGCGTAAAAATGCAACTTTCTGCCTCGCCTACCTTTTCTTATACCCACAACGGCGTTGGGCTGCACACAGAACGCCGCAAGGCGTGACGCCATTTTTGTTTGTTTTCGCTATGTCAGTGGCTATACAATAGTGATGATAGTAGACTAATGAAGTAAACAAGAAAAGCCCAGCTAACGCAAAAGGGAAAGCGCGACAGCAATGCATGTTTGAAGGCCCAGTGCTAACAAAATCTAAGCTCACCGATCCCAGCAACGATGTTTCATTTACACTCGACAGGGAGCGCGACCGGTCTCGCGCAGCCGTACTGGCTAAAAATCGCAAATTTTTTCTACCCCGTCATTTAGCGCTTTTGCTCGGGGTGACCCCTTTCGAATTTATGGAAACCTTTATGGATCCCAAAACTAGAGTCTTCCAGGCATCCGACGGTAAAGATTTCGTGTTTTTAGCTTGCACCGTTTTTGACTGATCCACGCGTGTGTCGGACGGACGGACAGACAGAATTGCGATGGCTGAGACGCGCTACAGCAGTAGCTGCTGTCGCGCGTAAAAAAGTCGTTATGTTTGCTACGGCCCTTCTTACACAAGTAGACTCGTAGCCAGAAGCGTTTTACAATCTCGGAAGTAGCAGTTGATTGGAATGAGCTAATAATATCGCAGCGCACCATGCGGCCATCTATTGCCCGCATAACGAACAACTGGACCCACGATCTGTAACTAGCAGACATATCACCACCACTATCAGTCACACTAGGTCTTCACGCTTAGCCCATAAACTATTACTTATTTTTTGTCCCGCTGAGAAGAGGACTAAGAGGCTGTGTAGTAGTAGTAGTAGTAGTAATAGTAGTAGTCGTGGTGGCGTACAGTCGTCTACAGGGACGTCGTTGCTGTTTGCGTTGTCGTTGTTGTCGTCGTTGTTTCGTTGTCGACGTCGTGGGCGGTCGCGCCGGGAACTAGTCACGTGATCCGGCGCGCTGGTATGATTCAGCCGCAGGCTCACTTCTGCACACGAACATTAGACAGGTCTATCAAGTAAAACGTGAATTTATATATTGTATAACATTAAAATTAACCTTTCATGCGCTACAGCGCAGGTGTCCAAGCATCGACAGGCAACGACTATAGGCAATTGTTTAAAAAAGCTTACATTAATACGATTTTTTTTGTTTTCTTTTAGATTATCGTAGCTAAACCACTATATATTCATTAACGAATTTGCGAGGATATTTTTTCCTGTTGCGAGAACGTTCATTGACGACCTTCAGATTCCAAGAGTTGCCCACGATAACTAATGGCTACTCCGAATTCTTTTTCTTATTTATTTAAATCCTTAGTATTTTTTATAATAAACAAAACAAAAATTGACAATGGTGATGTAACGTGGTAATGTTTGTTTTAGGCCTTATGTCTGTCTCGGTAAGTTAGTATACATTAATTTTCTTGACTTGCATTGTTTCTAAAAAGTACATTGACAAAAATAGGCAAGAAAATCGAGAATAATAGTGTCGGAAAAAAAGGAATAAAAACAAAGTGATGTCACAAAAATTGGTAGAAATGGAAATGGGAATGATTCTACGGGAATGGGAGGAAATGAGAACAGGCACACAGCTCTAGACAGTACAGCATACAGAGCATATACGTACTGCTGTTGATAAGGTCTAGCAGCGAATGTCCGGCATTATCAGCAGACGAAGTCGTTACGGTCTGATCAGCACGTGATCGACGTCTCAAGCTTGACCTTGACCCTAACCTTGACCGTGGTCGTGACCCCTGCAGCACAGTTCTACCGGCCTCGCTTCCACGTGTCCTTGAACTTCGACCTCCTGACCTTGACCCTCGACCTCTGCCTCGCCTCGACGCTGACGTTCGCTCCGCTCCTGAAACGTCCGCCTCATTTCTACAATAGTTTGCTAGAAGAGATCAGAAATCTCAACCTCCGGATGGGAATAATGCTGCCATCTAGTGAACACAAATGACCTTATCACTGCATAGTTGATGTCTTTAGTCACTTAGTGGTAAAGTTCCAGACATTATGATCCACTTTCCACAAAAATTAGGATCGTAACCAAAATCCAATCACTTTCTTCTTGCCTGATCTTTCACAAAATTTCGTTCAAATCCATTCATAGTTTTTATTAACTTTTTTGGTAGGCTAAATCTACTTGAAAAATAAACAAAGAACATAACCTTCTTCGGAGGTAACTGCAGCGGCAACTATAATCATAAGAAACGTTGTAGGCCTACAGCAGGATTTTTCCTTGTTCACAGTCGTACTCAAAATAATACAGAGCGTGGAAAACGTGACTGGTTGTTTGCAGGCAAATTTTCTGAATCAGTTGAACATACACAATACACATCACGTACAGTAGATGAAAACAAATACGACAGGTAGCCCCCACCTCCTAGAAACGTTTAGTTTATACGTTTAGTTTATACCCTGATTGATACAATCTTTGTCAAACATAATTGTGAGCACTACTATGGGTATGTGAAGATAGTTAAGGGGCGTTATCACTGCGCACGTTACGCCGCGTGACGAGCGTTACGCGGCATGACGCGCGTCACGCCGCGTAAAGCGCGTCAAGTGGCGTGACGCGTGCAGCGAGAACGCACCTTTATACGTACGAAGGCGCTGAAAATGCGAGACTGGAATTCGCGGCACAAACGCGGTCAAAAATGCAGGGGTGAAAAATGCGAGACTGGAAAATAACGCACCAGAAATGCAGGACCGGAAAATGCGAGAAAAACAAACTAGGGGCCTTCGTGTGTGGTTAATGTAGTTACAAAAATTAAATATGCGTCTAAAGCTACGGCTGCATGCAAAAAACACGTAAAACTGTTCCGTTAAGTGTTTATACTGGCCCGCTTTGAACATTGAGACACGAGACGTCTAGGCCGATTTTTGGACATGACGTCACTACTGTTGGCAGTTTTCAGTAGGCGCCATCAACTGATCACAAGGCCTACTAACCGACAAGTGTCGTTGGAATTCGGCTCATTGCTTGCATAGCGCTTATACACTGTGTCCGGAAAAAATAAGCCCCTAGACATCGTACAATTACAATTTAAGCCTAAATGACAAATATGAACGAAACTGAAAAAAAACATTTCTTACTCTTAACTTTTAATAAATTGATATTTTATATTTTTACTGTACGGTGTCCGAAGGGTTGCTTTTTTCGGACAGTGTAGCACTACGCACATCAACCAGTAACATTTTTTGTGTTCCATTTTCCAGTCTCGCATTTTGAGTCGCCCCATACGTACACATTAATCAGTTACAGTTTCTGCACATTATATACAGTAAGTTTAGTTACGCAGACAGCATTTCTGTGAGAAAAAAGCATAAATGAAAAGCGACAGCAAAAGTAACACAAATTATAGCATGAAAGACGAAGATTGGCTTCTACAAGCGACTGTTAAAATACGCGGAAAACCCGCCAGTTGTAAAAAGAGCACACAAGTGCAATTTGCAGCCTAACGATTTTTTTGTACTTTCAGAATCAGAAATAACTTGAGCTGAGAGAAAATAATAAAACGACAACTCCTGTCGTCGCATGTTAGTTGCTTAACTTTACTGTATTACACAAGTTTTTAACCAACAATCAGAGTTTAAAACTCGTGAGTTAATTCGACGAAGGGTAGGCCTACTTGCAGTCGCAGAATTTTCGAAGGATTCTCTGCCCAATTTTATGCAACTTCACTTACTTCAGACACTTTTTGTGGATAATAAATGCTGGCTGTTGTCGCATCAAGAGTCCGTTTTCTTGCGTTTTACAGACGGTACGATACAGCGAAAAATAATTGAAATTTGGTAGAGGGAAAATGCACAAATGTTAAAGGTTATCACTGTTGTGACTGTTTTCCCACAAAATCCCCGTGCTACAGCGGCGTCGTAAGTTGAGAATGTAATGGAGACAGAAAGTTGCAATTTTGCGAAAGATATCTGCAAATGTCGTATAGAAAAAATTATAGGTGCTAAAAAGTTTAATTGCGTCATAAAAATTTTTGAAAATAAAAAAGGTTTAAATGCTATAATTTTTAAACAAATTTTACAAAAAGTTTTCCGACAGGTTAAAATTTAGGAGGGGAAGCAATTGTCCTTGCCTAATTGCCCCCGGTTTCCTGTCACGACGTCACAGACCTCCGTTTTGAACGTGAGCCAGAGGTGTCGTAGGCGTGGCAAGATCAAATTGAAATTTTTTCACAGACAGCTGCAAATTTCTGAAAGGAAAATTACAAGTGTTCAACATTTCAATTTCGTTCTCCAATTTTGAGGTTTACTGGCTTAACTTCAGATTTTGCATTTCTTGACGAAAATTTCCCGACAAGAAGATTGCCCGACAATAATCCGACAGCCCAAAATTGAGGGGAAGGAAGAAATTGCATCCTGCCCCCGCGACGACGCCGCTGACGCCAACTACCATCGGCAGCTGAATGAGTGACGTCATCAAAGCATGCGTTCCACTCGTGCAGCGTTAGGTTTGTATCGAGGTTGAGGTCACAGCGTGACTGAAAGCTGAGTGCACATGAGGTCGGTTTGACGAGTTTCCTGACCAGTGTGGACAAGTGCTCTAACTCCCTGCTCTCTACCACTCGGTCACTGTTTGCATCCAGCTCCGTAAACTTCCACTCCAACACTAAAACAACAACAACTACTACTACTACCACTATTACTACTACAAACCAACAAAATCGTCAAGCCTTGCTCAAAGCTAAGTACTGTCTGCGGTGACCGCAATATCATGCACACAAAAAAACAGAAAACCTGCGCTATCGTGTACAGTGAACAAATCACTAATCCGACTAGGAGCAATCCGTTGCATATACACAGTGGGAAGAAACTCGCAATTTTGCGACAGACAGCTGCAAATTTCCGACATGTGACACTGCGGGAGTAGATGACAAGGAACAGATAAGATTCCAGACCAGAACACCGTACTCGATGACCTACAGGCATATGGTCAAGGGCCGAAGACATAACGGGTCTATTGTGACAGGTCAAAAAACAGTACGCATCAAAAAAGACACATGTGAGGTCAACGGGTCTATTGTGTGGACATATAGAGCCATATGTCAGACATATGACAGGCCAAAATGCGGATGCAGAACTGTTCCTTGTCATCTACTTGCGGGAGCTAAATATTTTAATTTTGCCACCAAATTTTCCCAAAGCGAGGGATTTTCAGCTCCAGATTTTGCATTATTGAAAGATGATTTTTAGACCTGAATAACATTTTCCGACAAGCTAAAATTTAGGGGCGGGTGAGGGAGAAATTACCCGCCTGCCTACCCCGTCCTGCCTGAAGTTAATGGCGACAAGCTGCAGACCTTTAGTTTGTGCAGTGCCGTGCTGCAGTACTCGTAGATATTCGTCGGTGAAGAGACCTAGCAGACGACTGTTAAACTGCGCCAAAGCGCTGGCATTGCAGTCTCCGTTGCTGACGCCTAAACCAATCGACAGAACAACGGCTTGGTTTGTACAACTTCCTGGGAATTTTTATCACATTTTCCCAGGTTTTGACTAGTTTTTTTTTCAAATTTATCTCGGGAGCTGTCATAAATTTTTTTAGCGCAAGCTATCCTTAGTTTTTTTAATATTTTTGTATGGTGTATCACGTTTTTCCTGGGTTATTCCTAGGTCAGCTAGGTTTTGCGTACAGGTTTGCTTGAGAACGACCTAGAGAGTATTGCAAATTGGGCCCCAAGATGCAAAAATCCTTTGAAAAACATAGGTTTTAAAGCTTTTTAAAACAAAACTTTCAAAATCTCAAAAGCACTGATTTTATTTGTTTGTGCAATACAAATAACACAAATCACGTGTAACTTAAATAATTTCATATTTCAATCGTGATTTTCGAGCTCTGGCATCACGTCATGCACTCCAGGATAAAAACTGCGCGACAAGGCGAAGAATGTTGTAGCCTACGGTATGTTTTTCCTGTGTTTTGAAATTTGTGTTCCGTCTTTTTTGTGCATTAAAACTTTAAAAAAAAATTAAACTATAAAATACCAAAATGTAAACATTTTTTTCCTCATAAAAGTAGGTTTTTCAGTTGTTGAACAATTTCACAGAGCGGCAAGAATCACTGCAGCGATACTAGCACGAAACGAGGTATAAACCTACAAAAATCCTAATTTTTTATCTGTCAATATTTTAGGTTAAAAGACGACTAAAAGTGTATAATAGTTAACTTTTCAAAAAAGAACAATAATAATTTGCACATCGTGCCGTCAACAATAGGCGCACATAAGGTATAGACGCATGCAACAACTTTGCGTAAAAAATTGCGGCCAAACCGCTGCAGATGGCGACACGGTTACTATCGACAGCCTATAGAAAATCGTCATCGGCCAATTGTCGGTCGGCCAAAAATCGGCGGTAAGTAATTCATACAGTTATCAAATTACGAAAACTTGCTAGGTGTGGCTTAGTTTCCGGAAACTCCAGCACATTCAGTCATTCATAAGCCGACAAAAACAAACAACATACCGCGTCTTCTTTTTCCAGCTCTGACCGGGGCTGAGGTGACGATGTTGGCGCCTAACAATTATTTACAACGTCACTCACTGTTTGCATGCTACCAAGTACTGTGACATAATCATAGGCGTAACTTCAATAGACATGCAGCTGGGCTTGAACTCCCCTCCCCATTCCCAATAATATGAACATTTGTTATCTCATTTTTGCCTCCAAAATAATCTAAACCACACTTAATGCTTATAAAATAGGCTCTATGGACAGCATGTTGTTAGTTTTGGCCTTCAAACAAATAGTGGGCCTAAGAGAAGTAGCAGCCTAATAGGCGTACGTGTAGTTTAGCAAAGCGCGCGCGCCAGATACGCAACAGATTTCTTTCACACAACATATTATCTAAGCAGTTTACAGGACATCCAAATAATAAACAAATTTGCGCCCGCCTCACATTTCTAAAAGCTAAAATGATATGATTTTAGCTTCCTTGCCCCGCTGATCAAGGGCTCTGCCCTGGACCCCACTGTGTGTGGGGGCTCTGTCTCCAGACCCCCGTTATAGACTCGCGCTCCGAGCTCATTATGGACCCCAATTTTGCAACAAAGTTTACGCCTATGAACACAATTGCACAACACTGCCATCAAAAAACAGTAACAAGAAAGACCAAAAATGACGGTGTTTCAACGACTATACTGCGGATCAAAAATGCCGGACACGAATATCTAATCAACATATAGGCTAAACCCGGTACCCAACACGCACTTATTTGTCATAGCAATAATATAGGCCTACCTTAGGCTCACCATGAATTTTAATGCTGTGCTAGGCGAAAACCTAAAAACTATTTTCTTGCCGAGGTTGTAAAACTTTTTTGGAAAGTCATTGTCAAAACATCCCTCCCCTCTTTCGAAGCATTACCGCTTTTAGGCTGCAGCTATACCCAACAGTTATCAGTTACTGGCGGTTAGTAGAGAAAATACAGCAAAAAACAAGCGTGAAAATCCAGCAATGAAAAAGGTTAGTTGGCGTTGAAATCATTAAACCGTTTTCACTTAATAACAGAAACTATAACGCATCGCACGAACTCTAGATGTTACACTCTACCAGCATGAAACTATCACACCAAGTTACATTGCTAGAATTATTAAAAAAGAAACACAGTAAAAGATCTGCCTGAGAAGATCAATGGCGTCGTGGGGGGCAAAATGAAAATTCGGAGCACTTATAACAATTTCAGCTATATATCGGAAAATTTCAACTTTCTGCCTTGATCCCCTTTTTTACTTTTTTAACCCATGGCGGCGCTGCTTAAAAGTTCGTCTTTTTAACCAGAGGAGTCGTGGGTTAAAAATAGGCGTGGGAAGCAGTTGCAATTTTCCGATAAACACTGCAAATTTGCGACAGAAGAGATTACCGCTGCACAAAATTTAATTTTGCTCCCAAATTTCTCCAAAATGGGGGCCGGTTCTCAGTTTCACAGCTTCACAGTTTGCACTTCTGGACGAAAAATTTTTCGACAACCCCAAATTTAGGGAATTGGAGCACTGTCAGTCCGCCTGCCCTTCCTGCCACGACGCCAGGTTTTCGATAGGTCCCCGCAGTGCTATGATACCGGTGGAATAGTGTGTTGAGCATGCGAGCTGTCGGCCGTGTGTCGATGAGCCGGGGATGGGTTTACCGTCGTCGGTGACACACCAGCAGTAGCCGGTAGCGTTGTGACACTGTTCGTCCGTGTACGCGCCGTCTTCGGTACGACAGCGCGGCACGTAGACGTCGTGTCGACCTCGAGTTTGTTCTTCAATCGCTTGAAGTCGCTCCTCAACACATCCGCCCCTACCTGACCTTTCTGCACCACCAGCGGCATCAGCATCTTCATTGTCAGTCGCGAATTAAACAAGGAAGTCCAGCTGTCGCTAGGGAAGACGCGCCACAGCCTATACAGTTCCTGTTGCTGTATTGACCTTCAAGGTCTTCCAAAGTCAATGATTTTTACGTAATCTAAAAAAGCGTATGCCACTTTCTATTAGTGCTTAGTAGTAACTTTGACCTTATCTCTCACCATTTCTTAGATATGGCCAGTTTTCCGTTTAAAACGCACATCTTTCCTACTCCCTTTATTCAATCTCAATTTTAAAAATGTTCCTTTTGCACTAGGTCGCTGAAATTTTGCACGCTTAAGTTTAAGACACATAACTAATAATATTCGTGCAAAAAGTGTCCCCCATAACCTAACGCTTAGCCACAATACATTCGTAACGGACAGTAGTAGCGCGTCAAAAAGCAGAACAAGAAGTTGCAATTTTGCGACGTACGATATGATGGGTGCTCACAATTTCAATTTTGTCTCTAAATTTTTTCAAAATGCTAGATTTTTCAAACCCAAATTTTGCATTTGGACCACATGAGACTACAGCAAAGCGTGCATGGCTAGGTGCGTAAACATTAGCGGGCGAATGAGAAACCGAAGAGAAAAGTTAGAATGTATCTGTTTGCAAGAAGACAGAGTTTAGTTCGAATGTACACAGCTGACTGCGGTTGTTTTAGCGCTGAGTGATTGACGTACGACGTGTGAAATAGGCATAAACGTGCCGTGCACGCGACTATACGGTTGTCTCATGCCCCGTTTTCATCATCTCACATTGTCTTTCTTCCAATGCCGTTTCGCCGCCGTTCCACCGTTGTAAAATTTCGTTTTCCGAAAAAATTGGCCTGTCAATTATAACAAATTTCGCTTCGTTATGGCAGAAAGCTGACATAGCCGTTCTACCGTTGAAATAAAATCGATTTTTATTTTTCCGTTGTTAGCCAGACAATCGTCGACGTAACGGCAAAAGTAACGGACGACGTACGAACTAAGCGTTTTACATATTTTGTCCGGCACTAGACCTGTCTCCTAGATTTTCAACAACCTTTTCCTTTCCTCCCTTCTTTTAAAATGTAATTCGTAATCAATTCTTTTTGTTCTTGTTTTTATTATTCTTAATTTGTATTGTATTTTATCGTAGTGGCTATTTTATTGCCTGGATATAATACTGTATTACATATTCTAGACTCTGCATATTTTATTGCACTTTTTTGAACTTCGTATAGGCCTACTGTACTGCATTGTGTAATCTGTTAGTAATTCCGCTATTAAAATAATAAAAATTAGGTTTATATGAGGTTATGGAGACGGCAACGGCTAAACAGCAACGAATGGTGGAAACCTGGCATAAGTAAAGGTGTATAACTGATGGGTAAACACTAAACACTCGCCTCGCCGGAGCATCACACCGTTCACACGTGTCTTGTCTATACACCCGCGCCCGTAGCTCGACCTACCGCATAGTCTCACACAGCACCTGTCATGTCTTTATCACTACACAACTTCTCGGCAGATTGAGAACGCTGCGAACCTGCAGAAGACGCACTGATCCCGAGGTGGGCGAAACAACAAAAGATACGACCACATCCGCACAATTCCACGAAATGCCGCGTTTACAAAAGGTGGTGTATTATAGCTCTTTGCGAAAACTAATCGCACAGCTACGGAGCGTCACCTAACATATGAGATCACAAATTATAGCTTAAGCCTAAGCCTTCCGTGAATTCTCACGCCGTGCCGAAACTATTTTCACATGAAATCACAAAGCGTTACCTGCTCCCGACGCAGGTGAACGCGTCTTGCCGCAGAGATGGAACTGGTGATGGTGATGGTGATGGTGATAACAATGATGATGATATACCTAGATGGCTTACATGTCTATCGACGGTCACCCATCTAAGCCATAGCCACTTGATGGCGACCAAACTAGAAGTCAAACCAACGACTTTTCGGTCGTAAATTTGACACCGTACCTTTACGGCACCAAGCCTCCGAAAGCACAAAAGCCACAAAAAATGCACATAAACGGCGAAAATACCAGCTGTTTTGCGGCGTGTTTGGATAACAAAACGAAAAAAAACCTGGAGTTACAATTTTTCGACAAACAGCCGCAACTTTTCGACGAAGGAAATTATAGATGCTCAAAATTTCAACTTGCCCCTAAAGCCCACTAAAATGAAAAATGTCAAGCCTGAAATTTTGTACTTTAAAAAAAATTCCAAAAAAAAATTTTTAAACAAATTGAAGAAGTGCATTGATCTCTGCCCCTGGCATGACGTAATAATTTAAAATGCACAAGTTAACACAGAAAAAAGAGGCGTCTCCGAAAGCCACGCAAATAATCTGGAAACCGTAAAACCGGCACGGTAAAGAAAATAATTATTATTTAACATTAAATGATTCGATCACTGTTCAATGTCATGCATGGCTTGCACGTCCACGCTGTATGTCAGTCTGTCCTGTCCGGCCCGGCGCCCGCACGCTCCTAACTCGACATCAGAAACGTACAAAACGCATTTATCGTGTACGTTTTCCAGTGCAGGCAGTTTAAAAAGGCCAACATTATTTTAATATAATGTTTTGCTATTTTTCCTTACATTGCTGCTACGTAATTTTTTTTATACAAAATAATGCTGCAGGTAATGAGTGAGCAGCAGAGTAAAAAAGGCGTCATGAGAAAGTGCTCCCTGGGTGGTAAGACCCCTCCTCCACATACACAGCAATGTGAACAGTAGGCCTACAGCTAAGACGGACAGATGTCCTTGCACGTGCAAACCACGCACAGCTGTCATCAGCTGCTCAACTACCAAACTGTACAGCGTGCGGTTAAAAAGTTTGTTTTGCTATTTTCTTAGCAGTCGCTCGGAATTTTAGGCAAAGTTCTACACGTTTATAGCCTGTTCACAGTCATGTAAAACTACCAAAAATACATTATCTGTAACTACGACAAAGTTATTGAATTTTTCTCTGCAACCACATCAAAATTCCAAGCATTTGTTGAGAAATTAGCAATAAACTTTAAAGAATGTTTTATTTTGCCGCAGCTGAAGCTCTGAATAGCGGATAAAAATGCCATGCAGAGACATGAGGTAAGAGTTCAGACTTTGAAACAGATATTATGCTACAGAAATTTTAGTCCATTCTTAACCCTTTGTTACCACGCGGGTATTCCTTCTTCTATCAATTCTAACTTTTTGACGTTGCATTCAGCGCAGATCAGGATTTATAAAATACCAGCTGCGTCGTGGGTCAAAAATAGTAAAGGAGCAAAAATTTGCTATTTTCGGGGGCAAATTTTCGACAGACAGCTTCAGTTTCGACATAGCCTACAGCAGCGAAATTTCCGACCGAACAAATCATAAGTGCTTAAGACTCCAATTTTGCTTCTAAATGTATCTGCCAAACTAGAAAGCAGTCAGAGCCCGCAGACCTCCGCCAAGGCCATGTTGTTCGCCAGGTAGCAGCACCATATTCGGTTTGGCAGCGGTTTCCATTATGCCCCATTGAAAGCAATGTTAACGAAAATTTCAAAGTGATCCAGAATCCAGGATTCCTTCCGGATCACCCCCAAATTTGAATCACTGGTAGTTTTTGCCATTCCCGACATTTCCAGAAGATTTTTTAAAAAATCCGTCCATAACTTTTTGAGTTATTTTGCTGACACGCAGACAGACAAACAAACAAAGTCTGGCAAAAACATAACCTCCTTGGCAGAGGTAAAAAATAAATTTTTACTTTCCCCAAATTATGCATTTTGAGAAAAAACATTTTTCGACACAAACAATTTTTTTCGACAAACTAAAATTTAGCGAAGAAGGAATTGTCCCCCTTCTCTTCTCTCTCTCTTTTTTATCCCCTTTTCGTGCCACTGGAAATGCAAGCACTGTATTTTAGTATATACATGGTATAAGGGTGTTGAGTAGTGATTCGTACCTATAGGCCTAGTGGTAGGACAATGTCCGGTGCTGACGACTTTTACGAGTTCACGCTCACATCGTCTAAGGCGGCGAACGTCGCACTTGGACGAGTATGTGAGACCGTCAGACGCGCAGACGGGTCGCTGCTTGGCCGTGCGACATGCTTCAGTCAGTCGCCGACAAGATTCACTGCTGCTTCGTGACAACGTCTCACTCCGTCGACCGCTGCCCCCGCCACGTAACTTACACATCACACAATCAATAAACCATCATTAGGCCGCCGGAACGCTAGTTCGCGGCGCTCTTATGTTTTACTGCTGACGTTTTCTTTTCTGTCTTTTTTTTCTCACCGCGAGATCTCAAAGCTCCTTCGGCCGATTGCCGTACAACTTTGCCTCATGATCTGCACAGATTTCTTTTTTTTCTAGAGCCAGGAAACCTCAATATCCATAATAATTCTATGTGTTATTAAACCGCCGAAATTGTACCTGCGAAATGGCATGTGAATCTGTCAAACGGTTTAAGCAGGGTGCACGAAATTTCACAAATGTGAGACGACAAACAGGCAAACGACAGATCACGTAACAGAAAATGGGTAGCTATATAGGCCTATGCTGCATCGCTTGCGCTACAGCAATTTCGCGTTTTTGCCTAAGAATTACGAGGAATTTGAGCTAATGCTCACGAAACGCGCGAAAGCCTATAGCAGTTCCAATTCAGTAGTTTAGCTGAAAATTGGGGTGTTCATGCTAAGTTAATATGCAAATACCAAATTCTCTATCTGGATCGCATAGGCCTAACGATAGTAACGTGGCGCCACCTTGTGTATGATATAGACTTGTGTCGCAGCCCGAAATCGCCAAAAAATCCATAAAGCCCCCTATTTTGGCGTTCAAGGTCATTCAAGGTTATTGAATTTGGCGCCAATCAAGAGCCAGTGTACGACTTCTATTAGTGATTAATAGTAACCTAGACCCTATCTCGAACCGCTACTGAGATACAGCGACTTATTTGCCAAAAATCGCAAATTTTGCCCACCTCCTCTTATTTAGCGCCCTCGTTCCGGGTGACCCCTTCGAATTTATGGAAAAGCTTTACGGTTCCTGAAACTAGAGTCTTCCATGCAGCCGAACGTGAAGATTTGGTGATCTTATCTTGCACCGTTTTTGACTGATCCACCCGTGTGACAGACGGACAGACAGACAGACAGACAGAATTGCGATGGCTAAGACGCGCTGAAAGCAGTAGCTGCTTTCGCGCGTAAAAACTATAGACTTACCGGGAAAACCTCAGCGGTGAAAGCTGCAGTTGGTGCAGCTATTGAGCTGATGACACAGATGACAAGTAGACCTACTCCCAGACTGATGTCGACATGCGAACGATTACAACTACACGACGTCTTCATCATTCGTCCCATGAAACACTGCTGCATGGAGACCAAACTCCACTTCCGCTTTTTGTCACGCGGACTCTCAGCCGGAAGTCGTCGGTTTCGTTACGTAATCGGATGTTCACGTTGTTCAAAGATGGGCGCCGGCGTTGTCAGACGGTGGCCCATCTTAGACTAGAGCGGCAAGCGCTGATCAGTGGCTAATCCGTTGCATGCGTAGGTCTATAGGCTAATCCCGTCAAAGAGCGTATCCGTAGACGTCGGAGCGTGTGACTGACTTCAAGCTGTTAAACTATCGAATCAACGAATAGCAGTTACACCTTGTTGTCGTGATCTCAAACTTGCAAACTATAGGGTCTACAGCCAAAATCGAAGTTTGTTAGCAGTTATTACGTCGTCGTCGTCGTCACCGCGTGAGAAGGCATATACTGTTCCACGTCTATGCCTATCGTTCTGTTGTTTCTGCGAGTCTAAGCTAAAGCTCACATTCACGAGAACAGTGCTTAGTGCTTACTGTCCGTCAATGCAGCAGAGACGCCTAAGAGCAACTGTTTATTTTCACGCCCGCCTCCGAAGCGTCTGTCCGCTCGTTAGTCGCCGACGTGTGGAGAAATAACGGCTTAAACGTCTGCATAAACGTTGCAATTGCTGTTAATGCACTGTTGTACGTGTCAGCGAAAGTGAAAATCAGGGGCAATTAAATTTGTCACAACTTGGTGAATTGCGTGTAACAATAGTTAGATGTTTTATTAAATTCAATATTGCGTACATCACTAGTGACTGTATAGCATCTTGTGGATGCATGCAATGTGCAGTGCGCACAATGCGTGTTAAGATAAGAGAACTGACGACCTCGAAAACAGCGAAAACAGTAACATATGCCGTCTAGACGACAGCAGATATTGACGCTGATCGACATGTGCAATGATTTAGTTAAATTTATTAGTCCGCCCGAAAGCGATAGCTTGCGGAAGCGGACTTAAGTTTTATTGTGGTTTCTTTCTTTTTTCCCCTCGCATAATCTCCGAGCTCCGTGGGCCGATCGCCGCGAAATTTTGCACGATGCTCCAAAGTATGTTCGATTTTATAATCCTAATCCAAAATTTTGGGGGAGCCTCCCCAAAAAAATTTTAGGGGCTAAAAACATGCAAAATTTGGCCCGATTTCGGTCGACTTCAAAGTTTGGTGGCGAATATCTCCGGAACGGATGAAGATATTCAAAATCGGTGAGCTACTCGTTCGACAACGATTCCTCCCGCGTTAGGCGAAACAAGTTCGGTAAAGTTCGGTCCACTGACCTTGGAGATTTAGATGTGGAATTAAACCCACCGAAAGCGCATTTTTCGGAAAACCATATTTCGGCCCCTAGCAGGTGCTGCGCCCCCAAATTTTTACACGCGCTAGAGAATGACCAAGTCTTACTAGCGCACCCCCCATCGGGGACGGGAGCCCCCCTTACAATTTTTTTCAAAGGGGTGTCAAAAATTGCCTTAAAATGCAATAAAGGAACGCTTATAACTTAAGAGTTAGAAAGTGTAGCCCGACGAAACTTTGGCACTTGACGTGTCTCTAGGTTGGGATGTTAACGCATGTACAACTTTTAAAGGCAGCGCCCCCCTTAAAATTTTGGAGGGCAAAAAACATGCAAAAATCGGTGCGATTTACGACAACTTTCGAATTTAACCGCAAATATCTCTAGAATGGATAAAGATATCGACAAGCGGTAAACGGCGTTATCAAATACGATTAATACCGCGTTGAACAAAAACAAATTGTGTGAAATTTCGTCCACTACGAACCAAGTTATAAGCGCTTATTTTGACCTACCCTAAGTCGCATTTTTCGGAAAATCATATTTCGGCCCCTAGTGAGTGCTGCGCCCCCAAATTTTTACACGCGCTAAAGAATGACTAGCGCACCCCCCACCGGGACGGGAGCCCCCCTTACAATTTTTTTTCAAAGGTGTGTCAAAAATTGCCTTAAAATGCAATAAAGGAGCGCTTATAACTTAAGAGTTAGAAAGTGTAGTCCGACGAAACTTTGGCACTTGACGTGTCTCTAGGTTAAGGTGTTAACGCACGTACAACTTTTGGGGGCACCGCCCCCCTTAAAATTTGGGAGGGCAAAAAACGTCCAAAATTTAGTACGTTTTACGA
>Ga0209367_1000473_pt1 | contig 39944 bp, 26 predicted proteins | sample WorMetLIZISLAND2_FD_187412 | JGI IMG/M metagenome (GOLD analysis project Ga0209367, IMG submission 187412) | Marine gutless worms symbiont microbial communities from Max Planck institute for Marine Microbiology, Germany - Olavius geniculatus... ...
CATTAAAAACCTAAAAGGTTCTTAATTCATTAACACTTTCAGTGCATGTAACTCTACAGTGACTTTTTTATTGATATTATGGTTTAAACAACGCATTTTCAATGACTGAATTTTAACTAAAATTAACGATTAATTAATCGTTAAATTTCAAAAAGTTAACTATTAAAAAAATTTTAATCGTTACCAGCCCTAATAATAACTGTAGAACAATTGAAATGACATGATTTATCAGTTTAAATAAAAACAAAGACAATGTCATTTTACTGATAATACATGACACTGTTTGGAAACAGAGACGGAAAGGGGGGTGGGGGCTTGCTAATCTATGGACAGAGAAGATTTGCAAACAAAACTTCAGTCAAATATGCGCTGGTTCGCCAACTGTGGCCAAATGCCAAACTGTGCTGCCACCTAGCACCAAATGACTGGCCCTTATTACTGATGCAATTATTGAAGTAGAAAGAACTAGAAATTTGGGGCAAAGCCCAACGTGAGTCCACCCGGCGCCCTAAGTCCGACTGGGGGAAATTAGGGGGGGTAAAATTTCCTTGGCATCAAAGTCACGTGGCCCGAACTCAAATGCATTGGCATACGCCGAACGTGCATTGTCGACTTAGGGTAGGTCAACACGAGCGCTTATAACTTTGTTTGTAGTGGACCGAATTTCACAAATTTTTTTTGTTCAACGCACAAAAGATCGTGCTCGTCAACGCCGTTTAGATTTTGTCGCTATCTTTATCGCTTCCAGAGATATTTGCGCTCAAACTCGAAAGTTGTCGTAAATCGCACCAATTTTTGCACGTTTTTTGCCCTCCCAAATCTTAAGGGGGCGGTGCCCCCAAAAGTTGTACTTGCGTTAACACCCCCACCTAGGACACGTCAAGTGCCAAAGTTTCGTCGGACTACACCCCATAACTCCGAAGTTATAAGCACTCATTTATTGCATTTTAAGCCAATTTTTGACCCCCCTTTGAAAAAAGTTGTAAGGGGGATCCTGTTCCCGGTGGGGGCTGTGCTAGTAAGACTTGGTCATTCTCTAGCGCGTGTAAAAATTTGGGGGCGCAGCACCCCCTAGGGGCCGAAATATGGCCTTCCGAAAAATTTGATTTTGGTTGGTAAAGATTAGCCGCGTAATCTCTGATGTTAGTGGACTAGAGTTCACACAATTTTTTTATTCAACGCGGAATTAACCGTATTTGATAATGCCATTTACCGCTTGTCGATATCCCTATGCAGTTCAGAGATATTTGCGGTCAAAGTCGAAAGTTGTCGTTAAACGTACTAAATTTTGCGCGTTTTTTGCACTCCCAAATTTTAAGGGGGCGGTGCCCCCTAAAAGTTGTACCCGCGTTATCACCTCCATCTAGCAGCACGTCATGTGGCAAAGTCTCATGAAGCTACTCCCTTTGGCTCCAAAGATCCTTCGTCTAATATGCTACATTTTAAGGCAATTTTTGACTCCCCTTTGAAAAAAGTTGTAAGGGCGGCCGCCGTCCCCGATGGGGGGTGTGCTAGTAAGACTTGGTCATTCTCTAACGCGTGTAAAAATTTGGGGGCTCAGCACCCCCCAGGGGCTGAAATATGGTCTTCCGAAAAATGCACTTTGGGTGGGTACAATTCAACATCGAGATCTCCAAGGTTACTGGACCAAACTTCACCGGACTTGTTTCGCCTAACGCATGAGGAATCGCAGTAGACGGAATAAAAATCCGATTTTGAATATATTCATCCATTTCGGAGATATTCGCCGCCGAACTTCGAAGTCGTCCGAAATCGGGCCAAATTTTGCATGTTTTTGGCCCCTGAAATTTTTTTGGGGTGTGCCCCCCATAATTTTGGACCGGCATTATAAAATAGGGCCTAGTACTGACCAGCGTGCAAAATTTCACGCCGGTCGGCCCACGCATCTCGGAGATTTCGCGTTGCAAAAAAAATAAAACATCTGGGCTAAAACATAAGTCCTTCCGAAAACTATCGTTTTCAGGCGGACTAATAAAAAATACTCACAGAATGAGCGAATGTAGTCATCAGTGATATTATCAGCAGACTGTACAAACAGACAGACAGACAGACCGATTGACACAGCGACACAAAGGGTGTCCTGACAAAACCTGGACCCTATTACCAATCCCTAGCCCTATCCTGAACCCTAATCCCTAACCTAATTCCTAACCCTAACCCTAACGCTATCCTTAACCTTATTTCCTAACCCTAAGCCTATATCCTGTGTCCAGGTTTTGTCGTTCCCGGTTTTGTCAGGACACCCACGCATGGACAAATGCACACACGAACACTCTGGAAACATAATGCCTTCAGCCACTATGTTGGTGGAGGCATAAAAACTACTCAGTGACAGATAGAGAGAGATACAGAGAAACAGAGAGACTTATAAACAGACAGACAGACAGACAGAGAAAAGGAGACAAACGGACCATGCTGGCAGGAGATGAAGCAGGACTGCGAGTTTTCTGCAGACTCAACGGCTCATCCTGTCACGAACAACAACAACAAAATACTACTACAACTACAACTGCTAAAGTACTGGTTGGTGGCGCGGCATGGTGATAACACACTGTGTCTGATCAAAAAAGTTGGTCTACACCTAGACCAGTTACTACTTGGATGAGTGAGAGTCTGCAGCCATCTCGGTATGAAATCAGCCAGCTAGGTCAACTCAGCCTTCTACCCTCTGCAGTATGGTAAAATGAGTATCAGCTGTCAAGCTGAGTAATAATAACAAATGTTGATGGTAAATGTAGTCACTATAGCTGCCTTCAGGTGGATCTGTGGCTCAAGCTGATTGGCTTGGTGCAAATGTTGGTGGCAGCCACACGGCGCTCGTGCTACATTCAGTCAAATGAACCGGGCGAACTCTCGTAATGGCTGTGCCATGACGACAGCACCATAAACATTGGCATTAATACTATCATCGTTAATAATAAGTATTATCATTAAATTGTTATTATCATACTACTGTTTCTGCCCCTACTAGCATGACACATAATATACCCATCCAATGTTCTGTAGTAGTCACAGTAGACGTACAGCTATTACATCAACTGCGGCTTGTTCACGATATTACTACTACTGCTCTGCTACCACTACTAGCTCAGTACCCGTCCAATGGTCTGCAGTAGTCGCAGAAGGTGTGTAGTTACAGCCACTACGTCGACAGCGGCTTGTTCGCGGTAGAGTGAATGAAGTTGAATGTATTTGTCAGAGTCAGACGTCATGTCAGGGATCACTCCACGCACCGGCAGCAGACCTACGGACAGACAGACAGACACCAGGCCCGACTTTAAGGGCCGTGTGCTCCGGCGGTGATCGCTGCAACAGATGTCGTGGATCGATCGATCGTGGGCAAATTTGCGCCTTCCACTGAACGTCCAGTAGCCAAAAATGTTTCAGCTTAACTAGGGGCTTTGCCCCTGGGCCCCGCTAGGGACTCTGCCCCAGGCCCCCATTATAGACTCTCACTCTGCACACTCGCCATGCCATGTCGCTCTTGGCAAATCCTAAATGTGCGGCGCACTACAGTTTGTGGTCACAGATCAGTATGTGGCATCAGGGACCCTGCAGATAAGACAATGCCAAGGGCCCCACTCTTGCTTATAGATACACAAACATGCTCCCTGCACCAGAAAAACACAGGCAGTCACACAGACGGATATATACACACAAAAAAAACACACAAACAACAAGAAGCCCAGCTATCGCTAGGAAAAGCCGACTGCACCACCTACTTCCGAGGCCCAGAATCCGAATTCCAGTCACAGAGACAAAGCGATTTGTCATCCAAGGTCAATGATTTCCATCTAATCTGACAGGGCGTACGCCAGTTCCTGTATAGTAAACTAGATCATATCTCTCACCATCACAGCCACTTATAGCTTTAAACATTCCATTAAAAATTGCGGTGAAACCGTTGCAGATGGACACATGGTTACGATTGACAGCCTATAGGAAGTTGCGACTGCCCTATCCGCTGGTACCATTGCAGATCCCTACAACTTACCGTTTAGCCACAGTACTGCACGATTGGCATTGCATAGTGCGCTATGACCCTTCAAGGTCATCCAAGGTCAATGATTTATACGTCTTAGAAAGCCAGCATACGACTTTCTATCAGTGATCAATTGCAACCTAAGCCCTATCTTGCACCATTTAGCCACAGTACATCCGTGACAGATGGACAGACAAATAAGCAGAGAGTTGACCTTGACCCTCTTTGTCAACAAATTCTTTCACAGCACGAGCCATGATCCAGAACGGCTTGCTCTGTAACATACACGCAACAACAACAACAACTACTAATACTATAGCAACAAATCTTCGTGTCACGCGACAAGTTTTCTTTGTTTTTTTCAGCAACATATAACTGTAACTTGCTGTTAACATATTCTATGAAGTCTTGCCAGAACTTTTGGTTTTCACTTTTCCTTCCGTTTGTCAAAAAGTGCAAATGTTGAGAAAAAAATTGCCAGAAATCCCAAATTTTGCCATTCAAAATTTAGTGCTTGTACACCGACTCCAAAATGCCATTTTTCTTCTGTCAAAAAATACAAATTTAGTAAGCTTCGTCAAATTCAGTCAAAAAACCAATATTTTCGTCACGACTGCAAGTTTTCGTCATTTTGACAGTTGTTTTGAGCCTAAGCATGATGACTGATGAAATCAACTGTAACTGATTCACTGATGAATCAATTATTCGATCGATCAATCCATCCTTCAAATTGAATCATTCAGGTTTTTATTGTATCGTAGACGACTGAGACAATAATTTAAAGGAATAAAGCAGCTGCAATAATAATGGGCCGAAAAAGCACAGAATTCTCCTAAATCTCCCAAAAAATTGGCATCATGAAAATCACAGAACAAATTACCATCAACTTGAAAGGTAACCACTAGGGATTGCAATCCCGGGATCCTGAATCCTATGATCCTGGCGGTTTTCACCAATCCTGAATCCCCGGATTGGCAACGTCCCAATCCCAGGATTTCGCGATTACAAAAATTCATTAAAATCGCAGTTTGTCAAGCGCTAAATGCTAAAAATAACAATTTAAGAGGTATAATGAATAAAATATTTTATGTGTGCTAAACTAATACTCCTTGGTGTGCTCTGTAATTTGTATTTTGACAGTCACACAGTCACTCCTTACACAATTCTGACATACCTTTCGCACCAGTCTACCACATCTTATGCATGAAATAAGACTACTGTAGATGCCAAAATAACGACCAATCTGTAAGTCTAATCCCGACACGGGATCCTGGCATACCGTGATTACAAATTCCTCAATCCCAGATCCCGGGATTGAGAACTCAATCCCGGAATTGCAATCATTGGTAACCACTCTAAAGTACTGTGGCACTCATATTAATGCTGCTCCTAATTGCCATGCAGGCTATCAGTTTCTATGTGCGAAAGAAGAGCTCTACTCATTTAGCGTGTCTTAGCCATCGCAATTCTGTCTGTCCGTCTGTCTGTCTGTCCGTCCGTCACACAGATGGATCAGTCAAAAACGGTGCAAGCTAGGATCACCAAATCTTCACCGTTGGCTGCCTGGACTCTAGTTTCAGGAACCGTAAAGCTTTTCCATAAATTCAAAAAGGGTCACCCACAGCGAAAGTTCAAAGAGGCCTGCACATAAAAGCATCAAAAATGAAATGGCAAAAAATGCACGCTTTCGGCCACTCAAACAACAGCAGCAGCGCGAGACCGGTAGCGCCACCTGGCGTATTGCGAGTGAATGAATGAAAATTATGGCGTCCAACGTCAATTGCTGAGCTTAGATTTTGTGCGCTGTCACGCGTCCCCCTTTGCGTCAGCTGGGCTTTCCTTTGTCATTTCCGGAATCAAGTGAGAACCATACATATTAATGATTCGCTGAACTTGATCATGGACACGTTGTGATTAACGACAAATTAACTGATTGATTGAAATCTACCTCGGAGTGAAGATTCATACAGCTGTCATCATCAAGTATCTTCTGAACCTCGACCGGGATCTGACACAAACAAAAAACACTGATGAAACCAAGTAAACCCAGTACCCACCTTAATAACCTGCTGAAAACCAGCCAAAAAATGCACCTCAAACTTCATCTGATTTTAGTTTTTTTCTTCCACAAATACTGAAATATTTGATTATTATCGACCAGTCGTTCTTCGTCACGTGACAAGTATTTTCTTTGTCTGGCGACGAGTCTTTTCTTGTCATGCAACAAGTATTTTTATCGTGTGACCAGTTTTTTTGGTTGCATGAGCAGTCTTTATTTGTCACCCAACGAGTCTTTTTTTGTCGCATGATGATTACCTTTTCTGTCAACATGCGACAAGTCTTTTTGTCGCGTGACCAGTCGTTATCTGTCTCCTGACGAGTCTGCTGTTGTCACACGACCAGTGTGTTTGTCGCGTGACAAGTCTATTTGATCATTCTGCAATGTGGGCATGACATCCTGCCGAGGGAGTGTGCCGACTGTGTTCCGAAACCCCGCTTGATAAGGAAACGACCCCAAGGGATGGACAAAGTGTCAAATTAATTAATTAATGCAATGTAAAGTGAACAGTAAAGCAGCAGACAGACTTGTGAAGGCAGAAGGGCTGTGTTGACATGCTGGATGGCTTCTTCGATGTTCTCCTGGTCGTCCGATGTGACGTCACCATCATCAGCTGGTGTGTCATTCTCCACATTAGTGTCATGATCAAGACCTACATAAAAATGTGATAATTACAAGACACTTGCTTAGTTGGCAGAACCCCAAACTGGCTGCAATGTGCAGTGCTAGCGGTGTAGCCAGAAATCCAAATTCAAGGGGCCTCCCATTCTGTTCCCTCCCATTCCTCTCCCCTTCCCTTCCCTCCTTTTTACGTGCGACAACTAGCACAGCTACTAGCTATAGCGCGTATTAGCTATAGTAATTCTGTTTTGGTGTCGTGGCATCTGTCACGTCCCGATACCATTCCAAAACCAGGTGAGATAGAGGCTTCGGGTTTTCACCATTTGATAGCTTAGGGTCTCTGGTATTTTGTGACAAAATTTCATGCCACTTGGTGAAAAAGGTTCCCACGAACAAAAGGATCCCCCTAAAAAGTGTTATTCTACCATTATTGGCTCATCTAACATGAAAATGGTTGCAGATAGGCACAGACGTGCGGCTTATCATAACAAGCACTGGCAACAAGCTTCTTAGAAATGTCAACATCAATGACCTTGAACTCCCAAAATAGGGGGTTTTGGTGAATTTTTTGCGATTTTGGGCTGCGACACGCATTTCAAGAGTGAATTGCACCAAAATGGCTGGAGATAGACTAAAACAACCTGCACACGAAAATTTCAGCATTGAATGAAGATTTATAACAATCCAAGTTCAGACCATTTATGTTCAAGGAGGCCTGCGCATGTGAGAGTCAAAGAGGAGTACCCCTCTAAAAAGTGGTTATTTATCTGTTGTTGGCTTGTCTAGCGTGAAAATGGTTGCAGATAGGCACAGACATGCTGCTTAACATAACTAGCACTGGTGACAAGCTTCTTAGGATTGTCAACAGTGATGACCTTGAACCCTAAACAGAAGGGTTTTTAGTGATTTTTTGGCGATTTTTGGCTGCAAAAGAGTGAATTGCAACAAAATGGATGGAGATAAACCAAGATTACCTGCGAAGAGAAACTGCTATAGACTCTCGTGTGTCTTATGAGCATTAGCTCAGATTTCTTGTTTCCTCCCCTGCCAGTTATACCTCTGCAGACACTTTCCGTCACCTCCTTAAAACTCACTGCTTCCAGCAGGCCTACTGCTCCCCCTAGCGGCTCAGCCAACTGCCTCAGATTCCGCCACTGGCTGACATTGTGCACTTTAAATAAATATTCCATTTACTTACTTACTTACTTAATACCGTACCTTCCCATTTCCCTTTCATCCCTTTCGACTCTTTTTCCTCCCCTGAAAAGTAGGACCCTGGGGCTGTGCTGTGAGATCCGCAGACCAGGTCTGGGGCCCCAACCGAAATCAAATTTAATGCACTATGGCCTTAAAATATGAGATCAGGTGGCAACAAATTTAAGTATCCTCCTGAGTTCCAAATATCTATTTTTAACCAAAAAAATTGTGCCTGGACATTGGTGGACCTGCCCCCCATTGTCTATGCCACTGGTGGTGTGTGTACAACTTGCCCAGGGTTGTTAACTGACAGTAGAATGGCTAGGAGTCAAACCCATGACCTTGTGATCATTGGGTCCAACATGCTAACCACTGGTCTATCAAGCCACATCGGTATGGCTGTGAAAATTACTGATTAATCACATAACCAATCATCAGTAATTTTTAATGATTGATTAAATTTTTATCAGAAATCTTTTTGATTAAACGCACATAGCAAACAATAAACTAAAAAGCAGATATGATGACAAATGTTTCGAGACATCGTATCATGATCAAGTGATCTAAGAGACTATAACAACAAAATCTAGAAATCGCTCATGAGAGTGCATATCTCCACCAAGTGAAATGATTTAAACATTACTACTGCTACTGCTACTACTACTACTACGCCTACAGCTACAACTACACCCTACAACAAGGAAAGGGGAGAGAGAAGAAAGAGCTGAAAATTGTCTCCCTGTCCATCTGGCACCATTATCAAAATACGGCGCCTAAAAGATAATGGGTGGCGACCTTGACCTTTCGGGGTCACGTGACGTCATCGGTCACGTAATCTTTCGACTCGCGATGATCGACTTCCTGTGGGTAATCCATTGCGACCATGCGTGTATCTAGTACCGTTATGGAGATATGGCGCCTCAAAGTACATGTGTACACACAGAGCGAAAACGACAGACAAACGACCAATCTCCTAATCTCCTCCAATGTTCACTACGTTCACCTTGGCAGAGGTAATAACCAGAATTGTAAGTTTATGTCAACATAATTAGTGTTAACTGACAGACTATGCTTCATCCATATAAGCTGTGAATATCTTTCTAAATAAATAACATGAAACCAAGTAACTGTAACTACAGACCCACCGAGTATAATTTGTTCTTTCAAATCTTTCTTCTCTTTATAGGTCATCGGTGCATTGCCATCATGCTGCAACCCAAAATGCATTAACTATTAATAGTCCAGGGGCCTAATTTACATAAATTCATAGGTCATTCCTATGAAAAAGTTGGAAAACCAACGCAAAAAGTCTGATGCAAAAATAACCGGAGAAGAAAACAGCATTATAAAAATACCTCTAGGTAAAAACCTATAAATAACTTAAGCAAAATCCTTGTGCAGCTCCGGAGGATACTTAGAAAAAAATCAAAAAACTAAAAGGTGCTCGTGAGAGTGCATATCTCCACCAAATGAAGTAAGTTAAACATTACTACTACTACTATTATTACACAAAAATCCCAAAAATATCTCTTGTACATGCCGAGTTATAGCCCATTTTGTCTCAATTGTCATTGCCATGGCAACAAGGGACGATTGTGGTGAAATCAGAGTGGTTTCATCCAATAGCTCATCCTCCAAAACCCCACATTAGATGCAAAGCTCTTGGAGATATCTCTTGTATAAGCCGAGTTACAGCCCATTTTGTCCCAAATTTCATTTCCATGGCAACACGGGTTGGTTAAGGGTAAATGCAAGAAAAGGGGAGGAAGAAGGGGAGGGCCGCGTCGTGACAGAAGAAAGGAAAAGAGAATAACACTAAATGTCAGCATTGCTGCTTGCGCTGTTGATGCAATGACGTCATTGCTAGTATGGCATTATGAGTCATCATGTGCATGAAGCGGACTGAATCACTCGATTACTTAATCTCCAACAATGTTTACTACGTTCACCTTGGCAAAAATAAAAAAAATAAAAGAGAATTCCGAGGAAGTTTTGTAAATTAGACCTCAATGCCGTGAAATTAAAACATACGCCTGAACTAAACCAAGCTGAACGGATTGCGACGATTTTCCAAGAATTTCTCGGAAAATGTTTATGCTAAACGTAAGCATAAGGGTTAAGGTTAGCACCAGTCTAAGGGTTATGTTTAGTAACTAAGTGAAACAAAATTAAACAAAATTTGTCTACGCAAAATGGGGGGGTACTCTAAAAATCTGCAACGCACGTTGCAGCCAAACTAAAGGTAGTGCTGCAGCAATGCGAAATGACTTAACCCTAGCTGTTTTTAGTTACTTCTAGTAATATTAACAGTAATGAAAAGCCGAACCTGTTGTTTCCACAATTGCAGATGCTTGTAGAGAATAATTAGCCACGGCACATGAGCGCGCTCCTAATATATGGACAGACACACATTATCATATACACCATGGACCATAAAAACGTGCCACTTTTATTTTTTGAATAGCTCCGTGAAACACTGGCTGATTTTAATGATTTTTGGCGCACAATATCAGGAAGAAACTTGGCACAAATGACCCTTAACTTTGGCCACCTCACTTTAATACTGTTGCTACACTACCTTGTGAAATGCAAGTTACTGACCCTGCTGTTGGCGAGTGGTGTCATTGTTTGCAGCTTGTATTCGTGCTATAGGAGGACATTTTGAGCACATTCTGTATTAAAAAAGATGTGATGTGATACATGAGAGTTTTTAACATGCAATTATTGTCAATCCTGTTTGCTGCTATTCAGTTAATCACATCTGAGCCAACGCGTGGGCTATCCAGTATGAATTCGCTGTTGCAAATGACCAAACTACGACTTCTACATATTAACACTAATGCATTAGGCATAAAAAATGCAGCAACAGAGCAATATTCCAGATGCGGCACCTTTTTAGTCATTGTGGATAAGTCCAGAAAGTCACAGTACTCCGTGAAACCTCGAAACGGCCGATCAAGACGTAAATCATTATGAATGTTATCTGGATGCGACTCCACCACTGTGTTTTAAATGCACAACATGTATATCAATACACTACAGGTTGATGCTTAACTACTACAGAGTGGGCCAAAAAAACCGGACCTGTTTGAGCGCTGATAACTCAGCGATGGTTAGTGGTAGAAAGACATGTGATACGTCAAAAGTTTCAGAATGCTGTAAAGAACGAACGAAAAACTTGCATAATAAAGCATCTGAAAATTCTTTGCCTAATTTGCATATTCGCCACCCCCAAAATTCTGCCAAATCTGACTGTAACACATAAATTTAACATGGATATTTGAGCTTTTATAACTTAGCAATGTTTATTGATGGAAAAGCACGTAATATGCCAACAATATCCCACTGCATTCAAAGAATTCTCAGTATGGGGACGTGAAACTTGAATGCCATCTTCAAAATACTCGCATTCAGCCACTCAAACGGCAGCATACATGCGAGACGGTGGCGCCATCTGGCGTATGTAAATACATCGTACCCAATGTCAGCCAATATTGGAATTCATACACTGGACGTGGCACGCAATACTAAAATTCATACACTGGATATAGCGCTAAGCGTCATCTGCCGTTGAGTCTAAATGAAACATCATTGTGAGCTTCGATTTCATTCGCATAAGGCCTTCACACATGCATCGCTGTCGCTCCTTCCCCTTTGCATCAGCTTTTCTTGTGCATCTTACCAAAAAGCAGAGTACACAGTAAATCAGCAACTTGCTCAAGGCCGCTTGCAAACAACCTGCTGTGAAAATCGAACCACAACGTGAAAGTCACAAGTTTGACACACAAAATCGGTAGCGGGCTTTTTGCCCAAAGTGTGTCGTGTGCACAATACAATTTTACTTACTAACTTACTTACTTACCGGCAAAAAAAAGTCCTTCCTGAGCTTTAAGGCCCATGGGGTGGTGCTGATCTCCGTTTCCTTACCCCCTCAGCCAGACAGCAGCTTACACTGCAAGACCACAGATATGGGGCTAGTGCATCACACGATGTGCCTGTTTATGTCCCAGCTTTTGCTGGTACTCATTGCACCTACCCACAGAGGGATGGCCAGGCTGAGTTGACTTCAGTAGCTTCTATCCCTATACCTGGTAGGTGCAGCTTGCGCCCAGTGAAAAATAGGGGGAAAGTTTTGATAAGGTTGTAGATCTAAACTCCCCCCTATTTTTCACTGGACAAACTGCACCCTTAACAAAACTTCCCCTATTTTTTACTTTCCCCTTTTTTCCATTTTCCCCTGTAACAAAACTTCCCCCTACTTTTCACTTCCCCCTATTTTATGAATCAAGGGAAACTTTTTCCCCAGAGGGGAAGAAGCCCGAAATAGAAAAGAAAACTTGAGTCAGAAATTGGGGGAACCTCAGCCCAAAACTGAAGAGAGAAAGTTGCGCCCGATTTTGATTCCAGATTTGGAGCGATAGAAGCCACTGGTTGACCCAGCTGACTGGTTACACTCCAAGAGCTGCGTTTTGGATGCTGAACACATTCCTGGTTGTTCATACTATAGATAAGTATATTAATTAGATACTCTATGCCGAAACACGAAAAACAAATTTACTAGCATATTGCTCCAATACAACAAAACAAAACTCTTTCAAATTTTTTGTCAGCCATGCCATCGGCAGAAATTAAAACTATTAGCTAAAAGTATTAAAACTATTAGAAGTATTATTATTATCATTAGCACATTTATAATATATTTATCTATGGTATAGTGAACTTGTTCATGGTTGTTAGGCCATCCAAAACGCAGCTCAAATCAACAGTCACCCATCCAAGTACTAATCGGGCATAAAGAATGTAAAATTAAGCAAATGGGCCCTTAACCTGTGTGTTCCCTAAGCACAAGTCTGACATAGGCGATAAGACCGTAGCTACGACAGACGACCAGCGGAATATCATTGTCCCACAGTACCACGGCCAGACGAAGCAGAGTCCTGTAGCATAGAATAGCTAATCACAAACCCCAGCATAGACTAATTAATCACACAGCACAGAACTCGGCAAACAACCAATGAGATGTCGCTGTCATACAGAACTAATGCTAGTCGCAGCAACATCTTGAAGCATGCAATATCAGTTACAAACTACAGGGTGGTCTATAAAAAACGTAGCACTTTACATTTGTCCAATCTTCGCCAATTACTGACCAATTTTCAAAATTCTTTCACTGGCACATTCTGTGGACAATTTGCGTTAATGTGGTTATTGCAGTAGTGATGACTTGATATATCGAAAATATCGATATGTCATTTTCGATATTTTTGATATCAACATATCGTCATATTGTATCGTCAAAAAAACTACCAAATTTCTGATATATCGTGATACTGTTTATTTATCCCAATATTTTTGCTATATCATGATATTTTCCAGTATTTGTAATGTCCACAATTTCATACAGAGTATGACAAAACGTCCTACGTACAAATTACAAAGTTCTTCGAATGGCTACTTAAATATTTATTTCATTACATAATGAATTATAGCAAACCAAGTTGGGTGCTATTTATTAACAAACTCTAGAAGACATTAAGAACACTAGTGAAAAGTCTGAAAAAATGCACAGTGCAAACAGTTGTTTTCAATTTTCTTGAAATATTGACAACAGATAGGATGCTTGTCATTCTATGCTCTATATCTTATAAACACACGACAGATGGGCAAGGTCCAGCACTTGCTATAGCGCTTCTTACACAAGACGAACTCAAGACCAGAAGCGCTTTACAATCTTGTCAGTGGCAGCTGATTTGGCATGAGCTAATGATACCGCAGCACACTATGCGGCCATTCACTGCCCGCCTAAGCTAACAACTGTACCCGCAGTTTGCAGCTAGCAGACATACCACCGCCCCAATCAGCCATATTAGGACTTCACCCCGTAGCCCATAAGCTACTACTCATTTCCCATCCCACGGAGGGTAGGAGGCTGAGTTGGCCTGAGGACAGACATATGGACAAGAGAATACAGCTAGACTGTTAGCACTGTCAGCTAAAAACAAACAGTTGAAACCTTTCGGAAAGGTTAGTTGCAATGACGACGCAATACATGTTAAAGAACGTGCCACATTTGTCCAACAAATTGTCCACCGTCTAGCAAACACAACGGAGAATAACAGAAACGGCTATTGGAACAATCAGTTTGTACCAAATAATCTAGAAAAAGACGGCATCACTCTGGCGCAGGCAGCTGTACAGAACCGATGGTTTGATTTGGCCGCAATGTGCATAGCGTACAGGTGAAGAGGTTAGACAAATGGCACACCCTCGGTCCACCGAACATTTTCAGCAGAATGCACGGGGTTTCCAGTGACAAAAAAACGAGGACTTTTCCAGCACTTTCCAGGATGCGCACAAAAAATTTTCAGAAACCTTTTTGTAGCTCACGAATGTTTAAATATATCATACTGGCAACACAAAATCAAAAGTAGCGGACTAGAAGTAATCTGCGAGCAAAGCAATCGGAAAAAATGACTTTCAGTTGAGCCTACGAAAAAAATGCGTGATTTTCAAGGATATTTATCCAGGACTTTGCAGGATCTTAAGCTCAATCCTGTGGAATGGAATGGACAACTTGGTGTTTTACGATATTGTGAATGAATTTACGGCTAAACTAATGACCAATGGAGGAATCATACGTCTTCAATGTAGTCTCCGCAGACGTCTTCGTTTAGCTCCAGCAGCAGTTCGGTGGCAGCCTTTGCACGAGACTACGACATACAACATACAACATATAATATATATGTCCTCCCTACTGACAACTGCCATAGCAACCACAGGCTACGGACGGCTCAAATAGCCTTTCGTTGTCCCACTTTTGTCAACAAATCATACTTTTACACTTGGATTTGCCCATCTTAATTACTGCAAATTCACATGTTTATGCTTTTTTTTCTGTTCTGGTTTTGGCTACAAAATTCAATCAAAATGAACAAAAACTGACAAATGCAAAACTCTAAAAATTGCCACCAGAATGCACGAGAATGCTTCAATCGAATAATATTGCACTCTAAATATTTTCCGTGCTGATACACTCGACCCCGTCAACTGGATGTTCCACCCTAAAGCCCAATCCTGAAAATTTTGAAGCCGTCCATTTTTTCCAAAATTTCCAACACCTATGATAGCAAATAGTGTGTACTGTGTAATAATAGCAGCAGCTACAGTAGAAAACTAGAAGGTGCTCGTGAGAGTGCATATCTCCACCAAGTGAAGTGATTTAAACATTACTACTACTAATTTGAAGTACACCATACAACAAGGAAAGGGGAGGGAGAAGGAAGAGCCACTTCACAGCAGAGGGAGGGAAAAGTAACGGCTGGCGTTGCTGCTCGAGCCGTTGGTGCAATGACGTCATTGTCATTATGAGTCATCATGTACACACACACGGAAAGACAGACAGAACAACCAATCTCTTAATCTCCTCCAACGTTCACTACATTCACCTTGGCAAAGATAATAAGAAAATCAAAAGATTAAGAGCCTGCTTTGACTACTGCAAAAAAGACAGAGAACATGCCTGGCCAATGCTGTTTCTGTCCAAATAAAAGCTGCAACACACCCAACCATAGACAAATTTATCTAATTTTTAACAATTCATATTACTGTAGCTCCAGTAATATCTAGCAGATGTTCACTTCGACAGAAAGCAGTGAACAATACAATAATGGCAGCAAATAATGCAATAATGCAAATAATGGCATACAATATATACTGGGCGACTTCACTTTTTGACTTAGACTTTCGCTGAGACTTTCAATGAGCCTAAACTTCGGTCTAAGTACCTACTAAAGTCAAAAAGTGAAGTGATTTCGCTGAGACTTTCGCTGAGCCTAAAGTACCTGCTTAGACCAAAGCTGAGCCAAACTAACCTGGCTAAAGTCGGTTCGATTTGCATGGAAGAGATAGCTTTAGCCTAGCCTAGTTCTATGCTGTCCATACAGCTCTAGGCTAACATTTAGAAGGACGAAGTTCTTTGTCTAGCTTTAGCCCTTAGGGCTTAACTTTCACTGAGTCTGAATCCACTTCAACTTTTGACTTTAGCTGAGCAAAAACATGGCGACTATTTACAGTCCTATGTGTACGGATAGTTTAGTAAATTAAAGCAGTCTGGTACGAAAAATAAACGCCGTAATAAATATGCAATGACGTCAGATGTTACGTAAGTACGTTATTTACGTGCGCGGCACAATCAAATAAGTAAATCCAAGTGTAAATGGTTGATTTATTTCCTGTTAGGTTTACCGGTTTTCCGCCATTTTTAATCGTTTTGGTCTAAGTCAGTCGACTTAGACCAAAGTTTAGTTGAACTGTGGTCTAAGTACAGACTTTAGCATTCAGCTTTAGCTTTGGCTCAGCGAAAAGGCTCAGCAAAATCTAAGTCAAAAAGTGAAGTCGCCCACTGTGTCCCAAAAAAGCATCCCCGACATTTTCGACTGTAACTTGAAAACCAATTAGGTGGGAAACTGACTGGATATTTGATGGCAAGTTGTGTCAGAAGTATTTGCACCAAAAATTATGAAAATCTGATAATTGGTTTTCAAGTTACAGTCAAAAATGTCGGGGATGCTTTTTTTGGACAGAGGCAGTGGCTAGTAATTATGAAATATTACTGCCGCTGGGCATGCTGTATTTATCCGATTATCCATCTGTGTGTAAAAATTAATCATTTCTAATAAACAAAAACACCTCGAAAACCACATCATATTTTCTTCACCAAGCCAGAGCATAGAGTTTAGTCATGACTTATCTCAAAATGACTAAATTTTGCTTACAATCTGATGAAGATTAAAAGGACCAAACACAAGAGATACTCATACTCATGTCTCTGTGAACGCGACCTAAGAGCTGTATATAAATTTGCAGCTAGCGAGCCAATATTATTGTCATTTTGATTAACCAATTTTGATTATGATGAATGCTGTGACTAACTTGTTGCCAGCATCTTCACCAGAGACAGTTTGACCATCAACAATTGTGAATGATCCGACCCCTAAACATACAGAGACATGCAAACAGGCAGACATATAGCCAGACAAAACACATACTCACACGGTCACACTATACCATATGGTGACTCAGTAGTGCAAGGGTAGCATGTCAGACTTATAATCAAGAGGTTGCAGATTCAACTCTTGGTCTGGTCGCTATCAAGTGGTTACTACTTGAATGACTGACTGTCTGCGAACAGGTAATGAAACAAACCATCTCAGCATATAACTAACACCAAGGTCAACTCAGCCTTCCATCCCTCTGGGGTAGGTAAATCAAGTACTGGCCTGTCTGGCTGGGGTTAATGCAGGGCGCGTTCACCTGTGTCGAATGATCCCATACAGCAGGCAGGCAGGTGATGCTCCGTAGCTCTGAGATGGGTTTTCCATGAAGAGATATACCGTTAAAAATACAAAGTGATACAGATAAACGAAGCAAATATAAATACTGCAAAACTACCAAACTCAGCCAGAAAATTTTCAAACTCATCTACTAACTCAGTTTTGTTTGACAGTGGCATTAATATAGAAAACAGAAGATGTAAACTTGAAATGTCGATATAGACAAATACATACACTAGTGCCTCAGATTCAGCCATTGGCTGACACTGTGCACTACAGAGATTGTATTTATGCATTTACTTACTTAATTAACAAATATACAAGTTGCACACAATATAACTGGAATTAAGCACGGATATTCAATGCCAGCCCGATACATGCAATAAAAAAACTACACAGAATATGCAACACAACAAAAAAGCAAACAAAATAAACTGTGTAGGTCAGACATGCCTGGCAGTATTAGATTCTTGAGAATTTCGGTTCCCGTCACCGTGGCATTAATCAGACAAACTTTAGCTAGTTCCAGGCACGATTGTCCGTGATCACCCCACAACCTTAAGAAATAATACACATAAGCCATTGCAAGTATTATCGTATCACTCTATAACTGTACATATACATAAGAAGAAAAAAGCAAGAGCATTCAAACCTCACACAAAAATCCAATGCTACCACCTGGGGAACACGCAGAAGTGTGGCCCCTGTAACCTAATGGCAAAGTATCCTGGATCAGCCAAAATTCACAAAAAGATTTAAATCATCACCAAGATAGAATGACTTCTTTCTGCAGTCATGTCCAACCGTCAAAATCGATTTATAACTTCTTGAGTTAACTTCAACACAAGCTATCAAACAGAGAGATGAATATAAATGTCCTAAGTCAAGTATATGCAACCAGTAATGAATACATTCAGACATATGTGAACACAAAAAAATACACAACAAGGTACCTCAACTGGCGGTCGTACTTCTTTGACTTGTGCTCCCCGGTTGAAGTGACGTTGGTCTGACTCATTATAGACAGCACTGTATGCAATCAGCCACCTAAAACAATGCACACGTTCACCTATATTCTGCAAGTAATGCAAAATCTGACATGTTCATGCTAATCACAAACTTCAACTAAACCTTAACATTTGAAATGAAAACTTTGAGACACATTGGCTCACTTACTGATGCAAGAGTTTCAGATTATGTATAGTAGAAGACTGGAAGTATAGATCGTCAAGTCTACCTAGATATAGACGACAGCTGTGTTTTTCATCAGCTAACAGGGCGTGTTTGTTCTACCAGACTCCGCCCTTATTGCTTTATTTGGATGCTCATTATTCGACTAGGTCAACCACTAACGCGATCTGCCTACCGAGATAAAACTGTGGTTGTAGTCGTTCTATGGTAGTTTCGTGACACTGTGGCGAGCATGTCTGTTGTTGTTTTGTTTTGGTAAACATGCAGTTTAGCGGCCTAAACAAAATTCAAAGTCAACTTACCGCCTATATACAGGCGAAGCTTCGGGTTAGGCTTAGGTTTAGAGTTAGGGTTAGAGTTAGGATTAGGGTTAAATGACCGCATGCACGCTTTGGCCCGTATAGGCAGTAAGTTGACTATGTATTTTGTTTAGGCCGCTAAACTGCATGTTTACCTTGGTTTTTATCACTGAAGTACTCCTAAATATTATACAATAATTATATATAATATTTAGTTCAATGGTTTTTATCGTCTGTAACGTTGAACTGGAATAAAATATTCTACTATCTCTATGCATTAGACCACGTTTGTTTAATATCATTTGGCATGAATATGTCAATGAACATGACGTAAACAGCAAACAGCCGCGTTAGCTATTGAAAAACGCAGCTAAGATCATAACATTAACCCTAACCCTAAACCTGACCTTAACCCTAGCTCAATGTACTGCCGTCCGAACTCGCCCAATGTGACACGCAAAATAACAGCCATAATCCGTAGCTAATTAGCTCGCAGATTCACTGTTTGCCTGCACGCTAAGCGTGCAGGCTTGCCTGCACAGTCACTTGCAAAAATAACAGGAACTGTTTGGCCGGGTAGTGGCCGAGAGCATATTTAAAGCTAACAGCCAGCCCATGCAGCCGACGCCCGCACCTACGCATCAAACAGTTAAAGCACAAAATAACCACACAAAAAAATTAAACCCAGAAACAAACCCCAAAACATACACTTAAAATTATTTAAATATCAAATTCACTAAGCAAAATATACCGGATGTTGACATGCTATCATAGAAAAATGTATTAAATTTATTGAATTTCTGGAACAGTCCATTAATTTATAAGGGGTGTACTGCACTGTGTACACCATAGAGTTTAATTGCGTGTTAAATATTCTTTGCCCAGGGTTTGTAAACAAAAAGGCAATAAATTACGTCGATTGTTATTGTTGCAAAGTCGATGGTCGTTGTGGTCAATAGATCAATGCTGGTGGTTAGTTAGTTGCGAACGGTGAATGAGAATTATTGTCGGTAGATGGGATGTGGGTGGATTAGGTGTCGACAAATGGACAATCACGAAAATGACGCCGATCGACCAGCTGATGACGGTGACCCCAATCTAGCAGCCAGTCACCAACCGTCCAACCCAGTGCGCGGCACTCAGTACGATTTCTCGACGATACTTGCTTTTCTATTTCGCAGGTTCGATTTCAAGCAAGCCCGTTGCTTTATTTACACCAGGGACGTCATTAGTGACCTTTGTGTCGTAGCTGTCTTTTCTGTGTTGCCCGATTGTAGTGTCTCTCTGTTCCTGTCTGTTTTATTTCTACACATTTCTTGTGTGAATAAAGATCAGCATTTGATTTACGTCTGCTTTTGTCACTGTCTATGGGGATTGGCTGTTTGTGCTCCCAATTGCCTCTTGTGACCTGCAGCGTGATGAAACGATCTGAGTTGCCATCGCACTGAGGCTTGGTCTCCTGTGTTTTGTGTTGTTCTTGTAATAGCTCACCAACTTCTTTTTTTATTTCTCACCAGTGTCACTGTTAGGGATGTTGAATTCATTTTTTTCCAAAATCGAATTTTAACTGCTAAAATTTGGATTAAATTCGAACTTCGTTTACATATTTGTGGAGAAACTTAAGCAGTTTGCATTTGATTTCTGCACTGTGGGGTGAGATAAAGGTCACACCACGCATGCCACATGCCTGTAAACAGTCTATCAACAGTGCAATCAGCCAGGACGTCAAGCCATGTCACGCTCTATTGCTGTTGATTGATGTCTGCTCTGTGTCTGGGCCATTAAGATTTGTCACTTTGATAGCTTGCATCAGTATACAACACGCACCAGGGGCGCAGCACAGACAGTGGACAGTAATTGAACGCCACGGTGGTATGCGTGGAGGGGAGGGGAGGGGTAAGCAAGCATGTGGTGGGCGTCGCTTGAATTGACGGCCGGCAGAGAACAAAGAAATTGTCACACAGTGCACCGCAGTGCTCAGCTTTCAAGGCAAAACCGTCTGCGTCTAATTAGTGATGCTTGGATTCGAATATCGGAGGGTTGAAAAACGAATATGAGTACAAACTTGAAATTGGAAGTTCGCAAATCCGAACTTCGTTTAACAACCCTAGTCACTGTGCTCATGCGGTTTGATATAGCTTTACTACGTATGGTGCCTACTGTTGTATGTGTCACTTTCCACTCTGTTAACATAATTATGCCATGTTGCAGTCAGTCGCGCACGATGGATTCTGATGACGAGTGGAATTTGGATGACGACGAGGAAGTTGTAATGCCCAGAGAGCTGCCCAAAGGTTTATTTTTTATTTGTCTGTTTTTACGATATTCTGGTTATGAGTGGGAGGTGGCTTAACTTTGCTTACATAACATTGTTGGTTGCATCAGCTAGGTTACTTGACATGGAGCTGGGTTAGTGCTATAATGGATGACCGTTCATGGGTGTAACATCTTCGTATTTGACCAAGCCACCCAGGCCAACTCAGCCTGGCCATCCCTTTGTCGGTACAGGCAAAATGAGTACTGGCGATGGTTACGGCCATTGCTCAAGAAGAAAGGTGAGTTCTTTGTAACAGTAGTCCCTGTTACCAGAACTGACCCAGTCAGTTGAAGGTGCTGGCTGTTCAATAGACCTGGCCATCCGGCTGACTTGGTTTGTATGCTCTTTCTCTCTCATTCCTTGTCAGGGGGAGGGGCGGGTAGTCCCAGAGGCATCGAGGGTCTATATTGAACTTTTCTCCTTGCCAGATGTCCCACGGGGCCTGGTCATGAGCTGGACACTGTAGCACCAGGTGCTCTGCCGTCTTGTTAGCGCTGTTGCATTATGGACAGGTGGCGGAGTCCTGGCGCCTGATACGGTGAAGATATCCTGCCAACAATGGAGAATGACCACTTGACGAGTGCGTAGTTGGGCCACCGTAATGCACTCGTTCTTGGCCCAATCTCATTGCCAGCACTGGAACTGGTTGACACTGCCGGCGAGCACTGCATGGATTCTGTCATGTGGGTCGATGCGATACCTGTTGTCAGCGACCCTCTGTTGATGCTGTTTGATGGCCGCACAGGTGAAAATGAAATTCATAGGTGCCAGAGACTGTGGCAGTGTGATGCCTCTCCTGGCTTCAAGGTTGGCTTCAGTGTTGCCTTCCAGACCCACATGTTCCGGAATCCACTGGATATTGACTAGGTTCAATGAACCAATGGTTGCAAGAACTGTCCAAATGGAGCTGCATATGGTGTCTGTCTGACGAGCAGGACCTTGAGCGAGGTATTGGATTAACGGCTTGGAGTCAGTAAGGATTTTAACACCCTGGCAAGCTTGGTAATCCTGTAAGGTGAGGACTGCCTGTAGACCACCAAAACAGGCCGTGGCCTCTGCGCTGAGCTCGGATATTCCATAACCTGCCAGACTGGCATCAGTCACCCTTAAAGTACCTTGAACACAGATGGGAAAGCCTGCTCCACCATCGCCATTTACGGACACTGACTCATCTGTCCACACGTGGATGTCTGCTGGAAGAAGGGCGGTGAGTGTCTCGAGTAGCAGCTATGATCCTGGCCAATAGCAAGGCCATGTTCAGCTGATGATCTTCCACTTCACGCTCAAAATGGATATTAGACAGGTGGTCTGTCCATGGTGGTGGGGCTAAGGTAGTGAGTTCTACTAAGGCAGTGTTGATGCCTGCCCGCCTTGCTATGTCCTCCGCTAGCTTAATTGGGTTAATCCTCGCCACCAGCTGAAAGTGGCATTAATGCAGTGAGCTGTTTTGTGATGGACCTAGCCATCATTGTGAAATCTTTTTTTTACTTGTGATATGCTGCCATTATGTGGAGTATTATTGTTATCATTATTAAAATGTGTACGAAAATGATTATTGCAATGGTGTGTTTTGGTGTCAGTGTGCATATATTTTTCTGTGTGTGCATTTGTAGCTGACGAAAAGCCGGACACATCTACATTTAATGTGAGTTTTCCTACTACTTCTTTAGCCTACTTTTGTGTTTTGTTTTAAACTGACACGAAAGTTAGTAACACACCATTTCACCCACTTTATATTAGTTGTTTTTGTAGTTACATTATGACATTATGTCATCCTTAACTCAATCTGTTTCGTGATAATAATTGTGTGATCTGAAGATGATGATGAAGCAACAAGAACAATAAAGTTCTACTACTAGTCCCACTGCTACTGCACTATCAGTACTTCGTAGTATGTACGTCTGGTAGTCGTGTGACCTGAAAGTGGAGCTAATGAAGCAGTCGGGTTGCTATGGACCAGCAGTTTCATCAGCTGGAGGTCGTACGCCCATCTCACAGCTTATTCGCCAGGTTAGTTAACTCTGCCAGTCTGCCGATCATGTATCTGCCCCTAGTTGCATTTGTTATCTGTCTCAAAGATTATTGACCAGGTTATCTCATTAGCAGTCTGTATATTACTACTCATTTTTATAACTGAAAACCCCAAACTTACGAAGTTGGGCCTTTATTAAACAAATAGTTTTAACACATAAAACCCAGTAAATCTTATTGGGTTGGTTTTTTAAAAGTGGTTTTTTAGCCGTTTGTACTTAATAATAATCCGTTCTTAATAATAATAAAATAATAATTATATAGTCAGTTGTAAGGCGCTCAGTGTCAGTGAGGTGAATCTTTAGTAGCTGTTGAGCTATTGTCATGGCTGTCATCTGTTTGTCTGTCCGTCTGTCACGGACATACCCTGGCTTAACTTTTTACGTGAATAATTAGCCATGGGTGTTAAACTCAGGTGTGCAAAATTTCAGCCATCTACTCCAAGAGGAACATTTTCAGATTGGAGTTGAATAGACAGGGTGGTAGGGAAAATGTGTGTTTTTCAACGGAAAACTGCCCATATCTTGGAAACAGTGAGAGATATGGACTAGGTTACTACGAGGGTCGTGCCATAAACAAGTTAAATGGCGCTATTTCATAAATTCTTAGAATAGGAAAAATCTGAAATGTACATTTAATAGGGAAATTAATTGGATGATGACGTCATTATTTTGACATCATCAGCTAATAGAACACAGTGTGTTTGTGTATTATTTTCCCCACCAGTAATGAATCGAACTCACAAGTGACAAAATAAACAAACCCAACGAGTTAATGTCACCTCTTTAAACGCTAAACTTTATTGCTTCGTTTTTTAACATTTAATATCATCCGAGTTTGTTCAAACGTTTGTCCCATCTGTCAAGAAGCATTTTTGTGCCTGATGCAAAGAACGATGCTGGTTGCTGTCAAAGCCACTGACGAATGACTGATTGCACCTTCCCCCGCATTTTATGCAAATTTCTGCCCACCTGCCATTCTCTTATATCATAAGTGTACTGTTTGCATTGTAAAACACTTGTCGCCATATATTGGATACATTTCAAAATTAATCCGAGTTGTATTAAGTACTTTTGCCAACAAAACAAACAAAATAGCATTTTGTTCGTTATGGGACAATTTCAGTGGCAACTTCGTCTTATTTAATGTCTATAAATGACGCCGCAGTGATGTCATCTTAACAAAACTCACATCTAGTACTAAGAATAAAATTTCCTACAAAACGTCTATTTTGGATTTTTTTTCTAGTTTAAGAATTAATGGAATGACACCATTTTGTAACTTATTTATGGAATGACCCTCGTATTAATCATTAATAGGAAGTGCCATATGCCCTGTTACGTGAGATGGAAATTATTGACTCTGGATGACCTTGAAGGCTGTTTTGGCCCGTTATGCACTATTGCGGCTAAATGGTGCAAGATAGGGCCTTGGTTAATGTTAATCACTACTGGCACTTGACCTTGATGATATTGAAGGTCACTGACAACCAGTACGGTCAGCTATCTTAGTGACAGCTGGGCTTCTTGTTCAACGCTAGTTCGTAACTCTGTATATGTGATGTCTGTGTATGTGGACAGCGTGAGCTGGGAGGGGTGAGTCCTGGTAGCAGCAGTGCTTCAGCCGTGCTGAGAAGACAGACTTTATTTGGTCCGGCCGACCGCTGTGCCATCAGCTGCTAGTATGTACCAGTAGTTGTAGTAGTAGTAGTAGTTGTTGTTGTTGTAGCAGCAGCAGCAGTCGTGGTGATGAGAAGACAGACTTCATTTGGTCTGGCCGATTGCTGTGCCATCAGCTGCTAGTATGTACTGCTAGTAGTAGTAGTAGTAGTAGTAGTAGCAGTCATAGTAGTCGTTGTAGTAACTTAGTAGTAAATCTTTACTACAGTCTTTACTATGGTTATTGGCATATTTATGTTGCCAGTGGCACGAGCAAATTTCACCTAGAGATTTTAGCCTACAGTCAGAAAGTTTCTTCTTGTTGGAGAATTTTCCTCCAAAAACACAAAGTTGGAGACCTTTATTTCAGAAAATTTGTGAGAAGAATTGAAATGTTGAGCACCATTCATCTTTTCTGTTGGAAATTGCAACCTTTTGCTCTCAACTTTTTTTTGGCCCGTGATGATGCTGAACCTTGCTGGCTGTTTATATGTGCAATTCAGTACTAATGTTAGTGCTCATTGTTCTTTATGGAAAGCCCATCTCAGAGCTACGGTGCATCACCTGCCATATGGGATCACAGATTGTTAGCTGCCACCCGACACAGGTGAACACGACCTGCCCTAACCTCAGCCAGGCAGGTGGTTACTTGATTTACCTAGCCTGGAGGGAAGGAAGGCTGAGTTGACCTCAATACACTGAGATGGTTTACCTGACCGCAGGCAGTCAGCCATTCGAGTAAAACCAGTTGATATTGATGGTCATTAAGTCGGGATGTTTTAATTCGTTGTCGCAGTTACTTGCCAAAGCACGTCAACTTTCAGCTGTCGTTTCCTAACAAAGTCTTCTGTGGAACGTACTCACAGGATGGGAATATCTTTCTCTCTGCCTGCCAAGGTATCACTACTTGCAGTCCTGCCACCTACTGCCATGTCTGTAGTAAATTGAAATGTATAAATTAATGACTAATTGCAAAAAAATTTGAATATTGCATAGTTAGCAGTTTCTGTGTGGATTTTTCCTTTATAAAAGTCTTTATTGTGTTCAGAGTCACACGGTCGCTTAAGCTTTAGTCTAGCAGTGGCATTATGGCCACGAGGGCAGGATTGGCAATTAGCCTTCCAGCCTAAATTATGGATAATTGGAATTTTTTTCCCGACATTTTTCATCCATAAATGCAAAGTTTGTAGCTGAAAACTTAAAATTGAACTCTTTGTCAGTTGTAATCTTGTCTGTTGGAATTGTATTGTAAATTTGCAGTGTTTGTCGGATAGTTGCAACTTTTCGCTCGGTCATTTGTTATTCGCCGCTGTAGCCTAGTGAGTAGACATGATGTTAATTGATTACAGTGTAATGCACAGAGCAAATGGCGAAGTTGAAGACATTTTTGTTTGATGCTAGAAATGTGTTGTTTGCATGAAGTTTGCAGTAATCATGATGTTGACAGATCGAAGGATACGTGTTTATGACACGTCACGTGATGTTTTCACCGAGATGACCTGCATACAAGCTCAGGATGTCGGTTGGAGTATACTCGACCTTGCACTCAGGTACCTTGCATTCTGTCTGTCTGTCTGTCTTCATCTTTGTTTGTCTGTCTGTCTGTGTCTCTGTTTCTTTGTCTGGTTGGGATATAGGCTTAGGTTTAGGAAATAAGGTTAAGGATAAGGTAAGAGTTAGGGTTAGGGATTCTCCTTTTTTGGTTTTCTGCTGATGGCAGGTTTCTGACAAACTCCTGTCTTAGGCGGTTAAGGTTAGGGTTGGGGTTAGGGTTCATGTAGTGGGGTAGTTTTGACGTTCCCGGTTTTGTCAGTCCAGGTTTTGACAGGGAACCGGCTGAAGTATATTCGACTTAGCTCTGAAGTAATTCTCTTTGTCGGTCTCTCCACGTCTGTTAGTTTTTTGTTCAACTTTTTGTGACTCCGGATGTTTTTACATGAATATGTCTTAGTTTAAATTATTTTTGCACATAATTTATCATCGTGCAAATTCTCTATTGTATTGTTGTGTTGTATTGTGTGATTTTTGCAAAGTTCCATTGTTTTTGTCTGTTTATGTAGAATATTTGTAGCTAATTGTCAGCCATAGATTTCAGTTGTTGAAGCATACAGGTATTTTCGCTTTAAAAAAGCTAAAATCCTTTTTGCTGTTCCTTGTACAATTGATTGTTTTTTGTTACTTTTGTAGTCCAGATGGTAATTTTGTGGTCTACACCAGCTGGTCTGACTACCGTAAGTATTTCAGTATGAACAATTGATGTGGCTACATTTTTCTGTGCCGGGATTAATAATTAAGAATTAATTTAAGCTTTTGATTGGTTAAGACTTGAATGGAGTAACAAATTTTTTCAAACTTGAGGGTTTAGTTTTTGCAGTGCACTGTTAGTGATAGTTGAGCTTGCAACTAAACAGACAATTACTAACTAAGATATGTTAAGCTCAAAGGTTTAATTGCAATAATGCCGTTTAACTGCCTAATCAGAGTTATAACATTTAGCCGATTTGTGCACTACCCAGTATGAATTTATTGTTGCAAACGGCAAAACTAGGAATTTTGCATTTTACAAGGTATTGTCGTTACAGTATTAAAGTGATGTGGGAAAAACTGTACTAGTCATTGATGTCAGATTACTATGTCGAGGTCTGTCATGGATGACATAAAAACGACGAAGACCTTGGATCTGGTCTCCAAGAGGCCTTGATGCTGTGGCCTCTAGTCACTTGTAATGAATGTGCTGCGTGCAATACGTTTTTGGCATTTGTATGATAGATTCTCTTCTTTATTTTACTATGACTGAGCACAATGAAGTATCTGAATCTGCAGTTTTAGTTTGGTGCAGGTAGCTTATTACGAGGGTCGTTCAATAAATACCGTTAAGGTTAAACTGTTTGTTTTGTTATTATGTGTATGTCATTGTGCCTGTGTGCAATTTGCCTGGAAAGGCCTTCCTCGAGATGACGTATACTGTGTCAGGTGGGACGTTAAACCCTACTCACTCACTCACTGTTATACCACTAAGCAACGGTTAGAATGTCTAAAAACTTAACTGGCTGACATTCACCTATTGTACTTGTACTTGTACTTATGCTTTTAGTACATCTATGCAGTATCCGAGATGGTGCAAAGATACATGAGCCGCTGTGTCTTGCACCAAACACTAACCACAATTTCTGCATTTTCTCCGTCGTTTTCTCTCAAGACAACAACGAACTTCTCGGCGGGTATGATTCATTGCATGCTTTTCGGCATGTATGACTGATTAACAACTTTATGGTCGGTATGATTCAATATGAATTGGTCAGCAGACTTCTATAATTTATTGCAAACCTGATAGTGGTCGTGATTGATTAAATCCCAAATTTCATTACGCCGACTTTCACCAAAATTTTCCCGCGGGGAAAGTCTTGGACACAAATCATGAAAGTTGTGGATGCAAACCATCTCGACATGTCGAGGTGTTTGCAACAAAGTTCATGACAAGTCTGCGACAAACCCATTTGTGTCACTCTAATGGAATTTGGTCCGTGACAGTGCAGGGGGAAAGTCGGCAACAAAGCCCGCCAACTTTGTCGCAGACACTCGCGACACAAATCATAAAAGTTGGAATTTGGGCTTTACTGATCAGTCAGTTTTTATTTGAAGCAGCACCATGGTCTATTGGTTACTGGTTAGAGTATTAAACTCATACATTTCATGATGCACTTTGATTCTCGACGCTGGTCACTTTCTAAAGGATAAAGATTAAAAGTCATGTGAAACTTTTCTCATAGCTATGGAGCATCACCTGCCATATGAGATCACACAGCCACCAGATGGCGGTAAATGTGCCCTAATTTAGTCCCAGCTAGATAGGGTGGCACTCAGTTTACCTACCCTGGAGGGATGGAAGGCTGAGTTGATTTTGGTTGTTGGCTGTATACTGAGATGGTTCAGCTCTTCACCCGTCCAAGTAATAACCACTTGATAGCGACTTGACCGGGAGTCGAACCAGTAACTTTTTGATTGCAAGTTTGACGCCGTTATACCACCAATCAGCCTTGAGCAAGTTGCTAATCTACTGTGTGCTCAGGTCAACTCAGCCTCCTACCCTCCGTGGGATGGGAAATGAGTAGTAGCTTATATTGCATGGGGTGAAGGTTTAGCATGGCTGATTGGGGCTGCGGTATGTCTGCTGGCTGCAAACTGTGGGCTCAGTAATAGTTTACTGATGGCTGCATTTATTCACTGTGGTATTATCAGTTCAGCTCAGTCCCCTTGCCCTCCTATTAGACAGCATTTTCAGATTAATGCCTGTCTGGAGGATACAGGGAAGATTTTAGAACTGCCATTATCGATATATATATATGCACAATTATAATCGGCAGTTTTTACAAGTTTAGATTTAGGTCGTTCTTTGTGTTTGGTGCTTCATAAAGGTTAAACTTTTTGTAAAGGTTAAACTTTTTGTTCTGTTATTGTGTGTATGTGCAATTTTGCCTGCAAAGGCTGTCCTCGGAATGACCTATACTGCGTCGGGTGGGACATTAAACCCTACACACTCACTCGCTCAGTTCATGTCAGTCAGCTAGCACTGGAGATTGTTACTGTTCGGACTGAGTGAGCATGTTTATGCATCATGTGTGATTTCGTGCTAATGTCTCTGCAAGTCTGTCTGTCTGTCTGTCTGTACAGTGCTAATGACGGCTGTCTATACGTCTATGATCGGCAACGCAATGAACGCACTCTGCGGGTGTGTTTCTCATCTTTCTCTCTGTTCCTTATCTCTAGGGTCCACAGTTTTCCGTGGGTTGCGGAATTTTGAGCCAAGCCATGGAATTTGCCCTTTTCTGCGGAATTTTGATATTTCCACGGAAGTTCATGGAATTTTGCAAAAACTGAGAAATGACCGATGATCAGTACGATCGTTGGCTTTATAATGTAACTAAATAGACAAATTATATCGCGGAAAAATCAAACTGAACTGCCTAAAACTGTGAGCCTTACTAATACCTATCATAATATGGCACGCAATAATAAATAAACACAATTTGACTTGACAGATTGCACTTCTGAAAAGAAAAACTGATAATTTTCTTTCAATGTTGCTAGCATAACTGAGCAGAACGCCAGCCTTCAATAAGTAAAGCTTTTTGACAGGCAAGAGCTTAGTTTACTCATAAACGGATGGCCATGGTGACCCGCCGAACTTGAACAATTTTGCCGCGGTGAGCCGTGGAATTTTGCGAACCAGTCCGCAGAATTTGGCAAAATTTGCCACTGAAAACTGCGCCCTGCTTATCTCTTTTCACTGTTGAGTTAATTTTATCTTTCGTTGCCTTGACTTCACTAAGTGTCATTTTGCTATGAACAAAGCTTGCTGTGATTATTAGGGACCACAGATTTGTGTGACATTTTGTTCAAATTCTGCTCACAGTTGACTAAAATCCGTGGCTCACTGCAGCAAATTTTCTTAATTTTGCGGTTTATTGTTTGTCAAATAAATTGAGGACGTCTTGAATTATTTAGCATATGAAAATATCTGCTAATCTCTGTATTGAGTGTTTAGTAATTGCTGATTATACTTAGTCAGTGGAATATTTTACGCATTGCAGTATAGTTCTGCTGATTGCTTAAGTAGTCAATTGATTTTCAAAGATTGGCATTTTTGCCGCGAAGCTTCGCAAATTTAGACGTAATCTGTAAAATAAAAGTAATGCCAGTACGTAATTCTGCAAATCAGTTAAAAGTGGAAACTTTGGACTCAGACCAAGGTTTCTGTTCAGTCAAAGGCTCAGTGATATCCCTTCACTATTTGGCTAAAGTATGTACAGGGTGGTCCAAAAAAAATGTCCCAACTTGTTTTTGTCAGAACTTCGTCAAATCTCTATCACAGTTGCTAATTTTGACATGCAGATGGCCAAGACAATAGAATTATGTGAGGTACACTCATTTTCCACCTCACCTAATCTATGCCAACGCACTACCGTGTAAAACGCAGATGCTCCAAATTGTTACATTACCTGGTGATTATCAGCATCAGACTGCTCACCTGTTCATCGCCAATTCTGTGATTTAATAATTTTGTGGTATTAAATATTTTACGCGGAAAATAGAAGACAACAAAATAGCTGACTGATGAGCTCAAAACAAATCTAATCCATGAATGATTGCTGTGCATTTTGATCAGTTGATCGTTAATGCCGCTGTCAGTCATGGCGTCACGTCTAAGCCATAAATTATGAGCATAAATTATGATAGTTTAGAAGCAAGTTGTTACACAAACTTATAATTCTGCTAATACATTACATTTCAGTATATTGTGTGCTTAATTAAGTCGTTAGCACTTTTGTAGCCATAACAACTTGGCATTATGCAACAATTTGGAGCACCTGCGTTTTACACAATAATGCATTGACATAAATCTGGTGAGGTGGACACTGAGTGTACCTCACATAATTCTGTCGTCTTGGCCATCTGTGCGCCAAAAATTATCAAATTTGGTGGAGATTTGACAAAGTTCTGACAAATCAAGCTGGGACATTTTTTTGGACCACCCTGTACTCTGAGCATACTTGAGCTGAATGAATAGGCTTAGTCAAAGTCTAAGTCAGAAAGTGAAGTCACCCATGATTGTTTGGCTGCATGTAACAAGCGGAGCTGCTTCTGACGACAATGATATCGGTGTATCTATTGTATCGCCTTGCTGTAGGTTGACGCCCATGAGGATGATGTGAATGCCGTTGCCTTCGCTGATGAAACATCTAACATTCTCTACAGCGGTAGTGACGACGGCATGTGCAAGGTAAGCACCAGATGGCTTAATTCAATCAGGTATCGCTAGAAGGGCATAAGTCCAGGTTTCTGACCAAGGTTTATTGGTTCGTAGTTGGTCACAAATGCTACACTTTGATGTAAATATTCTTCCCTAGTTAAAATGGATTAAGACTGTTATGAATTTCTAGATTTTCAGCACTTTTCGGTATATCTGGCAACAGAATGATTTGCTTATGTTGCCATGGTGATCTTTTACAGTGGAAGATAAAATAAATATTTTAGTTATTTTCTTGTGTTTCTTATGTATTTTCATTCGTCAGATGCAGAGAAAAGTAATGGAGTATCATTTTACGATATGCTTTTTGCTGTTGTGCTAGCAGATGATTTTATCAACCATGCTCCATGTTTCAATGATTTTATCGGCCAAATTTCCTGGACAACTAAACCACAAAAGTTAGTCGGAAAAATTGATCGTATGTCGTCTGTTTAATTGTCCAATTACTATTTTTTGTGTAGATCTGGGATCGGAGATCATTACGTGAGGTGAACCCAAGACCGTGTGCTGTAATGGCCGGACACCTTGACGGCATCACGTTCATTGATTCTAAGGTATCGTTTTAGCCAACCATACTTAAGAAATGGCCGAGCTATTGGCATGCTTGTTGTCTGTCTGTCTGTCTGTCTTTCGGTCTGATAATGCATTATTAAAAAGTTGAAAATGATGATGATGATGATGAAGGATGAATAAACTTTCGCATGGCGTCAAGTCCTAAGACTACAAGGACACATAACAATAAGCTTAAACAGTGAAGTCACGTAATAGTAGTCAGCGCAGTGAGACGTTCTTAGTCATGACTGTAAGGCCGGGCAAAAAGTTCGGTTTTCAGTCTGCTGCGGAAAACTTGCAACGACGGCGATGACCGGACTGACTGCGGCAAACTGTTCCAGACCGATGCTTTCAACTTTTTAATAATGCATTATCAGTTTTATTATTGTTATTCTGTTATGTTTTTAATATGTTTATCTGATTTGATTCTATGATATGTCATATCTCCATTTTGTATATGTTATTTTGTTAGGACTATGTTTGATTTTAAGATATTATCTTCTCTGTTTCAGTATATCTGTTAAAACTTGACTCTAAGGTATATCATGTCTCTTATATAAATTCTGTTTTGTCTTTAATGCCTTTAAATATTTAACAATATGTGAATGTTTAAGTTTAGTGATTTCAAATGTGTGTTGGCAGACCCAAATCAACAGCGTTGCACTTGAAGTCCACTTTCGCCTAACCCCTAACCCTTAGCCGAAACCTAGCATTCAGAAAAGGGGACCTTCGGTTAAACGCCATGCTGCAATATGAGTCCAGTTTTCACGTATGTTGACAGATTTGTCGTTGAGCAGTTGGGCACAAATTGAATTTTGTTTTTGTGTTTAGGGAGATGCTCGCTACTTTGTTTCCAACAGTAAGGACCAGACGGTGAAGCTTTGGGATATGCGCCTTCCTTCATCCCCGCAAGTACAGCAGGCAAGTTGGTCTCTTTTCAACAATCATAATCTTTTGCTTTTGCGTTTAGCAATAAACTTTGAGAAAGACCAAATACCAAATGCTGTCATTTTGCTACCACGTATCTGTTGCCCCACTGCCCTGTGAAATTTGCCGATGTTATTGTTAAAATAGAACTGGCTTTGTTATGTCTTATTTCTACTCGTGTACTGCTGGTACTAAGACTGATTGCAATGTGTCGTTGCAGGCTGCCAGGACGGCGGTCTCGCGTCAGAACTGGGACTACAGATGGCAGCAAGTTCCCAAGAGAGGTATGATTAATTTCACTCGTTTATTCTAACTATTTAATAAATAATACATATATTAAATGCTTTTCATTAATTTTAACCACGTATGGCAAAATACTACTTAAGACAGGTATGATTCAGTTGATCAGTTAACCTACCTCTGGATCACTCACGTCATGTGCTTGGAATCAAGATTTCAGAGATGAAGCCCGTTGTAAGAATAACCATCAGTCAGTGGAGAAGTGTGAACCTTTAGCCAACCCCGAACGATTGTGTCACAGACTTCTACCGCCAGTGGTCGCCAGTCGCTCGGTCGACGTCGGGCCAAGACGCTTCCACCACGAGAAGGTGGTCACACAGGAAGCTACCTGCTGCCACCTGCCAAACACAATGGAAAACATTGACATAGCATTGGCAGACGTTTGTGCTTTCCTGGTGCTCTTTTAGTTTTAATTCCTGAACGTATCTCTGTTATTGCAAATGATGATACCACTGTAGGTGTTGTAGTTACGCAGGCACGTACTAAGCTTGCAGGAAACACATCTCTGATGACATACCGTGGTCACTGTGTCGTAGTAATTATAGTTGTAGTCGTGGTGGTAGTAGTAGTCCAGTAGTAGTAGTCGTAGTTGTTGTTGTTGTTGTTGTTGTTGTTGTAAGATGATCACATACCAAGCTAGCGGGAGACACGTTTCTGATGACATACCATGGTCACTGTGTTTTAGTAGTAGTTCTTGTAGTAGTAGTATCTTAGTTGTAGTAATAGTAGTAGTAGTTGTAGTATTTGTTGTTGTAGTTACACGGGCACGTACTAAGCTAGCGGGAGACACATCTCTAATGACATACCGTGGTCACTGCGTATTAAACACGCTGGTCAGGTCTCGGTTCTCTCCACTCTTCAACACCGGACAGAGATATATCTATGTTGGATGTGCCACCGGTGCAATTGTCGGTAAGATACTTAACTCACTGATCCATGGTTAACGTGGGACAGTGATATAACTCATTGATCTATGGTTACACCAGATTGAGATATATCTATGTTGGATATACTATCAGCGCAGTTGTCTTTAAGATGCTTAATTCACTGATCTATGGTTAGGATGGCTCACTAATCTATGGTTAGCATGGGACAGAGATATATCTATGTTGGACAGTGGCTTCTATCCCCCGCAAATCGAAATCGGGTGCAACTTCTTCCCCACTTTTAGACTCAAATACTTCCTCCCTTTTTGGGCTTTTTGCCCTCTCTAGGGGAAAGTTTTGTTAATGGTAGATTAAAAAAGAGAGGGGAAATGAAAAATAGAGGGAGTTTGGTTAAGGGTGTTTAGTAAATAATTGTGGGAAGTTTTGTTAAATAATTGTTAAATAATTGTGGGAAGTTTTGTTAAGGGTGGAAAGGTGAAAAGGGGGGGGGGAAATTTTGATCTACACCCTTAACAGAACTCTCCTCTATTCTTCACTGTCGCAAGCTGTGTCCTCCAGATATAGTGATAGAAGCCACTGATGTTGGATGTGTCACCGACGTCGTCATTGGTTACTTACTTAACTCACTGATCTATGGTTACACCAGACAGAGATATATCTGTGTCGGATGTGCAGTCGTTGGTAAGATACTTAACTCACTGATCAAGGTCAACTCAGCCTTTCATCCCTCTGGGGTACTTAAATTTAATACCACCCTGTCCGGCTGGGGTTAGGACAGGGTGCGTTCACCTGTGTCAAGTGGCAGGTGACACCGTGTGTTCCCATATGGCAGGTGACGCGCTGTCGCTTTGCATGAGCTTTTTTACGCACGACAGCGTATAATGCTTCACGCATCTTAGCTATTGTTGAGGGGTCTGTCCATTTGTTCATCACATTCTTGAGCCCTATCAAAACAGTACAAGCTAGAGTCACGAAATTGTCACCGCGGGCTGCCACAAGGACTCTACTTTTTGTGACAAAATTTCGTGCCTCCAGTTGGGGGATTCCCCGCGAACGAGGGCATCAAAGACGGGTACTTGCCTAAAAGGACGTTATTTTGCCGCTATTGGCTCGTTTAGTGTGAAAACGGTTGCATTTAGGTACAGACATGTTGTTTATCATAACCAGCACTGATGATGGGTTTTTTGGACACACACCTTTTAATAGTGAATTGCACCAAAATGGTTGCAGATAGACCAAGACAACCTGCATATGAGATTTTCAGCATAAAACACCAATTTTAGCAGTCCAAATCACGACCCCCTAGGTTTAAGGAGGCCTACGCAGTTGGGTGTCAAAGACGCTACCCCCCAAAAGTAGCTATTTTACCACATTTAGCTTGAAAACAATTGCAGATGGACGCAGACATACTGCTTACAAGCAGTGGTGATGAGTTTTATAATGGAGTCGACATTGATGACCTTGAATGACCTTGAACTCCCACAATAAGGTTTTTAGTGTTTTTTGCAGTTTTTGGCTGTGGCGTGCATTTCATGCGTGAATTGCGTTGACATGGCTGGAGATAGATCTGGACAACCTGCAAACAGGAACTGCTAAAGCTGTTGCATGTCTCATGAGCTTTGCTCAAATTACTTGTTATAAAGAGCTGTATGCAACCTTCAATTATTACTGTGTATATGTTGTAGTGTACGATATTCTGAGTGGAAAGATAGAACACAAGCTGGAGGCACATCGCGCCTGCGTTCGTGACGTCTCGTGGCATCCTTACGTCAACAATCTTGTGAGCAGCTCGGTCTGTATAATATTATTCTTAATTATAATATTAATATTACTAGTTTTTAATTTCTCATTTGTGTACAATGTGACATTTGACATTTATGTAGGCCTACAATGTGACATTTTTTGTGCACTTTGGGTACAATGACATAATAAATACATATTTATTTCACAGTGCTACTGTACTACTGTTTGTAATAGTCGTATGTGATATCATACAGTGGTACTGCCGCTATTGACTATTTCACTGTCAACTAGTCATTGACTATTCAGTCGACTAGACTGTTGTTGGCTATTTTTAATAGTCAATCAAACTTTTTGCTAGTCATCTAGTCGTCAGCTATTTGAACAAAATTAGCTACAGTTGGCCGTGAGCATTCCTGAAAGTAATGAATTTCAAATTGGAACATAAACTCATTTCGTTTTTGCAGCAGCAGCAGTATCTTGAATTTTAAGATGAGCAGTGTGACCTTTGACCTATGACCTTGAAATTTGGTAAGGTTCTTAAGCTTGTCAAGATGCATGTTCTGCAAAATTCTCTCAAGCTAAGTGCAGCGGTTTATGATCTATTGCCTACATGGAGAAAAACCACTTTGCGTTGATGCTGAAAACAATACTACCGTCACTACCGCGAGCAGTAATGGCACTGATATTGTCCATGTGTGTGTTTGGTGCACAGTGGGATTGTTCAGTGATCGAGTGGTCTAACATCCACCCGTCATTGTCACTCAAATCTCCCGTCGACTGCAACTCAAGGAAACGTCGCAAGTTTCAGATGTACTCGCGATACAGCTGAACCGATCGGAAGATGCTACCCCCACGTCTTGGCCTGTTTAGAGGCATGTACGGAGCCACAGGAATGGACTGGAATCGGTTATTTACGTCAAAGGAGTGTACTGACGTGTGACTTACTTGTCTGGAAAAATCTGGAAAAACTACAAATTTCTGGGATTTATACAGATGATGTCAGGGAAATTTTAGGGATTTCGGTGAAACTCGTATATATGTCATGGGGAAAAATCTTGTCATGGAAAATTGCCCAAAAACTTTCTTAAAAACTGCCTAATGTTACACTTTGTACATAATTTTTTGCACCCGTGCTCTAATTTTATTCTTAGGCTGCGAAGGATTTCATTTTTGAAAAAAAAAACAGACACAAAGACGAAAACTGGCGGTTATGATGAAAATACTGTTTTCGACAAAATTTTAGAAAATTTACAAAATTTGCACTTTTTGACAAACAAAAAATGGCATTTTGGTGGTAAAATTCTTTGGAGCTCACTTATCATAACAGGCACTCAATTTTGTATGGTAAAATAATTGGCAAAATTTGAGATTTGTGATAAAATTTTGGACAAAATTTGCATTTTTTTGATGAACGAAAATGGAATTTTTGGTGGTGAAACTCTTTGGCGCCTCGTCATTCTGCGGTTATTACAGCAACAGCCGCAGTTCATTAGGTGATAAATAGGGACCAACTTAATTCACGATTTCACGGCCGTGACATTTTCCGTGAAATTGACCTCCTTCCGTGAAAAACGCTGATTTCTGTGAAATCCGTGATTTTTCGTAAATTTTAGCGCTTTTAGCTTAATTTTGACAATTCCAGAGTGTTATCAGCAGCTTTTATACGGATATTGCTGTTTACCACGTGTCGCACTTCAGCACTAAGTAGTTGGCATTGACTGTTTTGAGTCTTGACTTTGTGTAGTAAATATTCGTTGTTCTGAAATTTCTTCTTTTGCATTAGCACAGCACCTCGAAATAACGTCTGTGGGGCCCGTGAATTTGCAAAACTTTTTCCGTGAATTTTCCGTGAAATTTGACACATTTTAAAAATTCTGCCGTGAAATCGTGCATTTTTTCCCGTGAATTTGGTTGGTCCCTAGTGATAAATCCTGAAAACACACGGGGGCTACTTAGCCTGTTTGTAATTAACTGTCGACCATAGCATTAAACAGTATTTCGACGAATTTGTGTCCGCCCTACTGAAAAAGTCATGGAAAATTCAGTAATGTGGTCCGGAATGTGGTACCCCGTTCGGAGCGAACAAAATATGTTAATTACTAAGTAAGTAAGTAAGTAAGTAAAACGTAAATTTATATAGCGCATCAGCGCCAAAGCCTTTAGCCACTTTAGTTGCATTGATGGACTTACTTATTTAATTTTGGTCCATTTTCGTTTTATTTAATTCAGTACAGTTCTGTTGCTGTGTACATGCCTCGGTTTCAGTACGGTGGTCTTACAATACTTCGGCATTCGATGGAAACTCTCTCAAGTGCATCTATCTGCGCTTTGTATTAATACTTAGATGCTTAAGCGATTAATCGTTTTATTATGTATTAATTAATACAGGCTTCTTGCTTCTTTTTTTAAATTTCTGACAGTTGGAGCTTTTTTGTAAATCTCCTGAAGTCAGCGTGTTTTTTAAGTCCCGAAAATCTTTCAGAGTTAGAAAAAAATTATCTGTGCAGTAAAAATAGTGATATATTATGTGCCAATATTTCTGTAGTTTTGTCCTGTTTTCGGACTTTATTTGACAGTACTAATTAAAAATTTTTGACTGAAGTTTTCTCTTCCATTTTAGGCTTCTTTTCCCTTTAGGGGGAGTTTTGTTAAGGGTGTAAGTTGAAAAATAGGGGGAAGTTTTGTTGGGGAATGGAAAAATACAGGGTATAAAAAATAAGGGGGGTAAGTTTTGTTAGAGGTGTAGTTTGCCCAGTGAAAAACGGGGGGGGGGAATTTTGATCTACAACCTTATCAAAACGTCCCTCCCTATTTTTCACAGGGCGCAGGCTGAGCCGATCAGGTATAGGAATAGAAGCCACTGATTAGGACCGCCGCATAATTAAGCTCTGGACTATCTGAAGAATCTAAATTTATTGTGTGAATTAAGCTTAGTTGCTGTCTTTATCGTCTGCTGATATCTGTGCTGTGTTAGAGCACCACTGTATTGGCAGCGCGTTGAAATAATTTGCGTTAATTTTACTGATTTAGGGCATTTTTGACTGGATTTGCTTAAATTTATTGTTGAATTAGCGGTTTGTTAGGATTTGGAGTGGAGTGGTGATTACTTATTAGCTTAGACGATGTTGACGATGATGCGGAATATTTGTTACTGTGTGTATATAATAATAATTAATTAATTATATGCAGTACAATTATAAATATGTAAAAATTGTTTTGTGTACTTATCGTTTTGAATGTGTCCGAAGCAGTTGCAATAAAAAATCGAGCTGTAGCCGTATTCGTGTTTTTTGTATAAAGAAACAATGAATAGGCGGAAATTAAATTTTGTGTTACGAAGCTGTGAACAAATTACTGTGTAATAAGCTAATTAATTACAGTTCAGTGATTAGGCCCCCTAGTTGTTTTAGAAAGTTGCGAAACATGAAAATAAAAATATTTTTGTCGTTAAATTCAATTTATAGCATAACAGCGGTGCTGGTTGTTAAGCTCAATGTGGTAGATCAAAACTTCCCCCTATTTTCACTGGGCAAGCAAACTACACCCTTAACAAAAACTTTCTCCCTAGAGGGGGAAGAAGCCCAAAATAGAGGAGAAAAATTGAGTTATAAATTGGGGGCAACTAGGGGGGGGGAGTTGCGCCCGATTTCGATTCCAGATTTTGGGCGGATAGTAGGTGGTAAAAAATAACTGATGAGGTCGCTAAGCCCCGCCTACTGCTGCTGCTGCTGAATGCTGATGATGATCGGCTAATAATTGACAATGATGCGGCAACAGCTGTTACACACAGTCATTGATGATATTAATAGACGACAATCATGACCGCCATAGTTAACGCTATAGGCCTACAGGCTAGTACGCAACAGCTTAGGCTATAGCATACCTACACGGCAATATATTCCTAATATCAGTAATGGGGTTCTTTCATCATCATCATCATCGACAACCGTGGGCTCAATGCCCGTTGGTGTCTGACGCCATTCTTACTATCGCTGCCCACCGCTGCCTATCTAGGGCAG
>Ga0209367_1000474_pt1 | contig 39922 bp, 30 predicted proteins | sample WorMetLIZISLAND2_FD_187412 | JGI IMG/M metagenome (GOLD analysis project Ga0209367, IMG submission 187412) | Marine gutless worms symbiont microbial communities from Max Planck institute for Marine Microbiology, Germany - Olavius geniculatus... ...
CCGGGCCTCTCTTCCGAACTTAAGAATCTGGATAAGGAATGATGGGGCCAGTCCGCGTGTTCGGATCATGCCGGATAAACGTAACGATCAGATCGCAAGTTCGCCGACGGAAGAGAAACGCCGATTCTTTAACACCTATAGCATACCTGCGCCCTTTTTATGGGAGGTTCCCTATATAGCTGATTTTTTTTATATATTTTTTTCTTGACATAAGGAATATAGAATGTCCCCTAAATCAAAAATTCCATTCTTATAGCATTTTATTTTGTATTCTGAGGAATTGATCATGCATTCGGGTAGTGAACAACTTGCGGAGACGATGGCGCCCGAAAAGCGGACGCGGCTTCATAAGAGACATGTGCGAGGTGCTTTGGTTCGTTCCATCGCAAGTGTTTGCCTGTGGACTTTTGCGTTGGCAGCCTACTGGATGGATTTTTTTCAATCCTACCATTTCATTGGGGTTAGTTACTCCATCTTATATCTAGTCGTTATCAGCCATCTTGCGCTCGTCGTGTTAAAGAACCTTACCAAGCAGCTGCAATATGAGATATTTTCTCTTCTTATCAACCAATTGGAAATCATTGGCTACACCGCCATCATTTATTTTAGCGGAGGTATTGATGTGGCCTTCCTTACCTTGCTGTATGCTGCATTGATAACCTACGTTGGGGTAGCGGCCCCGCCCAGGCATTCGTTTATTGTTGCCAGCCTTTGTATCTCAACTTTTAGCGTGATGCTGGCATTGGTCTATTTTGGTTTTATTCCGGATATTACCGTGATTCCAGACCCCAGTCCCGGCCTGGCATATCAATTGTTGATTCTTGCGATAATCATTGCACTGCTGTTTGTAGTGGCCTTTATTTCCGCGACAACAGCGAATCTACTTCGGCAGAATAGAAACGAATTGTATCAGCAAAACCTAGCGATGGACCAGGCAAATAAGAAGCTGAAACAGGAAATCGAAGAACGCATGCGTTCGGAATTAGAACGAAGTAAGCTTCAAGCTCAACTTCAGCAAGCCCAAAAAATGGAGGCTGTCGGTACCCTCGCTGGAGGGGTTGCGCACGATATCAATAACATTCTATCCGGTATCGTCAGTTATCCGGACTTATTGTTAATGCAGATTCCTGAAGACAGCGAATTGAGAGAGCCTATTCTAACCATAAAGAAATCCGGTGAGAAAGTCGCCGCTATCGTGCAGGATTTACTAACTTTGGCAAGAAGAGGCGTTACCATTGCCGAAGTGGTGAATCTAAACGATCTAATCACGGAGTACTTGACAAGTCCGGAATTTGATAAGCTGCAATTATATCATTCCCATGTACGAGTGGAAACGCAGCTGAATAAAGATCTGCTAAATATTTCAGGCTCACCGGTTCATCTATCAAAAACAGTCATGAATTTGATATCAAATGCCGCTGAAGCAATGCCGTATGGCGGAACGATTGGCATCCGCACGGATAACAGATATATTGATCAACCCCTAAAAAGTTTTGAGCCTGCAGCGGAAGGAGATTATGTTATCCTTGCGATTTCTGATACTGGAGTCGGCATCTCAACCCACGATGTAGAAAAGATTTTTGAGCCTTTTTACACAAAAAAAAGCTAGGAAGGAGCGGAACGGGATTAGGCATGGCTGTTGTATGGGGAACGGTCAAGGACAGTAAAGGTTTCATCGATATCCAGAGTGCCGAAGGAAAAGGAACCACTTTCACACTGTATTTTCCGGCCACTCGGAAATCCTCTTCTCAAGCAGAAGCTTCTTTTTCCATTGAAGACTACAAAGGCAAGGGGGAGTCCATACTGGTGGTGGATGACGTTAAAGAGCAAAGACAAATCGTCTCCAAGATTCTTTCCGAATTGGGTTACTCTGTAACAACAGTTTCCAGCGGCGAAAAAGCCGTTGAGCATATGGAACATAACTCAGAGGACTTGCTGGTTCTGGATATGATCATGGACCCAGGCATAGATGGCCTGGACACCTACAAAAAAATTCTCGCAATCCATCCCGGGCAAAAAGCGATCATCACCAGTGGATATTCCGAAACAAAGCGGGTCAAGGAGGCACAAAAGTTAGGCGCTGGACCATATATTCGGAAGCCATTCACCTTGGAGAAAATTGGATTGGCTGTAAAATCTGAATTAGAAAAACAATGAAATTTTGCAAAGGCTATTCGGTCACCTCGGCGAGAATATTAGGGGTACCAGATAACCTCAAGTCTCTGTTTCGTCCTCAGCAATGCGGGCCCCTGCAGCATCGATCGGCTCCACCAGCATCTATGCGGGATTTTCGAGGTATGTCAGCAATGTGTCAATTAAACCGGATTTAGTAGACCGTCAATCCGAGAATGTCCCCAATGTCCTATCTATGTATCTCATTGCACCTTATTCCAGCGTCCGGGTGTGGTGTCGGCTTTTCCGTTTTGTAGTTTCCGAGACGCATGCCCCAATAAAGGGGAATCTACCTGCGAAAAATCGAGGTTGACTTTGATTTAAAAATGCTAACAATAATAGTTAGCCTCAGCTAACTTTCAGGCTAATAACTACTTTATTGAATCAGGTTATGATCGTGCAGCATCGACTTACACCCAGTCAGGAAAACTACTTAGAGCATATTTTGAACAGATCCTTGGAGGGCCAGATCCGAGTCAGGGATCTGGCGAAATCAGTCGGGGTAAAACTTCCCAGTGTGACCCGTGCGGTTCAGAAACTGGTTGATGCCGGTATGGTCAGGCACGAGACCTACGGCAAGATTGAGATTACCGAAGCCGGCAGAAACGCCGCACAGTCAATCACCATGAGGGACGATTGTTTGAGTCGGTTTTTAAAGGACATCTTGGGTCTGTCTGATGTTCAGGCACAATCCGAAGCCTGTCGGATTGAACATGTCATCAGTGATGATGTGATCCAACGCCTCGAAATCCTGGTCAACCATCTATCGGCTTCAAAAGAATGGAAGACTGCGTTAAAGAATGAACTCAGCAGCCTGAATCGCCCAAAAGATCCAATCGAGCGGGTCGAAATCGGAAAAACCAAACCGCATGCCTGATCCGGAAAAAACGTGGCCTGCGCAGCTATATTTAATCGATCTTCTTGATTCCTTCCTTTACACTGCAGGCATTAGGAGACCAAAATATGCACATGGTCATCGGATTTATACTGGCAGCCATATTAAAGAAGAAAAAGGCCGGGCTTGCCCTGCCGATTATCCCGGGAAAATTTGAAATCAGCCACTCAATGCCGGGTCGAATTCGATTTCGTGTCCCCTTTCTCGAGACCACAGCCGATTCGCAGATTGAAACCATAAGAGATGAATTGCCCCGAATCCGGGAGATTCAATCCGTGGAAATTAATTCGTATTCGGGCAGTATCCTGGTTGAATACGATGTCGACGGCATTGAACCCTACGTCGTTTGCGGACTGTTGATCAGGATTCTCGGCTTGGAAGCGCAATTGGATTCCCGTCCCGATTCGGCTGTCCAGAAAGAATTGAAAATGGTCGGCAATGCCCTCGATCAAGCGGTTTATAATGCCACAGCCGGCACCCTGGATTTGACGTCCGCTTTTATTCTTTTGACGTTGTCTATGGGCCTCTACAAAATACTGTTGCAAAATGACCGCACCCTTCCCGGCGGTATCAATCTGCTGTGGTGGGCTTATGTGATGGCCAAGGGGAGAAACTAAGTATTCTCCGAGATCAAAGATAATCCTGAGGGGTAAATGCCTGACACGGGCCAAGCCGAAATTGAAGATTGAAGACTGAAGATTGAAGATTTATTGTATCGCTTCGCTCTGTCTTTAAATATTAAACCGACAGCATTCCATAATTTAGATCATTTTAGTCATTTTGAATTTTAGATCATTTGTCACCGTTGAAATATTATGACTCAGTTAACATCAACAACAAAATTTAGATATCGTGTCGCTAAGCGTTTGGTGCCCGCTCGATGACCGCCATGGGATTGACAAAATTTTTCTCGGCCTTTCGCATCGCGCATCGTTTGCCGGGACGCATTCGGATACACATCCCCGTACTGGAAAAGCTGCCGGAGGATTGGCGGGAATTTGTGAAGCCGCTGACCGAAATCATCACCATCAGAAATGGTATAAAGACAGTCGATATCCAACCGATTACCGGGAGCCTGCTCATCGACTATGATCCGAGACAATTGGATGAAAGCGGCATCCTCAAATGGCTGGAAACCCTTGTGACCGGATTTCTTGAAATACAGACACCCTCAGACCGTCTGAGCAGAGCCAACATCAGCTTTCGATTCGCTCTATTGCGAAACCGCTTGACTCGGAACGGCACCTTTAAAGATAATGATTGAGGAAGTTCTATATGTTTTTTAAATTCAAAAAAAGGCCCCTGCTCGCCTGCAATGTTATCCACAGCATACCGGGTAGAATCAGGATCGGATGCCGGGCGCTACAATTTCTGGGAGAACAGAGGGAAGAGATCGAAAATCGTTTGTCCAGCGATTTTGCAGTGTTCACCGCTACCCTGACCAACGTGACCGAAAATGTGCTGATTGAATTCGACCCGGCCAAAACGTCCGCCAAAGCAGTCCTGGAAAATACGGAAAACATCATCGGTCAATTTGCAACTGTCGCTTACAAGGGCGACAAGGAAAAACAAAGCGAATTGACCGTCCAGGAAAGGCGCATTCAGGAGGAACCCATAAACGAAATGCTGATGCGCCTGGGTCTCAACGCGTTGACGATGTTGGTCGGATTCATCAGAAAGCCCGCTCCCCCGGCGACATTTCTGCAAAAATTCACCAACATGAATGCGTTGACAGCGCTGTCTCTGTCGAAACCAATTTTTCAAAGCGGTTTCAATGCGATGCGGCACCACCGTCGCCCGAATGCCGATACGCTGAGCGCGGCGGCGATACTGGCCAGCTTGATTTCCGGCAAAAGCGGCTCGTCACTGACCATTATTTTTCTGGCGGATATTGCGGAGCTTCTGACGGCCTATACGATGGAAAGAACCCGCAGCGCCATCAAGGATATGCTGTCCATAGAGGATCAAAGCGCCTGGAAAGTCATGGAAAACGGGAAAGAAGTGCGTGTGCCGCTTAATGAAATCGTACCTCATGATTTGGTTGCCGTACACACGGGCGACAAGGTGCCCATCGATGGCACGGTCACCGAAGGCGAGGCATCGGTGGACCAGGCATCGCTGACCGGCGAGTTCATGCCGGCGGTGAAGTCGGCGCAGGATAAGATATATGCCGGTTCAACGGTGAAAACCGGCAACCTGGTTATCAGGGCCGATCGGGTGGGCGACGACCGGGCCATCTCCCGCATAGTTCATATGGTGGAAGAAGCCCAGAGCCGCAAAGCGCCGGTCCAGGCGTATGCCGATCGCTTTTCGGCCCAGTTTATTCCGGTAAACTTCTTACTCTCATTTATCGTTTATTTGATAACGCGAAGCCCGGTTCGGGCCCTGAACATGCTGATTATTGACTACTCCTGCGGGGTACGCCTGTCCACCGCCACTGCTTTTGCAGCTGCCATCTGCCGCGCCGCCTCCCAAGGGGTCCTGGTCAAAGGCGGCAATTTTATTGAAATGCTCAACGATTCGGATACCTTGATTCTGGACAAAACCGGGACCATCACCGAAGGAAAACCGAAGGTTGTATCCATCCATCCGGCCTCCGGCAACCATACCGGCGCCAAAGAGATTGTGCAATACGCCGCCGCCTGCGAAGAGACTGCCAATCATCCCATTGCCCTGGCGATTCTGCAGCAGGCCCGTGAAATGGGATGGGAGATTCCCGACCATAGCCGGATTAATGTGGTGCTTGGAAAAGGCGTTGAAACCACGGTGAACCGGCAAAAGATCCGGGTTGGCAGCGAAAGCTTCATGGTGGAATCCAATATACCGGTTACCGTCCCCGGGCAAACCATTCAAACCATGAATCAAAAGGGTGAAAATGTCGTTTATGTATCCAAGGGAAAAAAATTGCTGGGGGTGATCGGAATCCAGGACAGTTTGCGCGAAGATATGAAAAAAACGCTCAATCGCCTTCGGCGGCAGGGATACGATGATATCATTTTGCTCACAGGTGACGTCGAAGAGCACGCCAATGTGGTTGCTTCCAAGATGACAGTCGACAGCTACAAAGCCCAGGTGCTGCCCGAAGACAAGGCCGATATGGTCCTGCACAAACAGGCCAGGGGCAACAGCGTTGTGATGGTCGGCGACGGTGTCAACGACGCACCGGCCCTGGCTTATGCCGACGTCGGCATATCATTGGGCAGAGGCAGCACGGAAATCAGCATTGAAACCGCCGATGTCGCCATCAACAGCAACAACCCGCTATTTCTGCCTGGAATTATTGGATTGTCACAAAAAACCATGGAAATTATCCGGCAAAATTTTGCCACCGCGATCGTCGTCAACTCCGTCGGTTTGATCCTGGCTTCCATGGGTGTGCTGCCGGTTTTCTGGGCGGCGGTGCTTCACAATGCAACCACGATTGCGGTGGTACTGAATTCGGGAAGAATTTTAATTACCGACATATCGAAAGATATTTAGCATGAACGTTTCGTTGGAATTGATCGTTGTCCATCGGCTGCCGGGTCGCATACGCCTTCGATTTTCCCAGTCCCCGAAACTGCCCGATCGAATGGTGAACCAAATCCAGGGACATGCCGGTGTCGATTCCGTCAAGTACACGGCCGAAACAGAGAATCTGCTCATTCATTTTGATCAGAAAGAGATCACCCTGCAAGAGGTCCTTTTAAGGGCCGGCTTGTCCTTTTCGCAGGACTTTGACATGGCGCCGGTTCGGCTGCGGATACGGAATACGAACAAGAACGTGGGGCCGTTGTCGGCATTGGCGTTTGCGGTGCTGACAGTCAATCACCTGATGTATCTGATTTCATCAAAAAATCGCAAGCCGTTCTACTTCCCATATATTGCCGGTGGGACGACGCTGGTGTCGGTGCTCGAGCACGTCGTGCAGGATTTTCGCGACAAGGGAAATTTTCATCCGGAAGTATTTTCTGTGTATTACCTGATTCTCTCATTTTTTCGTGGAGATGTTCTAAAAGCGTCAACCATCACCTGGTTTCTGACGTTTGGCCGACATCTCATGGAATTGCCGGCCAACACATTGCTATTGATCCCCGAAAAAAGTGATCCTGCCTGCGATATCCACCGTTGTGAATATGAGGTAACCGTCAGAAACGAGAATGAGGCCAATTGGGTCGTGAAAACGATGCATGCCCTGCCGAGCATGCTGTATAAAGCATACAAGGAAATGAATCTGGGGATGGTCTTGGAAGACACCCTGATGGAGCAGATGGAACAAGTGGCGGATTCCCACGACGATATAATCGAAGGACTGGAAAATATCGATAAAGGATTTTATTTGAAAGTTGAAATGTAAGCGACCTTAACAAGGATAAGGAGGAAAGGATGGCAATTAATTCACAACATGTAGTCGGGTTTGCCGCCGGAATTGGCGTCAGCGCCTTGGGATTTTATCTGTATAAACGCAATCAGTCAAAAGTAGACGCGTTTCTGGGCAATCATGGGATTCAAATTTCTTCGTCAATGGAGAAGGATCCCAAATCCATGACGTTAAAAGAACTTATCCTGGCCAAGGAAGAACTTGAAGACCTGATCGCCGAAAAAGAATTTGACCAGAAAGAAAAGGACAAGCCCAAAAGCAAACCCGCGAAGAAAGCGGCTTAAAAAAGTGGGGTTAAAGGCCGACACCTCAGAACATTATTTTGGACCTGGAACGATAAAAAGGCAATTTTAAGATTGCATGGGGTTATTGAAAGGTTTCGATGTTGGAGTATTGAAGTACTGGGTATTAAAAGAGAACATCAAACTTAGAGCCAGTACTCCAACACTCCAGTACTCCAACACTCCAGTACTCCATTCATACACGATACTGATCGCGCAGAGTCCGTTTGAGAACTTTACCGGTTGCGGTTCTTGGAAATTCATCAAGCACAACAACATCCTTCACTTTTTGGAAACGCGCTTCAACTCGCTCGTTTGCCCATGCCAGGATTTCGCGGGGTGCGGCTGCCGCATTCTTGCGCAGGACCACAGCCGCCACCGGTGTTTCCCCCCATTTCTCGCTGGGGACACCGTATACCGCAACATCTCGAACAGAAGGATGTTTTATAATCACTTCTTCAATATCTCTTGGATAGACGTTGATGCCACCGGAAATGATCATGTCCTTCATTCGATCAACCAAATGTAGAAAGCCGTCATCATCCGTGAAGCCCAGATCGCCGCTGTGTATCCAGCCGTTTATTACGGCTTGGCCGGTAAGCTCAGGCTGCTTATAGTAGCCCGCCATCGCTAGGGGTCCACGTCCGATAATTTCACCGACTTTCCCGGCTGGCAGCTCGCGGCCTTTTTTGTCAATAATCTTTATTTCAGTAAAAGGCGTCGGACATCCAACGGAATCTGGCTTGCGAATAAAATCGTTTTTGTCCAGAACAGTAAAAAATCCTTCCGTTAAACCGTAGGCTTCGTAGTAAGTGCCGGGCAGATGCCGGTTCCAGGCTTCCTTGTGCTTTTTATGCAGCGGAGCGCCCATGCAGCAAATTGCTTCTATTGAAGACAAAGCCGCAGGAGAAAAATTGGACGCATTGAGCATGGCGATCAATTGGGCCGGAACCGTTGTAATGTGAGTTATCTTTTCTTTTTCGACTATTTCAACAAGCTGTCGGCCGTCCATGTGACGTCCGAAAACAAACGTCGAGCCGAGGTACATGGCCGGCATCATTAGCATGAAGGCCCCGTTGAAGATTATTGAGCCCGTATGCAGGCAAATGGATTCGGGATGCATGCGCCATGAGGAGGCAAACGTCGAACTGTAGAGTCCCCGAATTCCGTGAGTATGAACGATGCCCTTGGGTAATCCAGTGGTGCCGCTGCTGTATATGATATTCACCGGATCATTCCGGCAAATATCTATTCCATCCGGCTCGATGTCATTCGAACCGGCTTTCAGGGATTGATAATCCGCGTAGTTGGCATGTTCGCCGGAAACCGAGTAATAGCGCTCCAGTGGGATATGGAGCAGGTCCGGCCTTACAGCGTCTATAAATCCCGCAGCCTCAGCCTCGGTAATGACCAAAACGGCATCCGAGTCCGAGATCAGGCTTGAAAGACCTTTCCCACGCAAAAGCGGACTCAGCGGCACGGCCACCGCACCGATTTTAGCCGCTGCCCAAAAAACTTCCAGCAATTCTAAGCAGTTGTTTAAAACGGTTGCAATCTTGTCTCCCTTTTTTATGCCCAACTCCAGAAAACCGTTGGCCAATCGATTCACGCGGGAATTGAAAGACGCAAAGTCCAGCCGTTCGTCGCGAAAAACCAGGGCCAGATGTTCACGGCGAAATTTTGCATGCCTTGGTAGCAATCCGCCAATATTCATATTATCCTCCTTTGGGTAAAATAGGGAAATCGGGCACTTTTTTATTCAGATAATGAAAACCTGGTCCTCAGGGCCAGTCGTTGATCCCATGTTCTTTACGGGGGTCAGAGTAAACTGGCTATGCCTGCAAAGAAGTACCAGAGTGTTGGAGTGCTGGAGTATTGGAGTATTGGATGTAATTCAGATCAAGGTGAATTCGCCGCGTTTTAGACCATTTAACACCGTGGTGATTAGACCGGTTAATATAATCGAGCAAAATAAACTCAGCCAGGTGAGGGCCAATCACTTTGACGACTTGGATAGACCTGGAACTGTTTTTTCCATTACTCCAGTACTTTTGATGGTTGGTGCCAGAGCCCCCCTCATGGGGCAACACAAAGCCAGCCCCTCTGCTCCCGGGCCTTTAATTGCGAACCAGTTGTTTGACCACCTCCATACCCATAGTCGCCACTCCGATCTGCAAAGGATCGTGCAGGAGACGGTCCGAGAATTCTCTTAGGGCGTCTGGGCTCAAACCCAGGGGTATGCCCGGTGCGGCGATATATGTCCAGGGCGAGATATCCTTAGCGCTTATGATTCCAGCCGCGTTGGTGGCATCAATCACCAGGGTGTGCCCGGAAAGCGCGGCACGAATATCCGTTGCCACTGTTATTCGATCCGAATCCGCCCCGGCTAAAGAATTCCTGTATGTCCGGCATTTTGAGGAATCGATATCATAAGCGGTTACCTGTGCGCCGTAGCTTAGCGAGGTTGATAGCGCGCTTTGCCCGACCGCCCCGCACCCCAGGACCAGAACCTTTTTTTCGGCCAATCCGTTAGCCATCAAGGCCAGTCCGGCGGCAAAGCCTTTGCCGGTGGACGCGGAATTGTGAACATATTGACGCCGTGCGGCATTCAGCGCAACGAAATCATGATCATCGGATAGGAAGATTACATTGGCTTTGGATTCATAAGCTTCGGCCAGACCGGCTATATCCGTATTCTCGGTGACAAATGGGTCGAATCCAACGTGCTTTAAAATGGCGGCGGTTGCTTCACAAAATCCTTCGATCTTGCCCAAACCCCATTGAATCGGCACCACGCCGACCCGTATTGCAGGGATTACCTGCCGTGACTCTTTTTCCATCAGTTGAGCGGCATGGCAGGCGATTTGGCGCAAATTATGGCCCGTCTTGTGCTGCAACTCGTCGTCGTATGCGTCTAATTGCGATGTGATGCCTGATATGTCATTTGATTGTAAACGAGTCACCGTAAAATTCACCTTCAAAGCCGTTTACAAGTAATTCCAAGATCAGCCGAATGCTGCAATATACCCATAGCAAAATGCCAAATCTCAACCTTTTTTGGTGCTTGGGATTTTCATGTTTTAAAATAGTGATGTCGCTCAATCTGTGAAAATCTGGGATTGTCGTCAACAACCTTTTTAATTCCAAATCGTTTGACTATCTCAGCGATGCAGCGGTCTCGTTTTGCGCGGGTTTGCTGTTGGTCCGCATCGCAAAAGATCAGTGTTGCCATCCATGGTTGTTGACCGGACGCAAAGTTAGTGAGCGCTTCATCGGCGCCGAAAAAGTCTAGCTGCAGCTCAAGCGGCCCACTTCCAGCCATGATGCCTTCGCCGCGAGTTTCCAGTTTGTCTCCCCATACGTAGATATGTTCGTAGATCACTCCACGCTGCATTTTTACGGCCGGCGCGGATTCACCTATCGGCGAAATGTACATATTTTTCAGAAGCTGAACCATATTTTGGCCGGTCGACCAGTAAACTGCTGTCGGGGTTTGGCTGGGGAGCCGGGCGTCGATCTCCAATACCTTAAATTCGGCATCGGCATAGATGGCCTCCACATCCATAATACCATGCAGGTTCAAGGCCTCGGCGATTGTCAGGGACAACTTCTCAAACTCGGCGATTAAATGCGGCGGCAACGCAGACGGCGCGATGACCCGCTTGCAATCGAAATCCTGATCAACGTACAGATCGGTAACTTGCAATAGCCGGTAGTTTCCGGGCCGACCGATCACTTCCAATGAATGCTGGCTGCCGTCGAGAAACTCTTCCAGGACCCAGTCACGCGGCGGAAAATCAGACGCAAACCAGTCCTGCAAGGATTCAAGATCATGAAAAATACGGACGCCCTTGCTGCCGCTGCCAATGCCGGGTTTGGCAAGCACCGGAAAATCGCATCGGGGCCAGGCCAGGGGGATCGGCAAACCGATTTTTTTAAACAAGGCGGCGGATTTCAATTTGGATGAAGAAACGGCGTAGGCTTGCGGATCATGTACCAGGGGAACACCGCTTTGGCGGCTCCAGCGCAACAGACTATCCAGGGCTCGGTCATCCTCAAGGGCCGGTATGATGAGATCGACCGCGCCCAATGCCTGATCCAGGTGGCTTGCATCAGTTACGTCAGTTTGCACAAATGAATCGCACAATCCGGCGGCCGGCATCCCGGATTCCTTGTCAACCAACCTGACTTCCCATCCCGCCTTGCGGGCCAGGTAGACTGCTTCGACCCCCTGTAATTTTGCACCAACGACTCCGACTAGCAAATGCATTTCCTCCCCTACCCAATTTTGAAATCCTGGTCACAGTCAGAGAGTTTGTCAACCTTTTTAAAACTGGAGTGATGGAGTACTGGAGTTTTGGGGTAATGGTTGAAATCGGAACGTTACAATTCTATTTATGTTAGAGCATATCAAAATCTTTTAATTTGCTTAGTGAATTCAGTTAGGCAGCAATATGATTTTTTGGGTATCTGTAAATCCCTTTAACGACTTAATTATGCCTTAATTTGCTACTTCCAGTACTCCAGTACTCCAGTACTCCAGTACTCCATCACTCCAGTACTCCATCACTCCAGTACTCCATCACTCCAGTACTCCAATACTCCAACACTCCAGTACTCCATCACTCCATCAAAGCTTCGGTCTGAATACGCAGCCCACTTTGAAAAAAATCAAATCCGAGTTTTATGGTTTCGAGCTTCTTTTATATACCGTCGTCGCGCTTCAAGCCAAGACAAATAGTCTTCGGTTGAGGCCGCGCGTAAGCCGAGCTTTTCCAGTTCGGGAAGAATGCCGGCTGTGGTTCGCCGGGAATCCGCGATATCCAATGATTTCTGGGCTACCCCGGCCAGGCCGAAATCCGGCGGCACCAGAGATGTGACCACATTGGCCCCCGCTGCCAGACGGCTATGCAGCCCGGCCAATCCGTCGACATCCAGCGTGGCCGGTATCAGGCAATCCGGAAAGATGAGGCGCAGCACCGCGATAATCAGCAATTCCCGCAGGGGATCGGGTTTTTCCCGGGCCGCCATTGGGGTTCCGGCTTGTGGGACAAAAGTCATGGCCCGCATTTGGGAAACTTGCAGCGAGCGCATGGCCTCGATAGACTCGGCAATATCCTGCGCTGTTTCGCCGATTCCGCAGAGCAGGCCTTCCTCGGTCAACAGTCCCAACTCCGCGGCCAGTGCTTTATTTTGCAACCGCACCTCATAATTTTGACCGGGTCTGAGCCTTTTAAACAACCGCCGGTTATGAGTCTCCTGGTAGCAGGCGTACCAGCTGACCCCGCAGCGTGCCAGTTTGGACAAGACATCTGCCGGAACGGCCCCCGGTGATATCATCACGGGCAAGTCGGTCACCTGGCGCACTGCCTTGACAAGCTGGATCAGGGGTTCAAAATCCTGATTGGCATAGTAGAGCGGGTCTTCCCCTAAAGTCAAATCGATCAGATGGACTCCGGATTCAACCAGGCTTTGAGCGGCCCCAATGATTTCGGTTGCATCGCGACGGTAGCGTTCAGGAAGTTCATTGGAACCGCGATAATAGCAGAAACTGCATTGGTTGCGGCAAAACGTACTGATATATAAGAATCCGTACAGGAATACCCGGTTGCCGAAATACCGGGTCCTCAATTGCCCGGCGGTCTCGAAAACGGCATCAATTTCACTGTTGCGGGTGAGGCCCAGTAGATAAACGATATCCCCCCCGCTCCAGGGGTTCTTCCTGATGGGCCTTGGTCAAAATTGCCTTCAGTTTATTTTGAGTTTCGCTTGGTTTCATTCTGCACCGGAGACCTGAGAATATATATTGCGGCCGCCATTTGCAAGAATTTTTAGCTGAAGATTGAATTGACGGTCTTGGCGGCATCGTGTAACATGAGTTGATTTCGACTCAAGATACCAGGGCCGCCAGATGACAGCGCAACCATAATTGCAATTACCATACATATCAAGGTAACAGGATGAGTGGAAGAACATTCAGAAAGAGCCCGTTTTTTGATTTTTTAAATCGCTACAGCGACTTCGATTATGAATCATTCTTAACGCAATGGGTAGAAGATATCGACTACATTAGCTGGCATGGCTGTTGTCTGCCCATGGCCTACGGCAGCGCAGCCGTGGAATACAATGCCGTGCGCACGAGCTGTGCCCTGTTTGACATCTCTCCGATAAAAAAATACCGGATCGCCGGTGCTGATGCCGGTCTCTTTTTGGATACGTTACTAACCCGTCCGATGAGCACCCGCAAGCCCAACCAGGTTTACTATGCCCTCTTGTGCAACGAAGGCGGTATGCTGCTGGACGCCGGGCTGCTTTACAAAATTGCCGCAGGCAACTACCTGCTGATGGTTTCTGAATTTGACCATGACCTGCATTTCGCTGGTGCTGCCAGGCAATTTGACAATCTGCAAATCACTGAAGTGACATCGTCATTGTGTGGTCTTGCGCTGCAGGGCCCGGTTTCCTGTGCGGTATTGAAATCCTTTGGAATGGCTGCTATCGAAAAAATGAAACCCTATGAGATAAAAACTTTCGGTTTTGGAGACGGCGAGGTCACTGTCGCCCGGACGGGATTTACGGCCGATCTGGGTTATGAGATGTGGTTCAAGCCGGAATTGAATAAAGCCGTCGAATGGGCGATCAGCCTCGCCGAAACGACCTTAAATATAAAAATCACCGGCTATGGTTGGAATGCAGTGCAGGCCCTGCGTCTGGAAGGCGGTTTTATCCTGCCCGGCCGGGATACCGCTCAAACCTTTGAAGATAATGAATTCGAGCGGTCACCGACTGAACTCGGGCTTGCCTGGGCGGTAGAACTGGATCGCAAACAGGATTTTATCGGCAAAACCGCGCTGCTGAAGGAAAAGGAAAACGGCCCGCGTTTTGAGTTGATCGGGGTGACGATTGATCAGGAAGTTGAACTTGAAGATGGTACTCCGGTTTACGCCGTCATTGACGGAGATAGGCTGCAGATCGGAACCCTGACTTCCGTGGCCTGGTCCTATGGGCTGCACACTTGGCTGGGACTGGCATCGATCAAATCGGATTTTGTCGCCAACGATTTGAAATATTTTGTTAAAATTCGTGGGCGGCGGATTACCTGCGTTCCGGCAAAATTACCCTTTATGCAATTCACCAGGCACCGCCGGGTTCCGGCGCCTTGTGATTCCATCAGAGCATAGCATCCGGCTGAAGGACAGCCGGTCTATCAAATAAAAACTATAGAATTTGAAAAAAAGAGGAATGGATTCTTTTTTTAAGAATATTAATTGGACAGGATCAACAGGATGGTCAGGATAACGCGGCCTTCGGCCGATAGGCCCCTCGCCGCAGGCGAAAAAATTCTGGTAATCCTGTTGATCCTGTCTATACGAAAAATAATAAAAATCGAATCCATTCCACTGCATATAGAATATTCGAATTTTCACACGAGCGGCGGCCTCGATTCGGCTGAGCTCGTCGCAGGCCGGCCAACGGACAGCCGGTCTGAACGGCAAAGAAACTGCGCAAAATCAAGGCGGTTTCGATTAACTCATTTGCCGTTTCGTCCTCGTGCTCGTGCTCGTCCTCGTCCTCGAAGCTTTTTAGCCTCTAAGTATCGATGACGAGGACGAGAACGAGCACGAGCACGATTTAAAATCACTTTCCTAGGGTTAATATAGACGTTTCACAAGCGAACACGGGTGAGAATCCGAGGAAGAATAACTACCCAAATGACCCTGTTTTGAAAGGAGCGTATTATGTCTGCAAAATTGCCAACCCAGGCGCAGGTCGTCATTATCGGCGGCGGCATTGTCGGCTGCAGTGTGGCCTATCACCTTTGTAAGATCGGCTTGAAAGATGTGGTTGTACTCGATCGCAAGACCATTGCGTCCGGCTCTTCCTGGGCGGCAGCGGGCTTGCTGGGCCAGCTGTGGTCGGATGCCGCTTTGACCAAATTAGCGGTGTACGGAGCTGATTTATACGCGCGCCTGGAGGAAGAAACCGGGCAGCCCACCGGCTATGTACGGCCCGGTTCGCTGCGGGTGGCGCAGACTAAAGCGCGCAAGGAAGAATATGATCGCTCGCTGCAGATGGCCAGATCTTTTGGGATCGAGATGGAAGAAATCAGTTTCGACGAAGCCCGCCGGCTTTTCCCCCTGCTGAATACGGATGATCTCGAAGCGGTCTGGTTTCAACCCAATGACGGCCACACCAACCCGGAGGACACCACCCAGGCGCTGGCCAAAGGCGCCCGCATGGGCGGGGCCCGAATCTTCGAGAATGTTAAAGTAACCGGGATCCGGGTCGAACAGGCAACCAGTGCCGGATTGCGCGTGGTTACCGGCGTGAACACTGAACAGGGCGATATTGCCTGTGAATACCTGGTCAACTGCGCTGGCATGTGGGCACGGGTGGTTGGAAAAATGGTCGGCGTCAGCATTCCACTCCAGGCGGCCGAACACATGCACATGACCACCAACCCGATCGATGGCACCTACAAGGGCATGCCCTATCTGCGCGATATGGACGGCTATATCTACATCAAAGAGGAGATGGGCGGTTTGCTTCTGGGCGGATTCGAACCGGTTGCCAAACCCTGGGGCGTGGACGGCATCCCGGAAGATTTCATGTACACCCAACTGCAGGAAGACTGGGATCAATTCGAAATTTTTATGACCAGTGCCATTAAACGCGTACCGGCCTTTAATGATGCCGAAGTCAACAGCCTGACCACCGTGCCGGAAAGCTTCACACCGGATACGGCGTATATGCTGGGCGAGCTGCCCGGGGTCAAGAATTTTTTTCTGGCCGCGGGCATGAACTCGGTGGGAATCACGAGCGCCGGCGGTGCCGGCCGGGCCCTGGCACAATGGATATCCCAGGGCTACCCGGAAGAGGATCTGTGGACGGTCGATGTCAGGCGTTTTTACGGCTGGCAGCAAAACCACAACTATCTGCGTGATCGGGCCATCGAAGCCGTCGGCAACCTGTATGATGACCACTGGCCCTTCAAACAGCCCAGGACGGCGCGCAATGCCCGGCGCACACCGTTTCATGACCGCCTGGCCGACCGCGGGGCCTGCTTTGGCGTGGTGGCCGGGTGGGAACGGGCCAACTGGTTTGCGCCGGAAGGCGTCAAGGCGGCCTATGAATACAGCTGGGGCCGGCAGAACTGGTTTGAATTTTCGGCGGCCGAACACATGGCGGTGCGCGAAAATGTGGGAGTGTACGACCTGTCCTCCATGGCCAAATTTATTCTGCAGGGGCGCGATGCGGTGGATGTACTGCAGCATATCTGCTGCAACGACGTCGATGTCCCTTTGGGCAAGGTCGTTTATACCCAGATGCTGAACGAGCGTGGCGGCATCGAAGCCGACATCACGGTGACCCGCTTGGCGCGGGACAAGTTTTTTATCGTTTCGCCGGGTGCGGCCGGCGTGCGTGATTTCGACTGGATTCAGCGGCATATCCCGGATAGCGCCTTTGCGGTGCTGACCGAGGTGACATCGTCCTACACCATGCTGGCGCTGATGGGGCCCAAAGCCCGAGATCTGTTGGCCGGTCTGACGGACGCCGATCTTTCCAATGCGGCTTTTCCATTTGCGACCGCCCGGGAAATCGATGTGGCCTATGCCCGGCCCCTGGCGATACGCATGTCCTTTGTGGGTGAGCTGGGATGGGAATTGTATATCCCCAGCGAATTTTCGGCCAATGTCTTTGATGCCCTGGTGGAGGAAGGCCAAAAGTACGACCTCAAACTGGTGGGCCTGCACGCTCTGGACTCCCTGCGCCTGGAGAAAGGCTACAAGCACTGGGGCGCCGACATCACACCGGACAACACGCCCTTTGAAGCCGGACTGGGGTTTTGCGTCAAAATGGGAAAGGATGATTTTATCGGCAAAGATGCGCTGGTCCGAATCAAGGAAACGGGGTTGACCAAGAAACTGGTCATGTTCTCGATCCAGGATGCCCAGCCGCTTGTCTATCATGACGAACCCATTTACCGTGACGGCGAATTGGTCAGTGAAAACACCCATGGCGCCTATTCCCACGTGTTGGGGTGTTCCATCGGGATGTGCTACCTGAAAAACCCTGCGGGCATCGAAGAAGAATGGATCCTGGCGGGCAATTACGAAATCAACGTGGCCGGCAGAATGTACCCGATCAAGATCCATCTTGAGCCGGTCTATGATCCCAAGAGTGAACGGGTGAGAATGTAACGAATTCAGTATGCATCTTGATCGGCGAGCGGCAAATGCGGTTATAGCTAGGCTGTCATCGCGGAGCACTTTGGTTTCGGGTTTCAGGTGTCGGGTGTCAGGTGTCAGCGCTGCCTCTGGCCGCGGACGCCCAGTCTGATCGGAAAAGAAACTGAGCCGCCTCTACGGAGTTTCTTATGAACTCAGTCGCCGTTTCGTCCTCGTCCTCGTCCTCGAAGTTTTTGAACCTCTAAGTATCGAGGACGAGCACGAGTACGAGCGCGATTCAAAATCCCCCTCCTGGGGTTAATATAGACGAAGTTTCACACGAGCGGCGACCTCCGGCTAAAAGACTGCCGGTCTGATCAATAAAAGAAACTTTGAAAAAGCGAATATCGAATATCGAATAATGAATGTCGAATGTCGAAGTAATGTATTCTGTCTATTTTATTAAAAAGACTGAGCAAAGCGATTCCACCCTTCGACATTCTGCGGTTCGATATTCGATATTCTGCGGTTCGCTTTAAATGTAGTTATAAAAGAGATGACAGAGGTCGGAGGGCAAAGTTTCGATTGAGGATTGGTTAATGGTTCATAAGAAATGAAGTCGGTGTTATCAAGTCATCGATTATAGAATTTCAGCATGTTGTCGGGAAGAAGGAACGAAGGCCTCGAGCTGATCGTGCCTTCGGACTGGAGCAGTGAAGTCAAAATGGTAACGCTGCTCAAGCAGCAGCTTAAAGCGGTGGGCTTCGAGATCGCGGTTAAGACCCTGGATCTATATACCTATTTCTCCTTTATCTATGAACCTACCGGGGACAAGTGGGATATCGCTATCGGCGAGGAAGAACCGGGTCCGCACGCCGACTGGATCTGGGAATTTCTGCGCAGCTACAGCGGCGGGGGCGAAGGCTGGAACCAGTCGTATTACGACAACGCCAAATTCGACGAGCACCTGGACGCGGCACTGTCGGAGACGGATGTCGCCATGCGCAAGGCGCACATGTTCGAGATGCAGCGCATGGTGGCCGAAGATTTGCCATACTATATCATGCTGCGGTTCGACGTGATCGACCAGGTGCGAATCGACAAGTGGGAAGGGTAACCGGAGTTAATAATGCGTAAAAATTCAGGTATCAATGGAGGAAAATTTTGAGTATTCAATGTCAGATTTTATCGGAGGATGATAAACATAAAATTCACGCTGAAAGCCTCCGTATTCTTACCGAAGTGGGCGCCAAATTCCACAGTGACAAAGCCCTGGATATCCTAAAACGCAATGGCGCCAAGGTGGACAATGACACCGGGATTGCCAGGATTCCGGAAGAAATGGTGCAGCAGGCCCTGGAAACCGCTCCAAAATCATTCGTTCTGGGATCCCGGCTCCCCGAAAACGATTTTCAACTTCCATCGAGCTACAGCGGCTATGTGCTGGATAATGGCGGCATCTACACCCGCGATTTCAACACCGGCGAAAGACGACCGATCAATTACCAGGATCACATCGACTTCCTGCGCGTCTTTGATGAAATGCAGCTGGCTTCTGCCATTTGGCCGGCATCGGTGGACGAATTTCCCAAGCACTCGGCCAATGTGCGCGAAGATGTTTCTTCCTTTATCTATTCAACCCGTCACATCCAGGATGAACTGGGTCATCCCGCCGAGGTCGATTATATCGTGGAGGCCATGGTAGCGATCCTGGGGGATGAAGATGCTGTCAAAGAGCGCCATTTGTATTCCGTGATTTACTGCACCCTGGCGCCGTTGGTGCATGAAGGCGAAATGAGTGAGGCGTATCTGGAGTTGAGCCAGTACGATGCCCCGATCTGTGTTTTTCCCATGCCCTGTGCCGGTTCCACGGGGCCGGCCAGTCTGTTTTCCAATATTGCGATGGGCAATGCCGAAGCATTGTCGGCCCTGGTTCTTTTTCAGATGGCGCGGCCCGGTACGCCGATTATTTTCGGCGATGCCTCCGACAGCACGAACTTTGCCAACGGCGGTTTTCTGGAAGGTTCGCCGGAGATGGTCCTGCAGACGGCCGCCCGGGGGGAGATGGCAAATTTCTACAACCTGCCGGACACTCAGACCGGCTGCCTGACCGACGCCAAGGACCACGGGTCCCAGGCGGTTATGGAAAAAATGTTGACGACGTTACCGCTGGTCATGATGGGAGTTGATCTGGTGCAGGGGCCCGGCGCGTTGGAAACCAGCAACATGATGACGTTGGAGCAAATTGTGGTGGACGATGAAATTGCTTGCATGTGCAAACGCATCAAGGACGGGGTGGATATGTCGGAGGCCAAAAATTATTTCGATGACATCAGAGAGGTCAAGCCCGGCGGGCATTTTCTGACCCGGGACAGCACGCTTCTGGCCTGCCGCAGCAATGAATTTTTCATGCCCCGACTGGCCGATCGCCATACCTTCGACCAGTGGGTGGCCCTGGGCCGGCCGGATATCTATGACAAGGCCCGGGAAAAAGTCGCGGAAATCCTGGCAAGTCCCCAGAAAAACCCACTGCCCGATGATGTGGTCGGCCAACTGGAGGATATCATGCGCCGGTCGGATGAGGAGCTTAAACCGGAATAGGGGGGTGCAGAGCATGAGAGCGGCGGCTAAAGGACAGCCGGTCTTATAGGATACTTTAATCATAAAACGTGCGTTTAAATTCCACCTTCCTTAATCTACCAATGAATTAAATTCATTTGAAAATTTTTGTATAAATATTAGATAAAAATTAGCAATTAATTTTAAAATATTTTTTTCTTGACATTAATATTATGGATCGGTAACTAAAAAAGATCTTTTTTATAATAATCCCACCGGGCGGATGTCACCTCCGCCTGCATGATTCAAAATATTTTTATCACCACATTACTGTATGATTTGACCGAAAATGAAGCGGATAGCGTAGGTAGAAGGGTTTTATTAACCCAAAATGGATTTACCACTGAAATGGATGTTAATTCGGGCTGAAATTCCTTTTTATTCACCTCAAAAGCTTAGAACAAAAAACATATTTTTAAGCTCATTCGAACTTATTTAATTCTCATTGCCTTTTAGCAATGCAAGACGGATACGATTCCGCGCACCGTGCCGGATCATTGCGCCACTCCAGGCGGGTGCAACGTCAAAGGTGGATCTCACTTTTGTGGAGAATGCTCACCCGCAGAGGGCACCGCTCACCGGAGTGCCCTGATGTGTTGTGGATGGAACCCGGCATCAATATTCAATTCGTTGTGAAGTGCCAAGACGACGCCTCCGGCCAGTTGGCGCTGCACACGGCCTTGGTGGATGCAAACTTAACGGCCCCGATGACAGCCAGCCAGCGCGCCGATGCACTCGGGCAGCTAAATGAGGATAAAGTTGCATGAAAGCGATGCGTTTCTTTTTGACCTTCGTCGCCACCCGCAAGGACCTCGGCCTCGTGCTGCTGGGCTGTTCAGTCGTCGTTGCCGCGGCCGAGTTGGCTGTCCCCTGGTTGATCCAGCAAGCCATCGATATGGCCCTGGGCGAAGCGGACGGCGCGCGGCTGAATGAGATCATGCTGACCATTGTCGGCGTGATCGTGGTCCTTTACGTAATGCATGTCCTGCTGCTGCGGGTCGAGTTCCGCATGCTGTATGAGGCTTCCTATGAACTGCGACAGCGTCTTTACAAACATATTCACAGCCAATCCCTTGCATTTTTCCAGCGGCACAAGACGGGCAAACTACTGCACCGGGTCACCAGCGACACCCTGGTTTTCGAAGAAAAGGCGGTCGAGATCTTCAGTGGCCTGCCTTTTGAGCTCCTGACCACCGTCGGCGTCTTGACCTTGATGCTCATAATCGACGTCAAGCTTACCGGATGCGTGGTCCTGTTCCTTCTGATCGCTTCGGCCGTTACCGGCTACGTGGGCCGTCCCCTGCCCACCTTGCGCAAAACGATCCAGAAAATCGCCTCACGCCTCAGCGCCCGGCTGCATGAGACCCTGGTGGGAGTCAGGACCGTCCAGGCCTTCAAGAATGAGCGCTACGAGCTGACCCGGCTGGATGAGTCCAACCAGGCCGTCTTCGATGCCGGTATTAAAGAGGGAAAGGTTGAGGCCTGGATCGATCCGGTATTTGACCTGATGGAGCTGCTCGGCGTGGTGCTGGCCGTGTGGTACGGCAGCCACCTGATCATCGGCAAGCAGATAACTGTCGGGCAGCTCGTTGCCTTCATGGCGTATATGGAAATTCTGGCCGGCCCGGTCAGTCAGGCCGGCAAATTCTACACCTGCTTTCAGACCTGCCGCGCCGTCGGTGAACGCTTGCAGGATCTGCTCGATGACTCGGACACCCTTGCCATGCCGCGCGGTGAGGGCCGCATCGCGGAGGTTTCCCATATTGCCCTGGAGAACGTGTCGTTCAGGCATCCGCGCAGCTCGCGTCAAGTCCTGCAAGACATTTCGTTCACCGTCAAGCAAGGCGAATCGGTTGCCATCGTGGGACGCAACGGCGCCGGCAAGAGCACGCTGCTGGATCTGATCTTGCGGTTTTACGATCCCCTCGAGGGACGGATCCTGGCCGGCGATGTCGACCTTAGTGATTGGGACCTCGACGCCTGGCGCAATCGGGTCGGCGTCATGAGCCAGGACGTGTTTCTGTTCAATGCCACCATTGCCGAGAATATCAGCTACGGCCGTCCGGAAGCCGGCCGGGAGGAGATCGAGGCGGCTGCCCGAAGGTGCGGCATCGAGCCGATGATTCGAAATCTGTCCAAAGGATTTGATACCGTGGTCGGCGAGCGGGGGACCAAACTCTCCGGCGGACAGCGCCAGATGGTGGCTTTGGCCCGGCTCTTTTTGCGCAATGCCCCGATCATCGTTCTGGATGAGCCGACGTCACATTTGGATGGGGAGACGCTCGGCCTGGCCGGTACCGCTTTAAACCAACTCATGGTCGGCCGCACGGCCTTCCTGGTGGCCCACCGGTCCGAAACGGTCAGGCTCGCCAGTCGAATCATCGTACTCGACAAGGGCCGCGTCGTCGGGGATGGGTCCCACGAGGATTTATTGTCGGAAGGCAACGCCTTATACCGAAATCTTATGCTGAAAATGGGAATGCGACTTGACGACTTTTCCGCTAACACGGGGGCTGCCGGCCCAACCCCGAAAGGAGGCTAACAGGGATGGGAAATTTAGAAGACCTTGAGGTGTACACCAGTGACCGTGAAGAAGATGATGATATGATGGAATATTTAAAAGACGTTGAAACGCCCTGCTATGTTATTGATGAAGAGGATCTGACGGATAACCTGGAAGTACTCCAATCGGTACAGGAGCGCACCGGTTGCAAAATCTTGCTGGCCCTCAAGGGCTTTTCAATGTTCAGTCTGTTTCCCCTGATACGGGAATATCTCCATGGTGTTTGTGCCAGCTCAGTCAATGAAGCCCGGCTCGGTTTCGAGGATTTCGCAAAAGAAGTCCATTTGTATGCACCGGCCTATAAAGAATCCGAAATGGAGGAGCTCCTCCGCTATAGCAATCACATCATTTTCAATTCCTTTGCCCAATGGAAGTACTTTAAACCGATCATACAAAAACTGTCTCCCAATACCGCCTGCGGCATCCGTATCAATCCCGAGCATAGCGAGGTTGAATTTACGATTTACAATCCGTGTGCCAAATATTCAAGATTGGGTGTTATCCTGGACAGCTTTGAAGAAAATGAACTGGCAGGCATCACCGGTCTGCACTTTCATACCCTGTGTGACAAGTACGCGGATTCCCTGGACCGCACGTTGGCAGTGGTCGAGAAAAAATTCGGCAAATATATAAAAGAAATGGATTGGGTCAACTTTGGCGGCGGCCATTTGATTACGGATGAAGACTACGACTTGAATCTGCTCTGCGGGCTGATCACGGGGTTCAAAGAGAAATATGATGTGGACATCTATTTGGAGCCCGGCGAGGCGGTGGCCTACGACTGCGGTGTTCTGGTTGCATCGGTACTGGACATCATTCACAACCAAATGAATATCGCCATTTTGGATACGTCGGCCGCCAATCACATGCCCGATGTAATGGAGATGCCGTACCGGCCCGACATTGCCGGTGCCGGCGAACCTGGTGAATACGAGTTCACTTATCGTTTGGGCGGGGTCACCTGCCTGGGGGGGGCGATGTCATCGGCGACTACTCGTTTGAAGAGCCGTTGGAGGTTGGATCAAAAATTTTGTTTTACGAAATGGCGGCCTATACCATGGTGAAAAACACGACGTTTAACGGCGTCAACCTGCCGTCGATAGCCATTCTGGAAAGTGAAAGCGGCACAGTGCGGATTGTCCGTAAATTTAATTACGATGACTTCCGCAGCCGTCTTTCATGATGTCTTATATCTCAATTGAGAAAAACAACGGGAGGAAGGTATCAGTTATTGGTTATCGTTTCAAGAAGAATATGATCGGATTATAAAGTCACCGAAGATAGTAATATAAAATCAGAATCTCGACCAAAACGAATAACGCATAACCAATAACCAATAATGCTGAAATGGGTACGCGCATTGTTCACTCAATTTGGACTATAGGAAAGGAGGAGGGAAATGGAAAATACTGTTCTAGTTATCGGGGCCGGCGGTGTCGGGTGGGTGGTTGCTCATAAATGCGCTCAGAACAACGACATTATGGGCGACATTTGTATTGCATCAAAAACTGTAGAAAAATGTGATGCCATTATTGAAACGGTGCACGAGAAAGATAATTTAAAAGACAAATCCAAAAAACTGTATTCCAAAGAATTGGTAATAGAGGGTGAAAAGGATGTGGCGAGTGTGGTCGAGGTTATCCAGGAGGTAAATCCGAACATTATTATCAATGTCGCCCCACCGGATTGCAACCTGCCGATTATCGATGCCTGCCTGGAAACCGGGGTGGCTTACATCGATACCTCCGCTTGTGATGATGAGGAAGATGAGATGCCGTATCCCTGGTACGACGGACATGAGTGGGCCCGTCGGGACCAGTTCAAGGAAAAAGGCCTTACAGCGGTCCTGAGCGCCGGATTTGACCCCGGGGTTGTCAATGCCTACTGTGCGTATGCAGCCAAACACCACTTTGACACCATCGATACCGTCGACATTATGGATGTCAACGCCGGCGATCACGGGCGATTTTTTGCCACTAATTTCGATCCTGAAACCAATTTAATCGAAATACTTGAAGATGCGGGCTATTGGGAAGACAGGCAGTGGAAAGAATGCCCCCATCATACGATATCCAGAACGTATGACTTCCCGGTTGTTGGTGAACGGAAAGTATATCTAATGGGTCATGATGAAATTCATTCGCTTTCAGTGCTGTTCGATGCCAACACCATCCGGTTCTGGATGGGATTTAGCGACCATTATCTCAATGTTTTTAATGTCCTTAAGAATTGCGGGATGCTGAACTGGAACCCGATAAAAGTGGATGGTCAAGAGGTTGTGCCCCTCGAAGTTTTGGCGGAGTGCCTGCCGGATCCAACCGAACTGGCGCATAACTACACCGGCCTGACCTGCATCGGCAATCTCGTCCAGGGCCGGCAAAACGGCCAAGAAAAAGAGATCTTCGTCTATAACATCTGTGATCACGAGAAATGCTACGAGGAGGTCGGGTCACAGGCCATTTCCTATACCGCCGGGGTGCCCGCCGCCGCGGCCGCCATATTGATCAACCAGGGGGTGTGGGATGTGAAAATGATGGCCAATGTCGAAGAGTTGGATCCCGACCCGTATCTGTCCATGTTGACAAAGCTGGGTTTGCCCACCAGGGTCCGGAACGGGGAGAAGGATGTGGTGGTATGAGGGCAAACCACAGACGGGCGATCTGGATTTGATTTCTTTACTTTATAAACGCAATGCTTTTTAAGGAGTGGATTCTCATGCTCGACAAATATGACGGCTTTAAAACCCTATACGCCAAACTGACCTTGACCGTATCCGACATTACGCTCGAAGTTAAGCCGACGGGCAAGAAATCCGGAATCGGCGTTTTTGCGTGCGAGGACATCCCGGAAGATACGTTCATCATGACTTTTGCCGGCGGCGGCCCCGTCATCCCCAACACCTGCGGATTTCAAAGTCATAATCAATTCCAGATCAGCCGCGACCACTCGATCTCCCTCACCAACCTGGCGGCCCGTTTCATAAATCACTCGTGCGAACCGAACTGCGGTCACCTCCAGGGCACGGAGCTATACTCGATTGCGCGAATCGCGCAGGGAGAAGAATTGACTTACGACTATTCCTGCGCCATGGCGAGAGACGCGGAGCGATTCAATTGCCATTGCGGAAGCTCCCAGTGCCGCGGTGAGATCGGGAACTTTGCGGATATCGAGGATACCTGGCGCAAGCGCGTCTACATTCGGGCCGGAATTGTCTCACCCCACAATTTAATCGACCCGATCGACCTTGGCCTCACGCTGGCGGATGCCCAGCGCGGGGATACCGTCGGCATCCGGGGGGCAGCTATCGGCGCGGAGGACATCGAGTTCAAGGTAGAAAAGATCTATCGCTACGAAACACCGGAAGAATCGTGGAAGGAGCTCGGGGGGAGTGCCCGGCGCGGATGGACCTATCTCGAGTGGCACGACGAAGACCATCGCTTCGCCTTGTCGCGGGACGAGGACACCTTGTCGATCAAAGATCTTCCCATCTCCGGGAAGGATCTCTCCCGCATGACCTCGGAGAACGCCAACGACACGGTGATCGAGGTTCAGGGAATCAGATACCGTTTCGGGGGCAGCGGCACTGTACATTCCGTCGACGAAACGAGCGGCGAAGAGGAATCGTTCCGGACCTGGGACTTCGAGAGAGAGGACGGGCGCGGGATGATTTCCATCGAAAAGCGCGAGGACGAACCCTATGAGGCGTGCATCAGCACTTATGTCAATTCCGTCGACGTCCACATCAGGCGTTGAGTAAAGGGTCCGCTTCCAAAAGTGCCAGCTTTGATTTCACCCCGGAGGAGGGAGCTTACTTTGGACCCCGAATGGTGAAATGGAATAATGGAATTCTGAAATAGTGCTTCGCAAATGAAAAAGTCGCTTGAATACCTGGTCAACAATAACCACATTTACAAAAATGACATTTACAGATACAGCGATGTGATGTTTAAAAAATGGATCAGGCAATTGATACTGAAATAATTCTTAAGTGCCATTCGTAGACGCACCTGAGATGATTTGCATGAATCGGGTGTTTTGTGCTGGTGTTTTGTATAGAATTGAAATTTAGGACTTCAGATTGCAGATTTGGGATTGGCGGTATCGCTGCGCTCTTTCCAATCTTAAAATAGACAAAATACCTTAAATCCAAAATCTCCAATCCAAAATCTAAAATCCTTTTATTAGGGGTGATTTTCAGTTGCAACGCTTCGATACGATTGTGATCGGCGCCGGTCACAATGGGCTTGTATGTGCCGCTTATCTGGCGCGCAGCGGCCAGCAGGTTCTGGTGCTGGAAGCCGGCGACACCGCAGGCGGACTGGCGGCAACTCGTGAGTTCCATCCGGGTTTCAGGGTATCGGTCGCGCATTCGGTGTGCCAATTCCCGGCCAAGATCGCCCGGGACCTCGATCTTGCGGCCCAGGGCTACCAGCCGGGTGATCCCCTGCCGACAACCGGACTGAGCGAGACCGGTGAGCACGTTACCATCAAAGGAGACCAGGTCCGGGGTGTCCAGGCAGACGACGCCCAGGCATATGCCCGATACCGCCGGAAAATGCTGCGCTACGCCACCGTCCTGAAACCCTTTTTTCTGAAAACCATTCCGCGCATCGGCCGTAACAGCTTCAAAGATCTAGTAACGTTCGCCCAAATGGGCCTTGGTCTGCGCCGCTTGGGCCAGGACGACATGCGCGAGTTTTTGCGTATTATCGCATTGCCGGCGCGAGATCTGATGGATGAAAATTTCACCGACAAAATATTGAAGGCAATGCTGAGCTGGGACGGGCTGATCGGCTCCAAGATGGCGCCGCGATCCCCCAACAATGCGGTTTGGGCCATATTGTCCCGCATGACAGGCGAGCTTGGCGGGGATCACATGGTCCCGGCCGGGGGTATCGAGGGCCTGATAGCGGCCTTGGCCGGTTCGGCAACGACCGCCGGTGCCGATATCCGTACCGGTGCCAAGGTCGGCCGCATCCTGATCGTTGGGGGGCGGATGGGTTGACGGCCACCGGGGTCGAACTCGCAGGCGGCGAGCAATTCCAGGCCAACCGCATTGTCTCGGCGGCCGACCCCCAGCGAACTTTTTTAGACCTGGTCGGCGTCGACAATCTCGAAATTCAGTTCACCAACCGCATCAGGCGTCTGCGCTGTGAAGGTTTTGTGGCCAAACTGCATTTGGCGCTGGCTGACCTGCCGGAATTCACCGGGCTCGCGAGACCCGACGGACGTCTGATCATCGCGCCTGATATGGATACAATCGAATTTGCCTTCGATGACGCCAAGTACGGTAAAGCCTCCCGACGGCCGGTCCTGGAGATGATCATATCCAGTCTGCCTGATCCGTCGCTGGCTCCGCAGGGATAGCACGTCTTGTCGGCCCATGTCATGTACGTTCCCCATGACCGCAAGGGTGGCTGGACCCATGAAGCCCGCGACGGTTTGTGCCAGCGGGTGATCGATACAATTGCCCGCTATGCACCCGGCCTAAAGCAGCAGATCATTCATCAGGAACTGCTGACACCGGCCGACATTGCAAAAAACAATAATCTCACCGGCGGACATTGGCATCACACGGAGCTGGCCCTCGATCAAATGCTGATGATGCGCCCGACATATGGGGCCGCCCAATATGCAACGCCCATAACGGGTCTTTATCTGGCCGGCGCCGGCTGCCATCCCGGGGGCGGTTTAATGGGCGGGCCCGGACATAACGCAGCCCACGAGATTCTCAAATGAAACACTATGACGCCATCATTATCGGCGCCGGCCATAACGGCCTGACCAATGCCGCCTACCTGGCCAAGGCCGGACTGGATGTCGTGGTGGTTGAAAAGAACGACTATATCGGCGGCGCGGCCGTATCACGGGAGCTGCACCAAGGATTTACCTATTCGAACTGTTCTTATGTCTGCTCCATGATGCGGCAGGCTATCCACCGCGATCTCAACCTGACCCGTCACGGGCTCGTGCTGGTGCCTTATCTCGGTACCGTCAATTTTGGCGACGACGGCCGGGCTCTGGTCAGTTACTCCTATCAGGAGGCAGAGTACAATCACCTCCGAAAGCATTGCCCCCACGACGCGGATGCGATGTTCCGCTTCCAGACCGACCTGACTCGGTACGCCCAGCTAATCCGCAAAACATTGTTGCGGACCCCGCCCGACCCGACGTCGTTCAAGCCGCGGGATATTCGGGAGCTCCTGTTTCTCGCCAAATCATTTTGGGCGTTGGGAGAAACAGAAATTTATGAATATGTTCGTTTCTTCACCATGAGCGCCGCCGATTTCCTCGAAGATTATTTCGAGGATGACCTGATCAAGGCGGCCATGGCAAGCCCGGGTATTATCGGCACCGCTTTGGGTGTGTATTCGCCGGGCTCGGCGTATATCCTTTTGCACCACGTGATGGGCGACGTCGACGGCAATATCGGCGCCTGGGGCCTGGCACGCGGCGGCATGGGCGCCATTTCCAATGCCCTTGCAGGCGCCGTGCAGGAACATGGCGGTGAAGTCCGCACCAACGCCGGTGTTCAACAGATTTTAGTTAAAAACGGCCGGGCCGTCGGCGTGGCGCTCGAAAACGGGGACGAGATCCAGGCGCGGATTGTGGTTTCCAACCTCGATGCCAGACGGACATTTACCCAGATCACGGATTGCAAGGACCTGCCGCCCGGCATATTCGAAAAGGCCGCTAATTTCAAGATTCGCGGTTCATCAGGCAAAGTCAATCTTGCGCTGGCAGGTTTGCCCAAATTCAGGGGCGTGCCGGACAACCGCTATGTCAACCGAGGCGGACAGGCTTTTGTCGGCTCACTCGAGACCATGGAGCGCGCCTATGACTGCTGGAAGCGCGGGCGATGGTCGGATGATCCCTTTGTGGAATCCGTGATCCCCTCGGCCTGGGACCCCACCGTGGCGCCCCCCGGGCAGCACTGGATGTCGAACTTTATCCAGTATTGTCCGCCGGAACTGACCGACGGCCCCTGGACACCGCAAAAACGCGACCAATTCGGCCGGACGGTGATTGACAAGATTGAACGCTACAGCCCGGGCTTCAAAGACCTGATCGTGCATATGGAGGTGCGCACCCCCCATGAAATCGAAGCCGAGATTGGATTGACCGGGGGTAATATTTTCCAGGGCGAGCTGACCATCGACCAGTTGCTGTTCAATCGTCCATTCCCGGGATACGCCCAATATCGTATGCCGGTCAAAAACATGTATATGTGCGGGTCATCGACCCATCCGGGCGGGGGCGTTTCCTCCGCCTGCGGCGCCAATGCCGCGCGTGAAATACTAAGGGACCTCAAGCGGCCCAACACGGTGCCGGAAGATGACTTCTATGACGAATAAGCATGGCAGATTGTTCTAAGACTCGGCTGAGGTTAAGGAGTTGTTGGGGGCGGCTGGGGCGTAGTTTTTGGAGATTAGGTTTCAGGTGTCAGGTTTCGGGTGTCAGGAAACCGAGATGTTAGATCCTCGTGTGCTCCCCATGACATCGGTACCGAGAAAAGATTAAACATCGAACGTCCAATAAGGAATCGTTTCTCTCAATCTTTTTAAAATAGACAGAATACATTATTCGATGTTGGATGTTCGACGTTCGACGTTCGATGTTCGATGTTCATTAGTATCTCTCTCGATTATACCGGAAATTATTTTTGACGACGGTGGGCTTACACCCGACACCCGACACCCGACACCCGACACCCGACACCTGAAACCTTTATCAATATCTATCAACATATTATCAGAAATAGGCTGTTTAGACCTAATTAGTTACCATCATGAATACCCACGATCCCTTTGCCGGTGAGCGGCTTAAACTCTCACCATTTCATCCGCGCCAGGCGGCGCTCAACCTGCGCGATGCCTGGTCAAGCTGGAACGGCTATCAGTTCGCGGAATACTACTATGATACGGAGTTCGAGTATTTCTGCGTCCGCAACACCTGCGGCACCTACGATATCTCCCCCATGCAGAAGTATGTGATCAGCGGGACCGACGCCGAGACCATGCTTGACCGGATGGTTACCCGGGACATCACCAAACTAAAGGAAAACCGCGTCACCTACGTCTGCTGGTGCACGGACGAAGGCCGGATCGTCGATGACGGTACCGTCTTCAAATTGGGGCCTGCCACGTTTATGCTGACATCCGGCAGTCCCAGCCTGGCCTGGCTCAAGAAGAGTGCTTTCGGGTACCTTGACGTCAATATTGCGGATAGATCCGATGATATCGCCGCCCTCGCTTTTCAGGGTCCGGTCTCCTGTGAGGTTTTGAAGGAGATGGGCCTCAGCGGTATCGAGACCCTGAAGCCTTTCGGCATTAGGCACTTTCCCTTTGGCGGGGGCGGCGAGGACACCCTGATGGTGTCACGCACCGGGTTCACCGGCGATCTGGGGTACGAGCTTTGGATCGCACCGGAGTTGGCGCTGGATCTGTGGGACGCGTTGTACGCTGCCGGTGAAGACTACGGCATTCAGCCCTACGGCGAAGCCGCCACCAATATGGCCCGCCTGGAGGCGGGCTTCATCATGCCGGGTATGGAGTTTAACGAAGCCCTCAAAACAGTCAATTTCAGGCATGACCAGTCGCCTTTCGAACTGGGCCTGGGCTGGCTGGTGGACTTTAAAAAAGCGCGTTTCAACGGTCGCAGGGCCCTGTTGGCTGAACATGAAAATGGTCCCCAATATACCCTGTGCAAACTGGATATCGAGGGCAACAAGCCGGCCGAGGAATCCTATTTGTATCGCAACAAGCGCTGCAGTCGGCAGATCGGCTATGTGACCTCCGCCATTTGGTCTCCGGTGGTCAAGGCCAATATTGCATTGGCCATGATTGAAACCAAACACCTGGCAGGTGACATCTGGGCTGAAATCTATTTTGAGAAGGAACTGCGCCAGTACAGCAAGGTTGCCCGATGTACCGTCCGGCAAAAGCCGTTCTGGGCGCCCGCCCGGGCCCGGGTAACACCGCCGTCCGCATATTGATGAAAGACGGAGTAAGAGAAAAATGACTGCAAAAAGGATGAACGAGACAGTCGATCAGTCGGCGGCTTCGACAATTCGTCTATCCGCAGTTCATCGCAGTACACGGTTAGGCTTTGTGACGCCTTACCATACGGCAGGATGAATTGTGATGGGTTGATCTATCAGACCCATTATAATCTGACTCTGGCGTTGGGCATCCATGCACCCAATATCTTCTGCCGCTTCCAGCCAATAACCGGGTTGACCTTGCGGTTTTCCTTCTGTATAGAGATCCTTTGGGATGGAGCCGGTTGTGGTTTGTTAATGCATCAGCAGTGGCCCATTGTGTTGTTACTCATTTCCAGTCGTTTCAAACCGATCATCCGAAGTTGAACAACTCCCAAGAAGCTCAGTGCCTCAATCGCCGTACTTACAAAATAGATAAATAATCTTTATGATCTAACAGTTTAATGATCGATTGTAATATAATCGACAGAGCGAAGCGATACCACAATTCGTCATTAGTCATTTGTCATTCGTCATTTCCGGCTTGTCCGGGTTAGGTGAAAGTATGTCCATTCAATCGAAAAACTTGCAGCCCAAGCTTTTCTATGTATTCGGAAGCAAGTCGTTGCTGGTTGCAATGTGCCTGCTGGCAGCCGGCACATTTCTTCTTTTCTATATCGACTACCAGCGTGAAAAAGAAAGAGCGCTCGAATCGGTCCAGGGCAAATTTGCCGAAAGACTGACTGCCCTCGACCATGCTGTGAAATCGGCCGAGGCCAGTGTGGATCTGATGAGAAATTGGGCGGAGAATTATCTGGCCTCAGCGGTGAATCACACAAGACCATCACCACTACTAAAAAAGCTGCAGTATCATGAAAAAGGAGACCATTTTGAATTTGATACTGCTGATAACCAAATTGACTTATACGAATCGGGCAATATACTTGGCCATGGGCGAATTACAGGGCGAAGCCATCTCTTTCAAAAGGAGCTCAATCTTGCGGCAGACATAATGCCGTTGCTGCGGGCATCGCAAATAGAGTCTTCCGTCATCCTTCAGAATTATTATTTTTCAAACCTGAAAATTTCCAGCTGCTATCCCTATGTGCCGGTCAGTGCCATCATTGCGGGTGCTGCTCCCCAGGGCACCCTTGAAGATGCCTTAAATAATTTTTATGAACCCCATGCGGGACGGCACACGAATCCTGAAGGCCAGGGTTACTGGACCGATATTTATCTTGACAGGACCGGTCACGGTTTGATGGTGACTTATGCCGCCCCCATTTACGATGGCGACCGTTTGCAAGGGCTTTTGGCCGCCGACATCACACTTGGCTTTCTCAAACGCTTTGAGGAAAAGTTCGAAGGTCCCACCGGCCGTTTGATTCTTGCCAATGATCATGCCAAAGTTTTAATCGATTCTGCTGCTGCGTTGGATAAGATGAAGGCCACTGTCCATCTACTGCATGACCGGCTTCCTGATGCATTGAGAAATTTCTCATCGGAGATTCTCGGGGGCGATCTGTTGGGGACACAAAGCAAGGATGGCCACTATGTATTCGCTCAAAAATTGGCGACAGCCCCCTGGACGTTCATCCATATTTTGAATGAAGACGATCTCATCAACTATTTGTCTCTCACCAGGGTGACATTCGGCATCGCAGCTGTGGTGCTGACGTCGTTTCTGTTCCTGGCTTATTTTGCCGTGCGTCAAAAGAAAGCAGAAGAAGCCCTGCGGGCGACCGAGAAAAATTATCAAGAGATTTTCAATGCTACCAGCGAAGCGATATCCATCCATAACGAGCAAAACGGAGCGATTCTGGATGCAAACCAACCCATGCTTGATATGTTTGGTCGCACGTATGCAGAGGTCCGGGAACTGACGGCCGACGACATCAGTTCGGGAGAGCCGCCCTATTCACTAAAAGAGGCGATTGAATGGTTCAGAAAAGCGGTGGAAGAAGGCCCGCAGCTTTTCGAATGGATATCGATGAAAAAAAACGGCGAGCTATTCTGGAGTGAAGTGACCTTGAAGCGTTCTGAAATCGGTGGGCAGGGTCGGGTCCTTGCAGTGGTACGCGATATCTCCGATCGTAAACAGGCTGAAGATGAACTTCTCAGATACAAGTCCATTGTGGCGACGGCCAGCGATTTGATGTCGTTGATGGATAGAAATTACATTTATAAGGCGGTTAATGAAAGTTACACTAAATTCTATGGAAAAAGGCGGGAAGAAATTATCGGCCATTCGCTGAAAGAGTTAATCGGGGAAGAAGAATTTAACAATACCATCAAAGAGAAAATTGACCGCTGTTTTTCCGGGCAGAAAGTCCACTTTCAGTCCTGGTTTCAATTCCCAGCATTAGGGCAGAGATACATGGACGTCGCCTACTACCCGCATTACGATGAGTCCCATAAAGTGGCCGGTGCCGTTGTAAATGCCCGTGATTTCACCGATAAGAAAATTCTTGAAGACCGGCTCACCCAGGCTCAAAAAATGGAAGCCATCGGAACCCTGGCCGGCGGAATTGCGCACGATTTCAATAATCTCCTTGGAGCGATACTCGGATATACGGAATTGTCTTTAGGGCAGCTTGAGGAAGAGTCTGAAATAAAGGAAAATTTGATGGGAGTGCTCAAAGCCGGCATGCGGGCCGGAGATCTCGTCAAGCAAATTCTTGCGTTTAGTCGCCAAAGCGAACCAGGCCTGAGGCCGATCCAAATAAAGCCGATCCTGACGGACGCCCTCAAGCTTTTAAGAGCATCGATTCCGAAAACAATCGAGATTCAAATGAATATCAGCAGTGATGCAACCGTTTCGGCGGATCCGACCCAGATCCACCAGGTTTTGATGAATCTTTGCACCAACGCCAGCCATGCCATGCAGGAAAATGGAGGCGTTCTGGAGGTGAGCCTTTCTGATGTGATGATTGATGCTGATTTTGCTGCCCGGAATCCGGAAACAGCGAAGGGTAGTTACCTCAGAATCAGGGTCAGTGACACGGGGTGCGGTATGACCCGGGAAAGTATGGAAAGAATTTTCAATCCATTTTACACAACCAAGGCGCGCGGGAAGGGGACCGGCATGGGACTGGCGGTCGTCCATGGGATTGTCAAGAGCCATGGCGGTACCGTAGATGTCTCCAGCGAAATCGGGCAAGGCTCTGTCTTCGATATTTATTTGCCAACCATTGAGCGTTTCGAAAGGCTGGAAAACCATGCGGAAAAGGCAATCCCGACTGGAACGGAGCGCATTCTTTTTGTTGACGACGAGGATTTTATAGTCGATTTAGGCAAGCAAATATTGGAGGAGTTGGGCTATCAGGTAACTGCCAGTTCCAGCAGCGTCGAGGCCCTCGAGTTATTTAAAAGAAAGGCCGATACATTTGATCTGGTGATAACCGACATGACGATGCCCCGCATGACCGGAGAAAAGCTGGCCAAAGAATTCATGAAAATTCGTGCCGATATTCCAATTGTTATTTGCACGGGATACAGCGAGACACTCACCGAAGAAAGCGCAAAATCCATTGGCATAAAGGAATATGCCATGAAGCCGCTTGTCAAACGCGATCTGGCGAAGATTGTGCGGAAAGTGCTGTATGGAGACTAGCTTGTGCTCTTGGCGTGGATCTGGCCGAATGCCAACGCGACAAATGACGATTGACGAATGTCGAATGTCGAAGGAATGTATTCTATCTATCTTAATTTAAAAGACTGAGCAAAACGATTCCACCCTTCGACATTCGATATTCGATATTCTGCGGTTCTGCGGTTCGCTTAAAATGTTTCATACGAGCGCTCAGGTATCAGGATGCAGAGACCCCAGTCTGTTCTCTGTCATCTGTCCTCTGACCTCTGATCTCTGTCCTCTGACCTCTGTCCTCTGTTCTCTGTCCTCTGCCCTCTGATCTCTGTCCTCTGACCTCTGACCTCTGACCTCTGACCTCTGACCTCTGACCTCTGTCCTCTGACCTCTGTCATCTGTCCTCTGTCCTCTGTCCTCTGTCATCTGTCATCTGAAACCCGACACCCGAAACCCGACACCCGAAACCACAAATTTTCAATTCCATCTTCCCCTGATTGGGTCTAACTAGACGGCCTCCCATCGGGGAAGTAATGATCGATGATATTCTGCAAGGCCGCCTGGGCCGCTGTGCCGTGGGAATCATTGTACTGCTTGTCCCAGACGCTGTACCAGCCTTTGCCGTAGTCGACATGTCCCGTGCCGTTCCGCTCGGGGTAGACAACATCGGCATGGGCCACAAACTCGGCATTGTTCATGGGAATGAGTGTTTTGTAATGCATCAACCGGTCATAAATAAGGGCTGAAGGCATCAATCCTTCGCGCTGCAGGTCGGCTTTCAAGGCAGCGTCGTTGTTGGGATGGACGCCCCAGAAGTGGACGAGCGGCCGCAGATCCGCCTCGGCGGTCCGGGACATGCGCAGGATCCTGCTGTCAGCCTCATCATTGTTGCGGTTGTAGGTGATGCCGTCCATGTAATCCACATTGACCGAGTACCAGAAGTCGTTGAGGGCCTCCCAGCCGAAAAGATTGGCGATTTCGGTATATTTGGCATAGCCCCGGTGTTGGTAGCGGACCTCGTTCTTGGTGCTGTTGGTAATGTTCATGGGATTGCCCTGGCGGAAATTTTCCGTCACCAGCCACATGATGGCCGCCTGATCCAGAGAAATCGTTTCCTTGTTGCCCATCGATAGACTGAAGGCCCGGTCCAGCGAATAGCCGAATCCCTGGTTCAGCGCGGCCACATAGAGGAAGTTAACAACGGCCTCGGTCTCACCTGGAAATTTGGTAATCAGCTCGGCATGGCCCAGTTCATGAAAAGTCGTTGAAGTTCCCTGGCCGGGTCCGGTTAAAAAGTAATGGTTTTTGTTGCCCTTTTCATCCCGCAACGGGTCATAGGGGTCATTGGACATGGGATAGCCGGGATGATAGGCGCTGCCTTTGATGATCACGTCAATCTGCATGTAGAGCACGGTCTGACCATTGCGAACACGCGGTTTGCCTGTAAGGTCCGACACCATGTCCATGGAAATGTCCCAGTTCTCCAAGGTAATGTCCGGGGAATCATAAGCATAGATCCAGTTCGTGGGCACCTGCATCATGAATTTTTCCGATTCGAAATCCGCCCAGGGCGCCGGATGATGGCGTTCCGTTTCCAGCCATTCCGCCAGCGAAGTTTTATGAAACGGCTTATCGGAATAGAAGGGGGAACGCACCGCGTTGGTAATCGTAATGGTGACGATGCCTGCGTCCGCCAACGGGGGAACCTCGACGTATATTCCACCGCCCAGCGGATTGGCTATGAGGGTCCGGGTATCGGTTACCGGGTATACGAGGGAGATCCGGTCCAACCTTTCATACCGCTTCTTCTTCGCGAGGTCCCATGAATGGGCCCCCACGCGGATGGCATACCCTTTGCCGACGATTGAAGGTGGTACATCAACCGTCACGATGCTGCCCGGCGCCACGTAGCATCCGGTCGGCCGGCGAGCGGGGTCATCGTCAAACATGACCGGTGCTCCCCATTTAGCCGGTTGCGACGCATTGATCTTGGCATCGTACGAAACCGAAGGATTGACCGGGGGATCGACAGCCCCGGGAAAGTAGCGGGACGTTTCAAACTTGGCGCCGTCGAGGACGTCCCTGAACCGGGTCAGGTTGCCGGGCACATAGGCGTGGTCGATAAGCCCCTGCATGACGGCAATGATGGCATAGTCCAGCTCAAGTCCACCGGCTGGTTCCCTGGGTATGGTGACATTCCGAGTGGCGTCATTGAGCCAGAGCGGCCCATTTAAAGATTCGTAGGCGGAGACCACTGCCAGGGCATCAGCAATCAAATTTTCGTTTGACTCAAAAAGAAAATCGCTGGCAATGACGGCCTCTTTTTGGCTATTGAGTTTAGTGGGGCTGAGCGGTGCGGCGCCCGTGACATGATCATGCAGGGCGTCCAGGGCACTTTCCAGGGTGTTGCCGAGACCGCCGTCATCATCGCTGCAGGTGTAGGCAATGGCAATTCGTTTGCGTACACCGGAACAGGGATCGCCGAACACGCCGTTGCTGGCGGAGACGGTACATTCAGACCGATTCAAGCACGCCGCTTCCACGATGGATTGGGAATTGGCCGCATGGCAGCTGCCCTGGGTATAGCCATCCGAGCAAGATCCGGCGGGGGTCCCGTAGCTGGCAAAGTCGATACGGGTGATCCACTGATCGCCTGAACATGACAGGGTGGCGGCGTCGTTTTCATATTCCGCGACGCAGGTTGAATTCCTGTAGGTGGCGATTATCGTCGCCGCGCCGGATCCCATAGCCAGGGTGGTGGTTGAGGCGTTAACATTAGTGATGCCTGGAGAGCCTGCGTTTACCAGCCAGCGGTCAAAAACTTTACCAGACGGCGCCGCGTCGGCGGTGATGGTGACGCTCGCGCCAGCCGGGTAATTGCCGTCGCCGCTGCCGCTGACAACTGTCAGCTGATATTTGGTGGGTGACGGTGTTTCGGATGGTGAGTTGTTTGACAGAATCTCGACCATCGCTTCCCCCATGCCGTTGCCGATCATAAAGTAGGACTCGGCATTGCGATTCCAGTGGTAGCCCTGGTCCGCGGGGGATTGGTCCGGCTCGCGGTAGAAATCCCTGGTTTCCACCGTGAACACGTTGCCGCCACTGAGACGGTCATCATCCGGCACCGCCAGTTGAGCCCCCATCAACGAGAGAGCCCGGGGGTGGGTCTCGTTCCACCCGCTCATCCCGGTGGTTGCCAGGACAAACGGCAAATCGGAAACCTGGAATTCCTGCCGCAGATCGTTGATGAAATTGACGCAGTTGGTCTGATATTCATCGTTGGCGGTTTGACTGATACGGTCGTTCCAGCCCTGATGCCAGCCGAACCCGGCAATTTCATAGCCCTGCCCCTGATAGCCCGGCATGAATTTTTTGATATCAGCCAGGACCTCGTATACCCGCTCAACCATCATCGTGTAGTACGGCCCCAGTTCGCCGCCCGAGCTGGGTGGACGAAAGTCGGTGTACAGGCTTTTTCCGCCCCAGGAGGTTTTGATGATCAAAACCGGGTTTTCATAGTAATCGCCGATGATGTGCCCGAATTGCATTTCAGGCCCAATGTGGTCTTTATTCGTTCCATAGCCCACCGATAGCGGACCGGAGCGATTCAGGTCGACAATCCATACGTCATCGCGTTCGACCCATTGGCCGTTGTTGGTTATGAGATGGTCGTACGTGGGTGCCTCAGAGGAATCATTCACCAGGTATTCCAGGGTGCCCAGGCCGCCATTGCGATCCAAATGAGACGCCGAGGGCGTTACGGTTCCATGGCCGACCATATTGGATTGGCCGGCGACAATGAAGACCTTAAGCGTAGTGATGTCGCTTGATGTGTCGTCATCGTCCCAGGGTTGGAGTGCGACTTTCAATCCGGTCGGGGCCTCGGGCGGCGTAGTATCCCTGGCGCCGGAATCGGTTGCCGTGCCCGTAATGATCAGTAGGATGGTCAAACCCAAACACTGTGTTTTGGCGGCGGACGTAAGAGGCTTCAAAGATTTCAGTTTGCGGCCGACCGCCACGGCAACCAGCAGCAAAAACGGCAGGATCAGCAGACGGCAGCCAATGCTATGCCAGGAATCGGCCGGCCGCGCGGTTTGCGGCTTCTGCGCAGCAGTAATGAAACAAGCGAGATTGTCGGCCAGACCTTCGATGGTGTCACCGATGGTGTCATCGACCGCATCGATGATGTTGTCGCTGCCGCCGCTGGAGCCGCTGGGCGTGCCCAGCCCGGACGGATCGATGATGATGCCGTTGGCAATGCCGTCCAGGTCCCCGTAGCCGCCGTCGGTGATCGTCA
>Ga0209367_1000475_pt1 | contig 39892 bp, 35 predicted proteins | sample WorMetLIZISLAND2_FD_187412 | JGI IMG/M metagenome (GOLD analysis project Ga0209367, IMG submission 187412) | Marine gutless worms symbiont microbial communities from Max Planck institute for Marine Microbiology, Germany - Olavius geniculatus... ...
CATTTTATCTCTAATTTCATTTAAAACATTGGGGGGAAAACATTCTAGTTCTTTTTTAGTTTATGTGCTAGGTTAAACTGACAGTTTGTCTGTCAGTTTTTGAGTGCAAATTCTCCATTGTATTGTATTATATTGCAACTGAACTCGGAGATCAAATCAGTTCTTCATTTGGTTCGCTCTGTGCGCGAGCATTTTTAGCTCAGACGCGGAATGAGATTCGGCAAACGCAGCTGTTATCCTTGCAGTTTTTTTCCTTATTTGTTTGCATTAAGTATTAATACTCGTTGTATTTTGTCTGTTGTAGTCGATTTTCGGATTCTTAGAGGCGGCGGCAGACAGCGACAGTTGTGTCTGTCCGGATGATGATGATGATGATGAGGCAAAGCGTTCAACGTGCGAGCAGCGCCCTCTCTCGACAGATAACTGCACTAGAGTAACTTCGGTGGCGCCGCCTCGTGAATGCGACCAACTCAAAGGACGGCCGCTGCCATTGCCGCACGAGACCAGGCGATATACAACGTGTCCTTTGGTCGCATGATAGCTGAAATCACTGGGGCGCCATTTTAGCTTACGAAGGGGAGCGAAGGCGGATGCGAAAATCATCGATGGGTTATGATATAATGAAGAAAATAAACAATTTACGTCTTCATCTAGCTGCAGGCCTAGTCCATTTGTTTCAAAATGTTTGGAGGCGCCCTACATGTCTTTCCACCCTTCCTTCATAGGTTGAAGTCTTCACTTGATTTTAGCCCATGATTGACGCATTTCTTGGTAACTAATTCGTGTCACGAAAGCTAGCGTGTGTTTACCGTAGTAGTAAGACAGTCTGCTCGGAACTGGGCCACAGTCTGTCTGTGCTGGCAACTGATATTAGACTGTCTCAACGTAGGCCGGCACCGGCAGGAAACAAAACATAGGCCTAGAAATAAGAGCATCAAATGTTAGGCCTACGTCAACGCAACAAAACATGCTCCAGACGCCGAATCGCAGTTATTAAACCCTAGCAGTGGCCCAAACCATAACCCACCACTGCGTTGACGTAACATAACTAAACATAACATAGGCCTAGGCCTACAACGGAAACGGAAACAGTGTAAAGTTCCCTGCCGGAACCGGCGCGTGTCTCAACCGTCTTAATTACCAACAACACTGCTGCCTGAGTAGGCCTACTGGTGACTGGCTGTCGTGTTAGGACGGATATAGAAAGTATATCGTCCGCGCTGAAACTGCTCCATACACTCTGCTCATTGTGATCGGTAATATTCACTATGTCTCAAAAAGGATCCCCAACATTATCAATCGTAATTTGAAGAAGGATTGTGAGATTTTGACAATTTTTGGTACGACCATTCTTGACACAACATGTCATCAAATGACTGCAGTCACCTCACCCAACGTCTGTTTCTGCACTACCTGTGGAAAACGAACCCACGAAATAGTCGTCAAAGTGAACAGAAGAAAACGCCAAAAACATCTCATTAGGGCCTATCAAAAATATTCGTACCAAAAATTATTAAAATTTAGCACTTTTTTCTAATTACAATAAATAATATGGGGAATCCTTTTTGAGACACAGTTTACTAGAACTTGTCGACTTTTTGTTCTAAACGCTGCGTTTATGTTCCGTATAAACGCTGTAACATAATTTAATGCGTTTATTTATGTCTTGTTTCCCGTTCTCAAGCCTTCGTCCTGTCGGGTTCAATCTAGAGCTCACTGGTAGCATATATCTAACAGGAGCGTAGCCATAGGCGGTTTATCGATACATGTACATACGATACCTCCAAAATCAGGCCATTTAAGCTTTTAATGAAGTGACAGTAACATCCAGTAACAATCAAAATCGTTATGACTAATTACTTATTCCAATTCTAATTTAAAATTTTAAAATTGAAATTGGCAACGGAAATAGCAACTAATAGTATTTACTGGCATAACGTGTGAACTGGATATCAAAAAATTTCATACCCCCCCAGTTCCCAAAACAGATTTCAGCATGGCTACACCCTTGCTATGTAACCAACTATATACAAATATTATATGACTGTTCTATATATGTACGAGTGTATATAGTCTATTTTAATTCTAGATATATTGTCGGCTTATACTTCCAGTGTGTTCGAGCGACGAATTTCCGCGGTAGGCTATTTGCGTATTTGTTTCCGCCGAGAGCGCTAGAGGTAATTCGCTAAAAACCGCGACGTTGCTTGGGGCTGGAAAACAGTAGCTTATACCACCGAATGCCAGCCTGTTCCATCGCCGAAAATCAAACACGAATTCCGCCGGTTTCACAAAAATATTACGGGGATGGGGGCGTGGAAAATAGAGTACCGGTATTTAATAAATGAGTAGATGCCAGGGAGCTCCCCTACCAAAATGACTCAGATGAGGCCTATGTTATTCGGTGTTTAGAGAGCTACGGGGACTGAAGGCGTAGTGTGGCTGATTGGGGCGGTGGTATGTGTGCACGCTGCACCGCGTGTCTAATTGTGCGCTGGTGCACGGCTGGCGATAGATTTTCGCTTTTTGTTTGTTTGTTTGTCATTATAACGAGCAATGTGCTACGGTATCATTAGCTCATGCCAATCAGCTGTTACTTCCGAGATTGCAAAGCGCTACTGGTCGCGAGTATGACTCACGTAAGCAGCGCTATAAGCCAGAACCCACGCTGTTGGTCAGTTCGTCAAAAACTAGACCGTGTCAGTTCGATTCAGTTACGTCGCTCTGTACGCGCCTTTACGGGCAGATTAGCTGGAGTGTCACCGGCACATGCATGTAGCCGTTACCACTTTTGACAAACTAGATAGCAGTCGTAGCCCGCAGGTACCTCCGCCAAGGCAAAGCTATTCGCCAGGTGGCGTCACCATCTTCGCTTTGCTAGCGGTTCCCTTATGCTCCCTTTAACGCAATGGTAACGAAAATTTTAAAGTGATCCAGAATCCAGGATTCCTGCCGGATCACCTCCAAAATTTAATCACTGGCAGTTTATGCTATGCCCGACATACTCTCAAAATTTCAGAAAGATCCGTATGTAACTTTTCGAGTTATCTTGCTCACACACAGACAAACAGACAAACAAACAAAGTCCGACAAAAACATAACCTCTTTGTCGGAGGTAATAAATAAATTCGTACACGTGGTTTTAGATAGAAGTCAGGGGAGTGTGTTTGTCAGGCCGCGTTGCGTGTTTACCGTTGCTGTGTTTGCACCGTTTACTACTTCCACTAATAGGGCGTTTACACGTTCCATCAAACGTCCGGCATTAGCACGTGTATTTTGAATACATTTGCTGGAAGTTTGCTGGACGTTTGCTGGATCGTGTAAAGACCCTATAACTCTACCTCGCCATTTCTACCGCCACGCATTCCGCAACGACATTCCTGGGAACGCAGACATTTTGCGAGCGGTGTTCTCGTGGTGCAGTATTTATTTATTTATTTGCTTACTTAATTACGGAGTGCCGGATTAACTGTCCAGGCACGCAAAAGATGCACTTTACTAAAAGAAAAAAACAATAAAATTAACAATTCAGATTTTGCACCAAAACGAAGACAGACAAAACATTATTTCGGACAGACATAATAATATTTTGCATAGGTCAAGGTCTTTTACAAGAGGGACATTCTTTTTGTGTCGCTTTGAGCCGGCGAGTGTTAAACCCAATTAAGCTAACATAGCCAAATATCGGTCCCAAGTCGGCCGGATGGCCGGTGTCTTTAATGGGGTGTTTACACGATCCAGCAAACGTCCAGCTCCATTATAACATATAGCAGCAAACGTCCAGCAAACTTCCAGCAACGTCCAGCAGTTCACGTCTATTTTGAATACATTTGCTGGAAGTTTGCTGGACGTTTGCTGGACGTTTGCTGGATCGTGTAAACACCCTGTAATTGACAGCTAGCGTCTTTAACCGATTGCATCATTATGCCAGCAGTCATGGTGACATGATCGAGCTATCTCCCACGTACGCCTAGAAATCGCCGTTTCTGCTTTAGCGGTGGCCGTTATTACGCTTACTCAAGGAGGGACGGCCAGGCTGAGTTGGCCTGAATGGTTTGGTTATAACCAACACTATATTCCTCGACACAGAGTAAAGTCTATAAATCATGCTCATGTGCCAAACAACGTTAACTCTAAGCCAAACTACCGTCTGGGTATAATATGTGCGTGAATATATTACATAGAATACTCAAGTTCATGTTTAGTTCGTTGAGAAAAATGTTTATCTGTACTCTAATACGTTTGTTAATCTGACAATACCGGTTACATTTTAACCCCTATCGATTAAGTAAAAACGCGTATTCTTTTGCAGTGCAGTTGTATGGTGTTAATCGGTATTGTTCGGATTAACTTTGGGGTTAACTGCCTCTTCCAATAATCTTTTTTATTTAGTAAATTATCGCAAATGCTGGTTCCTACATGTAAACTTAAGTTAAGATAAAGATAACACTTAAGATAACACTATATTTCGGACAGATATTTTTGCGATTGTCTTGGTGTTTATTCCAAGAAAAAAAGTGTTAACTATAGTGTTAATTTTTCTTCTCAGCGAAACGTGAACTCACGTAGACCAACGTTTATTCTGTATTCAGCGTGCATCACGGCTCATGCATGCATGTTAATGTGACGCTGTTCTTACTTACTTATCAGTCGTAATCTCTCCTTCGGCGCTCTCGTGTGCATAATCTGTGTATTGCGTACTGCTGCCAAGTTAATAATATTGAGTTCGTATATTGCGGAATATATTTAATAATGTTGATATATTTCGTTTTAATCATGCGTTAATTTCAATCAGTTCGTTTTCCGTAATTTGTTTATTGTTAAATGTGTGCTCTAGAAGGTGGGCCAAAAAGTGACACTCTTTCAGTATTGAATTTTCGCTCTTGCGTTTCAATTTTCGTTTATCACGTTCACGTATCGTTTTTGTTAAATGTCGTCATTTTTCGTCTGCCGATGTAAACAAATTCTGCTTTATGAGAAGAAATTGTAGACCTAATCTCGTCACGATGGATAGACTAACTAACCATAAACGCTGTCTGACCCTCAAGGTCATCCAAGGTCAATGATTTTCATGTAATCTGAAAAAGCCTATGCTTCCTTTTATTAGTAATTGATAGTAACCTTGGCTCTATTTTTCATCGTTTCCGAGACACGGCCAGTTATAGCTTGAAACATTTCGTTAAAAATAGCGGCCAAACCGCTGCAGATAAACATAGTATTGGCTACTATTGACAGCCTACAGGAAGTCGCCAGCGCCCTATTCGTTGGTATTATCGCCGATCCGCTACTACTTATCGTTTAGCCACAATACCGCACGATTGGCATACCACAGTGCGTTATGACCTTTCAAGATCATTTAAGGTCAATGATTTTCATGTAATTTGAAAGCCAATATGCGCCTTTCTATGAGTGACCAATAGCAACCTAAAGGTTAAAGGTGGTGTTATAGCTCTAAATAAAAACCCATTTCAGAGCTACGGAACGTCACCTGCCGTATGGGATCCCACCGTGTTACCTGCCACCCGACACATGTGAACGCACCCTTCCTTAATCCCAGCCAGATAGGTCGGTACTCGATTTACCTATTTCGGAGGGATGAAAGGCTGAGTTGACCTAAGTGGCTAGTTAAATACCGAGATGGCTTACCTGCCCGCATCCATCCCAGTACTAACCCGGCCCGGCGTAGAGTAACTTCGCTGATCGAATCAAACGCGTTACCGCTAAGTCACGCCACCAACCCAACCTAGGCCCTATCTCGCACCGTTTAGCCACAATAGATCCGTGACGGACGACAGACAGACGACGACAGACGGACGGACGACAACCGTGCCAAAGACCCCTGCAGCATAGCTGTAGCGCGTCAAAAAGTGTCACTTTTTGGCCTATACGCGCGGTATAATGGTTGTAGTAGACATAGGCTATTTGCGCAGCGCCGGCTGCCGCTAACCGTCGAGAACTGGTATACTTGAAGCAGTTAGTGCACGAAAGTTGCTTTAGCGCTGTCTTAGGTCGTCGTTACGCGTAATGCCGTGACTACACGCACTGATTTCCTCGTCCGAGATGTTGTCCGAGCCTTCCGAAATTTAAAAACCTCGTGCGAGGAAATCGGACGGATTGCGCATGCTCATTATTTTCGATTTCCTCGGACGAGATTTTTTGCCCGTCAGCCAAAAGATGCTCGTCAGAACCTCGGACGAAAAAATCGGTGTGTGCGTAAAACGGAATGCGTTTGCAATTGCGTTTAATTTTGCACGTCTATTACATTCGCAAATACGTGTGACGCTTTGTACATCATCTGAAAAATGTCACAGAAACATTCCAGGAAAATCGCGCGCTGCTTACGCTGAAGACGTCGTTGAGTAAATGAAAAGGAATATTGCAAAAATGTTTTAGACGTGGTTATTTGCTGAACAGCCGTGGGCCGTATTCAGTGACAGTTAACAACTTTACGTCCTATCTCCTAGCGGTAAAGTAAAGAATCCGAAATGATTCAGGAGCTTGCAAAATAACTCGGATCGCCACCATACAAACTGTAATCACTTTCTTCGTTGGCTACAACCAACGCATCCAAAAATTAACCAAAAATCGCATTTAAAATTTAACTATTTATCTTGGAGATTTTTAAAACTATAAAACCGACTAACTGTCAGTGTCTCATGAAAGCCTGCGGAGAAGTTACTTCATCTGTTGTTTAATAGGGCCTAACTTTGCATTTTCGTAGAACATTTACGCTAGGGATAGATTATACAAAATACTGCCAAATATTCGCTGAAAATAATTCGATCAACTGGCAAAACAACCATTCGTCATTACCGGCGTCGTCGTCATTTTTTGTATAGAATAATTACATTATGCCAATAATTAATAATATGCCAATAATGATTATCTGCATTTTCGTCGTTGTAGCGACGTCTATTGATTGTATGATCAACTTTGTGATTCGCTGTCGATCTTTTTGTAAATATTTATCTCGAAGTATTTGACTGTTGTCCTGTTACAATTACGAGTATATTATATGATAATACTATTTGTTGCATCTTTTATGCGGACTTCTTTATTTACTGTCGCGCTGCTGTCAGGAAGAAAAATATGACGTCTATTTATCTTTTTCTTCAAGAATTCGAAACTCGCATTTAATGTGCCAAAGTAACGAAATTGAAATTTGCTAATTACTTCTAAAAAAATCTGCAAATTTACATTAAAATAAATATTGGTTCCTGTAAAGTTAACAATGTTTGTCTCCGACACTTTTTTCTTAGGGGTCACCGTTTAGGGTAAAGCCAAAAACCCTCTTTTTTGACCTGTTTCTCACGAGAATAAACTAACTCCAGTCATGCGACCTTAATACCTAAGAAATTTTCAACAAATAATTATCTTTTAGACAATTTGTTTTGATGTGGTATGACTAGAAAATGTGCTTTAACGCCATGCATTTTCGGAACCCCAACCACTCGTCAGGGCGGCCGATTTGGCATGAAATGTCTACTTTTGCACTACTTAGCGACTTCAGTTACAATGCCGTCGGGCCGATTTTCCGCATTTTTATACACAATTGACTCAATTCAGCTTTGTATCTAATTCCGGTCAAATTTGGCGTGCGGTTCAAAATAGCGAAAAGTCCAATTTGCCCGACCATTGCAGTCTTAGAACTTTGCCGGCATGCAACTAAAGTTTGACTGGACCGATCTTCATGAATTTTTCACACGATATTCTGTTGTCGATTTCCCCTCTGCAGTTTGGGTAACATCCTTTCCCCACTCCACCTTATTTTTTTGGGGGGGCGGTAAAATTGCGATTTTTTGACTTTGCCATTTGTAGCTACCTCATATCGAAACTTAGCACTGATGTCTTGTACTTGCTTTCTGTTTGAGGTCGGCGTTACCCCCCGCTTCGACTCCGAACACGCTGAGTGTTTGGATGATGGGGGCTAGGCCCCCTGCCCCCTTCCCCTTGGCTACGCCACTGAAGCTAGGTAACAGAAACATTCTGTGACACAATCAGCCAAAAATTCACGAATATAGGCTATCTTACGAATTCTCGACTCTCCTGCAAAAGGCTTATTATATAACGGGTGCATCGTAGCGTACAATCGGTTGTTAGTTAAGCCTATACAAGGTGATCTAAAATGTAAACTATCAATACCGCAGTTTCTGTGATCATAAATGCAATAAACATTGATATACACTAAAATTGTGAATCACTGCTAGTGAAAATAACGTCCAGTAACGTCAACTGAGTTATTATTTAAAGACCCACACAATCACGTGATTGGTACCAAACATAAGTTAACAACAATGATATTACCAAAAAAACCAGGCCGTGCCCCATCAGGAGCATAGGTGGGGTGCTCATCTCCCCTGTTGGCCGTTGAGCTCGTAGGTGGATAAACCACTTGAGTCCGTGATACATGGCCAGACCTACGGTTACCTTCCCAGTCGCAAAGCATCACCGCCCTTTGACCACCGGTACCAAATTATACTGCTTGGTGAACAGAGGCACATGTATGTGTGTGAACAACTTGCCCAAAGTTGTTACCTGGCAGTGCTCCGGCTCGGAGTCGAACCTGCAACCTCAAGGTTACAAGTTCGCACGTTACCGTTACACTACCATGCAGATCACATAATCACATCACAATTTGTCAGACAAAAATGAGATAATATGACTAACAAATAATACTGACGACAGCGTTAGGCCTATCAGTATATCACAGTAATATCGTTCATAATTTGGATCCATAAAAAAACTAGCGAACAACAGATTGTTAATAACAAGATTCATTCATGGGCCGTATATAACGGCCGTTTTACACGATTATAACAGCGCAGCTTTAGAAACACGTAGAAACCTTTACCTAACATAGTCGACCGACGGCTCGAAATTTTCCAATGTGGATGAACCGCAACGGAAAGTACAAAACAATGAATTCTTATAGTTGTTATCACAGCAGCTGTTGACAAACGCGACTAACGCATTGGTCCGGCAAATGCCGATGCCGATAGAGCTAAAGCTCAGTTTGTGCGCGCGTTAAAGCTCTACCAGCATCGGTATCTAAAATATGAAGGGTCCGGAGCATAAGTGGACTAATTAGTGGCACATGAAAAGTACCGTACAACGGAAAAGTGGACTAAGACGAAAAGGGACTTAACATTTATCTCCGCCAAGTGCGAATGGAGTGAACGTTGGAGGAGATTATGAGATTGGTCGTTCTGTCCGTCGTTGTATGCGTGTGTCTGTGTACATATCTTTGCGGCGCCATATCTTCATAACGGTGCCAGATGGACGCATGGTCAAAATGGATCACCCATAGGAAGTCGACCGCCGGGAGTCGAATGGTCACGCGACAGATGACGTCACATGACCCCGAAAGGTCAAGGTCGTGACCCCATTATCACCGAGGCGCCATATCTCCATAACGGTGCCGGACAGACGAATGGTCACAATGTAGTAGTAGTTGTTGTTGTCGTTGTAATGTTTAAATTACTTCACTTGACGGAGATATGCCCTCTTACGAGCGCGTCTTCTAATATGAACTTAGACCACTATTCCGTTGTACCTTTCAAAAGTGGACTAGGCGTAAGTCCACTTTTCGTTTAGACTTTAGACCCTTGATAGGCCTAAGTCAGTGCAATTGAGTTCAGATGAGTTCGGTTGACTTCCGTCGCTTTGCCACGGCACGCGAGCGAGCTACTGGTATCCCTGTAGCTTGGAGATGGGCGGGTAGCGGGTACGATGCGGCATCGCTTTCTCGCGCTCGATGAAGATCGTGTTCGTCTTGATGCTGATGTCCTTCTCGATCGTCATGCGCTGGTCTTTGAGATTACGAAGCGTTTCTTCCGCTTCGACCAGCTTCCTGTTCAGAGCTTCGATCGACTGACTTAGTTCGTTCACTTCTTCCACCAGTCTGCCGGTAAAACAGCGTCGTCCTTTAATGTTTCGTCGAGAAGAAAAAAAACAGGTTTATCTATCAGTCATATGCGTTTAATTCGGACAGCGATGGTCCACGTTGATGATAATAACAGCACTAATAATAATGAAACTACAGCCGAGTATATAAGGTAAAAAGTGGCATAAAATAATACTACAACAAAAGTTTTTCTTTATTCTAAATAACCTATTTTTCCTAATCTGACGCTCGCTGAAAAGCGAATTAGAATCATTTTTGTTACCGATCGAAAAAGTAATCCAGAAAATAATAAGAACATTTCTAATCAGTAATCAATTCAATCAATCAATTAGTCAACTATTTGCTGCAAAATAAAAAGTGCAGTTGCAGACTCTGACTTTAATAAGAAAGAAAGAAAGAAAGAAAGAAAGAAAGAAAAAGTGCCCAGTGATCTGGAGAATTAAGAGATCGAGATGAGAAAGGGATACTGACCCGTACTGCGGCGGATCTCGGCAGAGCTCCACGTTTGGTCGATATTGTCTGGTGTGCAGTCGCGTCTGAGTGACTTTCATGGGGTTCTCCTTGTCTTTGATCGCCTGCTTCAAGTCGCCGATCAACTTCTCTTGCACGGAGATGTCACCGCATACCTGAAACGCCACCAGCCGTCCGATAACAAACTCTTATCAGGCGCAATACTACCCATTTCTCAGCTGTTTGCATGTCGTTTGTCGTTAAATGATAAAAAGTCGTTTATAGCTCTTTACGTGAGCTGCGAAGCATCACCTGCCACAGAGGATCACACAGTGGCACCTGCCTGTTACAATAAATCCAAACCAAGCTCATGAAAAGCGCGACAACATCAGCTAAAAGTGATTTCGGTGTAATTCACTCTTGAAGTACGCGTCGCAGTCTAATATCGCGAAAAGTTCACCATACCGCCCGCTACTTTGGCGTTCAACATCGTTCAAGGTCATCGATGTTGGTACCGCCGGAAGCTCATCAGCAGTGCTTGATACGATAAGCAGCAAGTCTCTGTCTATCTGCAACCGTTCTCGCGCCAGATGAGTTGATACGGTAAAATGACGATTTCGTAGTGCAGAACAAAGACTACCCCTTGTTCTCTTTGACGCTTTTGTTCGAAAAAATCCCCTTTATGGAGCGGCAAAACATTCTGACACAAAAAGCTAGAGACCACGCTACGGCACCATACGATGAAAACCCCGAGTTTCCATCTCTCCTGAGCTCTGTTCGGTACCTGGACGTAACGCCAAGACAGACGAACAATGAACAGCGGACGGACAGAATTACGACAGCTAGTACGCGCTAAGCACTACGTGCTGTCGCGCATAAAAAAACTGTCCACCGCAGGAGAGAAACGAAGTGACCACCGACCTTCCTGAGATTGTCCTCGAGCGCCGTCTTTGCATTGTCCAGTTCGACCACTCGACTCTGGAACGCCGCGTCCACGGCGTCGGCCTGCTCCTTCATGTCACGTGACGTGTCGTTGAGTACGTTGTCGATCAGGGTGCGCAGCTGTACGGAAGCCATGCGCTCGTGCTCGGCGCGAACGATGTTGTCGTGGCTGAACTGAGCCCAGGACTCCGGCGTCGACTGACTGCAACAAACACACACTCACCTAGTTACACGCTAATTAAAACATCGTCCATACAAACGCACACAACCACACACAGTTGGTGGCGGAGCATAGTGGTTAGAACGTCGGTCCTGGCCGGCGAACTTTCCTTATCTTGCGCTAGACTGATGGATGGCTGCTTGACCACTTTGTGGGTACGGCGTCCGCTATCAGTCAACCAACAAGGCCAACTCAGCCTGCCATCCCTCCGGAGTCGGTTAAATGAGTAGTAACCCATTATATGGGTTACGGAAGGTGGGAACCTTTGTACAGCTGACTGGGCTGCCTGGCCGGCCGGTGCGCCAGTCTGTGTTTGCAGGCTGCACGCGGCGGCTGTGCGATCGGCGGCTCTGGTTAGTGACGAAAGTGCATTAGAGGCGTGCTCGTGACTATGCGCTATACAAATGGACGACCTTTACCTTTTACAGAGAATTAATGGCTCAGCGGTTAGGGCGTCGTATTCGCGGCAAAGTCGCAAATGACGTAACGCAAATGACGTAACGGAGGTAACGTAGCTGACGCAACGACCGTTTCTGTCCTTGCGTTTTGGCTCATGCGTCAGCTGTGTTTTTTGCGTACATTTCTTGCGTTCACTGCGTTTGTTGCCGGAGTTGCGTTGAATAGAAACGAAACGCCGCTTTCGACTGATCGTAAACTGATACTCACTCTGCCGACCCACAAAGAATAGAAGGCTGAGTCGACGTACCATGATGATGACGAATGATATGCACTGGAAAACTGCACGAAAGCAAGCTGCCAGCTGAATCATTATCACCATCATCAGTTTATTTCGAGGGAAACAACGCAATTCATAGAAAACACCGCCGCGAGGCTTTCGCACAATAAAAACCGCTTAGAGGTTGTGACTTATAGACATCTATTTCGTAAAACTTTCTAAACTATCTTTACTCCCCCAGCTGCCCCAAAGTGCGCTGAACAGATCATGGTAAACAATGTTATAGGGTGACAAGAAGCCCACCCTAAGTGTTCGTGTTTTGCAAAAGTTCTGGAAACTCGCTAAAACTGGGCATTCGCATTCGAGCCTAGGACCTTATGGGGTGTTTACACGATCCAGCAAACGTCCAGCAATTCACGTGTATTTTGAATACATTTGTTGGAAGTTTGCTGGATCGTGTAAACACCCTAATAAAGCACGTTGCCCCTCCAAAGGCACCGTGAGAGCAGATGCAAATGCAAATTTGCGTACATTTCCTGAAATCTGGCGGCTCCGGGATAGAACTGCTTGTTCGTGTCCTCGTTGCGCAGTATAGCACACTTCGTATCCAGTTCGTCCGCTTCCTTCTTGTCGCTCCAATCAAACTCCAGGTTCTTCTTCTCGTCTCGATTTCGCCTGCGCGACCGCAGTTGTCAATAAGTAAGTAAGCAAGTAACATAGACGATTGGTGTTTACAGGAACAGCCACAATGCAAGACTTCTTTGAAAAAGAAAAAGGTTCAACTACACTTATTCAACCAGGGGTGTAAAGGAACTCTTCCAGCGGGGTCCAGGGTTTTGCTTCTACTACAAAACGCATTTTTGTACATTTCGAGCTTGAATATTGCATCTTCTGGTGGCATTTTTGGCTATTTTTATGCGACATTTTCTGGTTCCGGCACACGGGGGAATTCGATCATGCCCATCGAACGCCCCCTTCTTGGTTACGGGCCTGATAAGCGTACTGCGTACTCACAAAGGGACAAGATACGAGATGTGGAACAAATGGGTTTTCAGACAGGACCGGAAAACAGCTACGGAATGTGCGAAGGTGACTTCTTGCTACTTACTTAATCTGCGTTTCGGCTTCTTTGATCGTTCTGCGCAGTAGTTCCTGCACGTTGTTGATGACCTCCACTTCCTGCATGACAGCAGATTATCAACTGCACTGCAAACAGTGTCTTCAGTCCTACATACAAAATGTTGGCATTGTCTATCGTCAGTGGAATCGCCAGGATCTGGTGTGAGGGGGCACGAAACTAATCTAATGGTGACACAAAAATGTTATGAATCGATTATTATACGCACAATATGCTGTGCTGGTTTTTACTGGATGGGCAGCCAGATGGAGTCAAATGCCAGCGTTTGTGTGGGACTCGGAGTATAACTTCAATCATTGAATAGTTAGAGAGTTGTGTGCTTAGCGTCCCGTAGATGGCGACGCAGTGGCGGATGCAGAAAGTTAGAATAGACAGGGCGGGTGCCCCCTCCCAAAAATTGTTTGGAAAATTTTATGCAAAAATAATGCATTTTCCTGCAAAATTTTCACTTGCTTTAAGATGCATCCAGTCAATAGGGAGCCCCCCTTGGATCCGTCACTGTGCGAAGCCTATATATATCGTGCAATGATCTCAATATCACACTTATAGGGTGTTTATATGATCCAGCAAACGTCCAGCAAACTTTCAGCAAATGTATTCATAATACACGTGAACTGCTGGACGTTTGCTGGATCGTGTAAACACCCCATTAGTCGTATTGGAATTAGTCTGACACGTGTTTGCGACTGACTATCCGTCCACAAAAAGTCATAAACTTGCGCGAGCCTGTGATGACGGATGACTCAAAAAGCCCAGCTGTTGCTAGGGAAGACGCGCTACAGCCTATAGACAGTGGCGGTTCTAGTCCGCAATATCTGGGGGGGGGCATGGGCCCCCCGCCCGATGGCGAGCGCGGTAGCGCGAGCCTATAACGGAGATCTTGGAGCAGAGCCCCCAGCGGGATCCAGAGGCAGGGCCCCTGGTCAGGGGGTCAGGGGAGCAAAGCCCCCTGAAGCTAAAGCACTTTTGGTTTTTGGACGTTTAATGAAAGCTGCAAATTTGGCCGCTTTTCTATAAAATTTGGGAAGGCAAAAAATCAATAATTTGTGTTATCTTTGCAAAAAAATCATAGGTGGCCATGAAACTGGAGGGAGCTGGAGCAAAACTAGGGGGCTCTGCCCCCCGGCACGGGCCTAAAACCGCCACTGCCTATACAGTTCCTGTTGCAGTACTGACCTTCAAGGTCATCCAAAGTCGATGATTTTTATCTCATCTGAAAGGGCGTGTGCGATTACCTACGGGTATTAATGATCAATAGCAACCTAAACCCTATCTTGAACCATTTAGCTGCAATACATCCGTGACGGACAGACGACAATCGTGCCACAAAAATTGAGCCCCTGATGATCAATAGCAACTTTGCCCTATCTCGCACCGTTTAGACGCAACACATACATAACTAACTGTAGCGCGTCGAATATTGAGCTCTGGGTGGTGTTCTGACCTTGAGTAGGCAGATCTCGACGTTGTCCTGTACGAGGTCGATGCCCTGGCGACGCTGGCGGCAGTGCAGGTTGTCTGTGGCTATGTGAAGCGGTATCTCGGTGGCGCGCAGTGCGTTCTCAAGGCGCAGCTTCTGCTGACACAGTAGATCGGTCTCACTGATCATGTCCGTGATCTCTCGCTGTAACTCGGACTTCCAGTAGTTGATGTCGTGCAGGCGCTCGGTCAGTTTCCTCGTGTTTGCCGACTGCGTCCTGAGTGACAGCGCCTCCGTCTCCTTGATCACGTCGCTCGACGCGCAACGCACCTACATGCACAACACCTACATGCACAATAACAAGAGTATTTATTAGATGGCGGTTTGGCCTAGATGGCAACCTCGTTTATCGAACCGACGAAGTTAATCAACGCCGGGCCCGGTTAGTACTTGGATGGGTGACCGTCGGCAAGCAAGCAGAACATCTCAGTATGTAACCGGCCATTCAGGTCAACTCAGCCTGGCCATCCTTCCATGGGTCGGTGCAGTGAGTACCAGCTAAAGGTGGGACGTAAACAGGCACACCGCGCGATGCACTAGCCCCGTATTTATGGTCTCGCAGTGAAACTGGTGCTTGCCTGAGAGCTAAGTAAAAACGAAGATCAGTGCTGCCCTATGGAAGTTTATTGTGTTGTATTATATAGACCTGTATTGTACAACACCCAAAGCTACTGGCCGTACAAGACTCAGACACTTCTATCATCAAAAAAGCAGATAATTAACCAGCATTGTCAAGTTTGCCATTTACTGTTTCAGTACAGCTGCAAAAATTATCGATTAGTCACAAAAATGAACGCTTGACAGAATTTTAACCAGTGGAATTTCGTTTAGTCACATGAATAAAAACATTCCTAAAGTAAACGCAATGACATCATGACAAGCACCTGAATCATCTGTTTCTCTAACAAAGTCAACATTTTAGTCTCTCTACAAGATAGGGTTAAGAAAACACTCACTAATTGTGTCCCAGTGCATCTGCTTATAACTCAATGACTGAAAAATTGCTCAACAAAAAATACTTTTTGGCATTAATTGTGTTAGCATGCAGTCGAATTTATTGATAAATTAAATGTTAATATTTTGAAGTCAACGGTTAAATTTTAAAAAAGTTGAATGGTTTCAACTGCCAGTGGTTTAACTCTACTGTCAAGCATTAAATGTTAGAATGTGCTCTTACTCATCTGCTTGCTTACTTATAAAAACACAAATACTATAGTAACCTTTCCAGCCTTTTCGCTATCGAGCGTTGTCTGGTAGGCTATCTTGTAGTTAGCAGAATGCCATTCTTCCGGGTTGTGTTTTGCCGTGCGGTAGCCAGCAGTGGATATGCCCAGGTCATTCCCGGTGTTGCCGGCGTACGTTGTTTCATAGTGGAATGTGGTAGTGGTAGTTTTACCAGAGTCCTGAGTCTGAGCGGGCTGCATCGTCTCCATGGTCGCCATCTTGACAAAGCTAAAAGAACAACAAAAAACCAAATGCAGCGTCACGAAGCTGGGCTATTGATAAAAATACATGGTTGCACAAAAAGCTGCTGCCAGGTCTTTGTCACAACTGCACTGCGTTATTTGACTGATTTTCAAAAATTCATCTACCGGCACACTCGATACTAAATTTTTGGCCGACCTTTAAAATCGAGCCTTTGGTACAATATGTTGCCTGTCACTCTCTCTGTTTGTCGTCTTTAACACATTTATTGTAGCTAAACGGTAGATCATAAGGATAACTTACATGATTAATTAGCCTGGTGTCACTGGTCTTTGCACGAAAAATTTCAGCAGAGAAAATATTTTTAAATTTAGGTTTAAACAAATAAGGGTTTGGTAAGAAGTGAATTTTTCAACCGATAAGTTGCCACATTTCAGAAAGGGTGAGATAAAGCCAAAGTTGCTGTTGACCATTAATAGGAAGTCGTATAAGCCCTTTCAGATGACATGTAAATCATCGACTTTCGATGACCTCAAAGGGTCATTATGCACTCTGCTATGCCAATCGTGCAGTATTGTGGATAAATGGTACGTCGTAAGGGGGCGGCGATGGTACCATTGGCTACGGAGATGATGAGTTCCTATAAGCTGTCAATAGTAGCCATGTCTCTATCTGCAGCGATTTGGTCGCAATTTTGAATGCAATGTTTCTGCCTGTATAACCATCACCCTTGTGCGCTGAATTACCGCATCGTATCTTAACTCTTGATTGTAGCGTTTGATATAGAAGTGTCACCATGGCGTGTAAGTTACTGCAGCCACTCTGGGAAATCACATTCTTTCTGAGATCGAAAGTCGAACGCCAGCAGCCTTCGAATATACACTGTAGGCGGCAGAGGTGTGCGAACTGCGGACGCATCAGTCTGCAAATCCAGATCCGCAGGATTTTCTGCAAACGCAGATGGACAAGAACCTTGTTCTGTGATAGAATTTGCGAACACGGACTGATGCGGATCCTGTTTTGTGACGAGTGTATTTTTTTCCTAATAAAATTTAAAAAACAGATAGAAGTGGTGTGCGTTGAGATGTGCATAGCATGGTAGCACTAGTACTGGTAAATTTCAATCTGCTATAGGTCTAGGCGCATAGTGGCCTACCTTACGTATTAATGACTAGAGGCAGGCCTATTCAGTGCGGACGCAGACGGACGCAGGTCCAATATTTCTCTCTTGTTGCAGACGCGGACTGACAGTAGATCCTTGGTCAAAATCAGCGAACTGATGCGGACTCAAAAATTTCAGGATCCGCACATCTCTGATAGGCGGTAGGCCTACGGTCAGCCCAGCGTAGCGACAGCTGGGCTTCTTCTTAATAAAGTGCAGGCCTCTGACATTTCTTATGTTGCAACTTTAGTGCTCAGTGTGCTAGTAAAATAACTAAAAATCGGACAGAAACTGCTATAATTTTTTACGTTACTACAAAACCTGCGTAGACTAGGCCTACTCACTTTTTGAATCGCCTGATTGCCTATAGTATCTACTAAAACAGCCTACAAAGTCAAAAGACACTTTCTCCATTATTGAAGTGCTTGCGCACAATTTATGACAGCTTATAGCTAAGTAAATTATAAAAAAAATGACTATTAAACAGAAGCTGTCGTCGCTTACCTTCAGTATCAGTTGTTCGTGTCGGCGTTGTTTACAGCGGTTGCTAAGACGACGCAAGGTGCGAGCTAGTCCATTATGTACTCAGCTACAGGGGTGGCAGGTTTTTCATACGGCCTATTAGTGGTGTGCCACAGTGATTTTATTAGCCCATTTTCTTGAAAGTGGTCAAAATTGAGACTTCTTAGATAATTTCCTTGCCGCGCCTGCTTGAAATTGCGCTTCTGATTCGCACTAGCGCTAGGCCTATATCAAATTTTCAGATTTAGATTTGATTGCAGCTATTTTTGATATTTGCATACTGTTACTTCCAAACCAAACCGTCTAATTTTAACAGAGTTGCACGCAACTATTTTCTCCATCACCTTTTTCAGCTCTAGAATAAAATGCAGCATTCAACCACGCCATAACATCAAGCAGTAGATAATGAACTCATTCCTCACATGACCAAATGATTGAGTTCACCGTACTGTGAGAATGAACAATACAGTACATCTTTCTATCTTTTTTTGTCCTTTAGGACTATTTCCTCCATACGTCTCCATGTCCACATTCATTACCATTTGCAATTACACAAATTTTGCTAAGTTCAAATTATTTTAATCGATCTAGTACAGTTGCCACATGCTCAACTTGAGAAAGACGACAGGCCACACACAACGTCCATGTTATTGCGTTACACATTGTATTCACAGCACACAAGAAAACCGCATGCTAATAAATACACGTAACATGAACAAAAGTCCACAAAGTATGCTGTGTATATAAGAGCCCACGTCACAGCTAAGCCAGCATCAGATCGAATAACTTTCACACATCGCACACGAGATAATTAATAAAATTGAAAACAATGCGCAGATGAAGGCAGTGGCGTATTTAGGATTTGGCAAAGGGGGGGCATGGCGAGCGTGCAGACCGCGAGCCTATAACGGGGGTCTGGAAAACGGCAAAAAAAGCACCTTTTCATATAGTCGCCTTTAAAAATTTTCATGGTCGGGCCATGGGGGGGCATCACCTCGTGGCCCTCCCCTAAATACGCCACTGAATGAAGGCGAAATAAAAACAATGTGATGCCAAATTTTCCAGGGCAGCAAATGATGGCATCCAAATACACGCAGAATAGAATTTTGAAGGAAAAATGCTAGTCGGTGCGAGACAATTTACACAAAAGGAAGTAGAAGAAAGTTGACCTATAATAAGGAAATCGAGCAGTGTCGACATAATTTCAATATCATAGTCTGAGAAATGCTTACTGATTACTGATGGACTACTTAGACATACACAAGAAATGAAATCAACGAAAATACTAAGTGTTTTTTTACAGCGGCAGGTCCAATATTTTGGAATGGGGGGGCAGAAGGTAGTGGTAGCCTGACAGGGTCTGGGAAGGAGGTTCCCCAGAAATTTCTTTAAAATTTTATGCAAAAATGATGCATTTTGTGCAAAATTTTTACTTGGTTAAAACACGTACCAAATTCCTTCGACACTCATACCATGAGCCAAACCAAAACAGCTGCAAAAAATGTACCGAATCGAAACAGAGGCAGCGAAACTCAGCAGCCCTGAAGTTTCCTAGCAGTTTCACTACATCATAATAACAAGCTGTCAAAAGTGTTTAAAACCACATTAATGATTACTTAGTTGTTAATTACACAAAGTTTACTTTAAAAAAACTAATATACACAATATGCACTAAACTGCTGAAACACTATAGCTTCAAGCTAAAACACTACAAATGTTTCAGAACATGTTCACTTACTACTTGCACGACACATTTCACAATCTGCGTCGCAGCCTATACGGTTTGCGGCAAAAAGTAACAATAAAGTCGCTAAAATTCATCGAAGCATAATAATCAACACAATTTGAAAAAAATTCATTCATTTGAAGTTTAATAAAAAGCACCTCACAAATGAACTTAATAGTTACTTAATTGTTAATTAGTTATAAATACCATATGACAATGCAATATGTTGGAAATCTTAAACGAGAAAAATCACTGGATTGTCACAAAAATCCCGTTACTCGGCAATTTTTGCAGCACACAGCTCCAAGCTAGACAAGAGATAACCTGCACTCAAATTTACTCCCCAATTCCCAATCTCCAAGCAAAAAGAAATTTTGTGACAGGCTAAAATTTGGTGAGATTGCCCCGAATCCCCCCTCCTGCGGGCCCTGTCACAATGCTACCACTCTGTAACAAAATCAAATGAGCGTTGGCAATTTAAGCCAACAATGTGATGAAGACATGCACAAAACTCACGTCATATAATTTCAAGTGGATGCTTACAAAATGGCAACACAAATCTGAAAGCAAGAGGGAGGGGAAGAGAAAGGGTGAGTACTTCATGCCACACACAGTATAGTGCTAGCTAGAGTTCTACAACGGCAGTAGCGGCTTCATCCCTGAGAAATGACGAGGTCTGACAGACTGTCAGTATCGTCGCTGGTCTGGACAATTCTCAGCGTCTACAACATACAAAGCATATATCACCAGTACAGAGAAGACTATCTGCACACACAGTTCAGATACCCCAGCATACACACAAAAATACCTCGTGGTTTTCATTTGATAAATCCCGCCTAAAAACCCGCCCCCAACTAACTTCAGTTTTAGTTTCTTGTAACGAAGTATTTCGTTACGGCTATGTTTTGAAAAGTATGAAACCTATGAGCCTGCAATTTTTTTGCCGTTCATTTCATATGGACGGCATCTAGCCGTACTCACAGAATCAACATAAAACTCCTGAAAATCCCAATACCCATCAAGTTGGGCCATGTAGAAACCCAGGCTTAACCGCTGGAAAAAGTCAAAAACCCCCCGAGACCCAATAAAATCCATAGGATTGGGCGTAAACAAAGCATTGGCTTCATCTCCATAGAGTTATCAATAACCACATGCATGTATAACAGCTATGTCTAAACACACCTCAAAATGACAAGTTTTGATGCTATACTGGTGGTTCTTCATTTTAGCTTTTACCAGTTGGAAACCTTGCTACTGCAATGCCGGAAACATGCAAACTCGACAGAACAATTTACTAATGCATAACTGCTAAATACAGAACATGAATCTATTGCACAGAACTTTCAAATATACGCACATAACGGTGGTATCTTGTGCAGTCTGAGATAATTACTCAACGAAGTCATGAGATGATTACAGTCACTCTACACATACGGTGACTATTTGAAAAAAAGCCATAAATGTTAACAATAAACTGCTGACTCTGCATAAGATCTGCACTACAAAATTCACACCGTAATAACAATAGTTACATATCTTAAACTACATGTATTTGCAATTTTTTAACCACCCTTATTTTCCCGCAATTTTTCAAGTTAGTATGCTACCCCCCTCCCCAAATAAATTGCAGGGGACTGCTTAAGCAAGACCTTTGACAGGCAGAATGCAAGATTCCTTGTCACATCAGCCAATCAGTGGGGTCAAATAAACCTCATTCATTGTCAGATATGTTTACCTATGTTTACCTTGTCATTGGCAAGATGCAGTAGGCAAACGAATGCGATGGGTACGCTGAGATTTTTAACAACAGAACTGTGCAGCCGTGTTGACAATGTGCTTAGCAGCTGTTGAAAAGTTAGGTGACTGTACGCGGTCGATGTCTGTATGTAAAAATACAATCACCTTCAACAACTCTGCACTGAACACAGCAGCTTATTGCAAGCGAACAATCACTACAGAGACGAAACTATGACTAGGTAGTCAGTTTCTACAGATGTCTAATGATTTTGTTTATCAAAATATACAGAAAAGACAATGTCTGCCTCAGTGGAACACTGAATATTGCTGAACATAATCACTTTAGTCGACCAGCTACCGGTATTTAAAACCATCAGTCGTGAGATTGAGAAATGTCACAAAATCGAGAGAACGGACATGAAATGTTGGCCTTCTGCGTTGACCCCCAAGACGGATTTCTCTAGTAACAAAAGTATCAAGTACTGTTGACTCTGCTCCGTTAGTTATTAGACCAGTGCGTTACGTTAACGCTTTCTTTGCTTGCTTCATAGAATTCAAAGTACAGATTACGCACTTGTGTATTATTAATTTTAACTACGAAAGAGAGCAGTCAGCCCGCGTAGAATAAGTGGAAATTAACCCCTTAACTGCTAGCCCCAAGAAATTCTCCGCACCACAGCAGGGGTTGTTCTAGTTGTATTTTGTAGTTGTAGTAGTCTTCGTTGCAGCAGTAGTTGCAGTATCTGTTGTAGTAACAGTTATAGGAGTACTAGGTGCTGTAGTAGTAGTTTTTAACGTAATAGTTACGGTAGTTATTGTTGTAATAGCTGTCGTTGTAGCAACTGCAGTAGCAGTAATTGCGGTAGTAGTAATTACTGTATTAGCATTTTGCAGTAGTACATGGTGGTGTTGTAATAGTTGTTGCCGTAGTAGTTGTTCACAACTATAATGTAAACAATGATGTTGCCGTGCATGTGACCAAGAAGTTTTCCAAAAGTAGCCCAATACACTCTGAGCATCAGCCAATATAACTAGTATGCCAAGCATGAAATATTCCTAGTGCCAGGCATCAGTAAATCCTATAGGCATACTGCCGGATATTTCCGGCAATATACTGCAGGCGCCGGAAATATCCCGCAAAGGGTTAAACCACTATGTGGAGTATAAAAGTTCATTAAACACCCACTAATCCTACTCCAGACAGTGGTTTGTTATACAAGTGCTAACACAAGACAAAAAGACAGCTCAGAGACCTTGGCGCTAGCGGCCGGAGACAGAGCTGGTGCTGAGAGAACCTCTGAGATGACCTCCCACATTGCAGACTTCAGCTTCTTGACGTCTATACGCTTGGCCACCTTGGCGTAGTCTATGTCAATCCTGGCGATCTGTTACAGCATACACAATGGCAGGTCGAAAATTCAACATATTAAATAGCTTGATTTCCCCACCACGGTCCACAACCTTGTCTCAACGATGGGGCTTTATCTACAACTTCACAGAAATCCACGAATTAGAAGCCGTTTACTGAACCTTGGTAACAACGCACACGCACAGATCTATCTAAACCTGACACTGACAAACTGTAGAAACTTCAAGATATTAAACAGCTGATTTAATTTAGCAACTTTTTCAGTTACTATCAATAACATTTATTTATCTGTCTGTATCTACATACATAATTATTTATTTTCAGTCTGAAACAAGGTACATGTGCACAAAAGTACTACAGAAAGAAAAGCCTAAAAGGCAATGGATCAATTATGCAATAAACTGAAAAATATTACTACATGCTGTAAAAAATCGAGGGTAGAATGGAAAAACATCCTATTTGTCGTCAATGACATTTCAAGAAAATTGAAAATAACTTTCTATGCAATGCATTTTTCAGACTTATCCCCACTGTTTTTAATGTTCTTGCAAAGTTTGTTAACAAATAACATCCAGATTTTCTTGCTATATTTCATCATGCAACGAAATAAATATTTAAGTAGCATTTTGAAAAACTCTGTAGTTTATAGATAGGACTTTTGCCATAGTCAACTGTAGATATGATGTTTTGCCTGCGACACATTTGTTTACTCATTCATCTCAAATGTTGACCACCCCTATTATCTCCCCCATTAGGGGAGATGAGGCACTTTAATTTTTTCCCCCAAAGGGCCTCTGAGGGAGATGTATTTCAGCCCCCTAAACGTAATGGGCAATGAGGGTTAGCTGACTCAACTTGCGAGGCACAACGAGCAGATTGTCTCCAGCAAGTACAGAGCCATCCATCTCGGCTGCGTCCATCAGCTGAGAGGTCGCCCAGTGTGACTGACTCATTACATCGGCTACCGACAGACCGAAATCTATACCACCGCCGTCGTCATCATCATCATCACCGACGCTGCCCCCGGCACCAACAGTGGCACTGATGTCCTGAGTGTCAAATGCTCCTTCATTCTCAGTCAACTGGCACAAAGACACACACACTCGGGAGTAAAATACACTCACTATGCTCAGCCAACAGACTATCACACACTACATCATCATCATCATTATCACCACCATCACCAACGCTGCACCCGGCACCGACAGCGACACTGGTGTCCTGAGTGTCAAATGCTCCTTCATTCTTAGTCACCTGACATACATGCCAATATCCATGGCTAGAACAATATTGGTATTGGGCTACTGCAAAAATTGTGAGTGATTGCCTGGAAAGGCTTGTGTCCAAAATGACCTATAACATGTTAAGAGCAATGCTGAGCTCTACTTGCTCGCTTGTTCACAACTGAGAACGAGAACATCACTATGATGTTGGTAAGGTTAGAGTGACACCAATCAAGCTACCCAATACCCAATATCGTTGGATGCTGCCAATATCACCACCGATACCAGTACACGTTGAAGCTAGTTAGTTCTAATACCCTGCTTCATATGTAAGCCGCGTTGGATTGTCTGAAGGCTACGTGCAATGGTGTGACGGCCAGAAAGGATAGCCACAACTATTAAGCCGAAAGCTGCAGAATGTAAAAACGACCTGTGAGCTGGGACAGAAGTTGCACCTGTCATTCATGTTGTCGTAGTTGTACGTATCGACCTCGATCGATGTCGCATTCTTTTGCTGCCATTTCACCTACGCCCGACGTACACACGAACAATGAGGGTCAGAATACTTGAGCACAATAGATTAACTTGTGCAGCATCTCACGTCTTCATAAGTGGCAAGTATACAATGAATACTGCAACCATTGCTACAATGCAGTTGAGACATCTTTCATATATAGCTTGCTGTTGTTGTTGTTGTCAGAGCAAGCCTGTCCAGCACTGCCTATAAGAATGGGTGGGAGTAGGTGCTCCGAAGAAATGATTAATTTCACCAGAACGTCTCTATCCTGGAACACATCTGATATGTTGATGGCATCACCGAAATAGTGCTGTCGTTCTACCGCCCAATTTGCACAGAAAAGTAGTAAATGTATAAAGTTAAGAAAAGAATAAAATAGTCAACGTTTCAACAATACCACCTGTTATTACTAGCTCTGTGCCTTCTTTACGTTTCCATCGAACAAAAGAAAACAGTTTTCCAAAATTAGTTTGAAACATCCACTTGAAAGTGACAATGACAGCCATGACAGAAATAAAACACATTTATTACCTCCGCCAAGGAGGTTATGTTTTTGTCGGACTTTATCTGTCTGTCTGTGTGTGAGAAGATAACTCAAAAAGTTATGGACGGATCTTTCTGACAGTTTGAGGGAACGTTGGGCATGGCATAAACTACAAGTGATTCAATTATGGGGGTGATCCAACAGGAATCCTGGATTCTGGATCACTTTGAAATTTTCGTTACCATTGCGTTAAAGGGGGCATAAGGGAACCGCTGGCAAAGTGAATATGGTGACGCCACCTGGCGAATAACATTGCCTTGGCGGAGGTACCTGCGAGCTATGACTGCTTTCTGGTTACAACTATTATTATCACTGACTCACAATTAAGTTAACTATAACTAATGATCACAAGGACAGTGCTGAGGAAACGTGCCATGACGGCCGGCATGCATGAAAGTTTCATCAGCTGATTGGCATCGTAATGAAGATCTTCCGGTAGAGTAGTCTGCTGTTTACCGTGCTTCTCCAGCGTCACCTTCGTCACCGTCGTCGCTGCCTTTGTGACCTTGAAATGCCAGTCAAGGTCAACCGACTCATCAAAGGCCGCCGCAAATGCCTCTTTGGCTTTTGCTCGCTTCGACTTTTCGCCAGCCGTCGCTTCCGGATCTGCACAAATTATAAACAGAAAGACTGCTGCTAAATGCCGGTGTTTCCCCAAGTCTAAACTAAATGGTGAACAACAGTCATACGCAAAATGCTTAACTCTTACAATTAAGCTCTAACAGCTGTAAAGTTCTGACACTGACAGTTTTCCCAGACAAAATTTCACTGCCCACATTACTGCCAAGGGGCCCGCATAATTACCAATTTCCATCATTTCCAGAACAAAGCATCCCATTGGGACAGGCCAAAAACGACCTAAATTCTGACAAAAATGTGTAAAAATGTTATATGCTCAAGGAATTGTTAATGTCAAAGAATCAATTTAACACAGCCAGCAAGGAAAAGCTACGTTTTGGACGGCCTAACAACCATGAACAAGTTTAGTGCGCCACAGATAATTAGATACTCTATGCCAAAGCACGAAAAACAAATTTACTAGTATATTGCATCAATACAACAAAACAAAACTCTTGAATTTTCCGTCTGCTGTGCCGTCAAACAGAAATAAAAACTATTAGCTAAAAGTATTAAAACTATTAAAAGTATTATTAGCATTAGCATATTTATAATATATTTTTCCGTTGCACACTAAACTTGTTCATGGTTGTTAGGCCATCCAAAATGCAGCTAAAGCTTAAAGTTGAAGAAAAAACAGACCTTTCGGCTTAGGCTGAAGCTTCCAGTGCTCTGGCCCGGCCCACGTCCGCATCAGATCTGTCTTGAAGTAGGAATAGTCCGAAGGCTCAGATGCCAGCACATCAATCAGACTGCCAATGGAGCCATTCCTGGACACAGCAATACTGACAGACTGAATCTAACAGAATGCTTTTCAACACGGCTGCAATTTTAGACTAGTCACATGCTAGAAAACAAACGCTCTCTGCATGCCATTATGGCGTTAGGCTGCGTTCACATAAACACGAGTACGAGTCTGGCACTGTACGGGTTTCCGTATACGAGTTCTGGCAAACACGAGTTTGCATGTATTTCAATTGCGGCCGTTCACATAGATACGAGTACGGGTTAGCTGTAAATTTCACTCATACGAGTAGTTTCTGTGCAGGTCGTGTTTTTATCCAACTCGTAGAAAGTAACCTACTCGTAAATAGCATTGCATTAATATAATTTCTAAAAACTGTGGTGCATATTTGACGTCAGAACTGACGTCATCGTAAAATTGTTCAGCGTTAGAGATGTGCGGTTTGTAAAAATAGTAACTTTGTACTGTTGTTTTAACAGCAAAGCATTTCCTCGATTCGATTTCACTGCAAATTTTCAATATGGCCGACATGCGTTGAGTTATGTGCTTGTACAAGTGACCGTGAATGCTCCACTCGTACGAGTGAAGCTTCTACAGGCCATAAACGGAAACCCGGACTCGTACTCGTGTCTCTGTGAACGTAGCCTTACTGATGGTCTATACCAGCCAAGTCACGGCACAACAAGACTTGGCCAACGGTCGCCCTCGACTAAACAATGTGGACTGTGTCGAGAGGTTGACTGGAATGAAGGCTGACAAACTGGCAGAGGTGTTACAAGATCGTGAAGCCTGGCGTGAACTTGTGGTTGTGCGTGTTGACCCACAACCACCCGACTACTGTAGAGAGATAGAGAAGAGCAAATGCGTTCAAATACAGGCAGAAAGATAACACTATGCAGTGGAACAAATCAAACGGCTTAAAGTGGCAACATAATGAAAACCACATTAACTAAAAATGCATGCTGACCATTACAAAACAGATATACAATGTAAATAAGTACATTATACAGACAAAATAAACAGACAAAAAAACTTACTTTCATTTTCTCTGAAAGCTGAGAGATGGGATACCAACCTGTACCAAAACCTAGCTAATCAAAAAAGCACAATCCAATCACTCAATATTAATTCAAAACATATGCGCTTGTTAACTATTAGAATATGACAAAAAATAAAACACGTTACTTGAGACTGGCAATTGCAGTTTCCAGAAGTTCGGCTTCCTTGCCACTTGCAGCCGTTAGACGTGAAGTCGACTGCAGTACAGACTGTCCCCCGCCATCATCTGAAATAAATATTAGCAGCACTTCATTACTTCCAGGAGACCACTCTCCAGACAATATGAAATTCCCAAACAATTCCGACATTTTCCTGAAAATTCGCGACACTCCTGACCATTCTGTAAGCATTATAAACATCGCAAGTTTAATAAGTGCTGTAAACTGAAATATAACATAGATATAAATATTAGAAACTAAAACATAAGTAAGCAACATTCAGCAATAAACATCATAAAATAATTGGCATACAAATTATTGAGTGAGTGGTAACAAAATGCCTTTTGATACAATATTTTGAAAAGTTTATAGCTATTTTCCCCTGACAAGATTCTTTCCTAAAATTTCCTTGATTTTGACTGAAATTTGTGACAGTTCCCTGACAGCTGTAAAATTCCCTGACATTTTACAGTTTTCCAGACAAATGTTCACCCTATGTTCACCCTGCATATTAATTACTCACAGACTTACATAGAGTGAAAAAGCAGCTAAAACAGAAATGTTTGGCGAACACGAAGAGACCGCTGTAAACCCGTAGTGGCAACAGCCTTCGTCTAATCAACGAAGTTACTCTACATCGGGCCCAGTTAGTACCGTGATGGGTGACTGTCTACGGGCAGGTAAACTATCTCAATACGAAGGCAGCCAGCTAGGTCGACTCAGCTTTCTGTCCTCCATGGCATGGTCAAATGAGTATCAGCTTTCGAGCTGAGTAGTAATAAAATGGTGATGGTTAGTGCCTATAGGCGGATCTGAGGTTCAGGCCAATTGGTCTGGTCCAAAAGTCGGCAGCCGCTTGGCGCTCATGCTGCTCTGACCAAATGAACCGGGTGAACTCTCGCAGTGGCAGTTCACTGCTATGATGACAGCACCATAAAACATTGTCGCAGCTATTACTATTACAATTATCTGAAAATCACTCAAAGATTAAATGCCAGAAGGGAGATCATAATTATACCTCTGACAGTATCGTCACCATCATCATCGACTGGTCCGAAGCCGTCGTAGTCAATGACATTGTCATAATCAGCAGCAGTAGCATCGCCCGCGGCAGCACCGCACTCCATTGGCAGTGGCTCCGGCTCGGCGTTTATATCAAACGCATGTTCACTGGTAGCAAAATGGTCAAGCGTTGACTTCACTACGTCCTGGTGACAGACATTACAGCAGTCTCAAGATCGACAAACCTGCATCTGCTGATAAACAAGAACTAGAAGAAAAAATTCCCTAAGTTCTGCAGGCTTTTCCAAAGCCACAAACTTATCTAGGACAAAATGTGCTAAAAATAACAAAGAAATATAATTAACATAATCAAAATTAAACTTAAAAGACCAGCAAATTATGTACATTAAAGTCAGACAAATGTTTAAGAAATTAGTTACAAAAATGCACACAACATAAAATCGACATAATGCGCAAGACATGCCTCGCCAGAGGCGCCATCTGTAGTCCAGTTCATGAACTCAAAGTCGATAAATGCAGGACATAAAACCAGCGACTCGAATCCAGGTGTCATGCAGATGTCTGAATAATGCAAACATCACAGACACTTCACAGACAATTGCAGCTGTGTACCTGTAATTATCTGTCCCATTGCTACAGCATAGCATGGGACAGATTATAAAATAACTTGCGTCTTTCTGTCTGTCTTATGGTTGCAATTTTTCTTCGATTTTAGTGAAATTTTGCGCAGAGATTCAGGTCCCAAAAAATAAGACTGAGCTTGCTTCAGGTGAAAATCCAATATCCGTTCGCCTATTATGCCTCGACTTTTTCCCTCGTAATTAACAAGATACTCAATGGAAAAGTTCTCATACCACAAAAAAGCCAAGGACTGATAGTGACAGTCAATAGCTCAAAGATGTCACTTGTGGGCTGCTATGAGCACAAAGTTGCAAACTCTCCGCCCCCCCCTGAATTTTCGAACGCTCCCAAACATGGTGACGACTGCATTCTTAATGCTCAACTCACTCAACTCAACTCAACTCGGGTTTAATAAAAATGATCGCCGATGGCTAAAAAATATACAAACATAAAAGTAGCAACTACACATAGCTAATAGAGCATACAAAATACGAAATAGTCCACACTCAACACTCCTTTAAGTCCGGTTCACATCCACATATATATTTCTAGATACACCAAAACAGAGCACACACTGTTATATATGTTTATATTTTTAAGTTATTGGTATTTAGCCAGGGCAAAGTGGATAAAAGACCGATATTTGTTAGTTCTCGTCCGTGGTATGGGATAAGCTGTATGTCGTCGGAGTCGAGAAATAGTATCTGATTACATGCAGCTAAAAGTTTGACATGCAATATCTCAGCAACCATGGCAGACAGAGAGACGGTTTCAATGGATCAATAACATCGCCATGGTTATCAGTGGCAGGTTTCTCGCATTATGTTAAATAAAGAAAGTAGCTGATTACAAATACATGCAATAACCACAGAATGTCCGTGAAATAGCAAGAAATGACCTTTCAACAGCTGAATGTTGACGGCAGTGGCTGCATTGCTAGGGGCAACAGCATCGTCGCAGTCATCACTGGCGGGTGTTACTATGGTGCTGTAGTCCAGCATCAGCTGAACCGAGTCATCAACGCAGCGTAGATGACTTAGCAGTAGACAGCTGGAGCCCACATCATTGTTGGCATCACTTGGCATTCGCTGGTATGCTGGGTCCAACTGTATTGTACAATGTACAATGTACATACACCGTAGGCCATAAAACAACGAGGCACTTTATTTTTGTTAATATCTTCGCCGATTACTGACAAATCTTCAAAATTCATTCACTTACACACTCTGCAGACAATTTGCAATAATGTGATTATTATATATCCCACCACATAATGTGTGTTTCAACACTACCTTGTGAAATATAAATGTAAGCAAAAACTAATGACAACAAAAAAAATTAGGTAAATGAAAAAAAACACTTCAGACCAACATCGCGATGAATGATCCATATACACTAAACTGTGTGTTAGACCCACACATTTTAGTGTTATACAGACCATTCACTGTAATGTTGGTCTGAGGTGTTTTTTTTTCAATTTTACCAAAATTATTGTTTGTTACTAATGTTGTGTATGCATATCATATTTCACTGATATTTCACAAGGTAGAGTACAAATGCATTTTTGGTGTGGTGGGTAATGTAATAATCATGTTATTGCAAATTGTCTGCAGAGCGTGCCAGTAAAAGAGTTTGAAAATCGATCAACAATTGGCGAAGACATGGATAAAAGTAAAGTGCCACATTTTTATGGCTCACCCTGTACATATGTGCAACTAAGGCCAATTCACACCAATGATGCAAATCAACTCAACTATCGTGACTGTTGGCAACAATGAAATAATGTTATTAGCATTGTGACGTCATGCTGCTGTGCACGGACCACGCGCTGTTTGCTAGCCTGGCTGACCAGAGTTGTGTTGCCAGTTTGAGTACACACCTATGATGCAACTCAACTGAACAGCTGCATTGAGTTGAGTCGCATGGGTCGTAGGTGTGAAATGGCCATCAGTAACAACACAATGTGACAGCAAATTACATATTTCAAACATCAACAGTCATCATGGTAACAGTAACAGCTGCGACAATGTTTTATAATGCTGTCATCGTAGCACTGAACTGTCATTGCGAAAGTTCACCCGGTTCATCTGGCCAGAGCAGCACGACTGCCAGGCGGCTGCCGACCTTTGAACCAGACCGATCGATCTGAACCTCAGATCCACCTGTAGGCAGCTACTAGTACTACACTAACCATCGCCATTTATTACTACTCATTTTACCTTCCCACGGAGGGTAGAAGGCTGAGTCGACCTAGCTGGCTAGCTTCGTACTGAGATGGTTTACCTGCCTGCAGACAGTCACCCATCACGGTACTAACCGGGCCCGATGTAGAGTAACTTCGTTGATTAAACGAAGCACGTTAACCATTATGCCAAGCCACCAGTAGAGCACAGATGGCTTAGAAGCACAGAACCAGAGCTGATTTCGCCGTTAGCATCACTTTGCTTGGCATTCACTAGCATGCCAGGTCCAACTGCATTGTACAATGCACATACAATAAGTTACCACAAAATGTCTGTAACAGTGCGATAGCTACTCCAAACAGTGTGATCTGGGCTTAAGCTGCCGTCAACTAGATTGCCTGGAAAAACAGAATATCGTAGGCTCATAGATTATGGGGTCCTGTCCTCGATAAAGAATGTACAAGAAGCCCAAATCCCTTTGTAAAACCATCGTATAGATATGGCTTTGCAGCCCAAATTCTGGAGGTCAACAGTTTACAAGACAATGCTGCGATGTCTTCATACTAACAAAAGACTAGACAGTTACATCGGTAAAACATGCAAAACTGTAAAGATGAAAATAACACAAAACACATTGGCCCAAGTGGGAGCATATTATACAACTATCCGCCCAATACTGCACTGCCCCAACCGTAAGCCTCATGCTGGATTTTTACGCGCAAGAGCAGCAACTGTTTTCAGTGCATTTTAACCATCGCAATTCTGTCTGTCCATCCGTCTGTCTGTCACACGGGTGGATCAGTTAAAAGTGGTGCAAGCTAGAATCACCAAATCTTCACCGTCAGCTGCCTGGAAGACACTAATTTCAAGAACTGCAAAGCTTTACCATAAATTCAAAGGGGGTCACCCCAAACAAGGGTGCTAAATGAGAGGGGGTGAGCAAAATTTGAGATTTTTGGCCAATAAGTCGCTGTATCTCAGTAATGATGTGAGAATGACCTTGAACGCCAAAATAGGGGGTTTATGGATTTTTTGGCGATTTCAAACTGCAACACAAGTCTATATCATTCACAAGGTGGTATCATGGAACTATTGTTATGCGATCCAGATAGAGAATTTGGTATTTGTATATTAACTTTGCGTGAACACCCTAATTTTCAGCTAAACTACTGAACCGAAACTGCTATAGGCTTTCGCGCATCTCGTTCACGAGCATTAGCTCAAATTTCTTGTTTAACCTGGAAATTAGCATGTCAGCGACTCACGTCTTAAGAAATTTTCATTACTCTTGCCAATTTCTGTTCTCGTACGCCTTCTAGTTTTAGAGTTAAGAGGCCCATACAAAACGTACGGATTGACGAACAAACGAAAAAACGAGCAAGACCCACAATGTGGCCATGCCACTGCACTAATAAATGACATGTAATACGGTACAATGGTGCGGATACTGACCTCAAAGTCCAGGTCAAACTTGGCCAGAGTGATGTTCTTCAGATTAGTTTCAACTGTTTGACTCTTCTTTGCCTGAAGCAACAAAATACATCGTAAACCCGACCCATCAGCCAGCCACACAGTACGAGCAGACACAAACGGCAGAAACAAAGGCATGTAAATAATACAAAGAACATCATAAATTTGAGCAATAAGTAAGTAAGAAAGCAATACCGGGTATGCTATAACATAGCGTTACAACACTGCTGCACAAAAAGACATTATAAGAATTAAATTAAAAACATTTTCTAAATTCCGATGAATTCTAGATGGCAGAGCGGGCAAGAGCATAATATGGCATAACTTCATCAAATTCAAAATTAACTGAATGAAACTTTGCAATTTGGCACAGATTTAAATGCCAAATATGCGTGTAAAATATGGCTTGAAAGTCTTCAGTCTTTGAAAAAAAAGTTCAAAAAACTTCACATGGGTGAAATTTTCTGGCTCAAACTGTAGATAAGAGGCAACTAACAAAGTCATAGCACATAGACACTATCATGGCAAAACATCGTATCTCTTGTCACAAACATTTCAAGAAAACTGAAAACAACTTTGTACGCAATAGAAAATTTGATACAATCGGCGTAACGGTCAGCAAGCTGAGCATTTGGGAGTCCACTGCATATCATCCACATAACTCAAATTCATGAACGTTTCGTGCAACGTGCATCATATAAAATGTTATCCCGTTCTGTCCTAGACGTAGTGCATTAGGCGTAAGACAGGCTGCGATTACTAATGGGTTTGATTTACAAACCCGCTTTCTTTTCTTCTCCCTGCTGTCGACTGGCATCTCATTCTCCTTGTCTTCACTGTCATCCTCTGCATCAGCCGGCTCATCTATACATCACACGACATCAAATAGTCGCTGAGCATAAATCTGCCTGAGTGAGTGAGTGAGTAGGGTTTAACGTCCCGCCCAACACAGTATAGGTCATTTCGGGGATGGCCTTTTCAGGCAAAATGCACACAAACACATAGTAATGGAATGGTAAGTTTAACCTGTACAATAAAGAAACAGAAATTTCAACCTTTACAGAAACACAAAACACAAAAAAACAAGCTAAACCTAAAATTGTAAGAACTCCATTATACGCATGCATATGTAATTAACATAATGGTAGTTCTAATAATCTTCCCTGTTATCCTTCAGACAGTCATCAATCTCATAATGCTGTCTATTGGAGGACAGGGGTGGATAAATCAGCCTGATTACTGGTCAAAATATTCCTTAGCACGAATGGATCAGACTGCTGATGCAACCAAGAGTCCCACACTGTGAAATTCCGTCGGACGTTTGTCAACACTCTTAGATTCGACTGTTCCACGCATGGGTTAGGGTTAACCAGGAGGTTGACTCAGGAAATTACTTGGCACCTTGTTCCACACCGAGATATGGCATGCAACAATATGCACGAGGTTAACTCAAGAGTCAAAGTTAACCTTTGATCAGCAAACCCATGAGTTAACCTAGGCATGAAACAAGTGCCTCGAACTATGGACGAGAGTTTTCCGCCATGAAGCACTATATGGTGCGCTGACGGGCTTGACAGAATCAGTGGGGAAAGAAGACCCGGCAACTCAACCCTGCCCTCTCAGGCTGCCCGTGGAGGCAGGTGGGGGTCAAGATAGGGGGCACGAACCTAAGGCCCAAGGACTCAAATGCTGCGGTTGGGGTCCGTGACCATGCAACAGTAAAACTGCTTGAAGGAGTGGACAGACAGACAGACTTTCCGTGCACTACACTAATAACGAAAAGTTGACAAAAAAGAATTTTCACAGACAAAATTTTTCCCTAAAAATCTTGCTACTGTTGGCCAATTCACTGACTTTTCCATCACAAAGTTACAATCCCATGCATTACAGATGTGGCTGCAATTGCTCTGTGTGTGCTGATGTAGGTAACTGAAACTGGTGCGACTCTACAGTCTGTACTTAAGAGAAACCAAATGGTAAAATGGTAAAGACAAAAACTAATGGTAAAATGGTAGAGAAAAAAGTAATTTCTGCATGATGCAACTCTACTCAGAACAACAGAAATGCTACTGCAGTACATGAAATATTACTCACACTGGCAACAACAGCTATCTTTTCAAGCTGATGCTGAAAAATTGTGAAACAGTGTACTGGACTGTGCTTATTAAGTGACAAAGTGACGTAACGGCAAACAGGGAACAGTAATTTCTGCAACTACAACAGAGATGACTGCATAAAATAACAGCGGCATTAACAACATAACACCAATCCAACAGCCAAGTTTACAATTACAACAACGCTCACAAAAACATCGCCAGCAAATGACAACCTGGCATCTGTTGAGAGCTTGAAGCACCGCGGCCGAGTCCTGATAACACTTTGTACATCTCTGTGTGTATAGCATCCACTCGACCGGCATAGATCTTCGCACTCGCATCCAGTGTTGAACTCGCAAGCTGCCAATTGCACACATTCATGTCAACTCAGCCTCCTATCCTCAGTGAAATGGGAAATGAGTACTAGAACTTACATGCTATGGGCTGAAGGCCTAGCATGGCTGTATGTCTGCAAGCTGCCAATTCACACACCACACAGATATTATCGAGGACACATCCTATCCGTTGTCGATGACATTTTAATAAAGTCAAAAACTTCCCGCATGATATATTTTTTTCAGACTTTCCCCAGTGTTTTTAATGTTTTGGCAAGTTTGTTAATAAATAACATACAGATTTGCTTGCCCTATTTCACTTCATGATGAAATATATATTTAAACTGTAGCATTTCGAAAAACTGTAGTTCTCTTACTTACCTGAAACCTATTTACTTGCAGTGATGATGTGGTTTTGTAGATAGTCGAGAAAAGCTACAAAAAAGCTACAAATGAAACTACCCGTAGCTCAAGATGCTTGGCATGTGAAATACGGGCTACAGTCTATTACTGAGTATACTAATCACAATTTACAGAGGTCAACTGCAACAAGTGCAGCATGCATTATAACTCTGGAATTAAAGTAAGAGAAGCACAAAGCAAACCTGGAAATCTGTTACTTCCTTCTTCTTAAACAGCTCCGACATGTAGTCAATAAGATGCAGACCAAATGCATTCTTCGCACTGATTTTCTGCAACATCATTAAGCCATAATGCCAAACTTAACATAATAATAATGAAATCAAGAGTGATTTTGCAAGAGACAAAATCGCTGATTGGTACTGCCCTTTGGCAAATCATAAGTAAGCAAGTGCAAGTATTGGCTGTGAGATTCAACTCCCAAATCTTCCCTTCCCTTGGTGACCAGGGACCCTATCTAACACAATTTGGCATTGGATTCAGCAGGCATATCTGCCAAATAGCAAGTAAATCCATCAGTGGCTTTAAGCATGGTGCATGAGTGTGTCAGACGACAGATCATGCTACAGAGAAATGGATCAGTACTGGCGAAATCGCTTGCATTAAAGCCTAATAATAATAAAAATCACATTTCTATAGCATTATCAAATCAAGCATTGAGAGGTGTGACTTTCTATCACATCATATTTGGTACGTGATCAGACACTGTGCTAGCTCATGCCATTCCTGCTAGACTGTTTAAATAGCGTGTCTTAGCCATTGCAATTCTGTCTGTCTGTCCGTCTTTCAGTCACACGGGTGAATCAGTCAAAAATGGTGCAAGCTAGAATCACCAAATCTTCACTGTCGGTCGCTTGAAAGACTCTAGTTTCAGAAACCATAAAGCTTTTCCACAAATTCAGAGGGGGTCACCCCAAATGAAGGTGCTAAATGAGAGGGGGGGTAGGAAAAATTTGCGATTTTTAGACAGTAAGTCGCTGTATCTCAATAACGGTGCGAGATAGGGCTTAGGTTACTATTAATCACTAATAGGAAATCGTACACTGGCTCTCGATTGCCACCAAATTCAATGACCTTGGATGACCTTGAATGCCAAAATAAGGGTTTTTATGGATTTGTTGGCGATTTCAGGCTGCGAGACAAACTTCAAAAGTGAATTGATCCTGAACTTTCAATATAAGGGGTTTTCATTGATTTTTGCAATCTTCGGCTGCAACTCTAAGAATGAACGGCGACAAAATGGCTGAGAGAGACTGATAGTTTGCGAACAAGAACTGCTATAGGCTTTCGTGCGTCTCATGAGCATTAGCTCAAATTTCTTGTATATATACAATAAAACCACAAATCTATAATATAAAACTACAAATCTAGCCGGCAGTTTCCAGCTATCATTACATTATACTTCCACAGACATTTTCCACATTAAGATATTGGCATGAGCTGGCATTTATTCCAGATCAGCTGCCTGATTCAACAACGATTCCAAGATATAAGTATAACTATTTCGCTAAAATGTTACTAAAAATACCTAGTTGGCATTCGATACTATGACTGTAGTTACGCTGCACCAACATTACATTAACCAACATCAACTTAAATTCCACAAAATTTAACGATACATAATAACTGAGCAGACTGATCATTTTAGTGTGGCATAATAAGTAATAACACAAACATGAAACTAATCAACTCTTGAGTTACGTACATTTTCGGTGGAGAGTTTAATGCAGTCTGCGTAATGGTCAGCAAGCTGAGCATTTGTAAGTCCACTCAGTGGTAACGACCGCCTCCTGAATATCATTCACATGACTACAATGAATGTTTAGTGCATCATATCAGGTCAGAGACTACACTAAAGCAGTAACTCGGTGATGCTCTGGAATGCAGTTTCAGACATTATCGGGTCGGATCAACAATCACTGACATGCCTATCCAATGTTAAATCATGTTTACTATCAAAAATCAAGCAATCAACTAATTAGTGAAACAAAACACTCATCTATGTAGCACCAAAAGTAATGATATATAAAGCTTAACAACCATTTAGAATTTAACACGGCCTCAGCTGCATGCAATGCATTCTGTTTCGTCATAATGCTACTCCCAATATTATAGTTTTCTCATTTGCTTTTTATGCTGAAGCAATACATTTAGCATGTCAAAATATCTGTTTAGTACATGAACTGCCAAGTCGTTTGATGCGTGCTTTCTAAAGAACCCCTGCAGTTCTCTGCATAAACAGTATACCGACAGATTCCATGCTGAACATGTGAATCCAGACCAGATCCACAGACTTTGGTAGATCCCTGAATGTACGACCCAACTGAATCCAGACTGGATATGCAAAAACCGATATGGATATAGTGCACCCCATATAACCACACATTACACTACAAGCACAAACGTCAAATCATTGGATCAATCTGACCTGTCCGACTGCACTACAGGACTGGTAATCAGTTGCTGCTGAATCTCCAATGTCTTTGACAACCTTCGTTCGCGCTTCTCTGCTTCGTCATCGTTCATACGAAGCACTGCGCTTGACGACGTCGAAGCCTGAGCCAGAGGACTCTTCCTGGCACTGGACGCACCGCCATCCAGCAGTCCACGACGACGTAACACCGGCGACACAAAGTTGACCGGGGTACACGGGAGTCGAGCCCCAGGCGACGAAGATGCTGAAGATGCCACGCCCGATGCCATCTGCACGGTTAGATTAGTCGCAAAGCACACCAAACAGCGACATGCTGTTTAATATATAAGGCAAAATCTATGGGCAAAAGCAGATATGAAGATCTATAAATAAGATTTATAAATGCTGCAACGGGTGACACTATAACTAAGCTGTAATTTATTAGTTTTTCCATGTACTCTAACTAGGGAAGCCAACCCCGGGGCCCCAATCCCCGGGGCCCCGGACAGGCTGTCCCTGGATTTTTACCCCCGGGGACGGATAGCAGATCCCCGGCACTATCTTTCTGCCTAGCAGCCAGCCGTGCTGTCTCTATTGAGAGCACTAAGTAGAGCCACTGTGATACAGCTGAAACGTGGACTGCACTGCAGTCACTCTAGCAGCTGCTGAGACAGGTCCTGCAGTGCAGGTAATATCTGAGTTTGCTGCTTGTTGCCCAAGCCATGCTGTTAAGTCATCTGCCTGGTGACTCAACAGCAAGGCTTGGGCAGCATCCACAGACTGCCTGTTGTTAGTAGGCCTGCTAGTGCAGAGACAGTGCCAGTGCCAGTGCCCAGGTAACTGAAACACTGTCACTGTCAGGACACTGGAAACCAGCCTCATATACAGACTTTTAGGCTAGTGCTTCATGGCGAGCAGGCGAAGAGAATAACTGCTAATTTAGGCCTACAGTACAGACTATTTTTCATCAGTGACACTGAGCTCAGAGTTGCTTAAACATTTGCAGTTTTGGAAACTTGGCAGACACTACTTTTAAATAATTAAATTTCTAGCCTTCCGTGTAGGCCTAGGCTAATCATTTCTGCAGGCCAGCCGCCTGGCCTCTAGAACTGATTAGCCTACACAACAGGCGAAGCACATTAGCATACAGTTCGTCCCCGGGGATCCCCGGGGATGAACAATTTTCGTCCCTGTTTCCCCGGGGATAAAATTTATACCCGGGGTTGGCTTCCCTAACTCTAACCCAATAACGTTCTTATGCCAAACCATTTACAAATGAATTTATACTGAACTTCATTCCACAACAAAAAGTTTAATACTAAAGATGTAAAAAGTACTTTCTCCAATCATGGCCTTAAGAGAAAGTGACCAAAACATGGGAGAAATGGGTATGAGTAATTTGCGGAAATGTGGAATGCGGAATGTAATTTGCGGAACGAAATCTGCGGAATGAAGATGATTGGTTGACGGGCATGATCACGTGATCAGCCGGATTCCGCAAATTACTGCCTACTTTCCGAGCTTGACGTGGTGGTAATTTGCGGAATTTATGGTGCAGAATTGCTGTAGCTAACAATGGAAAACGACGAAAACGTTGCAAAACGTAGAAAAAACGATAAAAAACGTTAACACTCCAAAACGTACAATTCGATTGTGAACTGTGACTCTGTAATAAACTGATTTAATTGTACGACTATAATATTATTGATTATATAT
>Ga0209367_1000476_pt1 | contig 39882 bp, 20 predicted proteins | sample WorMetLIZISLAND2_FD_187412 | JGI IMG/M metagenome (GOLD analysis project Ga0209367, IMG submission 187412) | Marine gutless worms symbiont microbial communities from Max Planck institute for Marine Microbiology, Germany - Olavius geniculatus... ...
ACGCCATATGCATAGCCCCATCTAAGGTTACCCAAATGATTTTTGCTGTTTTAGAGGACTGATATCATCACATCGTCCTTACACACAGTTGTAAACTGGTAAGTTTTTTTACATATATCTTGTAATAATGATGACGACAACGATAGCATATTTGTTCATTTTCATGAATGTTCGGCATTTTATAGCTTTATTATTTAATCGTTTCAGTCTGTAGTTGCAGGCTGGTGTCGTCTAGCGTAATGAACGATGTAATGAACTATTTATGCGCGCGCGCGTGTGTGTATTTAACGGAGTGCGTTGTTTATTGTCCGTGTGTACAGTAAGTCGAAGCTGGCTAATCCATGGTACCGTGCAAACGACACGGCAGAGCGCAATGCAATGGCGCGCAAAGCATTCGAGGCCGTACTGACGGTGACTCTACGCAAGCCAGACAGTCCTGAGTACAAGAGGTTCTCAGACAATGTCAAGGCCAGAGCCAAGCGAGACTACAATGAGACAATCAGCGGACATGAAGAGGTAGCTTATTAGTAGGCCCCCTATACTTTGGTCTTGACCATATAGTGGCCTGTTACGCTGATTTTTCGTTCCTGGTGCTTATCGGACTTTTTATTTCCTTTTTCGTTCGTTTGCGCCATTTCCAGATTTATTTGACTGATCCGGAATGGATTGTTTTTCAAGACACGCAAATCCCCTGTAAAGTCTTGCCGTACAATCTCGTATGTTCGCTCATTTAATTACCGGAGCTTAACTGATCAGCCATGGATTAGTCTCATCTCCACAAACAGACAGCATTACATACGCTTACCCAAAAAGCTAAAATACGGTTTCGGATTAAACTGAATAATTGCAAATTAAACAAGTTGCATGGACAAGGAGCATTTTCCTATTCTAGGAAAAGCAAAAATAATGTTATGTATATCTGCTACCACAAAGACACCTAGTAATCAGCCATAAGAAAGGTTGAATATGGCAGTTGTAGCTAGTAGCAGAATAACAAGAGGAAAGAATCGTCGTCTGATTCCAGCATTTACGCCACATCTCCAAGTTGACAGCAGTTTGGGAAATTTGCCTGTTGATAAAGTAACGTCGCCGCGACTTGCATTAGTGCATGGTGTCATTATCTTCAGTGACATCAGTTGTATCAAGACGAGACCACATCACACCACTGCTTCGTGAGCGTCACTGGTTGCCTATCCAGCAATGCATTGATTACAAGCTGTGCGCGACGGTTCATCGCTGTCTGCATGAACGTGCTCCATCTTACCTGATGGAGCTCATCACGCCGTCCGCAGCTGCACACAGCCGAGCTGGACTCAGGTCGGCTGAGTCGAGGACTGTGGTAGTACCGCGCACAGTTTCATCACTTGGAGACACCTCGGGAGTTCGCCGTGCGTGGAACAATCTGCAGTTGTCACTTCGCGCGATCGATTTCACTGACAGCTTTACGGGAAACTTGAAGACATTTTTATTTGCCGCTGCTGTTATGGCGTAACATGTCAGTTACTGTGTTTTTACAGTCGTTGAACCGCTAGGCGATTTGTTGTGCCATTGTGCAATTTTGTAAGCACTAGTGTTTTTATTGTTTTGTGTTATAAGGTCAAAAGTTAAAGGTGGTGTATAGCTCTTTATAGGAAAACCATCTTGTTAATACAGAACGTCACCTGCCGTAAGAAATCACATAGTGTTACCTGCCACTAGACGCAGGTTAACGCGCTTCGCTTTAACTCCAGCCAGATAGACCTGTAGTCCGGTTATTGTTTTACCTACTCCGGAGGGATAGAAGGCTGAGTCAACCTAGACGGTGGGTTAGGCCTACATACCAAAGTGATTTACCTGCCCGCAGACAGTCACCCATCCAAGTACTGACCCGGCCTGGCGTAGAGCAACTTCGTTGATTGGACGCAACGTGTTACCGCTACGTCACGCCGCAACTACTATATAACGCTTTATTCGCATTAAGTGCAGAACACAAATAGAATGCAAAAGATAAAAGGATGCCTCCTTCTATATGCTTGTTCTGTCCCGCGGCAACTGTTAGAACAGTCGCTTGTGTTGTTTGTCGTGCATGGCGGTGCATCAGTATGCAGTGTTTGTTTTGTATGCAACTAATAATAGCGATTGATGGCAATGGCAGGTTAACAGCTTTGTGGGAGCGTTCCATGACGCCGTGATCCTGTACGCTCTAGCTCTCAACGACACGTTGTCGGAGGGAGGCGATCCGCGCAACGGATCAGCCGTAACACGCCGCATGTGGAACCGCACCTTCAAGGGTAGCAATTTACAGCGCAATAAACCATTTTTATGTTTTAATAATATCTGCCCGGCGGCGTTCCGTACCGATGCCAATACTGGGTGCCGGTAGTCGTTGAAAAATGGAAAAAAGAAAGCAAAGAGAGAGAGGGCGAAAAGACGTAATCTGTATGTTACATATAGGATGTAGCCTAGATCAGAAATATTGGGGCCTATAAGTGGGTTTTCGGAGAATGATACTATGAAATAATTTTTGTACCCCTGTATTCACCGCATTTCAATAAAAAGGCACACTTATTTTTCCTTTACAATTTAGTTAAATGACAATATAAACAACAAAACTTAGCTGTTTTTAAAAAAGACACGCTACAGCCTAAGCAGTCCCTGCTGCACTACTGACCTTTAAAGTCATCCAAAATTTTTGCGTTATCTGAAAGAGCCTTTGCCACTTCCTATTAGTGATTTATAGCAACCTTGGCCGTATCTCTCACCGTTTCTGATATGGCCAGTTTTCCGTTGAAAAACGCACATTTTTCTACCCCCGTCCATCCAACCCCGAATATGAAAATGTTCTCTTTGCACTAGATGACTGAAATTTTGCATGCCCGCGTTTAACACACGTGGCTAATTATTTGTGTAAAAAGTTTTCCCTACGGCTTACCGTTTAGCCACAATACATCAGTTACAGACTGACAGACGGACGGACAGATACATTGTGCCAAAAACGCCTTGTATATACACCATAGCTGTAGCGCGTCAAAAAGTATTTTCACGAAATAGCGTAATACTAGTTCAAAATCTTTTAACAAAGTTTGTTATACCTAACTATTCTTTCGTAGTCGAGACGTGACGGTGACGTCCTGAAATGTCACTTTAGTCACAACAAGCTTCGAGTCATCATAATTATTGTCCTGCTGAAAGATGACCGCGGACAAACTGAACGTTCTTTTTATGGACCCCAGAAGTCGCGTAATTATCATTTTGGGGGCTGTTTGGGGCTGGAACGTTAAACAGTAATTTTATTAGCAAATGAAATAAAGTTTCCTTCAAAGTAGCACTGCAGTATCTGTCGGCACCGGTTGAGACGAGCTAGCTTGTTGTCACTACACACTTCATAACGTCTGCATTACGTCATGACTGTCATAGAAAATTTAACCAACAACTAAATTTTGTCCAGATATTTTGAATTGGTGTTCAATTACCTACATCCAATGAAAATCGTATAAATATATTACCATTAACTGAGTTATAACCTAAAGGAAAAAGGAGCACTGAGTTTTAATGAAACACCGTATATACAACGAAAACGTTTTTTTCTCAAATTAGGATGTCAAACCAAACAGGGCGTGCATGTTAAGGATAAGGCGAATTACTAAAATTTTAGCACGATCTGTTATGGGTAACTTTGCACATTCAAAATTATGTAGCGGAAAATATTTTTTTGCTCAAGAGAAGAAGCTGGATGCTTATAGACATATTGGATTACGGGTGAGAAATAAAATATTAAGTCGATACCATTAGCGGCGAAGTGATGGTAATGCTTTACTGTGTGATTGCTACTGATGGCAGGTATTACGGGCCTTGTCAGCATCGACGCCAATGGCGATCGAAACGCGGACTACTCGTTACTCGACATGGATCCGAATACCGCAGAATTTAAGGTTTGTTTGCTTCACTAATTGTTCTTCACGACCAAATAAACGAAGTAACTGCTTGAATTATGTAGTCTAATAAAAAATAACGTAACATAATGTCTAAGCCTGCAGCAGGCCCAATTTCATGTTCTAACACTGCGCCCCGCGAGGTTTTTTGTTGCGCATCTTACTTTTTTAAAGTTTTTTTTTAAATTTTACATACGTAATTTTCGTCGGTTGTGTTGCAAGAGCAACGCTGAGGTACTATTCACATTCAGCACCTGGCGGAGAGAAGTTTCTTTGACGAGTATAAAACATCACTGCTGGTAATTGCATGGTTGGTCAATCGTTATGGAGGTGTGCAGTCGCTGAGTGCTTTCTTATGTGTTATTGCATATTGCTTGCTCTTATGGGCGGGTGTCGCGGCGACGGCACCGCTTGTGCCATAGTCCTTGCGACATACCGCTAGTGCAGCAGTAGGCCTGCAGTTAGAGGAGGCAATTGATGCACAGGACACGGCTCTGGGTTTCATCCTTAATCTTTCATAGACGCTGCCAGCACAAGTGGACCACACCGAGGCCGCTGCACTAGCAACTTCCTGACCAGAAAATAATTAATGTCCCGCACTGCATCACGTTTCTACCTGCGGTGTTCTAACTCGACTCACGCAGGCTGATTTCAGAAAAACGTGAGACTGACGTCGTTGATGAAATGATGGACATTTAATATGCTCAACCAAAAATATAACAACCAAGTCGTGAATTTTAATTTGTTAACAATTTTGTTATTGTTATACAAGCATTAAAACATTCGTGTTTCTAGAATGCGATCGTTGTTTATTGACTGTTGCTAACAGCAGAATGTTGCGTTTATTGACGGTGAAATTACGCGTGAAAATAAAATTAAAACAAAATGAAAACTTTTACTTTATGCATTTCCAGTGCTAAGGCGAATGCTGCATATTTTGAGTGATGCAAAGGTCTGTAGTTTGCAAGGCGCGGTATTCGGCGACCGCTGCTTTCTTTGTCGGACCGGCTGTCGAAACGTCAACAGTAAACGCAATAAAGACTGCATGCAAGTTGATGAATTTATGCAGCTGATTAGTTACTGTTTCAACGCATGAGTCTATGCAAAGACAATGTCGTGCTGGTGCAGGTTGTGGCTAACTACTACGGCAGTCGTCAGAGGTTTGAGATGGTACGGCCGATCCATTGGCCCGGCGGGTTGGACCGAGCGCCGCCCGACATACCCAAGTGTGGCTTCGACGGTTCCGGGTGCCCGCCAGACGGTAAGCAGTTCCACTCATATGCAGTCACAGCAAGTGAAATGAAACGAATTCAAAACTGCAAAATAATAGTTGTAACTAAAACCATAAGTCTGTAACTTAAAATTTATAAGTGAAGTAGCTATAAATTGAACAGTTGTTTACTTGCTTGTCTTGTTTTCGTTACGAAGTTTTTGCTGTTTTACTTAAACAAATTCGCAAGCACGTATTTCCATTTGTGTTTCACCATTGTGATATAATATAGTTGGGGTGCTTTGATTCCATCGTATTATCTGTTAATAATATTTTGACATACTCATTAGGTTTTTACATCAATATGTGCAGAACAGACTAGCAATTTATATGGTGTGTTATTTTCTCCATATAAACAAATGCAGTAGCATTTTAAACTCAGTAAGCATAGGCCTAGCCATATTGAGCTCACGCAACGTTCGATAATTTCAAAATTAATTTAACACTTTGTGTCGGTACAACTTCGCTGGGTAATCTGAAATTAAAACACATTCGACATTCGTTTACAATATCACTGTTTGACGTACAAAATAACTTCATTAAAATCGCATCACCATAAAGTCTAAACTTCGGTAGTCAGTTTTAGTTAATGGACAAACCTCCAGACCATACAGCAGAGCAGGCAGACATTTGCTGTGAACTAGGTGTACTATTACCTCCTCGGATGCAGTTCTTTCAAATTTAGCAAAAATCGAGTTGAGTGAGCGGAAAAACAAACTTTTGGCATGGTCCAGACTCCAGAGAACACTTTAGTTTACTCGACCTAACAATGTAGATGCCCAGGTACCTTATTTCATTGACTCACGGCAGGTCTTGGTTGTTTATATTAATGCTGGCGCATTTAAAGTCATGGCGTGGTCCAATACGCATTGTGCAAGATTTTTTAACGTTTACAGCCATGTCATTATTAGATGCCAAGAACATATTTCCTCACTGCGATGTGATTTATGTGCATTTTGATAGAACACGAGCGGAAAAATTTAAATTATAAAAATGACATTCTAGAACTTTAAGACTGTTTGTGTGTGTGCGGGTTCCAGAGCCGTTTCCTCTGTACGCTGTGGTCATCATCGTCCTCGGCTCTCTGCTATTCCTCGTGCTGCTTGCTGCCCTCGTCGTTTACAGGTCTCATCTGCCTCAAGTAATCAGAATAAACTAAATAATTTTAAAACTGGACGTATACGTACTTTCTGAAAATCGCACATCAGTAAATTTCGTAATGTTAATATTGAGTGAGTAAGCAACTAATCTGAGCAAAGCTCACATGACGCGCAATAGCGTCGGTGCTACCACCTGGAAGATGAATATGCAACGTGTAGTAAAATAGCAGTGCGTTTTAAAACGGTACCCAAATTTTGACGCTTTCATATCAAGGATTCCTTTAATCTAGGAGGTCGAAAATCGGACGGTCACAGTTTACCATTTATGCTGCAAATTTCATGTGCAAGTTGTATTGGTCTGTCTCTAGTAATTTTGGCACAGTCTAGTAATAAAATATTCGTCGTAATTTAAACTCGCGAAAAAAACACGAAAAACTTGCTTTCTGGATTTCATAGTCGTTTAAGGTTATTACTGCATGTATTTTCGGAAAGCTCGTCAGCAACAAGTTTGTGTCTATCTGCGACCGTTTTTACGCTAAATTATTGACACTAGCAAAAATTGCGCATTTTGAAAAATACCCAAATTTGAGGCCTCGAACGGAAAACTTCTTGAACATAGGGGTCAAAACTTAAACTGCTGAAGTCTACGTTTAAGGCTAGAAATTGCATACGCAAGTCGTCTTGGTTTATTCACAGCCACTTCGGCGCAATTCACTCTTGAAATGTTTGCCGTCGCCTGAAGTCGCAAAAAATCAACGTCGTTCAAGGTCGTTGATTTTGTTGTCAATGAAAAAGGCGTATTGACTTTTTATTAGTGATTAATAGTAACCTTGGCCCTATCTTGCACCGTTTTTGAAATACGGCGACACGATTGGCTCAAAATCGCAAATTTTTGTACCCCCTTTCATTTAGCGCTTTATGTCGGAGTGATCCCTTTCGAATTTCTGAAAAATTTTACGCGTCTTTAAACTAAAATTTTGTGGCAGCCACGGTGAAAATTTTATGTTGTTATAGCTTGCATCATTTTGACACAATACCGCAGTGTGACAAACGGACAGACGAACGCCTCGACGATAGCTAAGACGACCGAAGCATTACATGCTGTCGCGCGTTATGAAGTCAGTCATAGCGCGCAGTGTAAGCCAATGGCCGAATTTTTGGCACCTTCGCCAGCCGCTCACATGATGTATAACTGTGATCAAGTGGTGTAATTTGTACGACCAGAATGTCGTTTTTATCAAAATAAACAAAACGGTATTTTGTCGATGATGCGCAATGCCAGTAAAACGTTGCTGTTTCTGCATATCAGAATGCGGCAAAATGACAGTCTTGTAATGGATGGATGGCTTAATGGATGGCGTTGGTGTGAGCAGACATTACAAGAACGAAGCGGAGGTGATGCTGGAGGAGAACTGGAGAGTCAGACTGGAGGAGTTGTCGTTTGGTTCACATGAGAAGCGCGGAATGACAAGAACTGGCAGTCGTGTCAGCCTTTACAGAGTACGTCTCAATCACCGGCTTACTGTATTATATAGTACACAGTAAATAGCAGGGCCTATCCGCTACGCGTCAACTGTACATGGCCGGATACTTGCTACAGGACTTTGGATTTGGATTTGGATATTTAGTCGGCAGGGCCCCTAAATTGGGGCATCGCACCGACAGACTGTGGTGTGTGAACAACTTGCCCAAGGTTGTTACTTGAGAGTGCAGTGGTTAGGGATCGAACCCACGACCTCGCGGTCATTGGGTCCGACACGCTAACTACCAACGACGGCGCTTACTTGCAGTTGCCAACACTGACTTACGGAGACTTGATTTGACATCGAGACAACGTCGTCGTGTATTGCTGCACAGTTTTACTCGTAGTATAAAATGCGACAGGTGTCATCGTCAGTGGTTGACAGTAATTACTTTAGTGCAACCGACTACTATAGTGAATGAGACATTGTACGCGGTAGTATGGCAATGCAGATTGAAATGAGTTGACAACGTTTTCCGGAATGGTTAAAATCGGACCACAACTGCCAAAATTATTCCAAAATAGCTGTAGCATGATTTATGAGACGTGGTGTTCTTCCTTTGTGTATCCCGAACATCTCCCATGTAGTCCAGCTGTCGTTTGCCGTTAATAAATAGAATCTGATGGGCAATCATTTGATTTGAGTTCTGCCAGTGATTTGACGTGCGTCACGTTTCTCTCATTTCCTCGTCGGTCCCTTTCGGTTTCTCTCGGTCTCTCGGCCCCTGTCTCGGTCCCTGTTTAAACTGTCGCTTGTCGCTAAGACCCACACTTCACTTGCTTCGTTTCGTTATGGATTTTTTTTCGACAGCAGTTGTGCGTACAGCAAGCTGTAGAACATTTTCACAAACTTCGCAGGATGTTGTGGGTTTGTTGTAGGCTTTTGATTTATAATGTGCAGATCATCAGATCGAAGCAAGTGGACTTTGCGCATAATTGCCGCCCCGCTGCAACACGTTACAGAATTCCAACTGAGTATTAATAATTAACTTACGAAAATAACAGCAGTTGTCACTGCTATTCACCAATTTCAACAGCGCTATGCGGCAAACATTTAGTGGCTTAAAAGCTGAAAATATTAGAAATGAAAGACAAACGATGGCAGTAAAAGCGTGACAGATATTTAAAGGGAGCGTTCAAAAGCAACGTTCGCACGTGTGCAGAGGTGGATGGCTCATCCCATATTGTATTAGAAACTTAGATCAGTTTTATAAACCTCAAATCGACAGGTAAGAAATTTAGTTGATTGCCGTCTGCTTAATGTCCAACTAGCTTTGCTCCACGTTGTTATTATTAAAACTGTTATAAACGTAAAATAACTGCTTTGTAAAATTGTCACTACTATTGCAATGTCAGAAATTATTTTCATTACTTGTTGCTACGATTTGCTCATTTGTTGTGTGCACACAGCGTGCTTCGGGAAGCATTAATTCAGTCGAGTCGCAGAAAAATCTCGACCAGATTTTCACCAAAACTGGATCGTATCGGGTACGTACTATGTGTCAGTTTTCAGCGTTGTCGTTCGTTTACGCTCGACACTGCTCAGAGTCGACAAAACAACCACGAAGCTGTTGTCCATATATCTGCCATATATTTACTGTTTTTACGACTTTTCTACTGCCAACTCGGCAGAAATTTGTTTGCATTAAAACGATTATCACAACGAAGATAGCCGACGTGCAGCAATAGGCCATTGACAGAAATCACAACTGAACGTAAACAGTTAGTGGCCAAGCCACACAGACATCCCGGTGACGTTCACCGAAAGCAAAGACAACGAAAGTTCCACGTGCCTGGATTTCTACGTACTTTGCAAGCATTATACGACGCGTAGTTGTATACAGGTCTGCGCTAATTGCGTTTGTGTTTTGTTAGACCTCGCCTAAATGTTATAAAAACCCTATACCAGCTGGCACACGACTCCAGTAACGGGGTGTAAGGGTAAGACATATTTGGTAGACGACGATTGGTCACGATCGGTGAAATGAACCGGCAGTCGACACCGATTGGATGGAAACGGTTTGACGAACCGTATACGTGGTAACGTAACCTAGCGAATGAACCGTACACAGCTTTTTAGCGGACCGGCCGCAACTTTAAACGACTTTATCTCCGCAACGCGTGGACCGATTTGGACGCTGTTTGGACCGTTGGAAAGAAAATTTCACGGGCTACCTAGAATTACCTAGGCTACAGTTAGTTTTAGGTTTGGAATCAAAAAACGAAAAATTTGGTTACACTTTATACGAGCATAATGTTGGTAAAAGTCCAAATTTTGAGCCATTAGGATGTGACTGAAACGAATCAATTGCTTACAATCTGATTGTGTGAATATGATTATCATTATTTGCTTTATGTTTATTATGAGATCGTACTCGATGTGTACTGCTGTGCGTCAATAAACGTTGTGGTTGCGGTGCTATTGTTGAATGTCAGGGTTTACTTGTTGCCATCAAGAGGATCAAAACAACGTTTACGCCTTCAAAACCGCTGCTGTTAGAGTGCAAAAAGGTCGGTCGCTGTTTATACCTGCGTCTTTATGCTAGTTTGTTGTTTTTTTTGTTCGTGGCGTTGTAGAAGGCCGTAGAATAAAATGACGACAAAGAAGCAAATGCGTTGTAGTTGAAATAGATTAGTTTTTTTTCTTCGTCAACAGTGAGACTTATCCTATAGTTAGACTTCTACAGTTTCAATGCGACCTGTCCCATGATTATAGGCCTAATGGCAAGGACGAATCTGCCAAATCACTTAACCTGTAGGTCGGATCATGGGTCAAACAGGTCGATCATGTCGGGTCACGTGACAGATCTATTCGAGTAGTGGAATGGTAAATGGTAAACCAATGCCCAAGTGTTACTAGACTTGGTAATGGGGGTCTGTCTGTAATGCGTTTAGATGCGAGATTTACAGAATGATCACATTGTGCGGTTCATCGGCATTTGCATCGAGCCGCGCCATCAGAGTATTATCACCGAATACTGCCCCAAAGGAAGCTTACAGGTCAGTATGAAACGAATTATATGAACTGGTGATTTCACGTATGCTTACTGCTTGTAAGTTAAAAGAAAACAACCATACAATCTTGTTGTGATAACATCGACAATCATAATCCTTCTCGTGGATGGACTGGTTTTTTACGATTTTCTTCACATTTTTACTCTTGCATTGTACTCGTAAATGTATAATTAAATATGGAAAAGGCTGTAGTAAAATATGTCGCCACGTAACTAAATTGCGCTTATCTATTGCTATCTTAACATAATAAATTCGAATGTTTTTCATCTGTACAAATAAATATTGTACAACTTTTAAGTTAAACTAGTTTGTATTGTGAGCATTCTTGTGTTGTGTTAATAATGAATGTGTGATGATGTAATGATGTATTACCCAGAAAAGTGTATAATCATAAACTGGCAGGTATTTTTTTTTGTTTTTGGAGCACTGTAAGTTTCATCTATAAATGTTAATTAATTTTTATTTGCAGGACGTTCTGGAGAATGAGCAAGTAAAGTTAGACAATATGTTCAAGTTTTCACTGATGCAAGACATTGTCAGAGTACGTGACTTAAAATTTGCTTCGTTATCTTCATTATTTTAATAATTTAAATTACAACTCGTCGGCTTTCGAATATACTATTTAATGTGTGATTGTAGTGTATTAGAAATAGTTCTACTAATGCCTGAATAAAGTAAACATATTTTTGTCATAATGACATTGGTGGAGGTTTTTGCTATTGTAACGATAACGCAAGCTTACTTCAAGAAGTGTTAATCTGTCTTACTGTACCATACAACTCGCCGGCATTAATGTACTATATAAATGAATTTAGACGCTTGCTATCATAATCTGGACGCATTTTACATCAACAGTATAGTTATTAGCTAGTGCGTCACATTGCATGTGCTTTGCACAGTGCAGCTTGTAGACTACTGATACTGATTGCACCTATACCATTATTTATAATGAGCTAAAATTAAGTCTCAAACTCCACTTACTTTCATTCGTAGTCGATTTGTTGTACAAGTTGTAAAACAAGTTTGCAACCAGTCTAAGTAGTGAAATAGGCCATTGCTGCATGTTGCGCCTGCGCCGTGCAGGGCATGACTTACCTGCATAACTCCGAGATCAAATCTCACGGACGGTTAAAAAGCTCGAACTGCGTCGTCGACAACCGCTTCGTGCTGAAGATCACCGACTTCGGCATTCACGAACTGCGCACGAGCGGCAAACAGCACAGTGACGATGAATACGCACATTACCGCTGTACGTACCGCAACACAGCTGTCTGCGCATACGATAATACGCTAGATTGTCGCTGATAATAGCTTTCAAAAAACATAATTACACGTATTAATTTGATTAGGACATAGGCCCCTATGAACTCGATCAGTCGATGAATCAGTCAGTTAAGCAAACGTGCAGTGATGTAGTCCTCGGAACCAGCGTTTTGGTATCGAGGCGCCTCGATAACAAAAAAATAAGTCCTGGTTTTGGACTAAGGTTAAAAGATTAGACTTGAACTCCAGAATTTCAAGACTTTTTGCTAGCAAATATTATTTAAAAATTCGACAGCAGTTAACTCGTTATGTAGTTAAATAATAATAATGTTATTTTTGTTTACATCAACTGGCATAAGTTAGCATGCACTGCATACTTTGTCACATCTAATTAGTCCACCCGGAAACGATAGTTTTCGGAGCGGACTTATGTTTTGCTGGCGTTTATTTTTTTTCGCCGCGAGATCTCCGAGCTCGGTCGGTCGATCGCGGCGACATTTTGCACCGTGTTCGTGTGTTCGATTTTATAATAAAAATTCAAAATTTTAAGGGGCTTCCCCCCAAAAAATTGTAGGGGCCAAAAACATGCAAAATTTGGCGTGATTCTGGACGACTTTAAAGTTTGACGGCGAATGTCTTTAGAACGGATGAGGATATTCAAAATCGGATAACTATCTGATTTACCGCCACTATTGCCGCGTGAAGCAAAATCAAAGTCCGGTAAACTTTGGTCCACTAACTTTGGAGATCTAGAGGGTAGAATCATGCCTACCTGAATCGCCTTATTCGGAAGACCATATTTTGGCCCCTATCGGGTGATACCCCTCCCCCAAATTTTTACACGCGCTAGAGAATGACCAAGTCTTACTAGCGCATACCGGATTGGGGACTGAGGTCTCCTTATTACAATTTTTTACAAAAGGGGTCAAAAATTAACTTGAAAATTAGCGTATCTGCGCCCATAACTTTTGGCGTAGAGGGAGTAAGACCACAAAACTTTGCCATATGGCGTGTTATATGGGGGGTATGATTACTAATGTACAAATTTTGGGGGAGGGCGCACCCCCAAAACTTTGGGAGAAAAAAAACGTCAAAATTTAAAGCAATTTCGCACAACTTTGACTTTGACCGCGAAGTTTGGATTGTAGTCATTGTACATGTAAATTGTAAACCACTGGTTATTATTGTAGTGGTTATATTTGACTGATCCATCGATTGCTTGCTTGATCAAGTCTGTGTACTATGCGTCGTTTCAGCGTTGCTATGGACGGCGCCTGAGTTGTTGCGCTTGCCCAATCCGCCGCCTGAAGGCACGCAGAAAGGCGACGTTTACAGCTTCGCCATCATCTGCCAGGAGATTGTTTACCGCAAGGGACCTTTCTGGCTTGAAGACTACGAGTACACGCCAGTGGAAGGTGCGTGCGCTACTGAACTGTTTGCATTGCACGGGCGACTCAGGTCCGCTGTAGCGAAGATTTGTCATAGCGAGCAGCTGCCAAGGTCCCCCACGGGGGCAGCTCGATAATCGGAAGGTTCGGTAGTCCGAAAGTTTGAAGTTTCTTTTTATACACTTTTACAGACGAGACCCAATCTCCACATTTTCTCTCAACTAAGAGTAGGATTAAGGTGAGGGTTAGTTAATGAAAATGCATGTTGCAGTGTATAGCCCTATGCATCTTCGGACTTCCCAACCCTCGGATTATAAACAGACAACCGTCTGCAACACCACCGTCACCACTTCTACAACGACCATCACTACTCTGCTACCACCCCTAACACCAAAACGACAGCTAACCTTAAACCTAACCCTATGGCAGTCTGCCATTAGGTTAGGTTTAGGGTTAGCTGATTGGCGGCGCTAAATGGTGGACCTTCGCAATGGCGGCCCCTCGCTATAGCGGTCCGTTACCATAGAAGCGGACTTCTGCCATTGGGCTGTGTTGCTTGGCATTAGGTCCGCCCTTGAATCTCAGGCTGATTGCGTAATTTCTTGGTATACAAGGTGGGCCGAAAAGTAACATATTATTTTTTTATTTGACTTTTTTTGTTAAGTTGTTGCATTGTTTTTTTTACTCACATATTATTTTTACTCTTCGCGCGCTACGTCCCTAACGTAGCGAAGAGGAGTAAATGAGATCAGTGTAATATTAAGGACCGACCGACAACCATTACAATACATTAAGTTGGTCACAATCTAATAATATTTTTTGTATTAAATGACATTCACGTGGTTCTTCGCGTAAACGAGTTTAACTGTTTAAGCACATAAATTGTAATTTCATCACGATGGCTAGGCTGAGTGATTGAGTGAGTGAGCAGGGTTTAACGTCTTACACCCATGACTAATCACGCTGCAAGATTACTTGCGCCCTTACGTATCTGCCGCCAATTTTTAGAAGGCGAGGGCGCTTATCCCCTTTTGGCGCTTTGAGCCGGCGAGGGTTAAACCCAATTTTCAGGGATTCACTAAAACAAAAAGAACTGTTGAATTAATGGAAAGTTTTAAAATGGCGATGAAGTAGCGATATTATTCGTCAGCTGGCGTGATGTGAGTACTTACTTACTTACTTGTAGAGGTTTACCGGCTGGTGAAGGAGGCCCGACAGAGCATATTTCGTCCGACACTGTTGGACACGGACGACGAAGACCTGCTGAGTATGATCAGACGCTGTTGGTCTGAGGAGCCCTGCGACCGGCCAGACTTCAACGTCGTCAAAGGCATGATCAAGCGCATCAACAAGTGCGTTGATAGATTATGATCAATCCAACAACAACATAAACCCAAACTCGACTACTGCGATAGGCCTGTGTTGTGTAGCCTACGTGGACATATTGTAACAGCTCGTTGTGAGAGGAGTGTCAAGCTTACTCCGTGTTTGAGGATTTTGGCAAGGCTGTGCCTTGGCATTCGCTCAACTTGCATTTCCTCTTTAGCCAAAAAGCTATGGCCACTACGTGCACCAAATTATAGCCATTTATAGGGGGCATCGAGGGCTAACCATAGGCAAAAGTTTGGGAGAATACATTAAAGGGTTTGTGAGGAAGCGTGAGGGAAATAATTTTTGACCCCAACTCTCCCTTGTTAGGGGAGCTGGGGCGCTGAAAACGTTTTTAAAGGTTTCTAAAAAACGTGTTTGGGCACGAACTTTAGTTCTCTCATTTAGATGGGAATGAAGGGGAAAGTGTTAAGTAATTTTCCTGATTTGGGGGGAGCATGTTGATTGCGATACAACTCAGTTCTCAAAACCTATGGGGTGGATCAGTCTGCTTTGTTAACGAAGTTGTCGGGGAATAGCTTGCACTTATCATGCGGGGGTTAAGATTTTTAAATTTTCGCTCTTTTTGCAGAGATGGCCCCCAAAGTTAACCCAATTTTGTCGGCATTCTTTTACAATAATTGAAACAATTTTCCAAAAAATGTGCAAGCGGCCTATTTTTTCGTGCAGCACATTGTAGACTAAATATCTCTAAATGTAACGCGCGGCTTCATTAAACCGTGGGCGCTAGCGGTGTGTGGCCACTGTGGTGTCGCAGGCCCAAATATAGGCTACGACCCGAAAATCGCTCATATTGTGCACAGTGTTTGTTGTTGCATATTTCGCTTATTTTTCTACCGATCGGCGAGATTTTTTACTGTACGGTAGGTCGCCCACAGCTCTGCGCGACGATCCATCACGATTCCGCTTTGCGCTTACGATTTTTGGCTCAGAAGATTGCGCCTTCAACGCAACCGTCTTTTTAGTAGCCAGCCATGTTACCCGTCAGCTGTTGAGCGTATACGCGCTTAATGCGTTTCGTCATAGAGTCGCATAGGGGCCTACAGCATAGACTACATATCAAAGAAACCAGTAGTTAAGGGTTCTTAATTTTTGACATCAAAAACACGCTGTATAAGACGATATGACGCTGACGTAATTAGCGTACGCGAACTGACGGGTGCATTTACAGGCATTTGAGTTAAGTATCGCCAAACAATGCTAAACATGCTTAGAACTGCATGGTTCTCACGACAGTTGAGCTAGGCGTCGACAGGATTGCGCATGCGAAACCAAGAATAGTTTCCGAACCGTACGTCAGCACAGTCACGGCTTGTGCGATAGCAACAAGCTGTTGTATAAGCGATGTGCCAAGTCAATGGGAAGGCCGAAATTTCGACCCCCCACAGCTCCCACATTTTCAACCGATTTTGATGAAACTTGAAACCAAGAAATACATCCGGGATACGACCTTATACGCAAAATTTGGTCAATGTTGGATGACGGGAAGGGGGTCTGCGTAGAGAGGGAATTTTCCGTTACTTTTTGTGTTCTATCCTTTTTTGTATTCTTGCTCACGCCTACAGGTCACACCAGAAGACCGATCACGACTTGTTTTTTATGGCTCAAAACGCGTGTTTACGCGTAAGCTAAGGCCTATTGGGGGTCTCGATGATCAATAATAATGTTTGGGGTCAAAACTCCCCAGAAACATGATTTTGGAGGCCTGAATAGGCTTTTTAAGCCAAATTTGCAAAATTTTCGAATCGCGATATTTCGAAAAGTACACACTCGATCGATACGAAATTTGAAGGAATTTTTCGTACACAAATGGACTTCGTGGGTGGTCCAGCATTACTATTGCACGTACTTGCACGAAATTTCATATGTGAGCTAAGTTTGACGTTCTACACGAAGTTATGCCATAAAATCGAACAAAAATAAAACTTATCATGGCGACAGCCACCATTTTTTTATTTTAACACAAAGCATAACAAATCAGATGCCGACTGAAAAAGGCTCATAAAATTTTGCAGGAATGTGGTTAGTTGCTACTGGAAATGAATCTTGTAACCAGAATCGAGAAAAGTAGTAAATTCAAGATGGCGGTCGTCACCATTTTAAATGTCGTTCATCACTTTTTCACCCATTTGCATGAAATTTTGTATGTAGACTAAATTTCAGTCCCACATACAGGCTTGCCATTATATTAAACTAATAACAAAATCCAAGATGCTAAAGGAAATAGTAGTTGTTGTTGTTGTTGTGTACAAAGTAATTGTTCAGTGACCTTTCAAACTTTAATAAAACCGCAAATATTATATATACAAAATTACAAGCAATTCATTTAATGTTGTATAAGCGCTGATGTAAAACGGCAAAAATCAAAAGGTATAAGCACGAACATTTATATCTGGCTATTAAATACAGATTAAATGTCTAAGCTAATACATTAGTTCGGGCTTAGACTTTTTTGATTTTTGCCGTTTTACATCAGCGCTTATACAACATTAAATGAATTGCTTGCAGTTTTTTATATATAATAAAATTATAAAGGCCACTCACTGCCATAAGTGGTAAAACATTTACTTTATACTTGAACAAAAGTGAAAAAAATCGCTAAAGCGATGACATTACGCTAGCGTAAGATCCAGTTTTTTTTTATCAGCGACAATGTTCGTATAGTCTGAGAAGGGTTTAAGTGCGTGGCTGACGCATGATGCAGGGACGGTGATACGAGAGGCAACTTGCTAGACAACCTTCTGTCACGCATGGAACAGTACGCCTGCAACCTGGAGGGCCTGGTTGAAGAGCGGACCGCCGACTATCTGGCGGAGAAGAAACGCGCAGAAGACTTGCTATACATGATGCTGCCGGAGTGAGTGATCCGCGCCGATTTATTTACTTTGAGTGAAGCATGGTTTTTACGCGCGAGAGCTAGCATAGCTATAGCGCGTATTAGCCACGGTAATTCTGTCTGTCGTCCGGACACCAGCACGTCCCGGTACCAATTGGAGCCCAAGTAAGATAGAGACTTAGGGTTTTCGCCGTATGATAGCCTAGAGTCTCTAGTATTTCGTGAAAAAATTTTATGTTGCTGGGTGAAGTTCTCTTCGAACGAGGGGTGAAAAGAGGGGCACACCCCTGAAAAAAATGTTATTTTGCATTTATTGGTTGCTCTGGCATAAAAATGGTTGCAAATAAGCACAGACATTCTGCTAATCATAAAAAAACTGGCAACAAGCTTCTTAGAAATGTCAACATGGATGACCTTAAATGCTCTTGAGCCCCCAAAATAGGAGGTTTTCGTAAATTTTGTTTGCAATTTCGCGCTGTGACACAGATTTCAGGAGTGAATTGTGCCGAAATGGTTGAGGACAGACTGAGACAACTTGCGTATGAAATTTTTGCTATTGAATGAAGATTTTAGCAGTGTAAGTTTCGACCCCCTAGATTCAAGGAGGTCTGCGCACGCGAGTGTCAAATAGGGGTACCCCCTAAAAAGTGATTATTTTACCGCCATTGGCTAGTTTGGCGTAAAAACGGTTGTAGATACGGACATACATGCTGTTCGTCATAACAAGCATTGACAATGAGCTTTTAGGAACATCGATGACCTTGAATGACCTTGAACAGCAGAAATAACGGTATTAGTAATTTTTTTGCGATTTTCAGCTGCAGAAGAGTGAATTACAACGAGATGGATGAAGATAAACCAAGATTTTCTGCGAACAAGAACTGTTATAGGCTGTCGAGCGTCTCACGAGCCTTAGCTCAGGTTTCTTGTTATCCAACTCAACGCACGCATCGTACGCAACGTACACAGAAGACGCAACTTAACAATAGACACCGCTTACTTGCGTGTGTACTTTCCTTCCCTCGTCTGTGTCATTTGCGTTAAAAATACGCAAGCGTCTTGCGTTGTGTGCGTAGCTTTCTCTGTGTCAAAACTACGCTTAACGCTGGCCGTCATATAGTGGTCTATGTGTTTCGTTTCCTGCGAATCAACTCAGTGTAGCTGAGTGGAGTTGAGTCGCGTCGGCGTCGTAGTTGTGAATTAAGTTGGCATTTGGCCATATAAAGGGCTTGTCTGTTGACGAAAGTTAAACATTTTGAACCTAAGTGTGACGCTGCTGGCAGCAACTTGGATTGCTTAAAATCTTTACTTAGTAACATATTTTGTGCAAAAACTATTGCAGCACTTCTGACGTTTAAGCTTACATTTTTGCAAGGTCGTCTAACCGATGTTGCATATGATTGCAATGTGCGTCCTATTTCATTTACATTTGGCTTGTTTTAGTCCAGCCACTGGCAGCAACACATATGTAACTAAAAATTTGGGACAAAGCCCAACGTGAGTCCGTCCGGCGCCGTAAAACATTAGTCCGCTTTGAAATCTATCGTTTTGCGAACGGACAAGTAAAGACGTATCGTCATTAGCGCAATCATTCGTTGGTTGAGTCAGGTCGGTGGCGAAGCAGTTGATGCGTGGTCAGACGGTAGAGGCGGTCAAGTTTGACTGCGTCACAATCTACTTCTCTGACATTGTCGGCTTCACCGCTCTGTCCGCGGAGAGTCAGCCGATGCAGGTGAGTTCCTACAATTGCCTCTATAAACACGCTCTGTTTTACGCCAACGACTTCTTCGTTGAGAGGCATCGATCGCCACTGGACCACGTAGGCGACTGTAGCAGTCAGTGACAAACACGACACCAATATCGATATCAAAGCCGACGACGCCAACGCTTAGCGTTAGCAGTAAAGCTGACTAGCTAGGCTTAGCCTATACGTAATCAGAATAGTAAATATTGTATTGCACTGCGCATGGTAAACGTCTCCCCAGAGAGGCCTTTTCTCACTGTTGGTTCTTCAGGGTACAATAATATGCTACCGACATGGCTAGGAAAAGCATACAACCCAAGCCAGTGTTTGCAATACCGGAAATATTTCTCCGGTAGGAGATTACTTTATGAGGAATCTCATTACTGCAGCACTGGCCGCGTTAACGCTGCAAGTGCCTATTTTATAGTCTTCATAACGGGTCCAGGAAACCAGCACACGTACATGTACAACGCCAAGGTGCAGAATGATGTTGAAGTGTCTATATGTACAGTATGTCTCATGCACAGGATCCCCTGCATTATCGATTGTAAGTTGTTTAGTTAAAATAATAGAGAAGGATGAAAGGATCATTGCTGCTGTACAATTTGAAATTAAACTGTTTGATTTTTTCTACCAGTCTAAACAGCTCACTGATTATATTTATACGGTCATATACTGTAAACTATCGAAATGCATTGGACAGACTCCGTCTTCGTATAAACATTATCTTGATTTAATAATTTCTAATGAAACCTGTTGCAGTATGTCATATTCGTATATGATAACGACAATAAATAATGTTATTATGGTCAGGTTGTTGACTTGCTGAACGATCTGTACACGACGTTTGACACGATTATCGACACTGTCGACGTCTACAAGGTTTGTATATAGCCAAGTATGATGAAAAACCGTCTACGTTTTTGTCTTAGTTTTGTCAAACACTGATAAAGTTTAAGTTGAATTTTTTTTCACTGGTTCTTAAATATGGTTCGCAATTAAATGATCGTTAAAATGCCTATTTTAACTCCGCACCCGGTGATATAAGCCTATCATTGTCTGCTGGTGCATACTGTTCGGCCTATTTAAAGTTAATGTAGCGACGCAATCATTTTGTGCACGCAACCTGCTGGGTTAATCTTCTTAAACTTATGCCAGAGCATAAAATTCCGACAGTTGTCTTTTACTCGGAGCTTCAGCATGGTGTCAAGCCTAATGGCCCCAGTGATGCAATACAAAAAACTATCTGAAGGCAAGCCTGATGTCAGCTGGCATTAATACTAGCAGTTGGGAGTCTACCGCTTCCAGTCGTACGACATGGAGCAGTACCTGTCTTAAAAGCGTCAGAAGCTTCGAGGAGAAGATAATAATTGACAAGGCGATTCAGAAACGTTGACGCTGCCAAGTCAATGACCACCCAGTCAAGTCAGCATATCTGCACAGTCTGTGGGCGCCGGTGTGCAGCAAAGATCGGCCTGTCGTCTTACATGAGAACTCACAACACCGGCTCACGCCGCTGACCAGAGACTCATCTGTCTGTCAAGACGGGAGACTCTATCATAACCCCATTTGAGGTTACCGAAATGATTTTTGCTATTTTAGAGGATTGATATAATCACATCGTCCTTACACACAGTTATAAACTGGTAAGTTTTTTTACATATATCATTATTATCATCAGTGTAGCTATGCGTTTGCACGTTAAAGCAAAACGAACTGGGGATTTGTCCTGATCAGTTTATTTGCTAAGTGCGTCTTTGAATAAATTTGAAAATTGGTTATTATTTGCTGACGTTAGACTATAAACAGATGACATAATCATAATCCTTATAGGAAAGCGCACACAGGAACAAACAAAAATATGGAACGCAAGGCTGTAGGCCTAGCAAGTTACATAATTTTAACAAAACTTTTTATATATAGGGCCTATTTGTGACATTAGAGTAAGCCTTCGCACGTTCTCGTTGATTCAATGAGTGCGTGAACTGGCTGGTCAGGTGGAGACGATTGGCGACGCCTACATGGTGGTTTCTGGTCTGCCGGAGAAGAACGGCTCAAACCACGCCCGAGAGATCGCACGGATGGCGCTAAAACTGCTCGGTGCGGTCAAGAGCTTTAAGATACGACATCGACCCGACAAGAAACTGTTGCTACGCATCGGCATTCACTCCGGTAGCCGTTTCAGCATGCAGCGAGAAATAGGCCGAACTGAGCTACACACCAGTAACTACGACATAGAGTAGTGCTTCTGATTTTCAAGAGGTTACTTTTGCTTGGCCTGATCTGACCCGACCGCGACACGCGACCTAACTGCAGGACTCAACGTAACACGACGCTATACTCAATTCGTAGTTACAGTTCAAAATATAAAAGTCTTTATGCAGAGCTGACTAAGACGTGACCCGCAACTAGAATGTGAAAATAGTGCATTGGAATCAAACTTCTTTACATTGTAATTTTGTTAGCGTAACAACAATTGGCCCCACTGTTGCGCAAGTGCTGGCTGGGGAAAGTGGACCCTTTCTGAACCGCGGATAGCCCGAAGCCATGTCGCCAGCTCTGTCTCATCCGCGTTACTTACTTACTTTCTCGCTAAGTTACTTGCTTGCTTGCTAGTTGTGTGGATGGTTTTGCGAGCAGGTCCAGTGTGTGCCGGGGTCGTCGGTCGAAAGATGCCGCGCTATTGTCTGTTCGGTGACACGGTCAACACCGCCTCCAGAATGGAATCCAACGGCGAACGTAAGCCTATATGTTAATTAAACTGAAGCTTGTGTTTTTATTTTTTTCTATCGCTTCAGGCACGTAACTATTCTGATTCTGAGTAGTCTGTAGTTGTCATAGAAAACGATAGAAGGCATAATTTGCGTCTAGTTCAATGGCAGGTTGCCGTGACACTTCGCAGAATCGTCGGGAAATGTTTTAGTTATTTAAATAAATGTTGTCAAAAAGCTGATGTATTATTAGCGGCGACGTTAGCCTATTCTGGAACGACCCGCAACCTGAAGTCACTCTAGTCCTAAACTCTCGATGTTCAGTCACAGACTGATATACTGTTTGCAGTATCAGTCACCTTTTTATTTGAAACACTAAATATTGCTATGGACTGCACGGACTTACCAATGGTTCACTTGTATAGCCTATTAGGCCTAGTAGGCTAAGGCATTGTTAAAATAGCCGATCTGTGACGAGAATAAAGACGATGATGATATCATGACACTAGTGTGTTTTTGCGTTCTTATGGCTGTGATGTAGAGCTGAAAATTCACGTGAGTCCGGACACGAAGGCAATTCTGGACACATTCCATACATTCCAGTTGGAACTGCGTGGACCGGTTGAGATGAAGGTATGAGCAATAACCTATCTGATGCTGTTGTCGTTTCACCGTTTTAGCATTGCCTGGAATGACTGACAGTGCCGATACTGATCAGAAGCTAAGTAACTACCCCTGTAAAACACCTTTTTTGTATTATTGCCCTGTGATGCAGACTAATTACCTGCTGGCTGCTTTGTTGCAGGGTAAAGGAGCTATCACGACTTATTGGCTGCGCGGGGAAATCAACCCGGAATTTCCTGATCTCGTGCCAACAAACGATGCATCTTACTGCTCCACAAACAGTCTGTCATAGTACTAATAATCGTCACTATATGAGTGATAATTATTAATATTGTGCTTATCTGACGTGTCCGATCTTTCAGTCATGCAGACGTAATAATGTCGAACTGTTAAACTATTTCAGCCGCCATTCGCATGATGTCTCTCACATCGATACGTTTTGCTGGCGACAGCCCGCCGTCCACTTGAACTATTATTAAGTCTAAACAATTAATATGTGCTTTCGTTTGCATAGGCGAAAAAAATAGGGAAAGAGCCGAATTTTTAAACCATGGCGTATGGTGTATTATTAGGTCTGTAGGCTACAACAACTCATAAAAACAAATTGATACACGAATTACTAAAGACACTGCGGCATTTTTTCCGCACGACTTCGTAAGCAAACTAAAAAGTGTACTTTTTGAGAATAAACATTTTAGAGAGGTAGAATTTTTTTCTGAAAACCGACGGCAACGGAAAGCACAAGAATTTTGAGGCCTGATCAGTACTGAAATTATTATCCTATTGCTATTAAAATAGAAACTCTTTAACAATGTCTACATTGAATGTGAACACTCAAGCTAGTCTCCAGTCTCTCCACGCGCTTCTGATTTGCTCGTGACAGAACGCTATAATTTATGACACATTTTAACTATTAAACATTTTATCGCGTAGGCCTAAGCAATTGACGGACGGTTAGTTTAATTCGATTTTGACTGATAGCGATTATTGTTTTAGTGAATTTATATCTGTGATTGATATTTTTACTTCGTTCATATCGTATTGTTAAATCTGTTTTATACAAACATCTAGGCCTAGTAGGTCTATTTCCAATACTATGCTGAAATGTAATCTAGCCACCGATCTGTTCTTTTTCAATTAGTATTAAGTGGTGTGCAATGTATTTTTAGTTGTTTGTTCATAAAATAACAAAAAAAACCTAAACGGACTAAACAGTTAGCCTACTAGCATGAACCAATCAAATCATCAGTCTTCTAAGAGTTTCAAACGCTGATTTTAGAGTACAAGAGAAAAAGGTAAAAAACTGATAAACTTGAAAGTCAGACAAAGAACTTTATCTGTAAAGGCAGATGATATTGTGGCTAATTGTCCGAGATGTGATGGTATCTTTAAACAGATTCTATTGGAAATTGATAGCTAAATGTGCTAGGCCTGTGGTTTTGCAGTTTAGATGTAGTTATTTCACAGAAACTTTTTGGCTTACGTTTAGGCCATTCTGATGACCGTACAATTATCACTGTCAGTATTAACATTTTGCGTATTTTTAGTGTATGATTTTCATATGTTATGTTTGGTGATGAAAAAATAAAAACAACTATTTCTTGTTAAAGGTCTTCTTCCCTTTATGTTTTGCAGTTTTTTTGGACTAATCGTGCCATCAAACAAACGAGCAAAAACGACATAACAAAACAAAAAGTTTAATCCTACAAAAACATATAAGTCGTCCATACATCGACGAGTTTCGCATGCCAAATTTTATTTCGTTCTCATGTGATAATAAATATAATATATAGGCCAAGTACAGGGTAAATAAACAGGAAGTATATGTCAGAGTTAACTTGGCAAGTAGACTACAGAAAGTACAAGAAAATGTACATACTACAGTACTAGCATACGTATAGCAGCAGGCATCTTACAGTCAGTGAACAAATCGTAAAATACAGTAATAATCTACGCTACGACAAACTAGAATCTTCATGCAAAGAACCGCGTGCCATAAACCGAAGCATAAGTCTATTAAAACGCAACGGGAATATTTCTACAAGCATTCGCCGAGCTATTTAGCGCTAATTACGCTCAAGTACCATTCTATCATAATAGATATAATATAATCATTTCTTTCGCTAGGAATAAGCCTCGCAAGCAGTGACGCAGCACTTATTGAGAAATTGGAGCAATTCACCACATCCCGGTATTTCTAAAAATTACTTTTCTAAGTCGTGGAAATGCTTGGTTTTTAGAAAATGTAAAGGGATATGCATCTGTTACTAAACATTATTAAGATATAATTATCAATTCTGATATCAAAAATGTCACAGAGAAAAAAAGCACAAATATCGTTTCCGGTTATCATCTCACAACGCTCCCTAGAATTTCAGGTTATCAACCCAGAATTTCCTGATCTCGTGCCAACAAACGTACAGCAGCAGCTTTTGGGCAAGTTGATTAACTCCTCCGTATTCGACACATTCTGCAGACTTGCAGACTAATTCAGAGTACGCCACTGCTAGCATTAATACACACGTGTGCGTGTATTACGGCGGTTAAGTCATTCATTACAGACGAAAATCGTACTTGAACATTTGTAGAATAGGCCAAAAAATAAAACGGCACTGAACGCACAAATGTTAGTAACAAAAGCACAGGACCGTAGAATAACTTCTCCCAATAGCAGATTGTCTGCCCTTCTGCGCTGGTTGGTACATTCAGTCGAAAATGTTTACGAAGTGTAGATTGTTTTCTGCACGTGCGTAGCGCGATCCTGTTTAAATGTCACACATATGAAACAAATGACCATAAACAGACATAAGCAGCAACACCGCAGCCCACTTTAAACAAACAGTAATGGTAAACCGTGGCAGTGGAACCCTCGCCCAATACATAATTTACCACCCATACCGAAACGCCTGTAGCAAAAGGACTACAACCCATTTGACAGTTTGTCTACAGTAACCGATTCCAATAAATGTGATGACAATTAAACCGGAAATGATCAATCAATCAGGCAATCAACGAAAGTTGCTTGAGTGGCGAAGCTGCTTCGAGGTAACAAGTCGAACAGTTAAATAGTTATAACGAAATATATTATGCAAATTAAGCACGTTAAAACGTTAGATTCATGAATTTTAGGTCCCCGTAGCGTCATACGGCCGACGAAGAAACGAATATTAAGCGAACAGCTAACAGACAATTAATTGACCGCCCAACTATTATAAATGCAGAGTTGTTGTCCATAACCCAAACTCATGGGACACCTTTTACTACTCAGTTTCCGTCCCATTGAGAGTAGGAGGCTAGGTTGACCTGAGCGTACGATAGACTAGCAGAGACAGTGCTGAACACACAAGCTTTCGGTTACGAGTCCAACAGCTACAGGGCGCTAAGCCACGGCAAAATGACTCTAATCAGAAAACAAATGTACGAAACATCAGTTTATGCACTTGTTAACGGCAACATTTAAGGACTTGCACATTGAAAACAGCAAAAATTACAAAATGTAATTTTGCCCGCATCACACTGACTATGTGACAATGTGCTGCTGAATAATATCACCTTTTGTAATATTTGCTGTTTTCGACAAGCAAGTCCTATGTTGCCGTTAACAACTTATGTTTTGTACATCTATATTTGCTGTTTTATTAGTGAAATAACGTTTTCCTACAGTTCATCAGTTACGGGGATATCTGGCCATAGATATTTTACAATCACGATCTTGACAATTTGGGGTCACGTGGCATTCAAATGGCAACAACGGTCTGTTGTGGTGGAATTAGATTGGCCTCATTCCATAGCCCGTCACTTAAAACCTCCCATTAGACGCAAATATCTTGCAGATATCTTTTACAGAATCTGAATTTTGTCTAAAATTTCGTTGCCATGGCAACCAGGAAAAGTCCAGGGTAAATTTGAATGACACCGTTAGATTGGCCATCCCTGAAAACCATATGCTAGAACTAAAAATTATGACTCTATCTTATACACAGCCGCAGTTATGACCGTTTAAAGAATTGTTTAATTTTCACCATAAACGCCATTGTAATTTTTTTCGAATTTTTCTAATAAATACGTTGAATATTAAATTTCAAATTTTTAACCCTGAAAGATTTGCACCTTGCGTGAGGCCGCGTCGTTTGAGCTATTGCGCGTAAAAATCCCCTAAGGGGTCTGACCTGTAGGTGCGTTGAAGAAAAAAAGGCATATGTATAGGTACAACAATTTTTGCGTATATTTCACCTATTTGCCGAGAAGCCCCCTTGGTCAGATTTACATAATTTTTTTGCATGAGGGGTCATCTAGCCGACGTAATCAACCACGCCAAAAATTTTATCTCAATCAGATAAGGGGTTTTGATTCTGTGGAGGTCAAATTGTTAGCTTTCCCATATGAAAGAGAAGTCGCCGTTAACACATGGCTTGAACTACCGTTCAGCCTGTGATGACATAAAACACAACAACAGTATGCGGCAAAACGTTGAGTTGAGAGGCGGTTGTTTGTAAGAAATACCTCGCCAGACTGGTTGATGAGTTTTGTGGTGATGTTAGCGCCGACTCCCCAGCTCGACTGGTTTGACTCGATGTCATTCGGTGACGCATTGCCTGGCATAGACCCTGCTGCCCACACCTACACGCCAGTGACACACGAGACATTGATCTATACATGCACAACTTCTATACAGTGCTGATATTACACACAATGAGTTATAGACCCTGTGCTTTAGCACTGTTAGGAACGACAAATCACGACTTAAATCATTTTCTATAAATATTTTCTACTTTAAATCAAAGTACCCATCCATAGGAAATAGCCCACCGCAAGTCGAATGGTCACGTGGCCGACGAAATCATGTGACCCCCAAAAATCAAATTCGTGACCCCATTATCTTTGAGGCGCCACATGTCCATAAAAGTGCAAGACAGACGCATGGTAACAATGGACCACTGATAGTCCACTGATGACGAATCGAACGGTCACGTGACTAATGACGTCACGTGACCCCAAAGATCGAAATCGTGTCCCTGAAATGTTTGAGGCTGTATATCTCTTTACCGCGCAAAAGAGGCACATGGTCATACCTGACCACCCACAGGAAACCGCATTTTGCATGTCAAATGTTCATATGACCGACGACGTTCAGGTCGGATTAAGACCAACTCGAGCCGAATGCTGTTGTTTAGAAAAGGGCCTATTTGCTTATGGTATTTGTGACCGACCACGAGGCCCAAGACCGTCCCGTCCCGTAACACAACCAGCAACGTAACCACGGCGAACAACCCTTTAGAACACGGTGTAACTTACATATAACGACATATTGTCACATACTGTTAATCAAGATTTTAGCACGTTTTATATCTGCAACGACAAGGTCACACTGACACCGCATATAAACTAAACAGCTTTTAATAAATCAAGTAAGTGATCCAAAGCTGCCAAGTTATAAGGCCAATGAGAGTTGTAATCTCCTTTCTTCTCTTCTTTTTCATCTCTTTTCTTCCCCCTCTTTCCTCTCCTTCTCTCTTCAATTTCATTCTCTTCCTTTTTCATTTCTCTTACGTTATTTTATATTAATTCCACCTCGGTTTCAGTTTGGACTGCGAGTAGCTGGCTCACGGCTGAGCTCCGAGCCAATGCAGCGGCGCCTTGGCGTGACGACACGAGGCGTGACGTCATAATAGCCTATCTCTTTCTTCGTCTCTCTCCTTGCAGTTCGCGCCTCTCAGCGCCACTATGGTTACTCATCATCAGGGCTGTAGTGCATACTGGAGCGCTCATAATGCCGCTGAAAACTTGGATCGTAAACCTGGATCGATTTGAAGCCCGAAGAGCTAAAAATTAAGGCCGCAGGCCGAGATCAAGGCCGAAGGCCCGCCAAGTTGAAGCCGAAGGGCCGAAACTATGGCGAAGATCAAGCGGACAGGGAGTGCAGTGACCTGCTAGCTTGTGGTTATAATAATAGCGAAAGATGACAATAATTGCTGTTGTAGGCCTACAATTTAAAATTAAGCTTTTTAATTATTACCACTGATATACATATACAGCTCACTGATTTCATTTATACAAACTTTACAGAAAGCTATCAAGATGCATTGGACAGATTCTGTGTTCGTTTGTTTGTTTTCCTTGTTACAAAAAGCTAGTGAAGAGCTCACCTTGGCCTTGGCTCCAGCTCTGAGCACGTAGTTCTGGTCAAGTCTGAACTCAGCTTTGTCGATTCCGTCAATAGTTCGCTTCAGTCTCCAGCCGCCCAGCTGCTCGTCCTGTAGCATACAGAAGCATCAATGACCAGCAATGAACGCATCAATAAATCAATATTACACAGGTTTACACAGCTACTGCTGAAATCTTCGGAGGCGGCGCGCTGGCAACCAACAACTGTGTCTGAGGTTTTTCGCGGACGCAATCGGCGCATCTATCTACAGCAACGAATTCCAAAACTAAAGTGTACCGCAGCTTGCGTTTGATTAACCTTGCACGAAGCAATTAAAAATCATTCAGAAGATGACAAACCAAGCTCGTTTAACGTCGTAACCAGGACATAATAGGCGGCCTACGTATCACGTGTATTCCATTTTTAATGCGTCAGCTTATGTATTTTAACGTAAACCTGTTATACTTTAACGTAAATAAATAACAATAGAATAGATACGTTTGCTCTAAAATTACGACAATAACATCAATCAATCACTTAATCAAATAAATAGGGGCCTAATTCGAACTGTATTTAGGCATATAGCCTAAAGTTTGATGTAATTAAAGTTCACACTATTTCAAGCTCCTTTGTGCACATTTAAATCGCACATCATACTTCAATGATGTGCGTGTTCTTTTGTTTTCAAAAATATATGCACATATTTTATGTAGGCCTATTTTATTTTAACATATGAGTGTACTTGAACCGTGCACCCCAGTCGACTAACTATAAATACTGACTACAAATTGCAACAAGTAGCCTATAAACACACCTTTCTGCCGACATTCTCGAGGGTGATGGACTTGCCATCAGGTGACGTTTCCGCAATCGAAACTGGTCCCTTGGCGCTCTTCTGGTAAGTCGTTTTAGCCGACATCTCGCCCTTGACCACCTGACTTACCCTCATCGACGAGTCTGCAACAGTTACCGCTACAACATTCAGTTCCGACAAAGAAAGCAGATAATATCAAATCACGCTTTCACATGTAATGCATATTCTACTTACAAACTTTTTCCGTACGTGTTTTGCCACTAATTAAACGCTCATCATCTTATTAATGCACTAATCGAAAACACTCTTCACATCTCGGCTCCTCGTTCGTGCTGAAACACTTGTAATACTGCCGCTGAGTCAAGTTATATCCTCTTATTAGTCCTAAGGCACTGACGCTTTAAGTCGAAGCCGACTGATGCATATTTAGCAATATTTCGTTCACATCGTTCTCCATCGTTCCCATGACCCTCACATCCAGCGTTCATTCACTCTTCCACTCCAGGTTTGAAACTGACCTGTTCTACAAATCCATCCCACAATGCACACGGACTGTTTGTAATGGGGGCCTCATGCCCAAAATTAATACCGGAAGTCAAATAAAGACTGAATTAGCTCATGTTTAAAGCATGGTGGCGCACACCTCATGAAATACAGTCGATACCAGGATCAATTGATGTGTGTTAGAACAAAAATTCTAAACATTGTGTGAAATAGGCCTACTCTGACAATAATGCAACCAGACAGTTACCTTATGATAACGGTGATAGAAACAATATGTGCAATGTGCAATAGCAGGAAATGTGCATTGCATGTCATGCAATAGAAGCGCCATGCAATGCATGCGTTGTCACAGAAGGTTTCACAGCGGTCGGTTGAAAAGTAAACCAAGACTCTGCGAAACAATTCTGCCAAAAACGTATGAAACATTATGCCGATTTCTGACGACCGCATGTTAAACAAAATATCGTAAACTTGAACATTTATAACGATTTTCTCATGTTGTTTCAGTTTAAAACAACAAGGAAAACTGCTTAATAAAGCCACAAAATAAAGAATTGGATTTCAGAAACGCCTAAAAATAGGTTTATAAATAAAACAAATATTAGACCTTACGTAACGCTATAAAATCGTTTGTAGAATGTGTAGCCTATCGCGAGCAATATGAAGAGAATAAAACGCATGAAAACCCCGAAGAAGATTATCAAGAAACAAAACAGTTTTGTTTATAGTAAGTTCATACTAAAAAGTTTGTATGCATCAAACATGTGCAAATCTCTGGCTTACTTTTTTCTAAACCACTGTAGCATTATTCTACCTTGTAATCTTGAACAGGAAAGCAGATCGAATAAAACTATCCACAGCAGATAAGCCAAAGTCACAATAAAAATCACTAGAAGCGAAAATCATAAAATATTTTAACAATATCAACTTAATCAAAAAGTGTTTTAGATTTTAATCAAATTCTAATTAAATTTGACCTCGAGATCTCAGACGAAGTTATTCAAGCCGTGATGAGATCATCTGCTGCAGACTTTACGGAGCGCAGTTGAAACAGCGTTATTTCATAAACCACTGTAGGCCTACCCTACTACAACGAAAAATATTAGAACTGTACATCGTGTGTTAATGCAATATGCACTGCGACAAATTCGTAACCCATTACAGTGCAGCTCAATTACTACACTGTGTCCCGAAAACGCCACACTTTGTTATTTCTATATCTTCACGAAATATTAACTGATTCTCAAAATTCTTTCAGTAGCACACTCTTTGGACAATTGGCAACAAATCGATTATTAAATATTTCACCACACCTCAATTGTGTCGCTACACTACCTTTTAAAATACAAATGTAAGAAAAACTTGCAATAAGCAACAATTACATTGTCAAATAAACAAAACACTCCAGACTAAGATCACAGTGAATGATCTGTACGATGCTACTTTTTGTTAGAACCATCTCATTGAATATCTTGTGTGTTGAAAGATATGTTTGTTTCTGGTCTTCCTGGCTTACTAGGCATAGCAGTTCATCCACAGTGGTTCCGTTCTTTTCAGTTATGCACGCGTTTCAGTCTGCAGCCTCATGCCTTTGATCGGTGCTTCGCGTTTCCCAAATCTTTTTTAGTAAAGTGCCTAGTTCTTTCCTTTTGCAGTTTGTCTTCCAAAATTCCGTCAGCATCCTTTGCAAACCGGATTCTTTGAACTGGTATGAATTTTTAATCAGTGCCTTGTCTTAAGTTGCTAGATGGCGTGTTACAATGCCGGTATTTTGTCAGCGCATTAAATACCATTATTCACAATAACATCGTTTATTTTCGTTTACAAATGTCGGCCATGTATCGAAAACTAAACAAAATTTAATTTCTGTATGCAAATTAGTAAAAAAAATTGTTTCAAAAGATACGTTTTTGTAATGTATCTATTCTGATTACAGTGATTTTTGAATATCTGTATTTTACAAAGTAGTGTAGCAACACACTTAAGGTGTAGTAAGATATTTAATAACCACTTTTGCAAATTGTCCACAGAGTGTGCCAGTGAAACAAATTATAAAAATCGGTTAATATTTGGTAAAGATATGGACAATGACAAAGTGTGACGGTTTTTTGGGACACAGTGTAATGATTGGTTTAATCAAAATAACGAGCAACCAGTATTAGTCAGTTGAATGAATACACATTATTGAACGAATCACACGACGTGTTAAGCACAATAGAAAGCGTTAGAAAAATCACTCACGTTTAACAGCGTTACAATGTTCAGTATCATTCAGTCGTGCCACAATTCGTAAATCCAACTTATTTCGGATTCGAGCAGCTAGTTTCTGTATAGGCCTACCTGTTGCCTCGGACATGTAGTGGTAAGTGTTCGATATTCTGTTTTGCTGAACTCGTTCGTCTTGGTTCGATACTATCTGATCTACAACTTGTCGCAGCCCAACCCTACAGGCCGACCACGCCACCAGTTTATTCCAGTTACAGCTTTCCTTGCTGTTGAAGGCAAAAAATCTAGTGTCTACAATCAACGTAATAATAATAACGCAACAAATTCCCAGCAACTACTATTTTTGTCTGTCCAATGCAATGCATAGCATTGGACAGAGTATAAAATCACCTGAGTGTCCGTCCGTCCAACATTTCTTAAGCTATCTTCCTTCCACCTTCCCTTTACCTTCCTCTTTCCCTTCCCCTTCTCCACCCTCTTTCCTCCCCCTTCCGCTTTCCCTTGAACTTTTTTCTTCCCCTTTTTCCTTTCCCTTCCCCTTTCCCTTCCCCTTTCCTTCCCGCTTTCCCTTCCCTTTCCCTTCCTTTTCTCCTTCCTCTTTTCCTTCCCCTATCCCTCCTTTTTCTTTTTCCCCTTTCCTTTACTCTTTTCCTTCCCCTTTTTCCTTTCCTTTCCCTTTGCATTTCCCTTACCCTTCTTTTTACCTTCCACTCCTTTCTCCTTCCCCGTTTCCTTTCCATTTCCCTTTTACTTTCCCTTTCCCTTCCCTTCCTCAACCATTTCTTTTTTTCTTTTCCTTCTTCCGTCTTTCTTTCCGTGTCCACGTCCGTGCGTCCAATATTTGTGGCGCCATATTTTTATAACGGTGCAAGATAGACGCATGGTGACGAAACAAATGGTCTCGTAACTGACAATGTTTATTGTTTAGTTAAAATAATAGAGAAGGATGAAAGGATCAATGCTGCTGTACAATTTGAAATTAAACAGTTTGATTTTTTTTTCTACCAGTCTAAACAGCTCACTGATTATATTTATACGGACATATAATGAAACTTTTGAAATGCATTAGACAGACTCCGTGTTCGTATGAACATTAACTTGTTGCAATAAATATTCGATCGTTCGCATTATAGAAACTCTTCATTAAGCAAGTTCAATATCCTAAAAATCTAGTTGTAAATATAGCCTTGTTTTGCAACAAAACCAATAAATAATAAATCAATACCTAGTATACAGTGCCTGAAAATGAGCAAAAAAGTAACCGTTTTCTAAAAAAAATAAGCAAAAATCGACAACTTTTTGAGACATTTAAAATGATTTAAACTTCACACATTTAGGAAGCTTTTGGTAAATGCAAACTTGAAATAACTCAAGTCAACGGATCCCCCGGATTATTTTCTTTATGCGCTGTTCCACGTCCAAAATGCACGGACAGAGACATAAGTGCAGCAGTTGTATAAACCACCACCGTGTGCACAAATAAACAGTAAACAACCAAAATAGCTCTGTTAAGTGTTAACCGACTGATAAAAAATTGAAACTGATGTACTGTAATAATCTGTTGAGAAGAAAAAGTTGCGGGAATATCCGAAGCTGATGATAACAATGTGATGATAAATAATTACAGAGCATCATGACCGCTTAGCAAAAATTCTCACTCTAGTTTATCGTAAATGTTTATGCTGTCTCGGTGAAGTATGCTTTGCATCTGAAAGTAAAAAATACATGTACTGAAACGTTATAAAACGTTATAGCATCGTTTCTTAGCGATAAATTTATAGCATTCTAGTCTCAACGAAAGAAAACCAGCAGCTCCATCGCTATGTCGAAGATGCAGCGTGATGCTATACCACGTGGTCTTCCGCTGAACAGTGGATAATCGACAACGGAATGTAGTCCCAGCCTGCATGCAAGAATTCGCGGTATGTCCATTAGTCCTCATTTATGCAGCTGACAGTGATGCTGACCAGTTTAATTATCAATGTTATAAGCCTATACGACCTTTGACGTTTGCAGCGTATTGGTAATTGTGTCTATGTAATCACAGCACATAATGCATTGGCCTAAATTCTACGTGCGTAGACTAACAAATGTGGCGTCTTTGAAAAGTCATAAGTTGAATAACTGGAATGGACTCCAGACCAGAATTTTCAAAGCCAAAGCCAAGGCATTGAATGCACTGAATACTGAATAGGTCCAAATAAGCAAACATGCTGTAAACATAAAAATACAGCTAAGACGTAAAACCTTTTGTTAGGAAAAAAACATCTCAATGATCCTATTAATCCAGTCACAGTGAACGTCAATCCGATCTTTGCATTTTTATGCCATGCAAGTTCTGCAGTCCGTATCATCTTACGAAGTGCAAATGCAAATTAACGTTGTATGCTGCATCTTTGAAACATCAGATTTTCAAGCACAAAGTCTGACATCTTTAAATGGTGTGAGCACATTATAATGCTGCCTTGTAAGAAAACTTCTTTCACAAACGCTAATGTAGCAAAAACACTGAAGAGGCAAGAAAATAACGGCTTAAGGCAACTGTACTCAGTGTCATCAAAAAGTTTTGTGTCCTTGAAGTCGTCACGATTTATGCCAGAAAAGTACGTAAGCAAAATATTTGCCTAAAAGTATGTAGGCCTACGAAACTCCACCAAATAAACTTTCGATTTTAAATCAGTATTGCAATGTCTTATCTGGTGCGTACTGCGTTATGTTTTGTCTTGGAAATTAGTGTCTTGGTCTCGGTCTCGTGACAAGACCGAGACCAAGACAAAGACAAAGGCAGTAAAAATCTGCCTTGAAGCAGCCTCGAGGCGAGGCAAGTGCTGCCTCGAGGCATCACATCATTGATAAAGATAGACTGTTTAAGTTACCTCTCTGCATCAAACTGAAACTGCAGATCCAAATACTTAATCATGCAGAGTCACGGTGATGTACCAAACTGGACAGGCCCCTATATCATGTTAATACCACAATTTCACTGCATAGAGCACATTCGTTACAAAATGACTATAGAAGCCAATGCGTTGAGACCAAGACCACGATTCCTTAAGCTATTCTCGAAATCGACGACAGCTTGATAATCCCATTTCTGCTGAACAGACCTTACGAATACTTCACAGGCATAAAACTACCGGTAAATCGAAACTAGTGTGACAGAAACTGGGATATTCTGCGTAGTAAAATATGACTGACACGCGGTTCATTGGTTGCAAACAAGGGCGTCGATCACCCACACAAATATCACAGATTGATAACCCACAGGCCTACCCTTTGACATCATTTCACCTAAGACTTTGCTCCCACCTTCCTCAGTACAAAGTGTCGGCAAATTAATGAAAGTAGGTTAAACAGGAAATAACAGACAGTGCTATAAATTTTAGCGTTTAATTTATAAACAATAAACATTTTTTCTGTGGCAACAAACTGTATGTTGGCCGGGAAGCCTATGCTACGCTCACAGCCAAAGAATACACAATTTTTAACGCAAGCATTACGTTCATTTATATATAAACTTACGTGCACTCTGGACGACCAGACTCGTGCATAAGACTTGTAACATCACAGAGCGCCCCGTGTGTAACAAGATCGACGCCTTTGCATGACAATATAGCTGCCTAAACTAATGAGAAAACGCGGTTACACCAAGCGAAGACACAAAGAGCAAGCGACATCTGGCGAAAGACTGAAAAACAAGACAGAAGAATAGGGATAGGCTGATGCAAAACCAGTGCAGCATTCGTGCTAAATGCCTCGACAGACACTTGGAACTACGACGCTGTCGAGTAGCTTATACTCTTACCCTCGGTCGACTCCACATGACCACTGGACACCCACGTGTCCACGACTTGCTTCAGACCGACCCTGTATTACAGTAGTCCAGTCACGCAATACTCTACTCCGGCAGGCTGCTGATGCTGCTTTCTGCCCGGTGTCAATAGAGCTATACTTGTGTACAGGTACCGGTACTCATAGTAATCTACCGAGTTCATCACCGCCGGTATTGCAGACCAAACATTCAGACAGAACTACTGACAAATGTTTTTCTATTGTCACTGGCAACAGAAAGACAGGCAAATGGATAGAACGGCAAGTCACAAAAATGAAACTACAAAAATACACTAATATATATGAGCAAAACTAATTATGCAAATGGTACAATAATGATTATGTTTCCATGATGAATGGTCTTAAAATTTGGTGGTAGCAAAAAAATAAAGGGAAGGAGAATGAGGGGTGTCAGAGATTGAAGTATCTGGATAGTTTGTGTGAATCATGGAAGAATGACGTGAGCCCAACACAGCTCGTCAGGGCTCTTCGGAAGACAGCGTGTTCTGGCACTGAATGGTCGCCAACAGCGTCAACGATGGCACGGCGACATAACAACTGTAGGTGCATCACTAAACATGTCAAAGACTAGCAGTAGAATTAGTGGTGGTGCTGCTAATGGACTGATTGATACTAAGTGATGCAAGTGTGCAGAACCGACCGGTTTTCCTCGCCCTCGAGCAGCTTGCGGTAAGCAGCAATCTCAAGCTCCAGTCCGAGCTTAGTGTCCATGATGTCTTGCAGTTCTTTGAGGATTGCTTCCATCTCAGCACGCAGCTTGGCCACCTCGGCCTTGAGTTCGGTGTTCTCTTCTTCCAGTTCACGCTCACGTTCTTCCTTCTCACGACGCAGTTGTTCTAACTCGCGCACCAGCTGAGCGTTCTACCACCACACACAACGACCACATTCAAGTCTACACACAAGTTTACAGGCGTTTCCTGACGCATCTACTTCCAAACCATTCCAGCCAACACTACCACTTCTGACAATCGACAGCTTCAGCTTAAACGTCGCCAGGAGACAAAGAGTTAAGACAGTTAAACGGCAATCGCCATGCTACGGAGCGTCACCTGCCATAAAGGATCGCACAGTTTTACTTGCCATGCACCTGACACAAGTAAATGCACCCCTACTTAACCCCAGCTAGGCAGGCCAGCACTCAATTTGCTTACCCTGAAAGGATGGAAGGCTGAGTTGACCGTAGTGGTTGGTTATACACCGAGATAGTTTACCTGTCCGCAGAGAGTCACCCATCCAATTAATAAGAGCTTGACAGACACCTGATCTAGAAACGTACACCCAACCTTGTGATCGTAAGCCCAACGCTCTAACCGTTATGACAGAAGCCACCTGCAACTAACTTAAATAATTAATTATTCAGACAGATCTAAGAAAATGTCTAAAGACAGCTACTACCTATCCGCTCTTCAATCGTACCCCCCTGTGAGACAGCATTCTGAAAATAATGACTGTCTACAGAATAACAGGAAAGATTATTAGAACTACCACTAGCCTATCGTTAAATAAATAAGCACACGTATAATGGAGTTCTTACAATTTTAGGTTCAGCTCGTTTTTTGTGTTTCTGTAAAAGTTAAACTTACCGTTCCATTACTGATTACTATGTGTTTGTGTGCATTCTGCCCGAAAAGGCCGTCCCCGAAATGATTTATACTGTGTCGGGCGGGACGTTAAACCCTACTCACTCACTCACTCGCTCTTCAATCGTATCTTAATCTGAAATCTGTACTTGTCAAGGTTATTTCATGGTCACCAACAGCTCACCCTGGCCTCAAGGTCGTTCAGTTTGTCCCGTAGCTCAGTCAGTTGTGAGCGCAGGCGTTTGGACTCCTCCTTGGCGTGAACCGTTTCCATGTTCTGACGCGTGGCGCCTGTACGGAACTCCTGGATCTGCGTCACGTGACAACAACTGACCAATAGCACACGATCGACTGCTCATTTTCGTGCATACACAATAAACAGTAATATCTCTACAGACACCTTCCTGCACTATCAGCCAACAAACGTACTGCTATAGTTTGCATATTTCATATTTCAATGTTTTCGGCAAATCAAAATAATCAATACATTTTCATTTTGCTATTAACATCAAAGGCCACAAACACGCAATAACTACACTATACAGCAAAGCAATACAGCACAGCAGTGAAATCATAGCAATCCCATTTACAATCTACATAAATAGAAAAAGTTATTAGCACTACGAGCATTGTGATACACATGTGGGAACTCCCTTACAAAAACAAGACTTGTCCAATCTCAAGTAATATCTTTTTGTTCATTTTGACGTAAAAAGAAGCATTCTACAGTATTTACAGATTTTTGTATAGGCCTACTACAACAGCGGAACACAAGCTATGGGAACAGTTTAAACAAGTGCTGAAGATAATTCCGCATTGTGACTTGTTTGTTTGATTACGATGGATACAGGCCTCTCACTTATGGGATTTTTACACGATCCAGCAAACGTCTAGCAAACTTCCCGCAAATGTCCAGCAAACGTCCAGCAAAAGTCCAGCAAACTTCCAGCAAACGTCCAGCTCTATTATAACATATAGCAGCAAACGTTCGGCAAACTTCCAGCAAACGTCCAGCATTAGCACGTGTATTTTGAATACATTTGCCGGAAGTTTGCTAAACGTTTGCTAAATCGTGTAAACACCCCATAACATATAGCAGCAAACGTCCAGCAAACGTCCAGCAATTCACGTGTATTTTGAACACATTTACTGGAAGTTTGCTGGGCGTTTGCTGGATCGTGTAAACACCCTATTAGTCTACTGTTGGCCAACTACACTCTAATAAACCTGCTTAAAAGCAGTGGTGTAGCCTACGTACGTGGGAGACCCTTGCGTTCCCTTCTTTGAAAATATTTTTAACAAAAACAAGCAATAAAATTTTTAAAAAACGGGCATTGTCGCTAACTTAATTTTGTTCCAGCTATGAGTATACTTGGGCTGCTGTACAGTTTGAGTAAATACCTTGAGGTTGTAGAAGGTTTCCATCTCTGAGCGCATACTCTCAAGCTTGTCATCATAAACCTGCTGGATCTCTCTCAGAGCTTGTCCCATCTCATTCTTCCAGAACTCACGATTCTCAGCCGTCGTGTCGCGGTACGCCAGCGCTGCCAGCTCCTTCATTTCCTAGTACCGCATTATACCACAGACATGCATACAGCAAATTATCTTTTTCGCTTATTAGTCACTCAAGAAGTTACAGTGCATATATAAACTATAGGACGAAATAGCCCACATTAAATACACAATAGTTCCAGGAGCTTCAAAAACGATGACTTTAAAGCCGACTGTGGTAACTGACAATAAATAAGTAAATAAGTAAGTAAGAAATACAACTCAAAATGGGCGATTTAACAATCAGTCACTGAGTCGCGCGTTGTAACTTGTATTAAAGGTTGAAGGTTAAAGATCCGAATATAGCTCTTAATGAGCGAACCCATCTCAGAGCTACGGAGCGTCACTTGTCATATGGGATCACACAGTGTTACCTGCCACCCGACAGAGGTGAACGCGCCCCGCCTTAACCCCAGCCACATAGGCCGGTACTCGAT
>Ga0209367_1000477_pt1 | contig 39791 bp, 31 predicted proteins | sample WorMetLIZISLAND2_FD_187412 | JGI IMG/M metagenome (GOLD analysis project Ga0209367, IMG submission 187412) | Marine gutless worms symbiont microbial communities from Max Planck institute for Marine Microbiology, Germany - Olavius geniculatus... ...
ACGTTGAAGGCGGTGTGGGGTGGGGCTTGCATAGTGTGTTCAAGGGGGCATAGATGCCACTGCTCAGATGTGTAGCCTAATTCTAAGAGCATGAAAATGGGGGATGCCCAATGGCTCCTATTAATGGTATAAGGCAATGTCGTACTTAAATGTTTATATTTTTTTGCACTTTGCTTCCAAACTGTGTTATGTGCAACAATACAATAATATTATAAATTCTATATACAGTTTAATATTTTTTGCATGGCGAATTTTGTGTTGCCTGGTGCCATGGAATGTGTTTAATTTGTCCGTTGCCGTGACTTGTGCATACTTGCAAATTCCCATAAATTAAATACTGTGAGTGGTTTTATACATTATAATTTACAGTTGTACTGTTATTTGTTTTTTTGTTTGTCATACGCAAGCATGGGCGAGGTCTAGAGATAGTCAAACGTTTTGGGCTAAAAGATGAATGGACTGGATTGAAGTGTATAGGTTAAATTATACCAAAACTAGTATTGAAAAGTGATATTCTATATAATGATAATAGCAATATTACAATTCAAAAAGTGATTATTTACCTTTATTCTCCTAGTTTTCACTGTTATTAGTTGGCTTTTTGGCTGACCAGTGACCATTAAGCTTTGCTACAGGGTCTCTGTCTGCTGTCTGTCATCTGTAACAGATGTATTGTGGCTAAATGGTAAGTCCTATACCGGAACACTTTTTGCACAAATAATTAGGCCTGTGTCATAAATCTAGGCATGCAGAATTTCTGTGATGCAGTGCAATGGGAACATTTTCAAATTTTGGGTTGAACACAGGGGGTTAAGAAAAATGCGCTTTTTCAACCGATAATTGGTCATATTTTGGGAACAGTGTGAGAGGGCCATGGTTGCTATTAATCACTAATAGGAAGTTGCATAAGCCCTTTCACATCAAAAAAATCATTGACGTTGGAATGACCTTGAAGGGCCATTATGCATTCTGCTAGGTTAATTATTCGGTATTGTGGCTTAATGGTAGTTTGAGTTGTAGGGGTCAGCGATGGTAGTGTTGGAAAGGGCAATGACGATCGAGTTCCTATAAGCATGTTTCCGTGTGCAGTGGTTTGGCCACAATTTTTAATGCAAAGTTTTAAGCTTAGAAACTGACAAATATGGCCAAGGTTACTAGTTAGCCCTAATTGGCGGTCGCTTAAACCCTTCCAGACGAGACGAAAATCGACACTTGGACGACTGAATTAGAGTCATTACGCACTAGGCCTATTGTGGGTAATTCACATTATTATTATTAAATGGTACGTCGAGGGGGTCGGCGATGGCATCGTAATATAGGGCAACGACGTGTTCCTATATATAGGCTAGGCTGTCAATAGTAATCATGTCCATCTGCAGCGGTTTGGCCGCAATTTTAAATGCAAAGTTGTTGGATGCAGCCATCACCATGTGCGTCAAATTATCGTATCGTATCCTGGCGTTAATTGTAGCGTTCTATATAGTAGCGTCACCATAGCGTGTACTGTATATCACTGTCAAGGGCGTTCTATTAATAGGTTAGAAGGTCATTGAGCACTGTAGTCACTGAGAAATAGCTTTCTTTCCGCGGCCGGAAGTCGGACGTGGCCTTCGGATACGTAGACAGTTACAGCGAGGTTTTTTGTTTTCTATTTTGCTGTCGGTGGCGATTAATCTGCCACTTGTTAGAAGACCAACAGAAGAACTTGGGTGTACCCATCTGCTGCAAAATGCAAATGCAAAAACCGAAGACGGAAGGGGAAATCCACTCGCGGTGTGTCAAACGCCGCTACACAACCTTGGAAGAAAGCACAAAAATAAAGACGATTGTGAATAAGACTAAGTACGGATGAGAAGACAATCTCCACTCAAGAAGAGTGTCCGGCAACGGATCCGCCCAAATTCAAGTTCAAGTTGTTTATTGAAATGTGGTCACGTGATCGTTGTCATATGCTTGTAAACAAAAACAAGGGGTGGATATTATTGCGCAGAGATGGAAGCATTTTACGTTATTTTGCTTCTGATTGGCACAACGTGCGCCGTGCCAGGCGGCTGGACTGATCTAGATGTCGACGACAAAGGTGTACAAGATGCAGCCACTTTCGGCGCCGCAGAGATTAACAGTCGCAGTAATTCGTTGTTCAAGACCAGACTGTTGACAGTCTTGAAAGCCCAAAGTCAGGTGATTCGATGGACAAGTTTTCTGACGTATCACTGGTAGCTTTAACCTAGACAAAAAATATCGTGCTGATCGTATGCTGAAGTATAGACAAGAGGGCTCAGCATAGGTGCTAGGCTTGTTACGCTCTAACCCTAACCCAAATCCCCAAAACTCAAATGTCTGATGTCCTGTAATCTGGGTTCTTAATTTTTGTCAGCTAATTGTAGCTTACCGTGTCTCTGACCAAGTCCTTAACTGTTGAAATAGCTTTGTGGTTGTCCGAAATTTAAAGAGGAGCTGGGTACATTATGTTCATAGCATAGTCTGAAATGGAGATTGTGGTAGCATAATTGCATAATGTTATTTGCCCGTCGGATTCTTCAGTAGTTTGGTAGTGGAATTAGTTTTGTGCAGTGCAGCAATCAGCCTTGGTCCTAAGTGAATCACATTGATTACGAATGAAGCGAGCAAACTTTCAACATTATTTATCAATCTAAAATTTGCATTAAGAGGAAACAAGTGAATCGTACATAATGTGCATTTTATGCTCTTTTTCATCAGTTTTTTGTTGTCAGTTAACTGGAGTACTTTAAAATGTCAGTTGACTTTATACAAGAAATCTGAGCTAATGCTCATGAGACGACCAAGAGCCTATAGCAGTTCCTGTTCACAAGTAATATTGGTCTCTCTCCATGTACTTTGTCGCAATTCACTCTTCTGCAGCTAAAAGTTGCAAAAAAATCACCAAAACCCTTATTTTGGGGTTTCAAGGTCATCGATGTTGACATTTTCAAGAAGCTCACCACCAGTGCTTGTTATGATAAGCAGCATGTCTGTGCCTATCTGCAACCATTTTTATGTTAGACGAGCCAATAATGGTAGAATAACGTCTTTTTGGGAGGGATGCCCCTCTTTTGCCCCCTCATTCGTTCGGACCCCTTTCACCCAGTGGCATAAAATTTTGTCAGGCAATACTAGAGACACTGTGCTATCATATGGTGAAAACCAGAAGTTTCTGTCTCACCTGGGCTTGGAATGGTACCGAGACATTATGCCAGGACAGAGACAGACAGACGGACAGACGGACGGACAGAATTATCATAACTAATACGCACTATAGTTAGCTAAAATTGTTACAGATAGCATTACCTGCAAGCGTCATCCATGAGATGCTGTGCCATCGACAATCATTTCTAGTGGCTGTGAGCCAGTGGCTGGAGCCTGTAATGGTCCCATGTAAGCTGTGTTTGCATGCAGTAACTCAAATACATGTTTTTTTTAATTTTGAATTTGGAGACTTTATTATTTTTGTGGTCAAAATATTCAGCGTGAACTAAAATGCTTAATTTTAGAGACACTGGTCACTAACTTGGCCAATTGGTTTCATGTTGGTGTACTTAGAATGTAGTGTGTTTATGGTTATTGGTTTTGATGCCATGTAATCACATTGCTGTTGCATTGTCTAGGTCGTGGCTGGAGTGAAGTATCACCTGGAAGTGAGGCTTGGAGAACTGGGCTGCAGACGTGATGATGACAGAGATCCATCTGCGTGTGAAGTCAATCGAGTCAGTACAAAATTTACATATAACATCCAACTTCATTACTGCTCTGTATAAGTAGGGAGTTTACATCTCTCCGTATTACAAAGTTTGCAGAATAGTATTTTGAAATGATGTAATTCATTGTTGACTGTCGACTGCATCGCTTTTTGTTTGATATGAGCAACAAGGAAACTATCTGTGATGACATTGCTTAGTAGATAGGAATGCAGTATGGTAAAGTGAAATGGAACAGTGCATGTGTCATAACCACATTTTCTACAAACCAGGAAAATTCCGATCATAATGATATGCCAAAAATACTCGGTTAAATTATATCAAGTTGTTTATGATATGATTGATGATTGCTGTGGTGTGATGTTATTTTGACTCTTTGCATTCTACATTCCTAGTGTATCAGTGTGTGTGTGTGTGCATTAACCAACCGATGATCGACCTCACATCGTGGAAAGTTTTATATAGCCATATCTTGCAGTGAGTCATCTGATGTGCTTCATGTTTTTAGGGTTTCCATGGTTGGTTTGTTAGAATGGTGGGAATTCCAGTTGGATCAGATCAGGCTTGATCTGATCAAGCTTTGGAAGTATAGGGGAGAAAATAATGCATGAGGAGTACATGAGATTGGTGACAAGTCTAAATCATTTGTTATAATTGTATGCTAAGCCTGATGTATTGATCAACAGGAACAGGAGTGCACAATGGTAGTGTGGTCGCAGCCATGGCTGTCGTCTTCCAAGTTGATTGATTTTCACTGCGATGCGATAACTGACAACACTGTGAACCATGTGAATCATCTCCGTAGGACGCCTGAGATGAGTGTCGGTGGACACAGGCCGGTTGATCTGTCCGGAGATCAAGTGAAACAAGCCACAGATTTTGTGATGAGGTACCTCAACTCCGAGTCGGATGATCTGTATTCCCTGGAGCTGTTCCAGGTTGTCAATGGAACTCAGCAGGTGGGAATGATTCGCATTTTCGTCTACTTGGAATCATCTTCCAAACTGTCATAAACGCAACATGTCGTCATTCAGATGGCAGCTCGTACTTTTTAAGTTCTTGTTTTCCTAGCACAAACAATGCACTCAATGTTATTTACAGTTAATGCACCATGGAAATGACCTAATTACTTGCTTACTGCTTTAAGTGCATTAGAGATTTATTTGAGTATGCGCTATATGAATTTATGCTTTACTTACATACCTACTTACTTACTTACTCTAGCTAAATAAAGAGTATTCTGTTGACAATAGAACTGCCATACTTCTGTAGCGGCCATACTGATGAACATTTGTAACTGGTTTTATCAACATACACCATGGTCCATAAAAAATGTGCCACTTTTATTGTTTGAATAGCTTTGTGAAACATTAGCCGATTTTAATAATTTTTGGCACGCGACATCAGGAGGAAACTCCACACAAATGACTCTAGTTTTGGCCACCTCACCATAATACTGTTACTACAATACCTTGTGAAATGCGGGTTATTGAACCTGCTGTTGGCAAGTGGTGTCAACGTTTGCAGCTTGCCTTTGTGCTGGAGGAGGACATTTTGAGCACATGCTGTAATAAAGATAATGTGATGTGACACATAGACTTTTTAAGATGCAATAGTTGCCAATCCTGTTTGTCGCTATTTAGTTAATCATTTCTGAGTTGACGCGTGGGCTATCCAGTATGAATTCATTGTTGTAAATGGCCAAACTACGACTTTAGCATTTCACAAGGTAGGCCTAGTATAGCAACAATATTAAAGTGAAGTGGCCAAAACTAAAGTTATTTGCAGCAAGTTTTTTTTGATGTTGCACGCCAGAAATTATTAAAATCAGCCAGTGTTTTACAGAGTTATTCAAAAAATAAAAGTGGCACGTTTTTTATGGACCACGGTGTATAAATCTCAGCCTGTAGCTCTGCTCAGTGGCAGTAACAGGTCTATTCAGTGCAGTTGCTGTTTGAACCAGTATTAAGTCTGCATTATGTCAGCATTTGCTAGTAATGTCATGTGGCAATAATCATGGCTCTTGTGAGTCCGTGAAAGTCCTTGAAAGTCCTCGAATTTTATTTCCAGATTTTCAAGGCCTGGAAAGTCCTTAAAAACAGACGTGGTCCTTGAAAGTGCTTGAATTTGATTTTTTAAAACGTCGCGACCGAACCAGTGATTTTCAGAATCACTGTTGCCTGAGTCTGAGTGGTGAATAGACTTCATCATTACTGTTACTTTCTGATATTTTTTATCAACAGATTCTGGCCAGTTTTTGATTAATGCTTGAAGATGTTAAGTTGTCGAGTGTAAACTGAATTTGCTTGTATATGGTTACGGGGCTGTGCTACTGCACGCCTGTGATAAAAGTGCCAGTTTGATTTAATTTAGTTCTTCTTATAATCCTTTGTATGGTCCTTGAAAGTCCTTGAAAAGTCCTTGAGTTCGATTTTGACAAATGGGCAAGAACCATGAATAATGCTAATAATAATAATAATAATAGAATAATACTGTTTGTATTCATATGTAGGTGGTGGCAGGATCACTGATCCATTTGAAGCTAGAAGTCGTTGTTTCTTCCTGCGAGAAGTCGGCAAACGATGTGATGGGAAAAGCGTCAGAGTGCGCAAATAGTAGAACCCTTCAAAAAAATGTACGCTTGATTTGCTTTTGTTTTCTGGTTCTATAACATTCGTTTAATGTTATTTATTGTCATTTGTCATGAAAATGAAAGTTACAGAAAGGATGTTTAATAAAAGAAGTTGCAGACATATGTATGCTTAGTTTTACAGACATTCTGTCAACAGCCATTTTAGATAAACTTTGTGTTTGTTGGTTGCCACCTGGATTTTCAACTTTCACCTTTCACCTATGTTTTATCATTACCGTCCCTAGAATGCAGGCCTAAACTATTCCGATCTTGCTTAACCCAGTCTCACCAATCAGTTGCGGACATGTTGTGGTGTTTGAACATGCAGCTGGTTGAATGTGACGTGCAAGTTTTGGATCAACCGTGGCAGACCCCACGGCATGTGCTGCATCAGCACCGTTGTCGACCAACCGGCCGAGCGCCAAGTGTGCTGTCCACTGCTGGCAAAAAGGTATCTGAGGCTGAACTGGTTATAGGCTGAAGTCTGTGTTATGATGTCTTTTTATACGGAGACAGTTTACTTGTGGCGAATGGGCACTATTAGAGCAGCTCGAGGGTTAGGATTAGGATTACAGTTAGTGCTAGAGTTAGGAATAAGGATGAATTGTATCTTTGGCCTTGGCGGACCTTGGCTATGGCAACCCTTGGTTGTGATGATCCCTGGGGTATGGCGGACTAAGTTACAGGCAATTTCGGACTAGTGCCCTTTTTGACTTGGACCAGTCACATTTTATGTTTATGTTACTATACACATTTTATGTTTTTTCTTGCTCAGTGTTTTCTGCTCATATCTAGTGATTGGTGTTACGTAATGAAATTAATGCACTGATGGTTAACTTTGTGAATTAATTAGAACTGTCAGGCTTAGATGTGTATGTACACTGTGTCTGGAAAAAATTAACCCCGTAGACATTGTGCAATAGAAATGCAAAATTTGAACAAATCTGAGTAAAAATTTTGTATGTTTTATCCCCAATAAATTGCTGAAGCCATCACCAAATTTCGTTGAGTAATGTTATTTCTTAGTGGAGTTATTGTTGAATGTTGATAACAAAATATCTCTGTTACTTGTATGGCACTACGTACATAAATGCCTCAATAATATTTTTCAACGAAATTTAGTGATTGTTCTAGCAATTTGTTGAAAATAAAGTGGATGAAATTTCATTTAGATTTGTTCATATTTTACATTTCTATTGTATGATGTCTAGGGGCTTACTTTTTTCAGATGGTGTAAATATCTACACTGTGTCTGGAAAAAAGTAACCCTCTAGACATCATACAATAGAAATGTAAAGTATGAACAAATCTGAATGAAATTTCATACACTTTATTTCTAATAAATTGCTAAAGCTATCACCAAATTTTGTTGAAAAATATTATTACAATTATTATAATGCAGATTTTGCTGTTGATGTTTCATGCAGCTGATGGGCGGTGATAATGATGTCGACATGCAACAAGAGTTTGAAAATTTCAAACAAAAATACGAGAAAGTTTATAGCTCCACTGAAGGTATTGGGATCCGTTTTGTAGTTATTTTGACATAAGTAAACTTGATACACATTTAAGCTCTTTGTGCAGTATTGTATGTGCTTGATTGATGAAATAAAATTAAAATTAACATTCCAGGTCAATCGTCGTGTTCTTATTCATTTTATTTGTTCTTGTGTGCTCCTTACAGAAGAACAGCAACGTTACGAGATATTTAAGAACAACATGAAGATTGCCAGCCATATCCAACTCTATGATCTTGGCACAGCAACATATGGTGCTTCCCCATTTGCCGATTTGACAGGTTTGCGTTTTGAGATGTGTGAAGAGTGTACTGCTCAGTTTTCAGTTTCAGGTTTTTGTTGTTTACTTTGTTGCTATTCTGCACGATAGCAGTGAAGTGATTAGATCGTTAATCGGTCCACACTGTTGTCATGGACTACAGTCGACAGAAGATTTTTTTTCTGTCGTGTGCATACTGTGAAACAGAACATGTTTGGTGAATGTTGGAAATGGCATGTACGGTAAAAGATGGTGATTTAGTGATTTGCAGCATTACCCATTTCAGGAACCGGGTACCCGGTTGTGATTACCCGGATACCCGGACCCGGTTTCAACTTTAAAGCAAGGAAGGAAAACCGACAATGAAGTGACATGTTCACATCTAATCACACAATTTTTTTCAGTAAGTTAGGTTTTTATATGTCATTGTTGATGCCTTATTTGCCATCGTGAACCTCGGCAGCACGATGAACCACGTCCCTCCAATGTCTCCGATCCCGGACCACCTGCAGGTTTTTTTAATATAAAACTATGGGTTGACAATATCATATGTTTACAAGTCCGTCAGTGGAAATGGCTGAAGTTGAATCTTTTCGCAGTACAGAAGTTCGTCACAGCGACAGCAAGACGAACGAATTTCATTAGTTTTCTCGGCAATCAGTGCAAAAAACTGATAAGAATTACCTGGATTTCGAACCCCGGGTGATGAATTTTGGAACCGTGTCTCGGTACCCGGCTTCTGCTACAAATGACTACAGTGATTACACTGCCAGGAGTTTATTGTTGGATTTCTCCATCTCTTTGCATCATCTGATAAGCTGGTGTGGTTAATAAGTGTCAAAGTATTTACACCGATGACTACATTTTCCTTCTTGTCCTGATGTCTGACCAGTCTGAGACTATTTTGTCACATAGTTGGGCAGGAGTAGGTTGTCCAGCCTGTTGCTAGTAGTTTAATTTTACTAGTAAATTTTCTGGAATCCTTACTGATGTGTGTGACTGTCTCAGAAATTCTGAAATGTACACAGCTGGTTTCATTCGGGTACACATTTAGGGGGACCTTGTTAGAATGTGAAAACAATTTAGTGAAAGGTGAAAAACTAGTCATAAGGGGAAGGCAGTTTGCTAGGCCTAATGTGAAAGATATTTCAGCTGTATGTATGCCTGGTACCCTCTGCATTTCACGACTTAACTTTTTGGCACGTACTGTTTGACGCTTCACGAAAGTGTTTCTAGAAATAATGTTTGTTATTTTTGCCACGTTCAGTCTCTCTTTGACAGTAATGATAAGAATAATGATATAAATATTTAGAGCTGTCAAATTAGTGCTTTAACTTAACGCATTAAAGAATTAACACGTGTTAAAGAAATTAACGCACGTACGTGAATTTGTTTAAGTCATAGAAGCAGGAGTTCAGATATGCCATTAAATTATGTTTATTCGATGATCGAATAGTATTCAAGTAATTAAAAATTGTTTTTTGCCATTCTGTCATTACTGTGCATTTTTGCGACACAGGCATGACTGCATGGGCTTCATTCCACTCGCCTTATCAGTGTAGTTCACCTACAATATTAGCAGTATTAATGATGCATTATTAACGCAGTAATGCATGTGTGTAAAAATTAATGCAATGCATTATTGCGATTAAAAAAACACTCGACAGCTTTTTAAATATTATGTTGGCTTGGCTTGGTACTATAGCGGAGGAGTTTAGCAAGACGCACCTGACCCCTGCCTGGGATCTTTCGTATGATGAACGTTTGAAGCCGGCAAAGATTCCGACCGACACACCACCTGACAGCTACGACTGGCGAGATCATGATGCTGTCACACCCGTCAAAAACCAGGTACAAACGTCGGATGATGAATATGAATCTACCGTTATTTGGATCTACTTTATTCACCAAACGTGTGTAACCACACTGTGTCACAAAAAACGTCCCGTTTTGCATCTGTTAATATCTTTGCCAAATGTTAAACGATTTTAGAAATTTTTCACTGGCACACTCTCTGGACAGTTGGCAATAAACTGATTATTGAACATCCCACCACACCGTAAATAGGTTGCTACACTACTTGAGAAATATAAATGCAAGAAAAACCAATAATAATAGGCAGCAGGTATGCTGGAAGATGAAAGACCCTTTAGACCAAAATCATGATGAATGGTCTGTGTGATGCTACGCTGTATCAGACCCATCTTTGTGGATATCTGGTATGTTGAGTGATGTGTTTGTTTCTGGCCTTTGTGGTTTAGTAGGCATACCAGTTTATTCACAGTGGTCGCGTTCCTTTCAGTGCGTGCATGGTTCTGCCTGCCACTTTCATGCCTCTTGTCGATGCTTTCTGTTTTCCAAATCTTTTTAGTAACGTGCCCAGTTTTTCTCTTTTGCTGTTTATCTTCCAAAATTCCACTAGAATTCTCTGCGAGCTGCATTTTTTGAACTGGTACAAGTTCTTAATCAGAGCCTATCTTCATTACGAAATGGCATATTACGTTACTGGGGTATTGCCACCACATTAAAAATTATTATTTGTAATAATATCATCTGATATTGTTTTAAAAGCAAAAAAAGCCAACAACTAAACATCATTTATTTTTAGTATTAATATTAGTAGAAAATTATTCTCAGAAGATAACTACTTGCATATTTATTACCATGATTTTAGTGATTTTTGACAATTTACATTTCAGATGGTAGTGTAGCAATGCAGTTAAGGTATGGTGGGATGTTTAGTAACCTCACTATTGCTAGCTGTCTATAGAGTGTGCCAATGAAAGAATTTTGAAAATTGGTTGATATTTGGTAGGATATGGATAATCACAAAGTTGGTCATTTTTTGGGATGCCGTGTAGTTGAATTAAAGCATACTGCAGTAGAGAAAAGATAGCACATGGCATAGCAACAAGGACAAAATTTAAGTAAACACTAATTTATGCAAATTTACAATGTAATTTGCACGACACTTTATCAGACGCAGGATATTATGATATTATGGACGCTACTGTCGTTAATTACCTCCACCAAGGAGGTTATGTTTTTGCTAGACTTTGTTTGTTTGTCTGTTTGTCTGTTTGTTTGTCTGTGTGTTAGCAAGATAACTCGAAAAGTTATGGACGGATCTTTCTGAAATTTTGAGGGTTTGTCGGGTATGTTTATTGCCAACTGCCCAGAGAGTGTGCCAGTGAAAAATTTTTTAAATCGTTCAACGTTACCATTGCGTTAAAGGGGGCATAAGCAAAACCGCTGGCAAAGCGAAGATGGTGACGCCACTTAGCGAATAGCATTGCTTTGGCGGAGGTACCTGTGAGCTGTGATTGCTTTCTAGTTGTATATGTAGTAGTCAGCAATCTACTTTGTGCTCGAGTTAACTCAGCTCCCTGTCCTCAGTGTGATGGGAATTTGGAATTGGAAACTAAGTCTGGGTGTTGATGATGGTTTGCATTGATCTTTTTTTCGTAATATTTGCTGTTTTCTGCATTTTAATTGAAAGCAACAATACCATTAAATTTGACATGTTTAATATGTCAGGGCTATTGTGGCTCTTGCTGGGCGTTTTCGGTGACTGGAAATATCGAAGGGCAGTGGGCGCTGAAGAAGAAGGAATTGCTGTCTCTTTCAGAACAAGGTTATTTTATACTGTGTGCAAGTTCTAATTAAATTACTTCATGCCGCAGATATTCTGTTCAATGTGAATTGTTTTTTTCTTTGTACATTGTATCAGTGGAATTGATCTGATGTTTTTTCATTAATGTATACTTATTACATAGTGCCATAATATGTATAAATTTCGTTTGTGGTAACTTCGGGCAGTGAAATCGCTGCGAAATTAGTTCAGTTGTTGTTGTTTATATTGGTAACCATTGGCAACTGCAGAAGCAGACGATTGGCATGCAGTGTAAAATTGTCAAAAATTTTTGCAACTTCGTAAATCAGCAAGTTACCATGTCGTAAGATTGTCAAAAAACGTGGTATTCGAATTTTGGAAGCTAATTTTACGAGTTCGTAACTCTCTTGCATTTTTTCATAACTCTGTAGTCGCTAAAATTAGCCAGCCAATCATTCGTCGTTACATTGATCTCAACCACAACCTCAACCAATCATGATGCAGTCTCAGCATTGCCGTTACAGAGTAAATGCTACAGTGATGTTCTGGTGAATTTAAATGCAGAGCCCTGCCACAGTTGTCGTAACTAACAAGATTGTTATGTAAGCTGTCAGCTACCAAGTCTTTTGGCATATAGAATCTATAAGTTGATGGGATCTTGGAATATCAGCGAGAGCGATGAAGAATAAGTTCAAGATGACTGAAAACGATGTGCTACATAATAACAACAGATAAACACACAGATTATTATTGAACACAATGGCTGATATAATTTGCCATAATAATGAAACTCATGCTACTGAAGCTTTTTATACATTATTAGATACTTGTTGGGTGGAATGCAGCCAGAATAAGCGGAGCAGAGTAAGTTCCACTTACAGTATTGTCAAAGTCAAGTCAAACGTGGATTTGTGTAGCACACCATCGTTAACACTAACCGCTAATGTGCTTGGCGGTCGATCAAGTGTGAATACTGCATGTTCACAGTGTCCGGTAGAAGCGAAACTGCTACAGATCTGGTGATTACAGTCGTGGTGCAAACTGTTCAAATTATCAGATGGTAGATCCGTTGACTGCCAATGCTGACGTTCGCTGATGACGTGTATTATGGCGAAACGTCAAGTGTCAACGACGGATGAAACATGGCGTCAGCAAACAGCAAACCAAAACAGCCAAATGGACCGCCGGATGTAGCACTACAACACTCGAAATATCATATCACAGAATGCACTCGTGCCGTGGCAAAACACTAAAACATGCAGCACGTCTCGAAACATGCTTCATGCTGTAAGCAGAGCACACCAGTAGGTGAATAAAACCTATAATTTGCATAATATTAATTACAATGTCATCTATATGCTCGCGTTATGATTGGTGTCATTATGTGTGTCACTGTCACAGAACTGGTGGATTGTGACAAGCTTGATTATGGCTGCAATGGCGGCTACCCAACGAATGCCTATCAAGAAATCCTACGTTTAGGTTCGTACGTACAGCATACTGAATGCTGGTGTTTATAACAGTAGCATGTCAAACTGGTGATCCTCAGGTCCCTGGTTCGATTCCAGCCCGGTGCACTGCCAGGTAACGACCTTGGGCAAGTTGTTCACACACACGTGCCTCTATCACCAAGCAGTATAATTTGGTACCGGTCAAAGGGCGGTGACGCTCTCTGGCTGGGAAGGTAACTGTGGGCCTGGTGGAAAGTAATGGCAGCCTATCACCGGGTTTATGACTGCGTCACCTGCGGGCTGACTGCCTAGAGACCGGGATCAGCTGCAGGCTCGGCGCTCGTTCCGAGTATGGGTTGCCTTTACTTTTTTTGAATAAGCCAGATGATTATTTTTAGCATAAATGTCGTCTGCTGATCATAGTGAACAGTTTGAGTCAATTGTGCTCGATTTTGTTATTGCTTACTGATTTCATGCTCAGTTGTATATTTCCTACTTGTTATTTATAAAAAATATGTTTTCCTATTTTTACCATTTATAATTGTTTTCCATACTCTGTGTACAATTTTAATATTGAAAAACTAACGAGTACGTAGAATTCCACGTTTAAATTTTCTGACAACAGTGCATCACAGTTCATGTGCCTCTCCACATTTCATGAATAAAGTCTGTTGCTGTTAGCATGATTTGTCCTATATATTAACGGAAATATATAAAACATTTGAATTTATTGTTAGAAGAATATTTCGAAAATATATGAAAACTGTTGTTGAAGACTGTTAATGTAAAATATTGCATGGAAACTGACTGAACTTATTGCTGTATGGTAATTCTTAAGTTTTACCTTTTACCTAAAGGGGAAAAGGTAAAAGTCGGCTGACTTTTGTGGGCGTGCTTTAGTTGCCCCAGATAATCGACCAATAAAATCAGTGAAGCATGACACATGGCTGATATTTTCGTCTGCTACTTCAACAGTTGTACAACAGCTAAATGCAGATGGCAAAATAATAACTTGCATCACTTATTTCTGCATCTAATGAACAAAAAAACAACAAACACTATAAATAACGATAACAAATATTTATTTTACTTTGTAAACAGGCAACATAAACACAATTTGTTGACCAATCTACAAAAAGTCGGCCGACAAAATCGTTGAAGATAGAACATGTTCTATATTGGCCGACAAAATCTGGACAAAATCGCCCGACTTTGTCAGTCGTCTTGATATTGTGGTGTGTGGCTTATTAGGTGGTTTGGAGACAGAAAGTGAATATCCGTATGAGGGAATGGATGAGAAGTGTAGCTTTGTGAAACAAGAAGCTTGCGTTTACATTAATGGCTCAGTCAACATCTCCAAAAATGAAGACGGTGGGCGCTTGCTTTTTGTTGGACAGTTTTCCACATATTTATTTTTTGCAGTAATGGCATTAATTTCAGCACATATGTGCTGGTGTTTACATACAGGGTGGTCCATAAAAACGTGGCACTTTACTTTTGTGCATATCTTTGCCGATATTTGACAGTCAGAAGTCAGCAGCAGTTGCCAAAACATCAACGAAAATGACTAAATAAAGGTTGTAGTTTTCATGAATTTATATTACTTATAAGTTTCCCAGATTTTTTCATGTGACCAACCGGCTTGGAATCAAATCCATGACCTTTTGACCTTCGAACTTCAAAAGTTGATGATAACCCACAATGTGGCACATTGTTCAGTGTTGCAAAACTGCAAGCATGTATACTATTTTGAATTCTGCAGATATGAAGGCATGGGTGTATAAGAATGGACCAGTATCCATTGGAATCAATGCCTTTGCTATGCAGGTTAGTATTTTGTTTGATGCGTTGCTTAATGACTAAATAAAGCTTTCAAGTGACATATAAATTTATGACCTTGGATGACCTTGAAGGGTCATAAAGCACTATGGAATGGAATGTTTTAATACTGGGCAATGTGCTGTTGCTCCAAAGCATCCATTATGGCTAATTCTGTTCATTGCTGAGATTTTACTACACACCTCTATCCAGTTGTGATAACTTATCATACAAAAAAATTCATTTTGGGCTGTCTGCTAAGCGGCCCTTTTTCGTGAGTTGCCATCCGTCTGTCTGTCTGTCCGTCTGTCACGGATGTATTGTGGCTAAATGGTGCAAGATAGGACCTTGGTTGCTGTTGATCACATACTGGCTTTCAAGTGACATATAAATTTATGACCTTGGATGACCTTGAAGGGTCATAATGCACTATGGAATGGAATGTTTTAAGCTATAAGTGGTCATATCTCGGAAACTGAGATACTATTAATCACTAATAGGAAGTGGCATACACCCTTTTAGATGACACAAAAATCATTAACCTTTGATGGTCTTCAAGGTCAGCGACAACCATTACTGTCAGCCCCACTCTAGCAACAGCTGGGCTTCTTGTGTAGTTCTTTCCGCAGCAGTTTATTCATATCATGCTGACTGTATTTATGTGTATTATTATTTACATTTCAGCAAGGAACATGTGAAAGTTTAATAGATTCCATAAACATGCTGCCCCGGTTACTTCTGTTTTGCTATCCTGTCATCTGGTTTGTTTTGAATTTGTAAAAAAATAATAATTGTTTAATTTGTGAGTGTTGTGCATGTTGTGCAGTTCTACTTGGGAGGCATTTCGCACCCGTGGAAGATATTCTGCGCACAGGATTACCTTGACCATGGTGTCGCTATTGTCGGCTATGGCATCAGTACGTATTGGTATCTGTCTGGCATATTGCATTGCTGCTGTTTGGCGTAGAAATATTGCTAGAGATGTTTCACAAACCGTCGGCAATCTCAACGTTGCTTTTATTAACTTAATCCTTGTGAAATTTATAGTTTTTGCAATGTCGTTTGTAGCCAGATAGCCTCGTTTCCAGACACCTGTTTTATTTGTATACCGGTAGTCAGTTACTGTTAACATTGTTATGGTACTTTGTTGTGCTGTTAGCATCAATGTTCACTCACTGCAGGAATGGATGTGATAACAGTTACTGTAGGACTGTATGGCTTAGATATGTGGCTGTCGCACAAAAGCACGATAACTAAATACCAAAAACAGCATATTTGGCATAATGCAGTAATTATGTTAATAATTAGCTGAATTAGTCATATTAGAACTTTGAACAGAATCAGATTTATGCACTTTGTGATGCAGAGCATACATGTTGTTGTTTATTATTATGTTATTGTTGTAGTTAGTAATGATTTTTTTCCAGTAGCAAATTACAGTAAAACAAGAAGGAATGAAGTTTGGTTGTGCTTGTCCAGAGCATGGCTGGTTTCGCACTAGGCCTTATTGGATAGTGAAGAACAGCTGGGGAAAGCACTGGGGCGAAAAGGTTGGTACTGTATAATGTACATGACACTAATTCATTTTTGGCATGGTAGTCTAACGGTAGCATGCTGAACTTGTAACCCTGAGGTTGCAGGTTCGACTCTGAGCTGGAGCACTGCCACGTAACGACCTTGGGCAAGTTGTTCACAAACAATGTGCCTCTGTTCACTAAGCAATACAAATTGGTACCATCTTCACCGTTGGGAAGGTTACGGCAGTAATATGTGGAGGTCTGGCCCTCCTCCCATATATAAGGCAGAGACGGGTTCGCCTGTATTGGGTGGCCGGCTCAGGGCTATTGGAAATGGAGATGAGCAACACTCGCATCGGTCATGAGAGGGCCTGTTGACTATCAGCGATTTAACCTTAACGTTAACCCTTTTAGTTTAAAACCATGCCCATTACACAGACATTTTTTGCCATAGTATGATACAAATTGGACTGTATTCGGTTAATTTCTGTGTCCCAATTAGCTTTCATATCCCGTGGTTATTACTTAGTTGGGTGACTGTGGCATTTACCCCATCTGAGTATACAACCAACGCCACTTGAGGTCAACTCAGTCTTCCTTGCTTCTGGGTAAGTTGATCGAGTACCGGCCTGTCTGGCTGGAGTTAAGGCGTTCACCTGTGTCGGGTGGCAGGTAACACTGTGTGATCCCATATGGCAGGTGACGCTCCGTAACGCTGAGATGGGTTTCCCGTGTTGCTGTACACAACTTTTACATTAACTGTGATTGTGGGCAGGGTTACTATCTGGTGTACCGTGGACAAGGGGTTTGTGGTCTCAACCAGATGGTCAGCTCTGCCACCATTGACTAAACATCACCAGCGACTGCATTACTTTCTGCTGCATCAGCTACATATGGACTAATTTTTGTTATGTTTACTTTGTTCTGAAATTCGTTTTCGTTCTGACATTTCAAATGTGATAACTTTTATACTGAAGTTTAATCTCAGATGTTTGTAACATATTAGACGTTTCATGTTTTCTTTGTCATTCACAGAGTTTAATTTACACAGTGTGTGCATTAAAATACCGGTAAGCGTGAGTGGATTTAAAGACTACTATGCCGAAGTTTTGTACAGAACGTTTTTGCAACAGTTTTCACTTTCGTCGCCACTGATAGTGACTGTCATCTGGTTTTCGAAAATTTTACTGCTTCAACGCCACTAACTAATTAACGCAAGGCTTTCCTTGTTTGTAGGATATGGTGCAACTGCTGTGCAGTGCCAGATGAGGTTAACATTTTTACAAGTACGGGGATCAATATGTATTGTTTGACGATACATCAGTTTTTTTGCAGTTCATCACACCACAGATACGTTTTAGCCCACCGTACTTACCGATCGAGATATTGGCATAGTTGTCATCTGTCCGTCCGTCCATAATGGGTAACGGATAGATCGCAGGCGAAAACTTTTTACACGGATAATTAGCCATGCATGTTAAACTCGGGTGCGCAAAATTTCAGCCATCTAGTGCAAGGGGAACATTTTTGAATTGGGGGTTGAATACAGGGGGTAGGAATTTCAACGGAAAACTGGCCATATCTCGGAAATGGGTGATAGATACAGCCAGGGTTACTAATTATCACTAATAGGAACTGGCATACACCCTTTCAGATGAAATGAAAATCATCGACCTTGGATGACCTTGAAGGTCACTGACACCCAGTATGGCCAGCCCCACCCTAGCGACAGCTGGGCTTCTTGTAAAGCTGCCTAGTTGCAGTTACAGTTATCAGACTTCAGAAGTATTACGGACAATGTCACTTTGACTGAAGAAGTGTACTTTACCCGAACATTCTTTTTATATAGTTCGAAACTATTTCCTTGTGTTATAGCAGACAATGTTGGAGTGAAAAACTTACTGTGTGTCGTTTGTTTTTGTGGAATAATGTGTAAAAAGTCGAATATCCGAACACTGTATATCATGTTGTAACGTTTGTTATTAATTGCTCTGGTGTACTTTTTAAAAAAATTTAATGGTAAAAAAACATATTTTGTCATCTGCATGGTTTGACAGACTGCCCAAAGACTGGCCTTGGACAGTATTTCAGTTTGAAGCCTATTTTAAGGCTAAAGTGCCAAGCATGACACCCATGGCAAGCGCGTAAAACACGAGCCTATAACATAGGCCTCGACTGCGGAACTAATTGGTGGGGTTAGAGAGACATGGAACAGGTGGGGTATTGAAGCTTGAATACTGACTCGGACCGGGTGGTGAATTATCATGTCAAACAGGTGGATAATTGCAGCTAAAATACTTCCGTGGAAGGGTCCATAATACAGACATGGAACAAGGAGGTAGTTTTGATGCGAATCTGGTTAGCTTTGACACAGCGACAACCAAACCAAACCATAGCACACCGTGTTGGTGCACCTGAGAGGGAGAGAAAAAAACGCTCTGGACAGGTGGTCTGAGGGCGAGTCCAGGAAACTGCCTCAGCCAAGAAGCACTGCGCCTAATTGATCTAAAGCAGCAGTAGTAGTAGTAGCCTAGTAGGTACTGCATGGTGCATATATCTTGCCCTTTAACTGAACGGAAAGCTGACTAATCAATTGTCATCAGTTCTTACCATGAGGTAATAGTTGGCTTCAGAAATGATTTTGAAAAATGGCAGTGAAAAAGGCAGTTGGCAGGGTCGAAAAATCCACGAGCCGAAAAATCCACGAGCCAAACAGAGTCCGAATAATTAAAAAATGGCTTGTTCACTGGTCTGGTATCCAATAGTTATTTGGACCGAATTTCTTTTTGGTGTGCAAGTTTCATTACCGCAAAATAATTCACAATGGAGAGGTACAGTTTAATCTTTCAGTCACTGTTGCACTTGATAAACATGCACTGCAACTGAAAATTACAGCAGAGATGCACTGTTGCTAATTCTTCACTCTGAAAATTACTGTTGCTGCAGTGTTGAACTGAGCAATAATAAAATCAACTATGCAATGCCATATTCACGCACGAATCCTGAGTAGCCATTTCTAAAATGTACATCATCATTTTAAATAAAAGTCGACAGTTATATACAGAACAATGAACAACTGCTCACAGACACACAACATTTACACTCAATGTCACAATGTATCACACGAGGATGGATGTAAGCAGACGGATTATTTGTGAAAAACTTCAGGATTAACAGCAGCAATTCAAAGTTTTCTGCCAATAAAACACTGCCAATTGACTAGGTAAAGTTGATGAATATGTTCCTGAAAATAAAAACAGTAACCGAGATGCATGTAACTTGAACTGTTGGACTCTATGTTTCCAGCGAGAATAATACAATAGTGCCAACGTCTTGTACTTTAAAAAAATCACAAAAATCTAAAGCATAAAAACCACCAGAAAGTAGTACACAGAGATAAAATGAGAGTCCAGCTAAAAAATATGAACCAATAATGGAATGGCAGCGTATACAATGAACCGGAATATAAAATCATGCACACGACACATTCTCTAGCACAGAGCGAAGCAGAGCAAGATCATAAACATTCGCAGGACACTATACATAAACTGTCCTAAAAGCACTTGTTAAAAACAAACCAAACTGCCATGCGACGATCACAAAAGCCAATAAAAGGCACGAACGACCGACAAGAAAACATCACTGCCAAAGTCTTGCACATGATGAATCTTCGAAGAAACTGCCATCGGATAGACTGACATTCGAAACGTCCGCATCAGTAAAACTCTGATCGTGAGTCGGCGTTGAACACGTTGGCTCACAGCCTTTCTTCAGCCGTTCCTCGGGAACCCACCTGCACATAGACACATAGACACAGACACAGCATATAAGGCAAACGTAAAGTCAGCACTCTTTCACAGCTCTGTGACTATAGGGTGGTGCTCATCTCCATTTCCGGCACCAAATTATACTGCTTGGTGCTTGTCAACAACTTGCCCAGGGTTGTTATCAGATGGGAGTTGAACCAGCAACCTTGCGATCACTAGTTCGACATGCCAATGCTACACCACCAAGCCAGTTATACACATGCTAGTGCCATATAATAACTGCGATTGCATTTTTCAAAATACTATTACTGGAGAGATGGCTGGTAAGGTCATATCCTCACAGTTCTGGCAGTTGTTGGGGCATTACTCTGTACAGGCTGCATCCAATATTCGAGACATATTAACATATAGTTTTAGGTCTTTAACAAAATATAATTTTGATGTGGCAGAAGATTGTTCAGGGTGCAAAAAAGTGACTGTGCTTGCAATTGTATTAGTATTATAATTGAAAGCATTATGTAAGTCAATAGCAGAAAGCCTCCAATGCAGCACAAATGACTAAAATTACATATTTCACTATTCAACGAATCCTTTGGTATAGTAGTCATGAAAAAGACTTTAGTAGCTAAATAAGTCATCACAGAGAAGCTCATGAATGCTGGCTATCATGTGCTCTAAATACAGAACAACATATTTTCCACTGTTTAAGCATAAATGTCAATCAGTCAACAGAGACAAAAATCTTTATTACAAAATAAAACAGGCTGTGTGCCTGGTAAAACAAGCAGCCCAGCTGTCGCTAGAATAGCCGACCATACTGGTTGTCAGTGGCCTTCAAGGTCATCCAAGGTCGATGATTTTCAGGTCATTTGAAAGCTGTGCGACTTCCTATTAGTGATTAATAGCAACCTTGGCCCTCCCTACCTCTCACCGTTTCCTAGATATGGCCAGTTTTCCATTGACTTTCCCACTCCCCATCCAATTTGAAAATGATCCGGTTCCCCTTGCAGTAGATGGCTGAAACCATGCCAATAGCTCAACCGTTACTTAAGCATGGTCAGCTAAAAAGTAGTAACATGATACAAACACTTGACAAGAAACACACAAATGCCACTAACCGACTGCGTACATTCTCGGGATATGAGAGAACGTTATTTCTCCACTGATAAACTAGCGGGTAATCAATCGGTGAGATGCAAGCAGTCTCAAGAGCACGCATAACATCGGCGTCAGTCTTACACGGCTGATCACTGCACAATCACAACTACAGTCAATATCTGAATCAGCCAGTGAGTAAGTGACTAGCTTCTTAATGGTATGTTATTCTTCAAAGACAGACAGGACACACAATACAAAACGAAAAGAATAAAAGCAAACATTAAGTAAGAGCCACTAAACAAAAGGGCACACGATAACACGTTCCAATACGTTTAGGTTTAGTTAGATCAACATTCAATGCACTAAGTACCCACAAACATACACCGTGTCCCAAAAATAGCGACACCCCTAGCTTCAATCACACTTAATTCAGTTTGTTGTTGATAGATTTTAATGAAATATCATACACTATCGTAGCATTACTTACTGTCACACTTATTGTGATGTCCGCACTTTACCATGTGTATTCAGTGTAACGTCATTATGACGTCAGAGTTGTTTACATTAGGGTTACGTACGTTGATCAAGCTACCCAACCTAGGGCCAAAAGCTTGCATCGAGGCCAAAGGTAGCCACTTTTGACACAAACTTTGAAGACTAGTTCAGAATGATTGTCTACACAAGTGTTTTACATTTTGTCAAAATTTGCCAGGTATTAACGATTTTACACCTAATTATCTGTAGAGGTGTCGCTAATTATGGGACACAGTGTATTTACAGCTAACTGCCATCATGAGCAACCTTTTTATAACTCTGTTATCAGATAATAACGATTTTTTATGCAATCTGAAAACTGCCCACTTATGGATGGACATGTAAAATGTCTAACTTACCTCGATTGCACATAGAACTCTGTTTTACAGACTCAATAGCACATCAGCACATAAAAGACCATTTTGTGCCAAAATGGCACTAACAGTCATTGATAATATATGCTTCTAAACTACCTAGGGAAAGCAGAAAGATTAGCAGATTTTAACAATTTTCGGCAGAAATATTTCTGACACAACTGGCTATTAAATAAGTGTTTAAGTTTCCACCTCACCCAACGTCTGCTTTTGCACTATCTGCGGAAAGCAGACCCAGCATAATACGTGTTAAAATGAATGAAAAAACGTTGATAAATTCCATCTATCCTAATCTGTGGGCCCCAACAGCAGGTTTTGCAGCAGTGTGTCTACCAGATGAAGTTTAGGAATGTTTGCGAATTGAAGAAGCGTCTGGTAGAGCCTGGATTGGTCTCGAGCAGAAAGCAGAACATTATCGATACTGCTGTCAATGAATGTAGAAAGCGTCTCCTTGCCTGTGTTCGCATAGTGGGCCAACACTTCAAGCAATTTTACTACAGGCAGTTGAAAAATGGACAACTAAATGAAACGTCAGCCAAAGTGTCAAAAAATGTAAACAAAATATGTTTTTGTGCATTATGTTAATTAAACAATCATATCGCATTAGATAAAATGTGATATTTTGCTGGTTGTGTTTTCCCCAGGTAGTGCTGAAACAAACGTTGGGTGAGGTGGGAAACTGAACGGCCATTTGATGGCAAGTTGTGTCAGGAATATTTGTACCAAAAATTATCAAAATCTGATGACTGGTTTTTTGAAGCTACAGTCAAAAATGCTGGGGATGTTTTTTCTGAGACATAGTGTAAAACCCATAAGCAAAATCTCACAGCTATATCACAGCTGAAATAAAACAACAGGGCAAAAACTAGAAATCTAAAATCTAAGAAAGGTCAAGCTCATAAGTAACAAACACGCAAACAATCTATCTTGTGCGCATTTAGTATTTTACTCAGAAAGTAGCTAATTCACATGGTTAACACCTGTAACGTTCACGACCAAGTGTAAACACTCGTGTATCAAAAAAGCTACCACAAATTAGGTCAGGTCGCCCAAAAAATGTCTTACAGCTTTTCCTACTGCACAGTCAACCAAGATTTAAAGAATACAGGGCATATACGCTGTGTCCGGTAAAAAAACTAATCTCCTAGACATCGTGCAACAAACATGTCGAATATGAATGAATAGGAATAAGGTTTCGTACACTTAATCCCCAATAAATCCATAAAGTGATTACAAAATTTCATTGAAAAATATGATTTCTTAGCGGAGTTATTAATTGTTGAATATCGATAACAAAATATCCCCGTTACCAATATGGTGTTAACCCCTCTGTTACTGTACCCTTGTGTAACTTCAACAAACAACAACCGATTCTAACAAAATTGTACGTTGACAGTCATCATCTGTTGGCAATCAAAAAGAAAAAATTCAGTAAAATCTACTGAAGCAAACAACAGCTACAGCGAGTTTTGTGAGGTCATACTAAAACATAAAACACTCAAGTTTCAGATCTTTTTGTCTAACGTTATTCACAAAAACCAGAAACTGAAGTGTTTTAGAGCTGTAGCTATTCTTTGCTTAGGCAGATTTAACTAAACTTTGGCAGTTTGATTGCAAATAAATGGCGCATTGTTGGTGTAAAACTTTGTTAGAATCAGCTGTTGTTTGTTGGAGTTATGCAAATGTAAAGTAACAGAAGGGTTTACTTGAGTAACGCCATATTGGTAACAGAGGTATTTTGATATCAATATTCAACATTTAAAAACTTTGGAAAAAAATAATATTTTCAATGAAATTTGGCACTCATTTTAGGAACTGACTGAAGACTAAGTTTATGGAACTTTATTTAGATTCATTCAGATTTGACATTATTATTGCACGCTGTCTAAGGGATTAGTTTTTACCAGACACAGTGTATATTCAGATACAAAAACGAAAGAGATGAAACAGATACAGTGTCACTACTCACCCGTAAATAAAGAACGGCTCAACAGCTTGCCAATCAAAGTCATCTGGCCAATCAGAAGCAAGACCAAACTCAAGATCGGAATCGTCGTCTGCCGTGTGAAAGCTGTCAGAACTGGCAGCCGACAATCTGTCACTTGCCTCATCAGCATCACGGCTTCCATTCAACCGATTCGCATCCGAAACTAGGTCCGGCAAAATCTGCAGCACTTCATTCGAGACCGAATCTTGCATCACTTTGGCATCGGTAGCGTCTTGAGCCAAAACTTTAGCTAGTGAAGGTGGCCATGTTGTGCACACCGTGTCCTGTACTTCCGGCTCTATACCGTTGCGGAGCCTGTTATCGGAAGACTGATGTGCACTAGAATCGATCGGTGAATGCTCGGAGAGATTCAGCAGCTGCATGAGCTGACAGACGGACATGTTCTGCAGCATCTCATGTCGCTGTCTCTCGGCTTCGCGTCCGTCAATCAGTTCCCAGAGACAGCGTCGCAAGTATGCTTCAAACTTCTGAAGGCCATCCGTTGTTTCAATGTCCACGACAACATCAAGGAACGCCCAGTACTCTGACCACGGCACTTTCATCTTATGTGAAAGCTCACTGAAACAACAACGACAACAACCAGAAATATGCCAAACATCACGCCACCAATCCAAATACTATATGATATTAAAGATTCAAGAAATTATGTCACAAAATCATTAACTTTAGAAAAAAAAGTACCCGGCCGTAGAAACCCCAACGACTGCCATGTCAATTTTCTTTGATAGTCTTAAAGCCCTGGCAAGAATTCACCCAGAGTTAACGGACTGTCTTTTTATAGACTTATAAACATACTATTTGTTGTTTGCAACCGAATGACAGCTGTGCAGCCCAAGACCATGGATGATGTGAAACCCATAAAATGACCCCTAAAATGCTTGAATGATAACTTCCATTTCTATAGTCAATGTTTGTTAAATGCACAATATTAAAGGTGGTGTTATAACTCTTAATAGAAGCACATGTCAGCACCACAGAGCATCACCTGCCATATGGGATCACACAGCGTTACCTGCCACTCAACACACGTAAACGCACCCCACCTTAACCCCAGCCAGACAGGCTGGTACTCAATTTACCTACTCCGGAGGGATGGAAGGCTGAGGTGATCTAGGCGGCTGGTTACATACTGAGATGGTTTACCTGCCTGCAGGCAGTCACCCATCGCAGTACTTACCCGACCCGAGTTAGTCAACTTCGTTGAGTGAATCAAACGCATTACCGCTGAGCCACGCCACCAACCCAATATTACACTATTAGTGACGAATCAAAACCACATCAAATCATTCATTCACTACTACTGCTTAATTCACCTTCATATTACAACACAATATTACATGTTTGTTTAATAAAATCCAGCGTTGGAATGCACAGTACACACATTCGGTAAAACCAGACAAAATGCAACAAAATACAGGGTGGTCCAAAAAAATGGCACAAAGTTTATGGCACCATAATTTTGCAACCATACATCACAGAGTCATGCGGTTTTCAGCAAAATGTTCTGAAAAAAATTCTTTACATAACTAAAGTCATTGTTTAAATACTGCAATTAAATATTCTTTGTTTTTGCCGCCGGCAAGTGAACTATTGAAAAACAGTATTACCTTCAATGTACCTAGGTCCATAAAAACATTCCACTATTATTTTTTCAATAGCTCTGTGAAACATTGGCCGATTTTAATAATTTTTGGCACGCGACATTAAGAAGAAACTTGACGCAAAGGTCTGTAGTTTTGGCCACCTCATCTTAAGGCTGTCACAGTATGAAATATGAATTCATTGTTGTCAATGATCAAATTACGATTTCTGCATTTCACAAGGTAGTGTATCAACAACCTTAAGGCGAGGTGGCCAAAACTATAGACATTTACATCTACTTTCTTTTTAATGTCGAATGCCAAAAATTATTAAAATCGGCTAATGTTTCACACAGCTATTGAAAAAATAAAAGTGGCGCGTTTTATAGACATCGGTGTCAAGGGTAATGGTGTTTTTGCATAGTTCAACTGCCAGCGGCAATAACAAAAAATATTTAATTGCTGTATTCAACTACTGATTTTAGTCACGTAAAGAATTTCTTTTGGAATATTTTGCTGAAAACCACATGACTCTATGACGTACGGTTGAAAAAATTAACACAACATGGTCCAAAGAAACATTCTCGCAAAGCCTCTCTAGGGAGAAAATTTTTTTAACTTTTCTGTTTAAAATAGTGCATTCTGGTGTACGTCATATTTTTGAGTGACAGAGGGCCCCCAAATGATGCAGGGCCTGGGGTAATTTACCCCCCAACCTCCCTCTCTCGATGAGGTATGGCCAAAGTTACAATGTTTCAATCTTGATCAACCAAATAACTTCATTTCAGCGATCCAAAAAAACTATTGTAAATTCCAAAACATGCAGAAAAGTATACCATTGTTATAATACTAAAAAAACTACAAGAATATGGTTGACCAAAATTTAAAAACACCGTGCTGCAGACGTACCGGCCAATTCTTTCCAGTCCCTTACTGCTGTCACCTCGTCTGATCTGAACATACTTGCATCGGTTCTCTCTGGCCGGTGACACCCAAAGTCGGCGAAGCTCCTCGGCCTAATTACAGACAACAGACAAACGTCTGATAACTTTCAAGGTAACCGCTCACCTAGAAAAGCTAGAAAATTTCTAAGTGGAATGGGAAAAATCATGGATAACTCAACAAGTCAAAAAAAACGGAAAAATAGATTGATAAAAATACAAACATCAGGCACATTTGCATTATATGGTCTTAATTTCACATCTTATAAAACAATTCTCATTCGATATGCTCGTGTCTCATTCTACGGCTGTTCTGCAGCCACAATTCATTCAGTAATGAATCCTGAAAGCACAAGGGCTAGGTAGCCTGTTTTTAATACAAATATTTATGTAAAAAAACTGTTCAGTTTATATAGGCTACAGTGTAAGGGTGACATCGTGGTTGTAGATATAAAACAGCACAAATCACAATTTAATAATTCAAACTTTACCATTACACAATCAGCAAAGTTCTTCTGACGCAGCGTTTACAGTGCAACTTTTTTCTAAAGTAAACGTGACCTTTCACTTTTTGTCGCAAATTTTTCATTTTTTTCAGTGTGATTGGTACAGGAATAATTACAACTGCTACAGTGCATCATATTGTCTCTTATCTACAGGCAGTCATATTCCGCCACCCTTACCACATAACACACCACTCAGGAATAAAGTACGCCACATAAATATAACACAATAATAAACTAATTTGTGCAGCAGATTATTGCATTTGTATTCCTGCGACAACTGATATAGCATAACATCCAATGGAGCCTGTTACGTCCTGCCCGAACAGTTTACTTTTGGCATAACCACCTGAATCCGGAGTAACAAAAAAAATACTTCAGTTTGGCAACAAAATCAAAAATAACCGTTTTAGCAGTAGTCTTAATCTGCCCACCTCTTGCAGAGTATGTAAAATAATAGACAGCAGACACAACAGACCTGAGAGGACGTCATAGGGCCAGCATAAGCTTTCACGCTGACTGGGGAATCACGTGGACTGCCCCCCGACGAAGTGTTCAATGAACTGTGTTTAAACGGCGAGCACAGTGCAACATTGTCGGTATTCTGGCTGTTGCTGGGTGTCCAAGGGGCAGCAACTCTAGCGGGACAAGAACTGTCCAGGCTTCCGATCACTCGCACGTAATACTGATCTGCCATAACCACACATGCCTTATTAAACTGCTTAGGGTTGACTGTTCCATGCACAGGTTAGGGCTAACCACAAGGTTAACTCGGGAAATTACCCATCACACGTTGGTCAACGCCAAAATTTGATGGCACATAAAAAAATGAAATACAAATGTAAACCTTAATTAGATCGAACAACTTAAAAGTTTGTTTAAATGATCAGCATCAACATTGCAGCAAATAGTGATCATGTTGAACCCAATATCCGAGCATTTAACAGACACACTTCACTGCAATGATGGTAAGTAAGTAAGTACGTACATATTTAAAGTGCACAATGTCAGCCAGTGGCCGAATCTGAGGCACTTGGCTGAGCCGCTAGGGGGAGCAGTAGGCCTGCTGGAAGCAGTGTTTTAAAGAAGCGATGGAAAGTGTCTGCAAAGGTAGAACTACGGATGCTAGAGGGTAGTAAGTTCCAGACTGTGGGGGCCAATGATTAGTGATAATAGTTATAAGTCTACGTTTGTCACAATGATCAAGGTTTAATCATTTATAGAACTGTATGACGATTGCTTGATTGTTTTATCTACATGTATGCTCTATTTATTTTCTGCCACCCTCCATATTAGACAAAAATTCTAAACAACCTGTACCATTAGAAATTGCAAATATGGCACATCAGCTTTCAACATGACACAACAGCCTACTAAGCACTTCTCACTTAGATAAACGCTATCATTATTAAAAAATTACTTTGTCAGCAACAATAATTCTCCGTTCTTGGTTGACAAAAGTTGCTGATTTTAGTGGCACACTTATTTCCTACTTAAAATAATGAAATGGTTAACGATGACTGCTGTACCAGACCTTTAATGTCTTGCTTCAAAAGCACATCACTAACGTTAACCGTAGAATTTGTCATAGTACAATACAATATTACTATTATTATTATGAGTGAACCTAAAGCCTAGATGGTAACAGTTTGACTTAAGCTGCTTACCGGTAGTATTCCCTGCATGTTATGGCCAGCTGCACTTTTGAATGCCAGTCATGCACATTGAAATCAGTGACATGCAACTTGCTAGTGTTGTTACGGTTTCATCGTGGCCAAAGTCGATCGGTTTTGGTTCGGTTTTGCGGAAAAAAAACGCGGTTTTGTTTCGATACGGTTCGGTTTTCTGACCAGCACCAAAACTAGTGCGGACGTACAATGATAGTGCCTATGATGGGTGCTTTGCTGCTCACGACAAGATGCCTGCTAAACGCAATTACTCGGGTGGGCAGGTGACAAAGCATTGCTAAGAGAGAGCGGAAAAGACAGATTCACGGCGCACACTAATGACGCACGATTGGTTCTGGCTCTGTACAACTTGGCAGCTGCGTGCCTGGTAAAGACCACAGCTGGCTCCCACCCCCAGTATTTAACAAACAGATGTGTAAAGACTGACCCACAAATGGCGGCTGAGCGAACATCAGTGACTGACATGACCAGGCAGGTGGACGGCGTGGCTGCTGAGAACCAGTGAGCTCCAGCTTTTCGGGACGTTCATCATGCAAAGACAAGGCAGATAGACAGACAGACAGAGAGACAGGGATAAACAGACAGGGAGGGAGATCAAAAGACACGAGCAGAAACATGTGCAGGGTCAGTCGATCAGTCAGTCAGTCACAGTAAACGACGTCACAAGTAGGCTCAACTCACTCATGCATGCTAACAACAACGTCGATGCTGCACGCCACTACGTCCACAGCGCTGCCACCATCCATGTACAATTTGTGTCGCTCGCCGCTACTGCAATGAATACCAATTACGTAACAGGTCACGCCATCTTGCCTACTGCATCACCAGTCCGCCGGTGTGGTAAACGCCGCTTCACTGTCTGGCAGTAATTAGCAACTCATCAACGGTCTCCTGCATTCACTCAAATGTCCAAAGCCTCCCTGCATTGCACGCTGGAAAACGTGGGATGCAGCGCTGCTGGCAATCTCAGCGATAACACCCGTCGAGTTGCGGTGCCGCTCGACTTGCAGCAGCATAGCATTAACGTTCACGGAACAGTCAAGACACTAGAGCTGCTACGGTTTGAAACTGAAAAACCGAAATCGTCAATAGAGAACCTAAAACCGTGGTTTCGATACAGTTCGATGTTGCCAAAAAACGTGGTTTCGGTGCCGATTTTGATAACTGTAACAACACTACAACTTGCTCAAGTTGATTGTAAAATAAAGGAGAACAGTTCCTGAGCTGGATATAATGTGAGTTATGAAACAAAAATAAACTACTACTACTCAATAACCACAACCAACACAAATTTTGTTTCATGCAACCTATGAGTAACAAAGATATCTCTAAAAATAGTATGAAACAAAATTTGCGAAAACTACATGCTAAAACTCTTACTTTCAAACAAAGCCAAAATCTTCTGTTTGACTGGCGACGGCACATTTCTTACACGATTGCAAACGACCTGACCACAAAGTCCAGATCATGCATACACCATAAAAACCAACGAGTGCAAAAATAAACATAACATAACAAGTATTAGCCTACAATGTGTGACAATCAATCAGACAATCAGTTAATCGACTAACAGAGCAAATTCAAGATTAAATAATAACTGCAGCTTTTGATGACAATGTCCAGATTTTCTAAAGAGCCAGGTTTAGAGATGTTGACAGAAAGTTAAAAGTTACACGGTGCTTCATAAAAAATTGACCCCTTTTTCTCTCCGTCATAATTCATTCAAATGACAATCAACTTACACAGAATTTTTAACAGTTGTAGCTGAAAAATATTAATTCATATCTGAACAAAATATGGCTGCTGATTCTTTGCTAATTGTGATGTACTGATGACGTCATTATGTGTCGTGAGTACAAGCTTGCTTGTTTCAACTGGTGTGTCAGTTGTTACCCTGCTTCAATGGTGAACTTAATCTGGTTTGCTAATGACAAATTCTTGAAGTTTTACAGTTGCAGCCACAAAAACGTGCAAAGCGATCACATTTATGTGTTTGTGGGTATAGTACAAATTTGACAAGTTTGAGCAAGACACTGCACCAGCACACAGAGCTTGCAAAATGGTTGAGTTTCTGGCTCGCGAGATACCTGACTTCATCCCCACGTACGTTGCTCAGTGCTGACATGATGAACATTTTTCATCAGTGAACCAGATTAAGTTCACTATCGAAGCGAGGTAGCAAATGACTCACCAGTTGAGACAAGCAAGCTCGTACTCATGACACACTATGACGTCAGCGTTACATCACGTCCAGCAAAAAATATTTAATCAACTGCCATATGTTGTTCAAATATTTTGAAGTAGTATTTCTTCAGCTACAGCTGATAAAAATGTCAGGTAAATTGATCATCATTTGAGTGAATTATAAAAGAAAGAAAAAGAAGTACATTTTTTAATGAAACACCCTGTAAAAACACACGCTAGGGGCATGGTACTAAAGAATCTTGCTGGGAAAACCATTTGCCTTCCTTAAGCCCACGAAACATTACACTCATCAAAAGTTAGAGTAAAATCTGAGGTCGTCGTAAGTATACGGTAAAGCAAGAAAGTGAAATAACACACTTCTTTTGCCAAAAGTCCGTGAATGTTCCTGAGCTGTTTGTCAGTGGCTGGGTGACCAACGAGAACGTTAATAACATCTATGAAGCCGAATTTACACGCAAAATGTAACGGCGTCTCTCCAAGCTGTACACAATCACATGCAGACATCATTAAGAGTTCCTTACTTACTTAATGTTCCTTACTCCGTGACCTACTTCATCCTTCTATCTCTCACCACAGTGAACTGATCACTTCAAACTGTTTGATTATTCCAAAAAAAAGCATAAAAGGCTCTGCGTGACCGTTGAAGCATTAATTTTGTTAACAGGCTAACAAATTGCGTTAATTTTTTTAACGCATGCATTAGTGCGTTAATAATGCATCATTAATATTACTGGGGGCGCTGAATTTGCAGGGCCTGAAAACGACGCACCACAAAAAAACAATGACTGGAAATTACCTAGAAAATGAAGGAACAAATTGCACCTTGTCATCTGAATGTTATTATTATTTGCAGTAGTGATGGAACGGCAACAACAGTTTAATGACTTGAATACATTCTATCGTTAAATAATTCAGTTTAACAGAATATTAGAACTCCTGCTTCACAGAATTTAGTGAATTTACGTATGTCCATTAATTTTTTAGTGCACATTAATTTATTAACACACTAACACGTTAATTTGACAGCTCTACTTAAAATATAACTGTGGTGCTGGATTTCTAACTGAACAAACCACCACCACAAAGTAGAACAACTACTAAACAGTGAATATAAAAGTAAAGCAAATATACGAACATTTTTGTCAGGAGTATTCAAATACAGATCGAGGAAAAAATCAATGCGACTGTTGCGTGTTTCGGGCGTATCGTCGGGATACAACATCTCAGCGAGCTGAGGGTTCTCAAGTGTTTCCAGTATTAACTTGCAAGACTTCGGCTTGTTCTTTTGTGCGCATATGTGCAGTGCGTTATACCGAAAACCCTCCTACAGACACATATCCACGATACAGACAAAGTATCCCGGTATGTCATCCTAACAATGTTGTCTATCTAAAGGCATCTCGTAGTATTAGTAAACAATATTTTCACGATTCGCATATAGAAACATACCGTATCAATAAATGACCCTTAGCCTGTAACAGCAACTTACATGAAATCAAGTTCGAAATATCATTCATCGCAAGGCAATATAGGCTTTCCTGAAGACTATCCAGTTTCCAAAAAGAGCTGACATTAATGCAATAAAAAAGAAAATGGCAGATAGAGAAATCATACAATACGGCCTATAAATAACAGTCATGCTTTGCATGCACATATACTGCCCATGGCAGTGGAAAATTGTATACAGCAAAAGATAAACCAATATTTACAAAAAAACTTCATTGTTAACACTACTAGAAAATAACTACTATCTAGGAATAACAACTCCACTACCCAAATACAATTAAGAACAGGTATCTAAGAAAAATACTTAACAGATTATGATATGATTTATGAACCCAGTGACCCACACACTAAATGAATTCAAGTAATAACCTTAAGTTAAAGTTATAACCTTTACACAGGCCAATACTGTAGTTAGTACCATTATGCATATTCATAAATGGTCAAATGGAAATTTCCGAGGTGCACCAGTGTAGACAATTTTGACATATTCTGACAATCATTTCCTGCCAAATTAATAAACTCTATTATGCTATGGGAATAATTTACTCAATACATGAATTAATCAATGAGAAAATGAGTCAATATATGCTAAATTATTCTCTGTAAAGTTTACAAAACAACAACAGATACCTGCAGTATTGTAGGACTATCGCCACTTCCAATCAAGTAGCGAGGATTTGAATGGACCAGCTTTGATATTTTATCAACATCCTCGGCCTCAATGGCCTCTCGAAGAGGCAACAGCTCCACGAACCGAAGGCTGCGGAAACTGCTACTCTCGCTCGGCACTTTTCTGAGCACTTCACTCTGAAATTTTACACACACAACAAATTTAAATTTGCTCAGTTAGAAAAAAGCTCATATGATATAATATACCAAACACCATAGTTGTATCGAAAAACTTATAGTTAATGCATGAAAGACACAAATTGGTGATCTAATCCAGTATCAAATTTCCTTAGAAGATGCAAAGAAACAAAAAATATGAAGTATGTACCAATTATAAAGGCAACATACTAAACTCTGATTTATAAAAATCATAAAAATCATATAAAGCACAAAAGTGAACTAGTAGATCATATCTTAGTGCAATGCACTTGTACACATATGCACTCACAAAGCATAAACTAGGGATGTTAACGAGACTCAAAACGCTCGAGATTCGAAAAAAATCTCAATCTTGAGAATTATATTTTCCGTTCATCTAGAATTCCGAGAATCTGAATAGATCGCAGTAAAAAGCCTTTTGTTCAGCATTCAGTCACGTTCGAAGGTTTATGGCTGTTTACACTAAGAGGAAGGGGGCTGCCCCCAGGGTCCACACCCGCAGTGCTGCAGTGTGGAGTGTGTGGCTCGTTCCTGGTTGATTTGTCCTCAGATAAGCAGCCACTGAGGCTTGCTGTGGACTGCTCACTGAAAGCATCCACCTTCACCGGCCCACAATATCTGCTCAACTTTCTCTGTCTTGGTACTGCATCTGCACTCACACTGCCTACTAAGTTGCATGCTGTGACACGCTCTGCCTCTCTAATAAATGTACCACTTGCATGTGATAGTCAATCAGCCAGTCAGTCACTAGTGAATAATGGCTGAAATGAACAAATTAAGAATGCACTGCAAACTTTGCACTAAACATCATCAACCGCGGGAAAGAATGCACTGTTGTAAAGTAGCTGATATTTGATCTTTGGCAAATGTCTTGACACCCGTGGGGCCCCTGGCCGCACCCACCGTCAGCGTCCTCCCCCCACTCTCTCCCACTGCCCTGCGCCACAGCATCAAGTCCATGCCTGCAGGCAGACACCTATGATAAGTTACAATAAATTCATCAAATTACAATTACAACCTTTTATTATTGTTTTTTGTTGATGTTTCGGCAACCGCTGATGCCTTCGTCTGAACGACTGTTCGGCAACATAATGGACCAGTGGATCAGGGAAGCGATACACATTAGAAAAGAACAAGACAAGTTGATGAACCAAGACGAGGGGTCCTACCAACTTCCACACATCTATGACTACTTACTGTCTGCCGCAGCTACACGTGATGGACAGTCGTTCGGACAAAGGCAGCAGCGGTTCCCGAAACGTCAACAAAAACAATAATAATTTGATGAATTTATTGTAACTGATTATGTTACGTTTCAACCTACGAGTCTATTCAGAGACACCTATGATCTTGTGCCTGCTGCCTGGGTGCTCATAGCAGCAGTAGTGGCCTGCGTCTGCATCGTTTCTGCTGTGGTCGCTCGACAGAATTCAACGAGTTCTCGTCAAGTCCTGGGAATAGAAGTTTTCGTATCAAGAAATAAAATTCTCGAAAATTAACATCCCTAGCATAATCCAAGGCATACATTCGAAAATATCAAACCTACACAAATTAACCATTCATACTGAAAAGCATTGTACAAAAGTAGATATGATGCATCTCTGCGACATGTTCCATGTGAATGACCTTAAGCCCAGATGGATACGTCGTCCACAGAAACGATCATCACTCTATCCAGAGAATTTGCTTACAATGCTGGATAAAAACACTGACCATAGTTTAGCTTTTTAAAAATGAAAATCAATGATTAATTTTTATTTATGTTTCATGTTTAAATATTAACTTTTAAAATGTTAGCGATAAAAGTTTTTAATTGCTCCCAGCATTAAAATACAGCAACCTTCCGTGGATTGTACGATTCGCCGATTTAAAAAAAATAATACTAATAATACAATTATCATAGCACCCTAACATCCTAAGATCTAAAGACACTGTTAGCAAATGCAAAGAACGATAACAATTTCAGTGTAATGAAATGCAATTACAGCTACTACCGTCTCAGTGGCAAAAGTCAAACAGCTGCTACTCGGAACATTCAGACTGAATTCTTGTGCTTCGAGTCGGTTGCTAAAAGCCTTAAAACGACCACCTTTCTTCTCCTTTATTAGTTTAATGGCATCGTCCTTGTTTGTAAACACATGGCAACCTACAAACAGGCCATAATGACTAAGTATGAACTGTGTTACAAAACAAAACAGATCAAGCATTAACCAGATATGATTACTGATTACAGTAAATATTAAACATAATCTGCATATGTAAGTTATTAACAATTACACATTTAGAGAATTTAGAAGATATCAGCATACAATATACTCAAATCTAAGGCTGTGTGTAAGCTTCAAATACAGTCGGCTCCACTTATATGCACGTCAGTTATAAGCACACTCCGCTTATTTGCACGACGTGCATCTAGTCAAGTTTGAGATTGTGCTACGTCAGTGGCAGTCAACTTTGCTTATAAGCACCAGCCATGTATCCACAATTTGGCTATAAGCACGCACTCTATTGGTCCCAGCGCCATGACTTACTTCGGTTATAAGCAACTTGGCTGACACAGTGCACATAAGACCACCTGTAGTCAGCCACTTAACGCTCACTGGGATGCCAATGACGACGTCTAAACCCGCTACAGCGCATCGCACCTCCCCAGCAGCATGCAGCATCATAATGAACTTCAAATGGCAGTCTGCAGATCAATAAAAAGTGCCAGGCCACCTGCTGTCTATGAGAGTGATTAGACGACGGAGGGTGGGCTGATGGGCAGTGTAAACTGACACTACTGGAGTGACCATTATCAGCTGCTACATGCTGTACCTGACGTCCATGAAGGAGATGCGTGAGGATACTGTTTCCTGTGGCATGGATGACCGCCTACGGTAACTGCATGTTGTAAATGACTGCAATGGTCCTATGAGCTAACCACGGTTAAATGCATGCTCCACTTACATGCAAATCAGCTTGTGGTCCCAAGGCCATGCATATAAGCGGAGTCAACTGTAAAGCTAGTGACAAAATATTAAGCCACATTTATTCTAGTTGACCAGTAATTACAGCCATACTAACCAAGGCTCTGTGACTGCAACTGCACTCCGAAGAAGACACCAGAATCTGCAGCATCACTGTGTACATCACCATCACTAGATACAATATGCTCAACAGATCCATTAATGTGATGTGGCGAACGTATGTATTTAGCTGTGTTGTGTTCGTCATCACTTGAAGCTTGCAAAATATCATCGATGATTGGTGGTGTGTATGGTATAGTACAAGATGATGCTTGTTCAAGTATCAGATGCTTCATCAGTCGTCGTTCATACAGCGGCCTTGAAGTCGGTGTTATCGGGCCAACATCTTCCTTCAATGACTTCAGCTGCTGTACCAAGTCACTGTCAGACATCTGTGAAATCGTTGCTTTTGTATCCATGTTTGGCTGCAACAAAGAATAGCACAGATATAACGAAACTTTCAACTACCTGGTGCAGAAGATTTGGGATCAGGGCTTGCCATTTGAGGCAATTGATCGGTCGATCGCCTAAATCGAATCGCCTAAAAGCCTCATCGCCTACTTGCTGGCCATGCTCACTGTTCTGATTGCCGGAGTCAGCAGATGTGGACGATGAAAAAAATCTTTAAAAGATACTCATTTTCATATTTTTTCGGTCATTACATTTTAAAGTTTCATTTGGTTGGTCGCCCCCTGGCTCTTTCGTCCTCTTACCTCGGACGTTTTGCCCCCGTTGAATACCAGGAATTCAACATCGAGGTTTATACGTAATAATTGTTCTTAGGCCTAGACAGTTTATGCACGATGATAAGAATAAACGACTGTGTAAATGTCTGACGCTCTCTATAGATCTAGGCATTCGTCAAGCGGTTATTAGGCCTAAACCTAAGTATACCCGTAAAAATTCATTTCAAAGGAAGCTTGACGTTGACACATAGAGTGCGTTTAATTCAAACACACTTAGCGTGATCGGAGTGGAGTCTATGATGCGGCTTGCAGACATACCACCACCTGGTGACAGTGATGAAGTAATGCGTGTTTTTAGCCGACCGTACTCAAGTAACTGTCGAGCTATTAGAATGGTTGTCGTCCGTCGTCTGTCCTTTACTTACTTGTTGCCTTTCTGTAAATTGAAACACAAACACAAGCCTCAATAATGAATCACATGTATATTCAACGGGGGGCGAATCAGCTAGGGGGCGAACGAGCCAGGGGGAGAACAAGTCAGGGGTGAACAGGCAAAGGAGCGAAAAAGCCATAATTCTTAAGTAACACAGTGCAAAGCATACCATGTGCAATAAAACTCGTCACTTTTCCTATTCCCTCTAAAATGCACACCGTAATAAACTACCAGAAATTATTTAAACGGATAAAAACAACATTTTTATTCCGCTACGCGGATAGTAAACAGGAAAAAGTAAAAAAATAGACCGTGGAGGTGTGCAAAAAACCGAAATTACATTAGTGAAACTTTCGTCGAGTCGGTACCCGTCCATAAATAAAAAAAAACAGTAATCTCCGGAGAACAAAAAAAATGCAGCAATCAGTCTGACAGTTAAGCGCACCATTTTTGCTTCATCATCTGTTCTGATCTCTCATCATTGTTTCCATTCCTGCTATTTTTTTCTACTGTCGTTTTTGGGTCGGCCGTTAAGCTGTAGCCTGTAAAGCTTAAAGGTCGGCCCTTTATCGTGGTTGTCGTCCGTGCGATCGTCACGGTCACGGATGTATTGCGGCTAAACGGTGCAAGAAAGGGCATAGCTATAGGTTGCTCGAAAATAGTAAGTCGCATACTGGCTTTCAAGTGACAAAAATCGATGACCTTGGATGACTTTAAAACGTCATTGTTAGGGATTGGGGTTGGGCGCTACGGCGACGTCCGACATGAGCCTATAGCGGGAAGGGGCTGCGGCGTATCGGGATGATTAGCAGGTAACGCCTACAAGAAGAAGCGACAATGCAGATCGGGTTACGACGTCAGGAGGATTATGTACTTACCAAACGTACATTTTTTTCGATTGATCGAGTGATTTATTAAAAATCTACAAGCGCTTGTCAGAGTTGATGTTATTCGATAGATGGCGCCACTTTATTTTCTAAAGTTAACGTCATCTCGTAATTTATTAGAAAGAACTTTAAGAACGAAATAACGTTGATTTGTGCCAAATTCGGTGTCGACGTAGTAAACATTTCTGAACGTAGAAGCCGTAAAACAAAGTGGCCTCCATTGGTTCGCCGTGCTTACATTAGGCTATATTATTTTTATTTTCATAAATTGTGGCCGAATGATGAATCAATGCGTAGAATGAATCACTTCGGCATTCAAAAATACTTGGCACTGGCCTCTAAACGACGCGTTCTAAAAATTGTCACAATGCGCATTGACTGACGTACGCAACAGTTCAACCTTTAGAAAGGTGTCTTTTTAAGGGAACTGAACCAAAACACTTTTACATAAATGTTGATGCTGTTGTTTTCTAGTATTAAACAAACAAAAGTAGCGCATATTATCACTCACACGTTACAACGCTCTTTGACATATCGCCGTTAATAATTATTTTTATGCGACAAACAATAACTCTATAAAATGTATTCGCCACAGGGCACCACTAGAAGTCGTCGCGATTTCGGTCAACTTCAGACTTTGATCGCTAGTATATGTCCGAAACGGTTGGAGATATCGACAAGGGAAATCTGCAGACTTGATCGACTACGATCCTTCCCGCGTTAGGCGAAAAATTATCACTCACATGCGCGTTCTGTGTAGGCTGTAACCTATGCCCACTAATGCATTTGAGTTATAGGCGGATTTAAGGGGGGGGGCAAAGGGTCATACCCCAACATTCCCAAAATCGCCCTTTTTGCCTTGCAGATGCAGTGAATTATAAATTTGTGCAGTAAAACTAGTAAAATTTACACTCAATTTATGAATTTTTAGGGGGTTTTATGCCCAAAAAGCGATTGGCGCCTCCCAAGAAGATCACCTTTGTTCTCGGCTTCCGGCCTCAATTTTTGGCCCTTGGAGTCCAGTTCGCCTTTTGTGACTCCACAATTTCTGGCTACGCAGTACATCTACTAGAGATTGCAAACCCGGAGCCTTTTTGCCAAACCCGGGTTTCGGGTCGGGTGCGGGTTTGGCGGGAGCCAGACATTCCCCCTGGGCCTGTCAACCGCGGACGTTTCCCCCTCGAACATTTCCCCCGCCTGGACGTTTCCCCCTGCTCAGGGG